>Ga0209946_1000020_pt1 | contig 63823 bp, 75 predicted proteins | sample SalPon2_A_H2O_MG_FD_185704 | JGI IMG/M metagenome (GOLD analysis project Ga0209946, IMG submission 185704) | Salt pond water microbial communities from South San Francisco under conditions of wetland restoration - Salt Pond MetaG R2_A_H2O_MG... | ecosystem: Environmental > Aquatic > Non-marine... | reverse complement strand
GGTCGCGATGTCGCCGACCGTGAGCACGTCCAGGTTCTCGATGACGGCCTCGAGGATGGCGTTCTCGGTGATGATACCGGCGAGTCGCTCGCCGGCGAAGACGGGGGCGACCTTCACGTCACCCTCGACGAGGACGCGCGCGACGTCGCGCACGTCGGCGTGTTCGTCGACGCGAGGGGCCGACAGCATCATCGCGCCGGCCTTCGTGCTGTCCTCGACGTGCGACTGAAGCAGCTGCTTTTCGGTGATAACGCCGGCGTACTCACCGTCCTCGGTGACGATGATGCCCTTGCTTCGGGTCCGCTCGAACGCCGAGCGCACCTTCCCCAGTCGTTCGTCTACGTCCACTTCCTCGTACTCGTCGATGATGATGTCCTCGATATCCATTGGAGTCCCTCTCTTTCGGGCTTCGCAAGCCGCGGTATTGAAACTAATCCCGTGTCGCGTGTGGCCTATCCACACCCGCGCGAGGGACCGATATCGTCGCGACAGCACAGCCTCATCCGAACACATTCGTGCCAACGGTGAGACGCGTGCAACGCCTCCGTTCGGCTGTCCCGGCCGAGACCGACTCGGCCATCGAGCCGCTCTCTCCGACACGAGCCGCGCTCTCCCCCGACGCGGTCGTGGGGGACCGGTTTCGGCCCGCCGTGTCTCGACCCGGGACGTGGGACCTGTTTCAGAGCCACCACTGGCGCCGGCGTGACGGCCGCCCCCGAACGGCGTCACGCGGTTCTCTGACGGACTCAGACGCCGTTCCCGGGGTTGTGAGGAAATGTGAGCGAGTTGTGGAACAAGTCGGCTATACCATATCGCACGTCGTGAGGTTGAGGAAAAGGTCTTTGCGAGTCTGCATACAACTGTATGCACATGTCGAAGAGTATCCGTCTCTCCGAGGACGCCTACGAGCGTCTCGCCGCGCACAAGCAGGAGGACGAGACCTTCTCAGATGTCGTTCTCCGGCTCGCGGGTGAGCGGTCGTTGCTCGAACTCGCAGGAATCCTCAGCGACGAGGAGGCTGATGAACTCCGAGACGCTGTGGCGGAGCGTCGAGAGAGTCGTAGCAAAGAACTCGAAGATATCGCTGGCGAGATGCGAGGGACGTAGCGTGCTCCTTGACACGTCGTTTCTCATTGACTTGATGAACGGCGACGAGGGAGCAGTTGAGAAGGCGAAGCAATTAGAACGCAATCTTGTCCAGCAACGCCTCTCATCAATGACGCTGTTCGAGCTGTACTACGGAGTTGCTCGCTCAAGCCAATCCCAAGACGAACGTGAGAAAATCGAGAACATCCTTGCCTCGAAACCAATCCACCCCGCCGATACCGCCGTGATGCGGAAGGCTGGCCGGCTCTCTGGCGAGTTGGTGAGTGAAGGAAATGCGGTTGGAGATGGGGATGTGATTATCGGCGCGACCGCCGATGTTGTCGACGAACCAGTCCTCACACGAAACGTAGACGACTTCGAACGTCTGGGTGTTGAGATAGAGACCTACTGAGACAGCGTTCTACAGCGGAACCGAACCGACGAATTGTCCGATCACATCGACAACGTTCGCGACATCGACGGAGCCACCATTCGCCGCTCGGAGCAGCGTCCCGATACCGACACCTAGCACGAAGCCCGTCCCAGTGTAGCCGACTTCCTCGCGAGCATCCTTCATGTGGCCAACCTTCGCCTCCCGGATACCGAACGCCGTCGCCGCAGAACTCGCACTCTGGGGCTTCAAGAGCAGCAACACTGACGCGCCGAACACTCTCAGACACGGCGACCACCCCCGACAGCAGCGGCTACGCTGGGGTGCTTGTTGTGTGCACAACAAAATACCGATAAGGGAATGGGTTCGGGCGGATTTGAACCGCCGGCCTCCTCCATGTCAAGGAGGTGTCATAACCAGCCTAGACCACGAACCCCTGTTCCACTCTCGGGTAGCCCGGTGGTACAATTGAAGGTTTCGAATCGCCACCTCTCACCTGCGTCCCGTGGCTCCGACACGCTTTTACGAATGTACAGACTTGTACACTATAACACAGTATCGAACATTATGACGGACATGACACAGTACCTCGAACGGGTGACGGGTGGAAAAGACCTGACGCAGGCGGAGGCGCGAACCGCCGCACGGCTCGTCTTCGAGGACGCGACCGAGGCACAGATCGGCGCACTGCTCGCGGCGTTGCGCGCCAAGGGAGAGACCGAAGCCGAGATTGCGGGGTTCGCCGAGGGGATGCGCGAGGTGGCCAACACCATCGCCCCCGACCGCCGGCCGCTCGTCGACACCTGCGGCACGGGCGGTGACGACTACGACACCATCAACGTCTCCACGGCCGCGACTATCGTGACTGCGGGCGCGGGCGTCACGGTCGCGAAACACGGCAACTACTCCGTCTCCTCCTCCTCGGGGAGCTCCGACGTGCTCGCCGAACTCGGTGTCGACCTGGAGTCGACTCCCGACGCCGTCGAAGAGCGCATCGAGCGCGACGGCATCGGCTACATGCACGCGCCGGCGTTCCATCCGGCGATGAAGGCCGTCATCGGGCCGCGCCGCGAACTCGAAATTCGGACGGTGTTCAACGTCCTCGGGCCGCTGACCAATCCAGCAGACGCGGACGCACAGGTCGTCGGCGTCTACGACCCTGACCTCGTGCCCGTGGTCGCGCGGGCGCTCGACCGCGTCGGCGTCGACCGCGCGCTCGTCGTCCACGGCTCCGGGATGGACGAAATCGCGCTCCACGACGACACCGCCGCCGCCGAACTCCGCGACGGGGACATTGAGGAGTACACCATCACGCCCGAGGACCTCGGACTCGACCGCGCCCCCGTCGAGGAAATCTCGGGCGGCACACCAACCGAAAACGCCGCCGACCTCCGCGATATCGTCACCGGGCAACTCGACGGTCCGAAACGCGACATCATCCTCGCGAACGCCGGGGCGGCTATCTACGTCGCCGGCGAGGCCGAGTCGCTCGCCGCGGGTGTCGAGCAGGCCCGCGAGGCCATCGATTCGGGCGCTGCGGGCGAGACGCTCGAAACGCTCGCCGGCGGCGAGGTGAGCCTCTGATGGTGCGCGCGAAGGTGTGTGGACTCACCTCCGAGACGGACGTGGAGGCGGCCGTCGAGGCCGGCGCGGACGCGGTCGGCTTCATCGTCGACGTGGACGTGGACTCCTCCCGTGAGATCTCCGCGGAGAAGGCCGCAAGTTTGGAGGCGAGCGTGCCGCCGTTCGTCACGACGACGCTCGTCACGATGCCCGACAACGCCGCGCAGGCGATTACCCTGGCCGACCTCGTGCAGGTGGATGCGATTCAAGCCCATGGGCTTGACCCCTCCTCGCTGTCGGTCGTCATCGAGAGCTTCCGCGGGCCGGTGTTCCCCGCTATCACGCCCGCGGAGATTCCCGAGTACGAGAACCTGGGCGACGCGCTGTTGGTCGATACCCCGAGCGAGGACGGCGGCGGTGGCACCGGCGAGACGCACGACTGGGCGGCCACGCGGGACGCGGCCGCCGACCTCGACCGCCCCCTCATCCTCGCGGGCGGGCTGACCCCCGACAACGTCGCCGAGGCAATCGAGACGGTCCGGCCGTACGCCGTCGACGTGGCCTCGGGCGTGGAGGCCGCGCCGGGCGAGAAGGACCCCGACGCCGTCGAGGCGTTCGTCGAGCGGGCCCACCGCGCATGAGTTTCGACACCACCCGCGAACGGTTCACCGAGCTCGCGGGCACAGAGCCGACGGTCGTCCGACTGGAAGCGCCCATCGACGCCGACGTGGAACCGCTGTCGGCGTACGCCGCCCTCGTCGGCAGAACGACTGACACCGACCGTGCGGACTACTCGTTCCTGTTGGAGTCGGCCCAGAAGGTCGCCTCCTCGGACCCGGACGGCGCGTTCTCGACCGACGAGACCGACCGCCACGCCCGCTACTCGTTCGTCGGCTACGACCCCGTCGGCGTCGTCACGGTCGGTCCCGACGGTGCCGACGCGGATAGCTTCGATGATCGCTACGACGACCTGCTCGCGCCCGACGCCGACGGCGACTGCATCGACACGCTCCGAACCGCGCTGCCAGACGTACCTCGGGAGAACTTCGCCGAGAGCGACCGCCGCCATCTCGACGGCGGGTTGGTCGGCTTTCTCGCGTACGAGGCCGTCTACGACCTCTGGCTCGACGAGGTGGGCGTCGACCGCCCCGACACCGAGTTTCCGGACGCGCAGTTCGTCCTCAACACGAAGACGCTCGTCTTCGACGACGAAGCCGACTCTCTCTCGCTGGTCTGCACGCCGGTCGTCGACGAGTCCGACGCGGGACGGGTGTACGACGCCCTTGCCGACGAGGTCGAACGCGTCGAGGACCTGCTCGCGCAGGCCGACCCACCGGAGACGGGCGGATTCACGCAGGCGGGCGAGACCGCCGGGCCACAGCCGGAGTACGAGGACGCGGTCGACCGCGCGAAAGAGCACGTCCTCGACGGCGACATCTATCAGGGCGTCATCTCGCGCACCCGTGAACGGACTGGCGAGGTCGACCCCCTCGGCTTCTACCGTGCGCTCCGCGAGGTGAACCCCTCGCCGTACATGTATCTGCTCGGCTACGGCGACCGAACCGTGGTCGGGGCATCGCCCGAGACCCTCGTCTCCGTGCGCGGCACAGAGGTGATGGCCAACCCGATTGCCGGTACCTGTGCCCGCGGCTCCTCGCCCGTTGAGGACCGCCGACTCGCCGGCGAGATGCTCGCCGACGGGAAAGAGCGGGCCGAACACACGATGCTCGTGGACCTCGCACGCAACGACGTGCGCCGGGTGAGCGAGGCCGGCAGCGTCCGCGTCGACGAGTTCATGAACGTCTTGAAGTACTCACACGTCCAGCACATCGAGTCGACGGTGACGGGGACGCTCGCCAGCGATTCGGACGCGTTCGACGCGACCCGTGCGGCGTTCCCTGCCGGAACGCTTTCGGGTGCGCCGAAGGTGCGCGCGATGGAAATCATCGACGACCTCGAACGCACGCCACGAGGCCTGTACGGCGGCGGCGTCGGTTACTACTCGTGGTCGGGCGATGCGGACTTCGCCATCGTCATCCGGACGGCGACGGTCGATACCGCCGGCGACGAAGACACCATTACCGTGCAGGCCGGTGCGGGCATCGTCGCGGACTCCGACCCCGAACGCGAGTACGAGGAGACTGAAAAGAAGATGGGCGGCGTGCTCGACGCGCTCGACGCCATCGCGGAGGAACCATGACCGTCGTCATCGTCGACAACTACGACTCGTTCACGTACAACCTCGTGGAGTACGTCAGCCAACACGGCATCGACGTGGCCGTCGAGAAGAACGTCGCCGCCCTCGATACCGTGCGAGGTCACGACCCCGACGGCATCATCATCTCGCCGGGACCGGGCCACCCGAAGCACGACCGCGACGTGGGCGTTTCGGCGGACGTGCTCACTGAGCTATCGCCCGAGGTACCGACCCTCGGCGTCTGTCTCGGACTCGAAGCCGCGGCCTACGAGTACGGCGGGACGGTCGGGCGCGCGCCCGAACCGGTCCACGGGAAGGCCTCGCCAATCGACCACGACGGCGAGGGGGTCTTCGTCGGTCTCGACCAGGGGTTCCAGGCCGGGCGCTACCACTCGCTCATCGCGACCGAGGTGCCCGAGGTGTTTGACACGACAGCGCGCACGGCCGACGACGCCGCGCTCGTGATGGGGATTCGCCACGAGTCGTATCCGCTCGAAGCCGTCCAGTTCCACCCGGAGTCGGTGCTCACGGGCGTCGGTCACGACATCATCGACAACTTCCTCGCGACGCTCTAGAAGGGGAGCAGTTGGAACAGTCCGAAGTACCACAGCAGGCCGGCGACGATGGCTGCGACGACGGCCACCCGAACCGCAATCGAAAACAGGAGTCGGGCGGCGAAGACGGCGAGCAGGACGACGACGATTGTGGTGCCGATGGAGACCGGCGTCAGTTCCGGTATCGCCTGGAGCGCTGGCAGTACGGCGTTCATACCTGCGTCTCCCCCTCCGCTCGCAAAAGCTTGTGGGCATCTCGACCCCCCTGACGTTCGAGTGGGAAACCGCACGACGACACCCCGATTTCGTGTCGAGTTATTCAGTTTCACTCCGCGGTGCGTAGCCTTATATGGGTGGGGCGACCACTGAGGTACGTACCACGTGTTCCACACGAGGAGCGACCCATCCACCACGAGCAGTGTCAACAATGACCAGCAGCTCGGCGGGCGCTCCGCCGCGCCAAAGGGTTAATTTGGCCTGCCACGGAAGCACGCATCGTCACGAATGACGCCACGGAATCTCCACATGAACATGACCATCCACGCCACACAGACAGAGGCCCGATAATGTCCGGAACGGACCTCTCTGCGGACGACCTCGAACTGCCGATCAAACGCACCGACGGTGAGACGCTCGAAGACCGACTCACTGCGAACGCCTACCACAATATTCTCCCCGCGCGGTATCTCCGCCAGAACCAGGACGGCGAACTCACCGAGAGCCAGGAGGACCTCTTTTCCCGCGTCGCGAAGAACATCGCGCTCGCGGAAGCCGTCTTCGAGTCCGACAAGCGCGGCGTCGACGCGACTGTCACGCCGGACCAGCTCAAGCCCGACCACCCGCGCCGCGATGAGCTCGCCGCCGAGGTGTTCGGTGCCGGCACGGCCGCAGACGACGACGCCGAGACCGAGCTCTCCGTTTACAACGTCAACAAGTTCGCCTACGACACCGTCGTTCCCGAACTCCCCGACGGGGTTCGCGCCCACGTCCAGGACAAACGCGAGGAGTTCCAGAACGTGATGGAGCGGCTCTCGTTTATCCCGAACTCGCCGACGCTGATGAACGCCGGCGACGAGCTTCAGCAGCTGTCGGCGTGTTTCGTCGACTCGCCCGAAGACGACCTGACGGACATCCACCAGACGGCCAAGGAGGCCGCCGAGGTGTTCCAGTCGGGCGGCGGCATGGGGTACGCCTTCTGGCGGCTCCGCCCGTACGGTGACGCGGTCGGCTCGACCGGCGGCATCGCCTCCGGGCCGATTACCTTCATGCGGACGTTCGACCAGATGTGCGAGACCATCGCACAGGGCGGTGCTCGCCGCGGTGCCCAGATGGGCGTCATGCGCATCTCTCACCCGGACGTCATCGAGTTCATCCACGCCAAGAACAAGGATGTGAGCCTCGCGCACTGTCTCCGGCTCAACGACCCCGACGACTACACGTACACGACGTTCTCGGAGGCGCTCGAAGAGGCGCGCGGGCTCATCGACGACGACGGCAAGGTGCCGAAACACCTCCGTAACGCCGTCGAGGGCCACCTCTCGAACTTCAACATCTCCGTCGGCGTGACGGACGACTTCATGGACGCGCTCGACTCGGGCGAGGAGTTCACGTTCACGAACCCGCGCACGGGCGAGCCACACATCGCCAGCGAGGAGACCAAGGAGATGTACTCCCGCTACGGACTCGGCGACGAGGTCGAGGTCGGCGAGCCGTTCTCCATCGACCCGAACCTCGTCTGGGAGCGCATCGTCGACGGCTCCCACGAGAACGGCGAGCCGGGCGTCGTCTTCCTCGAACGCATCAACAAGCAGCACTCCTTCGACGTAGAGGAGCACCCGGACCACCAGATTCTCGCGACGAATCCCTGCGGGGAACAGCCGCTCGAGGAGTACGAGGCCTGTAACCTCGGCCACATCAACCTCTCCACGCTCGCGGCTGACTCTGCTCCCGACTGGCGCGTCTGGTCGCAGAACAACGAGTTCGACACGCTGGAGGAGGGCGTCGAGCAGTTCCTGAGTGAGGCACTCGACACCGAGGAGTTCGACGAGCGCATCGAGACCGGCACGCGCTTCCTCGAGAACGTCGTCACGATGTCGGACTTCCCGGTCGAGAAGATCGAACAGAAGGTCCGCGAGATGCGGAAAATCGGGCTTGGCGTCATGGGACTCGCCCAGCTGTACGTCCAACTCGGCATCCGCTACGGCAGCGACGAGGGCAACGAAGTCGCCCGGCAGGTCATGCAGCGTATCAACCACGGTTCGAAGGCGGCGTCTCACGAACTCGCGACCGAGCGCGGCTCCTTCGACGACTGGGACGACTCCAAGTACGCGAACCCGACCGAGTACCGCGAGTGGTTCGAGAACCAGACCGGCGAGTCGGCCGACGACTGGGCCGACGGCTACCCGATTCGCAACCACAACACGACCACCATCGCGCCGACCGGCACGACCTCGATGGTCGGCAACACGACGGGCGGCTGTGAGCCGATCTACAACGTCGCCTACTACAAGAACGTCTCCGACGACGTGCAGGGCGACGAGATGCTCGTCGAGTTCGACGACTACTTCCTGCGCACGCTGGAGGCCAACGACATCGACGTGGAGGCCGTCAAGCAGGAGGCTCAAGAGCAGATGGCGACAAACGAGTTCGACGGCGTCGAGGGACTCGACACCGTGCCGAACCCCATCGGCGAACTGTTCGTCGTCACCTCCGACCTCTCGGGCATCGAGCACGCCGCCGTGCAGTGTGCCTGTCAGGTCGGCGTCGACTCGGCCATCTCGAAGACGTGTAACTTCCCGAACTCCGCGACGCCGGAGGACATGGACGAGGTGTTCCGCTACATCTACGAGAACGGAGGCAAGGGCGTCACGGTCTACCGCGACGGCACCCGCTCGAAGCAGGTGCTCACCACGCGCGCGGAGAACACGGAGTTCTCCGAGGACATGGACCCCGAGGAGGCCGCACCGGTGCTCGCAGAGCGCATCCAGGAGATCTTCGGCGGGCTAGACGAGTTCCTCAGCCACGAGGAAGTCACCGCGGCACTGGAGACGGCCCCCGAGGAACTGTTCAGCTTCGACGAGCACGCCTACGCCGAAAAGCAGAGCCGGCCGGACCTGCTCCACGGCGTGACCCAGCGCATCGACACCGGCTACGGGAAGCTCTACGTCACCATCAACGAGGACACCGAGCGCGAGCGACCGTTCGAGCTGTTCGCGACCATCGGCAACTCCGGTGGCTTCACAGCGAGCTTCACCGAGGCGCTCGCGAAGACCATCTCCACCGCGCTCCGGTCGGGCGTCGCGCCCGAGGAGATTGCGAGCGAACTGCGCGGCATCCGCTCGCCGAAGGTCGCGTGGGACAAGGGCGAGCAGGTGAACTCCATCCCGGACGCCATCGGCACCGCGCTCCAGCGCTACCTCGATGACGACATCGACAAGCCGTACCCACAACAGCAGCGCCTCTCCGAGGCGGCCGACGCCACGGAGACCGACCCGAACCGCGAACCCGAGCCGACGCCAGAGACGGACGGCGGCGCGAACGCGCTCGGCGAGCCGACGAGCGAGAGTCTGGCGAGCGACGACGCCACCGACTCGCTGCTTGCCGCCGGCGAGTCGCCGGAGTGTCCCGACTGTGGGGCGATGTCGCTCGCGATGAACGAGGGCTGTAAGACGTGTCAGTCCTGCGGCTGGTCGGAGTGTTAGGCTGAGCTAGTTGCTTATCGTTTCCGAATCCCAGCCCGTTGCGCCGCTGGGGTACGGTTCCGTTCGTTTTTGCGGTTGAAGCGTCCCGTCAGCCTCGCGAGCCCGAGCGACGACCTCGTGACTCCCCGACGGCTCGTACTCGAAGGCCCACTGTCGCCACACGTCCTCGCCCGGCAGCGGCTCTGAAAGGGTCGCCTCGTTCCACGTCTCGCCGCCGTCGACCGACACCTCGACCGCGGAGACGCCGCGCGTCCCGGCGTAGGCGTGGCCGGCGACGGTCCGCGTCCCGCTCTCGCGGCTCGTCGTCTCGATCTTCGCGACCGTGTGGACGGGACCGGTGCCGTGCCAGCCGCGCTTTTCCCAGTAGCCTTCGGCCTCGCGGTCGAGGATTTCGATTTTCTCGAGCCACTTGACGTTGATCTCCCCCCAGTGACCCGGGACGAGCGCGCGCACGGGGAACCCGTGCCCGCGGGGAAGCGGCCGGCCGTTCATCCGGTAGGCCAACACCGCGGACTCGAGCACCTCAACGGGGAACTCCTGGTAGTAGTCGTCGGCCGCTCGGAGCATGACGTGACTGGCCGCGTCGGTGACGCCGGCGCGGTCCAGAATCTCGCTGACCGGGACAACGGTCCAGAGCGCGGTATCCATCTTCTCGTCGTCCAGCCCGTCGCCGACACACCGGAGCGTGACGAACCGCTCTTCGTTGTCCATCTCGGTGACGGTCGCGAAACCGAGGTCGAGTTCCTCCTCCACTTCGCCGGTGACCGACAGCGACCACTCGCCGCGCGTGGTCTGTGGCGCGGCGATGCTGGCATCGACGCGGTAGAAGTCGGTGCTGACGAGCGGCTCCAACCCGGACACGTCGAGCGATTTCGCCTCGGCCTCGTCGAGTCGGTCGCGGACGGCGGGGTCACTGACAGCACGACTCGGGAGTGCCGGCCCCTGTAACACCCCGGACTCGATGCCGACCCAGACGGTCGCGAGCGCGGAGCCGACCGTGCCGAGGGTGCGCCGGCGCGCGGGCGAGACGCGTTCGCTCGGAACCCGCGCCGCAAGTGGAGGAACCGCCAGCGGGAGCAGTGAGGCGACCGCGGCCGCGAGTGCCGCACTCGAGCCACTCCCGAGGGCCGTGGCCACGGCGAAGACGCCCCCACCGGCGAGTGGCACCGCGAGCGGTTCCGCGCCGAGTTGGCGACCGACGGCGAGTGCGCCGCCGGCGATTCCGGCAAACAGCGCGACGGCGAGGAAAAAGCCGGCGACGACGGCCAACTGCCGGCCGAGGTCGCCGAGAACGGTGATGGCAAACCGGATGACGGCGTCCGGCGAGTGGCGTGTGATCGCCGTGGCGACGGTCGCGGGGACGAACCCCGGCGTGAACCCTCCGACTGCGTAACTCCCGGCCACCCCGGCGACCCCCGCGGCGACCGCCTGCACTCCCCGTTCGCGGCGGCGTGACATACGCACACGAGGGACGCGACGGGCAAAGTCGTTGTCCACGGACGCGAGGATTGATACTCGCGGCGGCGTGAACGAAGGTATGCCAGAGCCACCGGCGTGTCCCCGCTGTGAGGCCGCGCTGTTCAAGCGTCACTGCAAGTACGTCTGTCCACAACACGGCGTCGTCACCGACTGTTCGGACCCGTTTACCCTCTGAGCGCGCGGTAGGCCGGCCCGGCGAGCAGTAACACGGCCAGCGCCACCGCCCCGACGACCAGCGCCGGGCCACCAGCCATCCCGTCCGTCGTCACTCGCTCTGCACTCGCACCGACGAGTACCGCCGCCGTCACCCACGGGAGTTCGCCGAGTGCCGTCCCGACCGCGTACACCGGCAGCGAGACGCCCGATAGCCCGGCGGTGTACGAGACCGCGTCTGCTGGCAGCGGTGCGAGTCGCGCGGCGACGATACCTCGAAGGCCGCCGGCAGCGGTGAAGTAGCGGTCGCCGTGGTCGGCAAGCGTGGCGAGGGGGCCGCGCTGGTCGAACCGGCCGGCCAGCAGATACGGCGGCAGACAGGTCACGACCGCGCCAGCGAGCGCGAGCGGCACCGCACGCGGGCCGAGCGTGAAGCCGACGACGACCGACAGCGCACTGATTGGCCACGCCGCGAGAAATCGGAGCAGATACGCCACGGAAACCACGCCGACGAACAGAAGCGGCCGGTCCGCGAGCGCCGTCAGTGCCCGCGCGACGCCGGCCGGCGAGAGTACCACCGCGGCGACTCCAGCCACGAGCGCGAGCGTCGCGACGCCGGCGGCCTGTCTCCGGGCGACGGGATGCACGCTTCAGGCTTCGCCCGCTGTGGCAAACGCTTTGTCATCCGGTCGCTTGACCCCGATGTGAGCGGCGATTCGGACGGCGAGGACCCCGTCGAACTCGGGCTACAGCTGCTCGAACGGCTCGAACACGCCGAGTTGACGCTGGCAGAGACGATGGACCGCATCGAGACGGTCACCACCGACCCGGCGCTCGTCCGCAAAATCCTCGATACGGCGGACCGACGCGGCATCATCGAGCGCGAGGACGGTGTCGTCCGGCCGAATCGGTCGTCGTTTCTCTCCTTTGAGGCGGAAGTCATTACGAAGGAAGGTGAGTTCACGTGTCGGCGGTGTGGTGTCTCGATTTCGACTGGGTATTTTATGAACCTCGAGGCCGGCGAACACGGGCCGTTCGGCTCCTCGTGCATTCGGAAAGTGACGGGCAGAGAGTAGGGGTGTGTCGCGTGCGTTTCAGCGGCCGCGACGCAGCTCCTCGACCAAGGTCTCTATCGTCTCCTGCTGTTGTTCGAGCAGTTCGGTCTGTCGCTCGACGGTCTCCTCGAGCGAGGCGAGCCGTTCGGTCAGGGCGTTCGCCTTCGACACGTCGAGCGACTCGGTGTCGCCGCTGGCGACGCGGTCGATGGTCGCTTCCGTGTCGGAGACGAGCGTGTCGAGGTTCTGGTCCTCGAAGGTCTCCGGCTCGGATTCGGGTTCCGGTTCGCCGGCCGAGAGGTCGGCGACGCTGTCGACTCCGTGGAAGGCGAGCAGCGCGCTCTCGACGGTGTGAGCGACGGCGTCGGCCTCCTCGGAGGGGACCTTCACGCGCTGCGGGCGGCCGTCGGCGGTGAGCACGAGCTGGCTCGCGACGTTGCCCGCCTCGGTCTCGAGGTCGGTCACGGTGTCGAACCCGTACGACTCGAAGTCGCTGTCCCACACCGCGCTGCCGACGTGTTTGAGCAGACGGGCGTCCGTGACGACCAACGTGAGCTCGGAAAACCGGTAGGTCGCCCGGACGGACTCACCCGAGTCGACGACGCCGACCGTCGCAAGCACGCCTTCGAGCAGCGGCGCGAGCACCGCGTCGGTGCGGTCGCTCGGCACGGCGAACTTGCCGGCGGTGTCGACGTACGTCAGCTCGAAGGTGCTCTTGCGGCCGGTCGTCACGTCGAGCCGTTCCACGTCGTGTGGATACGCGGAGACGGACTCATCCGAGAGGAGGCCTTCGGCGCGGTAGACGAGCGTCTGGCCGGCGGTGACGAAGACGGCGTCGTCGCCGCCCAGATCGACGCGCGTGCGGACCGAGTCGCCGTCGAGTCGGTCGGTGACGAGCGAGGGAACGTCCATGCCCGTGTGTTTCCGGCACGCGGCATAAATCCGCAGGGGAACAGACGGGATAGACAGCTTCAAGTCTCTCAGTTGGCTACGCGATGATAGGCCGGGTGGCTTAGCTGGACATAGCGCCGCACTCATAGGGTTACGAGTCGGCTTCCCGCCTCCCCGTCGGACGCCTATCCGACACCTGGGACATGCGGAGATCGTGGGTTCGGAGCCCACCCCGGCCATTCTCTGTTCCGCTCACCCGCGCAGTGCCTCGACCGGCCGGTCGTTCGCTGCCCGCCACGCCGGGTAAACGCCCGCGACGAGGCTGATACCGATACCGAACAGCGCCGCGGCCCCGAGATACAACAGCGACTCGCCGGCGAAGGCGAGCGGGCTCCCGAGAAACAGCGCGTTCGCGACCATCGTCACGAGCAGTGCGAGCGCCAGCCCGATCGTTGTCCCGATAGCTCCCAACAGCGCCGCCTCGACCACGAGCACGCGGACGATATCCCCGCGACCGTAGCCGACCGCCCGGAGCACGCCGATTTCCTGTCGCCGGCGGATGACCGCCATCAACATTGTCGAGGCGATGGAGACGCCGGCGACGAGCAGCGAGATGGCTGCCAACCCCGCGAGGAAGAAATTGATACCATTGACAATCGAGCGCAACAGCCGGACCAGCGACGTGAGTTCGAACACCAGCAGGGTGTCCTTCCGACTGTTGAACTCCTCGCGGAGCGTGGCCGCGACCACCTCCGCGCGGTCGACCGACTGGGTCGTCACGCGAAGCTGGTCGTAGCGTCGCTCGCCGGTGAGTTCGAGCGGCAGCAGAATGCTCTGTCCGCCGAAGCCGCCACCGGAGACGAGCGCCTCGACCCGGTGGACGCCCACCTCGCCACCGCGCGTCAGGTGAATCCGGTCGCCGGGGTCGATGCTGTACTCCTCGGCGATGGTCGTCGAGACGACTGCGCCCCGCCGCCAGTCGGGTGGTATCGCTCCCGCCTCTACGGTGTAGATGAGCCTCGGGGCGGAGAGATACGTTATCGACACCGGCTCCGTTCCGTCGCGGGTGCGTAGCTCACCGCCGCCCGACCGGGTGGCGACGACGCCCGCGGGCGCGACCGTCTCCTCGATGTGCTGGAGGTCGGTCTGGTCGAAGGTGCGCTCCTGTCTGTCGACGCCCGGGAGGACGAACACGTTGGTCGCGCCCTGGTCGTCGAGCGTCGCGAGCTGGCTCTGTTTGAACGCCGCGCCGCCGGCCCCGATTGCGCCGATAGCGACGACGCCGATGACGATAGCCGCGATGGCGAGCCCGGACCGCACCTTCGCGCGGGTGACGTTCCTGCGGGCGATGAGCAGCGACGGCACTCGACCGAGCAGGCGGTTGACGAGACTCATGCTTGAAACGCCTCCACGGGTCGTTTGTTCGCCGTCCGCCACGCGGGGTAGATACCAGCGACGAGCGCCGTCAGGATGCCGAACACGGCACCGACGGCGACGTAGGTTAGCCCCGTCGCCGTGAACGCCAGCGGGTCCCCCACGAGCAGGGCGTTGACCACTAGGCCGATGGCGAGCGCCAGCGGGATGCCGACGGCCGCGCCCACAACGCCGAGGGCCGCAGACTCGGCGACGAGTAGACGCACGACGGCAAGCTTCGGGTAGCCGACCGCCCGCATCACGCCGAGTTCGCCCTCGCGTTCGAGCGCGCTCATCAGCTGCGTGTTCGCGATGGTGACAGCCGCCACGAGCAGCGACAGCGCGCCGACGCCCGCGAGGAACTGATTGATCGTGCCGAACAGCTGTTCGAACTGCGCGCGCTGGTTTTGGACGGGTGAGACCGACACCTCCTGTCGCCGGACGTTGAGCGCCGCCTCGATGTTTTCGGCGACGGCGTCGATGTCGCCGGCGGTCGTGGGAACGCGCACGACGGCCGAATCGTACCGCGGCTCGCCGAACTGCGCCAGCGGGACGAAGACGGTCTGGTCGGCGCTGAGCGGGTCGGCAAAGCCCTGCGCTTCCAGTATCGCGTCGACGGTGAACGCGCGCGTGAACGCGCCGGGAACCGAGACGGTGATGCGGTCGCCCACCGCGATGTCGTTCGTGTCGGCGATGCGTGCGCCGACGACGACGCTGCGCCGCCAGTTCGCTGGTATCTCGCCGGTCTGTGCGTCGTAGAATGCGCGCGGGTCCTCGATACCGTTCACTTGCGCGGTAACCGCAATGTCGCCGCTGGCCGTCTGGACGGTCGAGCCGCCGGGCGAGACCACCGGGAGCACCGTCGCGCTCCCGGCGGCCTGCCGCATCCGGTCGATGTCGCCGTCGCCGAAGCCGCGCTCACTCGCCGGTTCACCCTCGTAGTCGATGGGGTCTGCCGTCGCCGTGCCGCCGAACCCCTCGAACGCCGAGAGCTGGTCCTGCTTGAACGCCTCGCCGCCGAGCCCGATGCCGCCGATGGCGACCACGCCGATGACGACCGCGAGCACGGCGAGTATCGTCAGGTCGCGCGACCGGGCGAGGTTTCGACGCGCGAGGAGGAGCACGGGAAACCGGGCGGCGAGTCGGTCGAACATCTCAATTCTCCTCGCGCAGCGTCCCGTCGATGAGCCTGACGACCCGGTCTGCGGCGTCGGCGACGTAGTCGTCGTGGGTCACCGTCACGACCGCCACGTCCTCCATCTCGCGCAGCTCGTCGAACAGGTCGAGAATCTGGTCGCCGGTCTTGCGATCGAGGTTGCCCGTCGGCTCGTCAGCGAGGACGAGGGCCGGGTCGTTGATGAGCGAGCGGGCGACGGCGACGCGCTGTTTCTGGCCGCCCGATAGCTCGTCGGGGTAGTGGTCGAGTCGGTCGCCGAGCCCGACGCGTTCGAGCAGTTCGGTCGCGCGCTCGCGGGTGCGCTTCGGCGTCCGGTCGAGCAGCCGCGGCATCTCGACGTTTTCCCGCGCCGTCAGCGTCGGAATCAGGAAGAAGCTCTGGAAGACGAAGCCGATGACCTCCTTGCGCTTTTGGGTGCGTTCGGCCTCGGAGAACTCGGCGGTCTCCTCGCCGTACAGCGTGACGGAGCCGCTGGTCGGCACGTCGAGTAAGCCGAGCAGGTTCAACAGCGTCGATTTGCCGGAGCCGGAGGGACCGACGACCGCGACGGACTCGCCCGATGCGATGCCGAAATCAATCCCCTTCAGCGCCCGCACCACCTGGTCGCCGGTGCGATACTCCTTCACCACGTCGTGGCCCTCGATGACGGCGTCCTCGGGGACGTAGCCGACCGGGTGGGCCATCAGTTCCGCCGGCGGATGAGGACGCCACCCACGACCAGCGCGGCGACCACCAGCCCGACGAGCAGTATCGGGAAGCCGCCGCCGCCCGACTCCTCGACCGTCTCGACCGTCTGGACGGACACCTCTTGCGTGTACGAGCGCTCGGTGTCGCCCACGTCGTAGCTCACGGTGACGGGAACGGTCGACACGTCGCCCGTCGTTCCGGTGGTGAGGGTGAACGCGGCGAAGTCGCTGCTGTCGACGCTGCCGACGAAGTACTCGCTCGCGGAGACGTTCTCCCCGCCGACCTCGACGGTGACCGAGCTCGCAGGGCCACCGCCAAGGTTACTTGCCGTCGCCGACAGCTCGAGTTCACCCTCGCGCGCGACGGCCTCGGTGCCGGTGAGTGATATCTCCGCGGGGTTTGCCGGCTCGGTGAAGCGCGTCTGTAGGGTGCGGTCGGTCTGGCGTTCGACGCCGTTTGCCGTCGTGTAGGTGACGGTCACGTCGAACGACTGCGCGCCGGCCGAATCGCGGGTCACGGGGAACGTGAAGGTCCGGCCCTCCCCGCTGGCGAGTTGGGTCCCGACGCGGCGGTCGGTGCGGAACTCGACGCCCTCGCCGGCCGCCGCGACGGCAATCTGTCTGACCTGCTGGTCCAGCCCGTTGGTGACGTTCACGGAGAGGGTGGTCTCCGCGCCGGGGAAGGCGGGGTCGACCGTCCCGCCCACGTCGATGCTCCCCGCGAGGTCGGGCGAGCGGAAGCGCACGTCGAGGGTCTCGGTGGTCGTCCGCCTGAAGCCGTCGTCGTCCGTGTACGAGAGCGTCGCCTCGATGTCGCGCACGCCGAGTTCGGCCGGCGTGGCGGTGAAGGTGAACTCGCGTTCCGCGCCGGCGGCGACGGAAGAGTCGACGCGCGAGGACTCGTCGAAGTCAACGCCGTCGGCGGCGAGTTCGAGGTTCACGTCTCTGACCGGCACGTCGAGGCCGTTCGCGACCCCGATGGTGAGGTCAGTCGGCTGGCCGGCGACGGTGCCGGCGGCGCTCGCCTCGATGCGCGGGGCCGGGTCGTACACCTCGACGGTGGTCGTCGTTTCGACGGTCAGCGGGTCGCCGCTGCCGGCCGCCCGGGCGTCGATAGTGACGTACAGCGTCTTGGCCCCCGACTCGTCGAAGCCGATGTCGAGGGGGATGTCCGTCTCGCCACCGGGCGCGACGCGGCCGGGATTGGTCCTGCGGTCGAGTCGGTCACCGCCTTCGGAGGGATCGCCGTCGTACACCGAGACGGAGCGAATCGAGTACGTCTCCCTGCTCGCGTCGGGATTTGTGAGTTGAGCAGTGAAGCTGAAGTTCCCGCTCGTCGTCGGCTGGACAGGGTCGGTGCTCGTCGTCAGATACAGGAGACCGTCGTTCGCGGTCGTCGCCGGTGCGCCCGCTGCCGGTGGAACTCCCGCGCTTGCGGCGAGCAGTACGACCAGCGCCGCGACCGCGCGATGCGTCGTCATACCCGAAGGTGGACTGCCGGGTGGTAAAGCGTTTCCACATTTTTGAACGGAAGTTCAGTCGACGGAGCCGCGGCTTTTTGCCGCCGCCGGTCGCAGGTGTCGTATGCGCGCAGCACGCTATCACGGACCCGGCGACATTCGCATCGACGAGGTCGACCGCCCCGAGGTCACCGACCCCGAGGACGCACTGGTCCGGGTAACTCACACCGCCATCTGTGGCTCGGACCTGTGGTTTTATCGCGGCCAGCAGGACCGCGACGTTCCGTCGGGCGTCGGTCACGAGCCGATGGGAATCGTTGAGGAGGTCGGCGAAGACGTCGTGTCGCTCGAATCCGGCGACCGCGTCCTCGCTCCCTTCGCCATCTCCTGTGGCGAGTGTGAGTTCTGTCGGAAGGGGCTCCACACTTCTTGTTCGAACGCGAGTAGCTGGGGCGGCGAAAACGGCGGCGGCCAAGGGGAGTACGTGAAATGTCCCACCGCGGACGGGACGCTCGTGAAGGTGCCCGACCGCCACGCCGACGACCCCGAGACGTTAAAATCGCTGCTCCCGCTGACGGACGTGATGTGTACCGGCCACCACGCCGCCGTCAACGCCGGCGTCGAGGCCGGCTCGACGGTCGCCGTCGTCGGTGACGGTGCCGTCGGGCTGTGTGGAGTGCTCGCGGCGAAGCGACTCGGCGCAGAGCGAATCGTCGCGATGGGTCACCACGAGAACCGACTGGACATCGCCGAGGAGTTCGGCGCGACCGACCGCGTCACCGAACGGGGCGAGGCGGCGGTCGAGCGCGTCCACGAACTGACGAACGGCGGCGTCAACCACGTCGTCGAGGCGGTCGGCATGGAGTCGTCGATGAATATGGCCTTCGACGTTGCGCGGCCCGGCGGCACGGTGGGCTACGTCGGCGTGCCGGCCGGCATCGAGGAGGCGGAGTTCCTCGGGACTGCCTTCGGCGAGAACATCGCCCTGAAAGGCGGTGTCGCGCCCGTCCGCGAGTACATCGAGGAGCTGATGGCCGACGTGTTGCAGGGGACGCTCGACCCCTCGCCGGTGTTCACGAAGACGGTCGATCTGGACGGGGTTCCCGAGGGGTACGCGGCGATGGACGAGCGCGAGGCCGTGAAGGTGTTCGTCGACCTGACCTGAGTCGGTCACTCGGGCGTGAAGATATCCTCGATTCGGCAGTCGAAGTGGGCGGCTAGCTCGAACGCGAGTTCCAGCGACGGGTCGTAGCGACCCCGCTCGATGGCGTTAATGGTCTGTCTCGACACGCCGACCGCCTCGCCCAAGCCCGCCTGGCTGAGGTCGTGTGTCGCCCGCCGCTGTTTGAGGTCGTTCTCCATGTCTCACCCACGCCGCTTGACGATCCCGTAACAGACTCCGTACAGAATGAACAGCGCCGAAAGGGTCCCAATCGACCCGCCCAGCGCACCCGAAATCGTCAGGTAATCAGCGGCTTCGAGCACGTACAGCGCCGGCACCGTCGCGAGCGTGATGACGGTCAGTATCTTGAGCAGGAGTCCGCTCGCGCGGTTGTGAAGGACGTAATCACGCTCGTCGTGTAGCTGTGCACTGCTCAGCCGGGGTGCGAGAAACGCGAACCCCCCGCCGACCCACGCGCCGACCAGATAGACCGCCGTCCCGACCAGCGGTCTGTCGACGATGATACCGGCGAACAGTCCGAGGACGGCGAGCGCGATGATACCGTAGACGACCCGCTGGTACGTCGTCCGCGAGAGTCCCGCTGTGGTCTGATTCGTTGTCATGGTGGTAAAGTCTCTTTTACAGTAAAGTAAACTTTACACAGTATATTAAAACCATCGCTCAGTCGAGGGTTCCCTATCGACGCCAGAACGCAGGCGATCTCCAAGCGAGTAGCCCGAACCTACTTGCCGGTGTCGCCCGTACAGTGGGACGATGCAACAGTGTGCTCGCTGTGAGACACGAATCTCCGCCGGCGGCGAGTGGGTCGAACTGCGACACCACCACGAACACATGAACTTCGAGAGTCGGTTCTGTAGCCCGGCGTGTGCTAGCGCGTACCTGTCGGAGGACCTCGACGCGACATGACCAGACGGCGGTTTCTGGGTGTACTCGGCGGCGTCGGGCTCGCGCTGCTCCCCGGCTGTGCGAGCGGCGACACCCCGGAATCGCGGTTTCGTGGTGCCCTCGCGAGCGCCGGAGTCGGAATTCGCGCGCTCTCGGCTGCACGGGGCGGCTGGGAGTTGGAGTATCTCACGACGGCGACGACGACCGACGGGCTCCGGGCCGAGGCGCGGACGATTGCGCTCGCGTACGCCGACCACCACCCCGAGGGCGACCACACGCTCGGTGCCGTCGCGATCGCCGACGCCGAGGACGCCCTGGCCGCGGAGTGGCGCGTCGAGGCAGCGTGGACGACCGACGGCGAGACGGCGTACTTCGACCGCGTGCGAGAGACGACGGACGCGTTCTGAAACCGAAAGTGACGACCCGCCTCGCCGCCCGGACCCCGTATGGACGGCTACCGCTTCACCGAGACGATTCCGCTCCGCCTGCGCGACATCGACCAGATGGACCACGTCAACAACGCCGTCTACGCCACCTTCCTCGAACAGGCGCGGACGGCGTACTTCCGTGATGTGGTGGACAAGCCGCTCAACTCCGTCGGGATGGTCATTGCCGACCTGAACGTCGAGTTCGAACGGGCGATTACCCTCGACGCCGGTGAGGTCGTCGTTGGCGCGCGCGTCCCCGAACTCGGGACGAGCAGCATCCCGATGGAGTACGCGATTCACGCCGCCGGCGACCGCGCTGCAACGGGGTCGACGACGATGGTGCACGTCGACCGCGAGGCGGGCACGGCGAAGTCGCTGCCCGACGAGTGGCGCAAGACCATCACGTCGTTCGAGTCACTCGAATCGTAACGTCTCGGTCGCCGCGTCGACGACACACTGGCCGCCGATTGGAACCGGAGCCGTCGGCCGTGTGTGCCCGAACGCTACGTCTGTGACGACGACCGCGTCCCCGTACTCACGGACCGTCTCGACAACTGCCTCGCGCTGTCGTTCCCGATACGCTGTGCGTTCCTCGGGCGTGCGCTCGTTGCCGAAGCTCCGCGCCTTCGCACGACCGACGAGTACCGCCCCCACGTCGAGTGTACCCCGCTCGCCCAGTCCCCTGAGGACGCGGCGGACGGCGGTCGATTCGGGTAATTCTTCCGACGTTTCGAGCAGCAAGACGCTCCCGGCCGTCTCCTCGGGGACGTAGCTATCGGCCATGAGATGCGCCGCGAGCACCTCCAGGCAGCCGCCCCACGTCCGGCTCTCGATTCGCCCGGAGCCGTGCCACCGGCGGCCATCGCTCGCCTCGTACTCCGGAGTGCGGTCGAGGTTCGCGGGGTCGTGCCAGTCCAAGTCCTCGTCGCTGACCCGGTCAGGCTCGCGGAGTTCGCCCAACGAATCGTCGAAGAACGCCCGCTCCAGATACTCGCGGGCGTAGTCGTTGAGTCCGCCCGGCTCGCAGATGTCGGTGAACAGCGTCCCGCCGTAGAAGCTGACGACGCCCTGTGCCCGACAGAAGGCGGCGAACGAGGTGTTGTCGCTCGTCCCGTAGAACCTGGTCGGATTGTCCCGAATCGCGCTCGGGTCCAGATGTTTCAGGATGCGAATCTGGTCGTCGCCGCCGATGGCAGCCATGACACCGTCGATATCGGGGTCGCGAAACGCTGCTTCCAACTCGCGAGCGCGCCCCTCGGGGTTGTCGTACAGCGTCTGCTTGTCGGCGTACAGACTGTCCAACCCAACGGGGTCGAGGTCGAACGAGCGCAGCCGGTCAAAGCCCAACTCGACGAGGTGGGCCGGGTAGTCGCCGGCGACGGGAACGGTTGCGGGACGACAGACTGCGACGGTGCTGCCCGGCTCAAGTGGCGGTGGCGTCTCCATGCCGGTCGGTGGTGGCGACAGCGACGAAACGGTTCGGGTGGTGTGTCACTCGCTCGCTTGCCACATCTTCGCTCGTTCGACTGCGCGCTCGCGGTCGGGGACGGTTTCGTGTCTGTACGTCTCGCCTTCGGGCGCTTGGATGAGTCGGTCGTAGTGGACGGCCCACTCGCCGCCGGCGGTTTTGCGAGCGACGATTTCGGCCGTCGCGTCGCCGCGTTCCCACACGAGCTTGGTGTCGGTGTCGGTCGTCTGTTCCCACTCCATACCGTGCCGTCGCGAGCCGACGGCTAAACCGTGGGGGCCGTCGCGGCGAACGGAAGCGTTAAGAAAACCACGGCGCGAGATGATGCAAGGATGCTCGCCGCTTCGCTGCAGGTCATCGACAACTTTCTGCTCCAATACAACGCCGGGCAGATTCTTCTGGCACTGTTCATCGTGTCGACCCTCGGGCTTGCCCCACTGAAGTCTGCCAAGGCCGTTGGCATCAACGTCGTCGTGTTTGGCTTCATCTTCCTCGTCACGCCGAGCAGTCTCGCCCCCATCCAGTTCCGGTTCCTCGGTATCGCCTTGCTGTTCGTCGGTCCCATCATCGTCGTCGCGTCGCGCAAGTAACGCCGTCGTCTCCGTCGTCTGTTGTTTTTGCGCCGAGCAGCGAACGCGGTTTCCAAGAGTTACCTGTACAGCGAGTAGTAGAGCTCGCCGAACCCGACACAAAAGAGGGTCGCGCCGGCGACCTGCAGCCCGATGAACAGGCCGTCCGTGGGGTCGCGTGCAGCAAACAGGAGCTGCGTGGTGAGACTCGTCACCGCGACGCCCATGCTGATGGACGCGAAGCCGACGAAGGCGTACTTGAGCCGGTCGGTTCCGCTGTCGCGGTAGGCTCTGAAGCTGATGAGCGTCAGTCCGAGCGAGAACCCGAGCAAGACGTCGAAGCAGCAGCAGTACGATTCCGGCAGGGGTAATGGTGGTCATTCGTTGTATCACTCTCCGGCGAGCTCGTCCCACAGCTGCGAGAACTTGCTCGGGGCGTTTTCGCGTCGGTACACCGTCACGTCGTAGCCGTCCTCGTCGAGCGTGATGACGGTCGATTCGAAGTTACACTCGTAGACGCTGTAGTGGTTGCCGTCCTCGGCGACCTCGGTGCGTTCCGTGACGAGCGCGTGTTCCTGAAGCAGCTCCAGCCGGCGATACACCGTCGGAAGCGACATCCCACAGCGTTCGGCGAGCTGCTTTGCCGACTGTGGCTCCGCGGCAGCCGCCTCCAAGAGGTCGTGCCCGCTCGTCACCGAGCGCGTCGAGCAGGCTCTCCCCGGAGCTGGCTTCGTCCACAGCACACTGCCGTAGCCAGGTATCAAAAAATCTGGCAAGACGGCGGCGTCACTCGACGACGGTGTTCGAGAGCGTCCCGATGTTCTCGTACGTTATCTCGATCGCCTCGCCCGGCTCCACCAGCCCCGGATTGGCCGGGCTTCCGAAGGAAATCACGTCCCCCGGCTGGAAGGTGAACCGCTCGGAGAGGAAGCTGATCACCGAACGCGGCTTGATAAACATGTTCTCGGTGTTGTCCTCCTGTCGACGTTCGCCGCCGACGTACGTCTCGATGTCTAGACCGACGGGGTCGATATCAGCGACGACGGGACCGAGCGGCGCGGAGCCGTCGAACGCCTTGCGCGCCGTCCGGCGCTCCTGGTCCAATGCGTCGAGGTCGTTCATGATCGTGTACCCCCACACCGCGTCGTCCACCTCGTCTTCGCTGATGTCGTGACACTGCTCGCCGATGACGGCCGCTAACTCGCCCGCGTAGGTGAGTTCCTCGGTGAAGGAGGGGTACACGATGTCCTCGCCCGGCCCGAGCAGCGAGGTCGGTCCCTTGATGAAGAAGTCCGGCTTCTCGGGCACGTCGTACCCCATCTGTTCGACCTTCTCGCCGTAGTTGCGCCCGACACAGTAGAACGCCGACGGCTCACACGGCGCGAGCAGGTCGGCGTCCTTGCCGACCACGTACTCGCCCTCGTCGGTGGTAACAACGCCGTCGTCGTACTCGCCGGTCCGGATGCCGTCGTCGGTGCTGACGCGTGCGTACTTCGTCATAGCGGCCGTCGGACGCCCGGGTGTAAACGGCTGGTGGTTCCCGCGAGCGACGCGGGCGGTTTTATTTTCGCGCCCGGCAACTATCGCGTATGACCGTTCCGAAGGGAATCGCCCGCGACACGCTGTTCGATGTCATCGTCGGTTGGTACCGCGCCGGCGGCGACGACCAGCCAGTCGATACCGCCGCCGCGGCCGAACAGGCCGGCTACAGCGACGCGACGAGCCGCCAGACGGCGTTTCTGGAAGCCGTCGGTGTCCTCGAAGCCGAAGGGCAAGACCACCAGCTCACGAGCCGCGGGGCCGCCTTCGCGGCCGCGCTCGCGAGCGACGACGAGCCGAACGCCAAGAGCCGCGCGTACACGATTCTTTCTGCGTGGCCCCCAAGCAGTCGGCTGCGCGACATCCTCCGCGGGGGCGCGATGCCGGAAGACGACCTGCTCGCGCGTGTCGCCGACGTGACCGGTGCCGACCTCGATACCAGCCGCGAGCGCATCGGCTGTCGCACGCTGCTGGATCTTCTCGTCTGGGCCGGAGTGCTCGACCGAACCAACGACGGCCTGTATCTCCCCGGCGAGGTAGAGACCCGGTCCGTCGAGCGCGAACGCGCGGCGCTCACCGTCGAGCTCGAGCTCTCCGTCGACGTGGACCCCGACGACGTGGAGTCGCTCGTCCGTGCGGTTCAGGCGGGGCTCGAAGACGAGGAGTCTCCCAGCATCGCGGCCGAACTGGAGGGGCTGTCCGTGCGCGAGGACTAGACTCGCTCGACTAGTTCGGGATCGTCGTTCGCCGGACTGTTGACGCGTTCCGAGACCGGGTAAGCCTCGAGGTCGCCGTCATAGGGAGCGAGCAGTGACTCGTCGGCCTCGGCGAGCCACGTCTGTTCCTCGCCGGGCGCGAGCACGACGGGCATCCGGTGGTGGTACGTCGACTGGAAGGCGTTGGCCTCGGTCGTCAGTATCGAGAACCTGGCCTCCGGCTCGTCGGTTCCCTCACCGCCCGCGCCGAACGCGTCGAGACCGGTCTGTGTCGTCTCCGGCTCGTACGGCTCCCAGATGCCGGCCATCGCGAACGGCTCCTCGCCGCTGCGCGTGATTCGGTAGGGGCGTTTGCCGTCGCCGAGATTCGCCCACTCGTAGTAGCCGTCCGCGAGCACGAGACAGCGCCGTCGTTGCTTGGGGTCGGCGAACTTCTCTCCCAGCGTCTCCGAACGAGCGTTGATGATGCGCGAGTCGGCCCACGACGGCTGAAACCCCCACTCGTGGTGGGTCAGCTCGTCCGGTTCGTGGTTAGTGACGACGGGCAGCCGTTGGCCCGGCGCGGCGTTGTAGTGTGGCTCGTAGTCGTCACCGACCTCGACGCCGAACCGAGATTCGATGTCGTCGGCTGGCAGATAGATGCTGTAGCGCCCGCACATACCACACAGAGGGCCACAGCGGTGAAAAATCCCCCGCGGCGGCCCGAGACTTATATCCGATTACACACTATCGACGGTGTGGACGACGACCCCGAGTTCACGACCGCCAACGCGTTGCGCGACGAGCAGCGCGAGCCGTCGGCGGGGTCGCGGTTCGACATCACGCATCCGGAGCGGAGCCACTCGCGTGCCCGCGGGATGGAGTACGAGGGCGGGACGGTGTTCGTCTTCGTACCCCGCCGCTCGGACGGACTGGCCGAGCAGGTGCAGGAGCTGCTCGATGCGGGGCCGTACCGCTACGGCGACTGGTTCGACCTCCCGATGCCGCTGTTCTTGGTTCACGACGACGACACCGACGACACCTTCCGGCTCGGGGTGCGCGAGGAACGCGTCGAACTCCACGTCCGGTCGGCGACGAGCCCCGCGGGTGTCGAGGCGTTTCACGACCGGCTCACCGGCCGGGTCGGCGCGCTCGACGTGCGCCGCGAGCAGTAGTGACTTGACCCCCCGCACACTGGGTGTGGTATGACCGTTTCACGCGTCGTCGAGTTGGAGGGCCACATCATCGACTCGGGGATGATGCAGTCTGCCTTCTCCATCGTGATGGACTTGGGTGGTGACTTCGACGTCGAGGAGTTCGACATCGGTCGCCAGAAGGACCAGCAGTCGTACGCCCGGATGCGAGTGATGGCCGAGGACCACGAGACGCTCCACTCGATTCTCCACGAACTCCACCAGAACGGAGCCAACCCGGCCGACCCGGCGAACGCCACTCTCACGCCCGCCCCCGACGACCAGGTGGTCCCCGAGGGCTTTTATTCCACGACGAACCACCCGACGCAGATTCGCTACGAGGACGAGTGGGTCGAGGTCGAACGCATGGAGATGGACTGTGCGGTCGTCGTCGAAGAGACCGACGACGGCGCGCGCGCCTACACGAAGGTGCTCAACGCCGTCGAGGAGGGCGACCGCATCGTCACCGGTGAGGGCGGAATCCGGGTCCAGCCGCCCGAACGCCCCCGCGACCGCAGCGGTGCGTTCGGCTTCATGCAGGGCGGCGTCTCCTCGGAGCGCCCCTCGGAAACGACGATTCGACAGGTGGCGGAGGCGGTCGCGGAGACCAAACGCGAGGGTGGCAACGTGCTCGTCGTCGCCGGGCCGGCGCTCATCCATACCGGCGCGCGCGAGGCGCTCGCGCGACTCGTCCGTGAGGGGTACGTCGACGGTATCTCGGCGGGCAACGGCTTCGCCGTCCACGACCTCGAGCGCGACCTGTTCGGCACCTCGCTCGGAGTGAACACCGACACCGCAGACCACGCGCGAAAAGGCCACAAACACCACATCTACACCATCTCGGAGATAATCCGTGCGGGCGGCATCGAGGAGGCCGTCGAGTCGGGGCTCATCGAGTCGGGTATCATGTATCAGTGTCACCAACAGGACGTGCCGTACGTGCTGGCGGGGTCGATTCGCGACGACGGGCCGCTCCCGGACACGATCACCGACGCCGTGGAGGCACAGAACGCGATTCGCGAACAGGCTCACGACGCCGACATGGTGCTCATGCTGTCGACGCTGCTCCACTCCGTTGCGGTCGGGAACTGTCTCCCCTCCACGACGAAGGTCGTCTGTGTCGATATCAACCCGGCGACCGTCACCCAACTGCTCGACCGCGGGAGCGCACAGGCCGTCGGGATGGTGACGGACATCGGGACGTTCGTCCCGACGCTCGCCGAGAACCTGCTCGACTAGCGCTGTCGCGGGACGGTCACGACCGGGCGGTCTGTCTCAAGCAGGAGGTCCTGTGCGGTCGAGCCGAACAGCATCTTCCCCGTCGGCGAGCGTTTCCGAATCGCGATGACGAGTTCGTCGACGTCGTGGTCGCGGGCGAACTGGATCATATCCTCCTGCGGGCTGTTGCCGCGGACGAGCTGGTGGCCGTCGGCACCCAGTTCCTCCTCGAGTGGCTCGAGGGCGCTCTTGCCGGCGGCGACCTCGTCGTCGCTGGTGTCGTCGCCGCCCCGCTGTGAGTTCACCGCATAGACGGTGTCGTCGTCGTCGATTCGTCCGCGGAGATACGCGAGCAGATGCTCTGCGGTCTCTTCGCTGTCGACGCCTGCCAGAAACGTTGTCATACGAGCACAGGTGACACGCCGCGATAATAAAAAGCCATCCCCCCGTAGGGTTGCGGTCACAGCTCGAATACGTGGTCTGTGTACCGACGAAACCGGGATATGTCGGCTGTGAGGGGGCAGAATCGAGGAAGCTATAAGCCAAATGAGGCCGTAAATCACACAACGAATGGTTGACGATTCCCAGCTCGCAGAGAGCAAATCGATTCACAAGACGACGGGTAAGACCTTCTGGTATGCTACCCGCGTGCTACCGACGCGAGTTCGGGAGGCAACCTACGTGCTGTACGCGTTTTTCCGTGTCGCGGACGAGGTCGTGGACGACGCCGGCGACGCCTCGCCGGCCGACCAGCGGGCCGAACTGGAGGCGATTCGCGAGGCAGCTCTCGGCGGTGACAGCGACGACCCGGTGTTGACGGCCTTCTCGGAGATGCGTGAGGCGTACGGGATTCCCGACGAGGAGATTCACACGTTCATCGACGCGATGATCGCCGACATCGACAAGAACCGCTACCAGACGTTCGAGGAGGTGCGCGGCTACATGCGCGGCTCCGCGGCCGCGGTCGGTGTCATGATGAGCTACGTGATGAAGCCGGACGACGTGTCGCTGGCGCTTCCACACGCCCGTAAGCTCGGCGAGGCGTTCCAGATGACGAACTTCCTGCGTGACGTGGGCGAGGATATCGACGACCTCGACCGCGTGTATCTCCCCATCGACACACTCGAACGGTTTGGTTCCGGCGTCGAGGAGATCCGGAATAAAGAGGCGACCCCGGAGTTCCGGAAGGCGATGGAGGCGGAACTCCACCGGACGGAGAAGCTCTACGAGGAGGGCGTCAAGGGTATCGCGTATCTCCCCCGCGACTGCCAGTTCGCCATCCTCGTGTCGGCAATCCTCTATGCAGACCACCACCGGCTCATCCGCGAGCGCGACTACGACACGCTCTCTGCGACGCCGAGCATCTCGAAGCGTCGGAAGCTCTCGCTGCTCGCCCGTGCCCGCTGGCACTGGATCTGGAACAAAGACCCCGAGGCGGTGTTCGCGAAGGTGTCTTCCGTGCCGAACGCCGAGACCCGGACCCGCGGGGAAGGCGTCTCTCCCTCGCCGGCCCAGTAGCTAGAGCTACGGCGGGGCCGGCACGTCGAATCTGTCCGTGTACCACAAGCCGACGCCGAGCAGCGCCGCCAACACGACCGGAATCCACTGGGCGTAGACGGCGTTGACGACACCCCACAACAGCACGAAGGAGACGAGGTCATCGAGCATGAACGCACACGAGTCGAGCCGCGCACGGAGGTCGGTCCACGCGAACGCCGCGTCGAGGGTGACGACGGCGACCGTCGCGGACACCACCCAGCCCGCGTAGTTCGACAGCGGGACGCCGTAGAAAGCGAGTCCCGAATCGTACGGCCACACCGCGAACGGCGTCGCCGCGAGGTCGTACGCCCAGAAGCCGATGGCGACGGCACCGGGGTCGAGCACGAGGTCCATCATCAACACCGTTGCGATGACGGCCGGCACGCGCACGAGCGCGGCCCGCGCCCGGTCGCCGAGCAAGAGCAGACAGAGCAGATACGCGTTCGCCACCAGCGGGAGAAAGAAGATTGGCAGCCCGAACGGTACCTTCCCCAGCAGCATCGGCCCGAGGTCGACACCGTACTCGAAGACGCCGTACGGAAGCCCGGTCGTCGTGCCGACGTACTCGATGGCGTAGGCGTACAGCGTGAGCAGCCCGATGGCGGCTGCCGCGCGCCGCCCCACGAGCGGGAGCAAGCCGACGATGAGCGGAAGCCGCATCACGGCCGTCCCGAAGATGACGAGCAGCGGGTGAAAGACGAGCGGGTCTGGAATGAGGAATTGTTCGGCGCTCGCGAGCAACATCACCGCGCCGACCAGCGGGAAGAAGACGGCGATGGTGAACCGATTCTCCGAGACGAGCCCGCTCAGCCGGTGCTCGATGTGTGCCCGGTCAGCCATAGATGAGCACCCAGAGTGCACCGTTCGTGAGGAGCGCGCCGGCGACGGTATTCACCGCGGGGAACCACCAGTACGCGCGGTCGACGCTCACATCGGAGAGCGCGATGCCCGCGACGAAGACGGGATAAAAGACAAACACCGCACCTAAGAAGGGATGTAGGAGGGCGAACGCGACGGCCGCGCCGAGCCACAGTGTCGCGCAGTAGGCGTAGGTGCGGGACTCCCCGAGTCGGGTTGCGGTCGTTTCGATGCCGGCAGCACGGTCCGGTTCGATGTCCGGAATCGCGGAGAACGTGTGCATCGCCATCGCCCACAGCCATCCGCCCGCGAGCGCGAGCAGGGGCGGGGCCTGCCCGGCGAGGGCGGCGTACGCGACCACGCCCGGCAGGACGTACAGCCCGTTCGACAGCGAGTCGAGCCCGGGGTGGGTCTTGAACCGCAACGGCGGAGCCGAGTACTCTGCACCGAGCAGCAGGAAGGCGACCATCGCGGCTGCGCCGGCAGTCGGCAGGAGTGGGAGGAAGGCAAGCCCGGCCAGCCCCGTCGCCGCGACCGCGACCGGGACCGTCCTCTCCCCGCGGTAGCGCACCTCCTGTTCCTGTTTCTTCGGGTTCGCGGCGTCCACGTCGCGGTCGAAGATGTCGTTGACGCCGTAGAGGAAGACGTTCGCCGGGAGCAGGAAGTAGACGAACAGCGCGACCGCGACGGGCGCGAATAGCTCGCCCCGCGTCTGTGCGGCGTAGGCGACGCCGACGACGACCGGGCCGGCGAGATACAGCCAGAACCGGGGCCGGGAGACGCGGAGCAGATAGCCGAGTCGCGTGTCGCGACCCGGAACGATGCCGAGACCGCTCATTCAGGCGTCGTCGATGAGTGCGTCGGCGGTGTGTTCACCCGAGATCAGACACATCGGGACGCCGATACCGGGCGTCGTGTACGACCCCGTGAAGTAGAGACCGTCGAGCTTCTTCGAGCGGTGGGGTGGCCGGAGCAGCGCCGTCTGGCGGAGCGTGTGGGCCATCCCGAGCGCGGTCCCCTGCATGGAGTTGTACCGGCTCGCGAAGTCGTCGACGGAGAACTGCTCTTCGACGACGATGCGGTCACGGAGGTCGACACCCGTGTTCGCTTTCAGGTCATCGAGCACCGTTTCGCGGTACTCAGCACGAATCTCCTCGGTGTCTTCTAGCCCGGGGGCGATGGGGACGAGCACGAACAGGTTCGAGTGGCCCTCGGGTGCGACCGACTCGTCGGTCTGTGAGGGGGCACAGACGTAGTAGGCGGGGTCGTCGGGCCACGCCGGCTCGTCGAAAATCTGCTCGAAGTGGGGGTCCCAGTCGTTCGGCAGGACGAGCGTGTGGTGTTCGATGGGGTCGATGTCACCCTCGACGCCCATGTACATGAGGAACGCGGAGGGTGCATACGTCCGCGAGTCCCAGTAGTCGGCGTCGTAGCCCCGCTCGTGTTCGGGGAGCAGTTCCTGTTCAGTGTGGGCGTAGTCGGCGTCGGAGACGACACGGCCCGCGCTCGCGCGCTCGCCGTCGGCGAACTCGACGTCGAAGCCTTCGCGCCGGGAGACGATTTCTGTCACCTCGGCGTTCGTCTCGAAGGTGACGCCGAGTTCGTGGCCGAGGTCAACGAGCGCGGCGACGACGGCCGCCAGCCCGGACACTTCGCCGTCGCCGACGTGCATCTGTTCGCGGGTCGCCGCGGTCGGGTCGCCGCCCTCGGGGTAGAAGACGCCCATGTTGAAATCGACGTGGCTCATCATGTTGTACAGCGCCGGCGTGTTCTTCGGCGAACCACCCAAAAACACCAGCGTGTACTGCATAATCTGCTGGAGCCGGGGGTTGTCGAAGTAGTCGGCCACGTAGTCGTCCATCGTGCCGAGCAACTGGAGGCCGATGGGGGCGGCGCGCATCACGTCGAGGTCGACCCAGTCGCGCAGCCGGGGGCGGTCCTCGTAGACGAAATGCTCCATCGCCGTCTCGTAGTGGACGCCGGAGGTGTCGAGATACGACTCCAGCTTCTCGCCCGCGCCCGCCTCGAGTGCCTCGAACGTCTCGACGTTCTTCGCGAGGTCCGGGAGCATGTCGACGTAGCGTGCGCCCGCCTCCTCACCGAATCCGGGGGCCGTTTCGCTTGCAACCCCGCCGTCGCTGGCCGCCCGCTGGTCGTTCTTGAAGAAGATGCGGTAGTGGGGATCGAGCCGCTGGAGGTCGTAGTAGTCGCCCGGCTCCCGGCCGAAGTGGTCGAAGAACCGCTCGAACACGTCGGGCATCAGATACCACGACGGACCCATGTCAAAGCGGAAGCCGTCGCGCTGGAGCGAGGACGCCCGCCCGCCCAGTTGGTCGTGTTGTTCGTAGACAGTGACGTCGAAGCCGGCGTCGGCCAGATAACAGGCTGTCGAGAGGCCACCGAAGCCGCTCCCGATGACAGCTATTGACTCGGAGCGTGACATACCTGAATTTGGGGCCACAGTGTCGAAAAGCCACCGGTGGCCGCCCCGAACCGACCGCGGAGGTCGAACTCTGTCCGTCCGCGTGCAACACCTCCCCCGACAGGGCTATTCTCCCGGCTCCGAAGGTCCGGTATGGACATCGAGCCGTTCGAGTTGGAGCGCTTCTTCGACCGCTTCGAACACGACGCCGACATCATGCTCGCGGAGTCGGGCATTGAGTCCCGCTCCACCGCGGAGTTCGACACCGACCCCGGCGAGCTCGGCTACGTCATCCCGACCGGCGGTGACCCACAACTGCGCGAGCAGGTCGCCGCCCGCTACGACCGGTCGGGCGACGAGGTACTGTTCACCTGTGGCGCACAGGAGGCCAACTTCACGACGTTCGCCGCGCTGATGGGCGAGCACGCCGTCACCGTCGCGCCGACGTACCAGTCCCTGTCTGCCGTCCCCGACGCCTTCGGCGAGGTGACGACCGTCGACCTCGACCCGCCGGCGTGGACCCTCGACACCGACCGCGTGCGGGAGGCCCTTCGGCCGGAGACGGCGGTGCTCGTCGTCAACAACCCGAACAACCCGACCGGCCGGTATCTCGACGAGGCGATGATGCGGGAGCTGTACGACATCGCCGCCGCCAACGACACCTACCTGCTGTGTGATGAGGTGTATCGACTGCTCGCGGAGGAGCCACTCCCGCCGGTCGCTTCCTTCGGCGAGTACGGAATCTCAACGTCGTCGGTGACGAAGGCCCACGGGCTTGCAGGCTGTCGGTTCGGCTGGGTGGCTGGTCCCACAGCGGTTATCGACGCGGCCGCCAACTGGAAGGACTACACCACCATCTCACCGTCGACGTTCGGTCAACACGTCGCGAAGCAGGCGCTCGACCGCGAAGACGAGATTCTGGCCGAGAACCGCAAGCAGGCGCGCGACCACCGCGAGCGTGTGGGTGCGTTCCTCGCCGACCACGGCATGTCGTGGCGCGAACCCACGGGCGTCAACGGGTTCCCGACCGTGCCCGATGGCTTCGAAACCGGCCGGGAGTTCTGTGAGGCGTTCGTCCGCGAGGAGTCGGTGTTGCTCGCCCCAGGTGACGCCTTCGGGGTTCCAGGCCGATTCCGCATCGGGTTCGGGCTGGCGAGCGAGGAGTTGGCGGACGGACTCGCCCGACTGGACGCATTTCTCGAACGCCGCGCCTGAGGGGTATCGTACCGTTTATACCGACAAGGCGGAAATGCAGGATTATGGCACGAGAGCAGACCGAGGTCCGCGAACTGCAGGAAGGTAACTACGTGATGATCAACGACACGCCGTCGGTCATCACCGCCTACAGCACGTCGAAGCCGGGCAAACACGGCAGCGCGAAGGCCCGCGTCGAGGGACAGGGCGTCTTCGACGGCGGTCAAAAGCGCAACTTCACGAACCCTGTCGACGCGAAGGTGTGGGTTCCCATCATCACGCGCAAGCAGGGGCAGGTCGTCTCCACCAGCTCCGGCGAGATGCAGGTGATGGACCTCGAGACCTACGAGACGTTCACGATGCGCGTCCCGGACGAACTCGACGTGTCGGCCGACGACGAGATCGAGTTCCTCGAGTACGAAGACCAGCGCAAGGTCGTTTAAGCTGCACGCCGAAGCCCGGCCATGTCTCAGTTTCCGGGCGCGAACGCCGCACCCGACGACGCAGAGTATGCCGTCGTCGGTGCACCACTCGACGTATCGACCACCTTCCAGCCGGGGACGCGGTTCGGCCCGGACCGTATCCGCCGGTTCGCGCGGACCTTCGACGACTACGACCGCCGAACGGACTCCTTCTTCACCGACCGTTCCGTCCACGACGCCGGCGACCTCCACGCGTGGGACGACGCCGCGGAGTACTTGAATTTCCTCGAAGCCGACCTCCGGGAGTGGCACGACGGCGGCGTGACGCCACTACTCGTCGGCGGTGAACACACCGTCTCCGTCGCCGGCGTGCGCGCGACCGACCCCGACGTGTTCGTCGCCGTCGACGCCCACCTCGATTTGCGCACCGAGTACGACGGCAACGAGCTTTCACACGCCACCGCGACCCGCCACGCCCTCGACGTTGCAGACGAGGCCGTCGTCATCGGAGCACGCACCGGCTCGCCCGAGGAGTACGAGCGCGCCGCCGAGTCGGACGTGACCGTCGTCCCCCCCGAGGATGTGAGCGCGTGGACGCCCGCGTTCGACGGCGATGTGTACCTCTCGGTCGATATCGACGGCGCGGACCCGGCCTTCGCGCCCGGGACGGGGACGACGGAGCCGTTCGGACTCACCTCGCGTGAGATGCGCGACGTGGTGCGCGCTGTCGCGCCCCACTGTATCGCCTTCGACACCGTGGAGGTGAACGACCGCGACGACGGGCAGGCGGCCTCGCTCGCTGGCAAACTGCTCCGGGAGTTCGTATTCAGCCACGCGGCGGAGCCGAGCGCCTAACACCCTCGCTCCCGTGGCTCGGATATGCATCTCTCCGAGTTCGTCGAACGGCTCGACACCGAACTGCAGGTCGACGAGTGGGCCGGCGCGGATTACGCCGTCAACGGGCTACAGGTCGGTCCTGAGTCAGCCGACGTCGACCACGTCGCCTTCGCCGTCGACGGGGTCGTCGAGACGTTCGAGCAAGCGGCCGACGCCGGCGCGGACGCGCTCGTCGTCCACCACGGCATCTCGTGGGGTGGTATCGACCGCGTGACGGGCAAGGAGTACGATCGTGTCCGAGCACTGCTCGATAACGATATCGCGCTGTATGCCGCCCACGCCCCCCTCGACGCCCACGACGAGTACGGCAACGCCGCCCGACTGTGTGACAGGCTCGGCCTCGATGTCGTCGCACCGTTCGGCGAGAGCGGGCCGGGTCACGCCGGCCAGCGCGGTCGCGCCGAGGCGCCGTTCTCGACGAGGGAACTCCGAGCGGAACTCGCGACGCTGGAAGGCGCTGGCGACGTGCAGGTGCTCGATTTCGGTCCCGACGAGCTGTCGGACATCGCCGTGCTCACCGGGAGCGGCACCGACTGGCTGGACGAAGCGCGCAACCTCGGCGTCGACGCGCTCGTCACGGGCGAAGGGAAACAGCCGGCGTATCACGAAGCGAAAGAAGCGGGCATCTCGGTGTTTCTCGCCGGCCACTACGCGACGGAGACGCTGGGCGTGAAGGCGCTCCAGTCGCTCACCGAGGAGTGGGGACTCGACACGACGTACATCTCCCACCCGACCGGGCTATAGCGACTCGACGGACAGCGAGAAGCCCCACTCGGCGGTCGTCCACGCGTCGTCCGTCGCCGTCCCGCTCGACGTGCCGACCGGTTCTTCGATTCCGTACGTCGCTTCGAACCGGTGCTCGCCGGTCGGGAGACACGTCTCGGCGTCGGGATTGGCGTACAGGCCGACGAACGCGGTCAACGTGCCGTCGGCCGGTATCGACACCGTCCCGTACTCCGTCGTTTGGGCCAGCGGCTCGGTGAGCCGCCAACACGGCGCGTCCTCGTCGGTCGGATACGGCGGCCGCTCGCGCTCGGGCACGCCCGTCGTTGAGCGCTCGGAGTGCGGGAGCAGTTGGTAGCTGAAGTCGCTGCTCGACACGTACTGGAACACCACGTCGCGGTACTCCCCGACGACGGTCTCGTCGGTCGGATTCTCCACGTCGACCCGAAGCACCGCCGGCCCGTCGGCCGTGACGAACTCCTCGACGACGATCACCGCCGGCTCGACGGCGAAGTCGGGGTTATCGTCGCTCGAGACGAGCCGCACGCGACCGGCCGCGTCCTCCGGCGGTGGCGTCTCGGTGTCTGTCGGCGTCTCAGTATCGGCCCCACCGGTATCACCACTTCCGCCGTCGCTCGGACTGCCGGTACAGCCGGCGAGACCGGCGGCGGTCGCGACGCCGGCCACACGCAAGAGCGCACGTCGGGTCGACTGGTGTCCGTCAGTCATACCCTCTCTACACCGTTCTCGCAGATAAGCCGGCTGGAGACACAAACCGGCGTTTGAGTAACCGAACCCCGGACCGTCGCGGCCGAACGGGTCAGATGAGGAGCCACGCGGCGACGACGGCCAGCGCGCCCGTCGCCGTCGAGCCGACGGCGTGGACGCGGAGCTTATCGAGCAGCGCGTGGGCGTTCTCCGACAGCTGTGCGACCTCGCCGACCTCCGTCCCCGTCTCGCACTCGGGGAGGAAGTCCATCGCGACGTGGAGAAAGACGCCGGCACCGAACCCGAACAGGACGGCCTTCATCTCCATCGAGAAGGTCGGATTGAGCAGAGCGACGGGAATTGCGGTCAGGCCGACGCCGGCCGCCGGCAGCAGGAGGACGGAGACCGGCTTGCCGGCCATGCGGAGCCGTCGCGCGGCGGCGTAGCCGGCCGGTCCCTTGTGCGAGACGATAGAGAGCCCGAGCAGATAGCCGACCGTCGGGAGCGCCGCGTAGATGGTCCCGATGACGAGTCCGGCAGAGAGGGCGTGAGCCGTGATCTGTGCCGCGGTGCTGTCGAACGCCGAGTTTAGGTGCGAGAGCCGGTGGCCGATGGTGTGGCCGCCGTAGGCCGCAAGCAGACCGAGCGCGACGCCGACGCCGCCGGCCTTCGCGCCGAGGACGCCGCCGCTCTGTTGTCCGAGCGCGAACGCCTGCGGGAGCAAGAACAGACTCGCCGAGGTGACCATCGCGCCGGCGGCCAGTCCGTACCCCCACACGAGCCGGCGGGCGTTCTGTTTTCCCGCCGCGCGAGCGCCCGGCACGGCAAAGCAGGCCATCGCGAGAAACGCCACCGCGGAGACCACGAGCACCTTCCGCTCGCCAACGCTGTACCCCACCGCGAGCAGTACGACCAACAGCACCGTCGCGCCGACGCCGACGAGCGAGCGCCCGCCCGCCTGTGTCCGCCCAGTGTCACCTGTCATTACTAACTTCGAGTCGAAGATTAACAATAAGGGCGTCGGTTCACAACGTGCGAGCTGAAGTTATTAACTATCGCGTTGCGGACTTCCAGTCGCGAAGCGAGAGCACCGCCCCGTCCATCTCCTCGGGGTCGGTCTCGGTCGCGGCCCACCGGAACATCGGAGCCACGTCGTCGGGGTCGCGACCCTGCATCCCGTTGGTCAGCTCCGAGGAAACCTGGCCGGGGTCGACGACGGCCGTCGGATACTCGAGTTCGGCGGCGAACTGCCGGACGAGCGCCTCGGCGAACGCCTTCGAGGCGGCGTACGAGCCGAAGCCAGCGCTGGCGTCGCGAGCGATACTCCCCGAGGGGACGAGTAGGCGCGCGTCGTCGGCCAGATGCGGGAGTGCTTCGCGTATCGCCGCGAAGACGCCCCGGCCGTTCACCTGCGTGTGCTCGTCGAAGGCACTGTACGACTCCTCTGCGAGTGGCGTCTCGCCGGGCGCGCCGTGGTAGACGCCGGCATTGGCGAACAGGGTGTCGACCTCGCCGCCCTCGCGGGCGGCCGTCTCCATCAGCCGCTCCATATCGTACTCGTCGCGCACGTCCGCCCGCTGGACGATCGCCTCGCCGCCGGCCTCACGCACGTCGCTCGCGACGGCGTCGAGCGCGTCCTTCGACCGGGCACAACAGACGACTCGGTCGCCGTGTTCACCGTACTCGCGTGCGATGGCTGCGCCGATGCCGCGACTCGCCCCCGTGATGACTACCGTGTCCATACTCGGCGTAGGTGTGCTCGCAGTATGGAGTTTGTCACTCGTCGCGTCGGTTCAGGTTCTGGCGCGTGAACTGCGGCTGGGCGCTGATGCTCGAACTCGACTTCGTGAACGAGCGGTACAACAGCACCACCAAGCCGAGCGCGAGCACCGCCGCGACGACCGTCACCTGCAGCGACGCGAACAGATACAACAGCGCCGTCGACGGAAGCGCGAACGCGAGCAGGATGCCGTAGATGAGCCGACTCGCCAGCTTCCGGAACATCGGCGGGTCGTTCGGGAACTCCACCGTCGCCTCCAGGTTCCCGCGCTCGACGGTGTCGAGTACGTCCTCCAGCTTCGGCGGGACGCGGAACAGCGACTGGGTTGTCTCCGACAGCTGCGTGCCCGTATCCCGGACTGCATCGCGGACCCCCTCTTCTATGTAGCCTTCCTCGCCGAGATACTCGGTCGCGACGGTGATGAAGTCGAACTCGGGGTCGAGGGTCACGCAGACGCCCTCCACGACCGTCGCGACGCGCAACACCAGTGCGAGATTCGGTGGGAGCCGAAGGGGGAACTCGTACAGCGTATCTTCGATCTGCATGACGATCTGCTGGACGCGGTACTGCTCTATGTCCTCGCCGCGGGCGTCTGCGATAGCCAGCTCCATCACCTCGCTCATCACCTCGCGGTCGGCGTCCGGCGACAGCGTCCCCATGCTGACGAGCGTGTCGAGCACTGCGTCCGTATCCTGTCGTGCGATGGCGACGTAGAAGTCGATGATCTTCTCCTGGACGAAGGGGTCCACCCGGTCGCTCATGCCGAAGTCGTAGAAGACGAGGGTCCCGTCGTCCTGTACCGCGAGGTTGCCGGGGTGCGGGTCTGCGTGGAAGACGCCGTCGTCGACGATCATCTGAAGATACACCCGCTGGAGGGTCTCGGCCAGTCGAGTCCGGTCGACGTCGAGGTCGTCGAGGCTGTCGATGTCGTTGATCTTCGTCCCCGGGACGTACTCCATCGTGAGCACGCGGTCGGTCGACCGGTCTTCGTACACGTCGGGAATTCGGAGGCGGTCGTCGCCCTCGAAGTTCGCGCGAATCTCGCGGAGCATCTCCCGCTCGCGGCGGTAATCCATCTCGTCGCGGATGACGCGGGAGAACTCGTTGGCCAGCGTCTCCATCGAGAAGGAGCGCGAGTCGTCCACGAACCGCATCAACAGCGGCAACAGGGTGGAGATGACCCAGAGGTCGGCCTCGACGAGCGACTCGACGCCCGGGCGACGAATCTTCACCGCCACCTGCTCGCCGTCGAGTTCCGCGACGTGGACCTGTCCGAGCGACGCGCCGCTGATGGCGTCGGTGTCGAACTCGTCGAACGACTCCTCGACGGGACCGAGCTCTTCTTCCAACACTCGCTTGGCGTCCGTCCACTCGGCCGGCGGAACGCGGTCCTGTAGCTCCTCGAACTCCTCGATGTACTCCGGCGGCAACACGTCGGGCCGCGTCGAGAGCAGCTGACCGAGCTTGATGAACGTCGGCCCGAGCGTGAGCAACGACTCGAGCAGCGACCGCGCGCGCCGCCTTCGGGTCTCGGTGTCGACGGTCCGACCGCTCCCGAAGAGGATGAATCGCTTGCGGTCGCGGGCGTACGCTACCAACAGCGGCAGGAACTGCACCGCGACGACGACGAATCGACGGTACGCGCGAAGGACGGCCACGTCAGGCGTCCGACACCGGGACGCTCGTCCCCCCCGTCACCGCGGTCTTCGGGAGCGTCACCGTCAGGACGCCGCGCTCGACCGTCGCTGTCGCGTCCGGTGCATCGACCGTCGGCGGCAGCGGCAGTTCGGTGTCGAGAAACAGCGACCGCTCCTCGGTGACGTAGCGGAACGCCGTCGGCACGTCCTTGTCGCGGCGGGCCTCGATACGGAGGCGGCCCCCCTCGGCGGTCACGTCCACCGTGTCGGCCGTGACCCCCGGTAGGTCGAGAACGACGCGATACGCCTCGTCGCTCTCGAGCAAGTCGGCGAACACCGCTTCCGGAAGATTCCCCAGTGCCTCACGAAGCGCACTCATACTCCGACAGATGGTCGCGCGAGCGAAAAAGCCCCCGGTGGCGTGACCCCCGCGCCCCCGTGGTGTGACACTCTCGGCTTCGGGTAGTTTTATCGGGGCACCCGCCAACGACGTTGGTATGCTTCGCGTGCGGGCACCGGCCACGAGTGCGAACCTCGGAAGTGGCTTCGACACCTTCGGCGTCGCGCTGGACCGCCCCAGCGACGTGGTCACCGTCGAGAAGGCCGACCGCACCACCATCGACGTGTCCGGCGTCGGCTCGCGTTTCATTCCGGAAGACCCCGAGAAGAACACCGTCGGAGCCGTCGCCGAGGCGCTCGACGCGCCCGCTCACATCAGCATCGAGAAGGGCGTCCGTCCGGCATCGGGACTCGGCTCGTCCGCCGCCAGCGCGGCCGCCGCTGCGGTCGCGCTCAACGAACTGTACGACCGCGGGAAGACCCGCGAGGAGCTCGTTCCCATCGCCGCCGAGGGGGAGGCGGTCGTCTCCGGTGACGCTCACGCCGACAACGTTGCCCCCTCCATCCTCGGTGGCTTCACCATCGCTCGCGACGACGGCGTCACCTGTCTCGACGCGGACATCTCGCTCGTCGCCTGTCTCCCCGAAATCGTCATCTCGACGCGTGACGCCAGACAGGTCGTCCCCGAGCACGCCCGGATGTCCCAGGTGGTCGAGACCGTCCGCAACGCCGCCACCCTGACTGCGGGGATCGCACGCTCGGACCCGGCGCTCGTCGGCCGCGGCATGGACGACCCGATTGTGACGCCGGCCCGCGCAAAGCTCATCGACGGCTACGACACCGTCAGGCAGGCTGCCTTCGATGCCGGCGCGAGCGGCGTCACCATCTCCGGGGCCGGTCCCGGGATTCTCGCGGTCTGTCCGGGTGACACGCAGCGGGACATCGCGCTCGCGACCATCGAGGCCTTCGCCGAGGAAGATATCGAGGCGCGCGCCTTTCAGACCGCAATCGGTCCCGGTGCGACGATACTGTAAAAGAGTCGGGCGCTACTGGAAGCCGATTTTCCCGGCGCCGCCCGTGCGGTCCAGCCCGGAAGAGCTTCCCTTGAACTGGTCTTCGATGCCCTCGTAGTAGTCCCTGATGTCCTCGTTGATGGTCGGACGGACGCTGTCGAGCGCCTGCCGGAAGTGGCGCATCTCGACCGTGTCGGCGTCGTCGTCCTCGCGCAGCGCCTCGATGGCGGCTTCTCTCGCGATGGATTCGAGGTCGGAGCCGACGTAGCCGTCGGTGATCTCCGCGAGTTCGCGCAGACTCACGTCCGGCGACAGCGGCATGTCCTCGGTGTGGATGTTGAGAATCTGCTCGCGGCCTTCCAGGTCTGGTTCACCGACCATGACGAGCCGGTCGAACCGCCCCGAGCGGATGAGCGCCGGGTCGATCATGTCCGGGCGGTTCGTCGCCGCGACGACCATCACGTCGCCCATCTCTTCGAGTCCGTCAAGCTCAGTCAGCAGCTGGTTGACGACGCGCTCGCTCACGTTCGTCCCCGTGCCGCCGCCGCGGCCCGGAGCCAGCGAGTCGAGCTCGTCGAAGAAGATGACGGTCGGTGCGACCTGTCGCGCCTTCCGGAACGTCTGGCGGATGGCCTTCTCCGACTCGCCGACCCACTTCGAGAGCAGCTGTGGTCCGCGCACCGAGATGAAGTTCGCGTTCGTCTCGTTGGCGACGGCCTTCGCCATCAGCGTCTTCCCCGTGCCCGGCGGGCCGTACAGCAGGACGCCGGCCGGCGGGTCGATGCCGAAGCGGTCGAACTTATCGGGCGAGGAGAGCGGCCACTCGACGGCTTCTTGGACCTGCTCTTTGGCGTCGGTCAAACCACCCACTTGGTTCCACGAGAGCTTCGGGAGTTCGACGAGCACCTCTCGCATCGCCGAGGGACTCACCTCGTTTAACGCGCCGTCGAAGTCATCGCGTTTGATAATCATCCGGTCGATGAGACTCGGCGGGATATCCTCCTCGTCGAGGTCGATTTCGGGGAGGTAACGGCGCAGCGCCTTCATCGCGGCCTCCTTCGTCAGGCTCTCGATGTCGGCTCCCACGAACCCGTGCGTGTCGTCGGCGAGCGCCCCGAGCGACACGTCGTCGGACAACGGCATCCCGCGGGTGTGAATCTGGGCGATCTCCTTGCGGCCCTTCTCGTCAGGGACGCCGATTTCGATTTCGCGGTCGAACCGGCCCGGGCGGCGGAGCGCGGGGTCGACGCTGTCGACGCGGTTCGTCGCCCCGATGACGACGACCTGCCCGCGCGACTCGAGCCCGTCCATCATCGTCAACAGCTGGGCGACGACCCGGCGTTCGACCTCGCCGGTCACGTCCTCGCGCTTTGGAGCGATGGAATCGAGTTCGTCGATGAAGATGATGGAGGGGGACTCCTCGGTCGCCTCCTCGAAGATTTCACGCAGCTGCTGTTCGGACTCGCCGTAGTACTTCGAGATGATCTCCGGTCCGGCGATGGAGAAGAAGCTTGCCGAGGTCTCGTTGGCGACGGCCTTCGCAAGCAGGGTCTTCCCCGTGCCCGGCGGGCCGTGTAGGAGCACGCCCTGTGGCGGCTCGATGCCGAGCTTCGAGAAGATCTGCGGGTGCTTCATCGGCAGTTCGACCATCTCGCGGACGCGTTGAATCTCGTCGCCAAGCCCGCCGATGTCCTCGTAGGTGATGCCGCTGCCGGTCTTCTCGAAGCCGGAAATCGGCTCCTCGCGGAGTTCGACCTCGGTGTCTTCGGTGATGAGACAGACGCCCTCCGGCTCGGTCTCGATGGCGATGAGCGGAATTGCCTGTCCCGGCGAGCGCATGAACGGATGGTTCGTCGAGGACATCACGGGGACGATGTCGCGCTCGACGACCGGTCGTTTCAGAATCTGGCGTTTGACCATCCCGGCGGCATCGGAGCCGAACTGGACGGACGCCTCCTCGGGCGGGGCGAGCACCAGCTTGTCGGCTTTCGTCGCCTCGGCTTTCGTGATGGTGACGCGTTCGCCGATACCGACGTCGGCGTTTTGGCGAGTGAAGCCGTCGATGCGGACCGTGTCAGTGTTCCAGTCCTGCCGGTCTGCGCGCCACACCTTCGCCGCGGTGGTGTCTGCGCCTTCGATTTCGATGATGTCTCCCGGCGAGAGCTTGAGGTGAAGCAGCGTATCCGGGTCAAGCCGCGCAATGCCGCGACCGGAGTCGTTCGGGTACGCCTTCGCCACCTCTAGTTGGACCTCGTTCATGAGCGTGGTATCTACTACCAATCGGAGGTCCCCGGAAATATGTCTTGTGCTCGCTACGGCTAGCGATTCAGTACAGCCCCATCGCTTCGATCTGTTCCTGGTAGCGGTTCCGGATGGTGACCTCCGTCACCTGTGCAACCTCCGCGACCTCGCGTTGGGTCTTCTTCTCGTTGCACAACAGCGAGGAGGCGTAGATCGCGGCCGCCGCGTACCCCGTCGGCGACTTCCCCGAGAGCAGTCCCTGCTCTGCGGTCTTATCGATTATCTCCTTGGCCTTCGCGCGCACTTCGTCGCCGGCATCGAGCGAGGAGCAGAATCGCGGCACGTACTTCTTGGGGTCGACCGGCTCCATCTCAAGTCCGAGCTCCTGTGAGAGATACCGGTACGTGCGGCCGATCTCTTTGCGTTCGACGCGCGAGACCTCCGAAATCTCCTCCAGCGAGCGTGGAATCCCTTCCTTCCGACAGGCGGCGTACAGCGTCGCCGTCGAGACCCCCTCGATGGAGCGACCGCGGATGAGGTCGTCTTTGAGCGCGCGCCGGTAGATGACGGAAGCGACCTCACGCACCGACCGCGGCACGCCCAGCGCCGAGGACATGCGGTCGATTTCGCTCAGCGCGAACTGAAGATTGCGCTCGCCGGCGTCCTTCGTCCGGATTCGCTCCTGCCACTTCCGGAGCCGGTGCATCTGGCTCCGCTTCTCGGAGGAAATCGAGCGACCGTACGCGTCCTGATTCTTCCAGTCGATTTGGGTGGTCAGTCCCTTGTCGTGCATCGTCTGGGTCGTCGGCGCCCCCACGCGCGATTTCGACTGCCGCTCGGAGTGGTTGAACGCCCGCCACTCCGGTCCCCGGTCGATGTTCGACTCCTCGACCACGAGCCCACAGCCGTCACAGACGACCTCGTGGTCGCCGGTCGTCACGAGCGAATCCGTCCCACACTCCGGACAGGCGTTCTCGACCTCCGTCGTCTCCTCACTCTCGCCGGCCTCGCGGGTTCGGGTGCGCTCGCGACTGGGTCGTGTCATCTTATGTCTCCCCACAGCCGAATGTGGTATAAAACCACCCGGGTATCTGACCTCTCAAAACGGGCCGAATCCGCCCACTGGGGAGTGTCTGACGCGCTGCCGTTCCCGTCTCTCGCCCCCGATTTATATACCCGTTTGTGGCCGGGTTCCCGCGACACGACAGCCCTAACGCCGTCGGCCGGAAACTCCGTTTATGCCCGTCATCGAGTGTGACACCGCTGACGCCCGCGACCGACTCCGCGAGGCCGGCGTCGAGATTACGCCCGGCAACACCGACCACGAGCAGTGGCGCGCGACCGACGGTGACGCGACCGCCGTCGCCTACGAAGGGAAGGTCGTCGTCCAGGGCCAACGAACCGACCGGCTGGTCGGTCTCCTCCGCGGCGGCGGCGGTCGCGCCTACGTCTACTTCGACGGCGCGTGTCGCGGCAATCCCGGTCCCGCGGCCATCGGCTACGCCATCGTCACCGGTGACGGTATCGCCGCTGAGGGGGGCGAGCAGGTCGGCCGGATGACGAACAACCGTGCCGAGTACGAGGCGCTCATCCGGGCGCTCGAAGTGGCGACCGCCCGCGGCTTCGACACGCTCGAAATCAAGGGCGACTCACAGCTCGTCGTCAAACAGGTGCGCGGGGAGTGGGACACGAACGACCCCGACCTCCGGGAACGCCGGGTCCGCGTCAGAGAGTTGTTGTCCGGCGTCGACTGGAGTATCGAGCACGTTCCGCGGGAAATAAACGAGCGGGCCGATAACCTAGCGAACGACGCCTTCGATGCTTCCCGATGATATCCGCGACGAGGCGGAACGCCTGACGAAACTCGCCCGCGAGGTCGAACAGCGCGCTGAACACGACGCTCCCTTCGACGGCGACGACCCGACCGTCTCCGAGGCCGACCGCTATCGACAGCGCCGGGACGAACTGCTCGCCGACTACGACTACGTCGCTAGACTTCGCTCCGGCGACACGGACACCCACCTGGTCTTACACCCCGACGACTGGACCGACGAGGAGGGAACCGTCGTGATGGAGCGCGTCGACACCGACGAGGCAATCGAGCGCCAGCTGTCGGGAACAGGCGACGGCGACAACTGGCACGCGGTCGAAGAGCACAACCGCGCCGTCGCCGACCGTATCGAGCGCGAACACGGCGAGCTACACGGCTACAACGCCCACCGGCTCGCCGACTTCGCCGGCAACCACTACGCGAAGCCCATCGAACAGCTCACGCCCCCCGAGCGACGGGAGTTCATCACTGACTACTATCCGCGCAACGCCTTCCCCGACGAGCAACAGCGGGCCGCACTGGAGGAGTCGGTCGAACTCACCGTCGAGGCTGCAGAGTCGACGTAGCCGCGGCTCCGGGGCTGGTGACTCGGAGAAACAGACTCAGACTCAGTTGAGTCGTGCTTCGAGCGCCTCGACGCGCTCCTCGGCGGCCGTGAACTTCTCGAACTCCCACGCGTACTGGTCGAGTAGCACGTCGATGCCCTCCTCGGTGAGTTCGTACTGATTCGTCCGCTTGTCGAGTTCGCTCTTCTCGACGAGCCCGAGTTCGACGAGGTCGTCGAGATTCGGGTAGAGTCGGCCGTGGTTGACCTCCGTCCCGTAATACTCCTCGAGTTCGCGCTTGATGGCGAGCCCGTAGCGTGCCTCCTCCGCGAGGATGGTGAGGATGTTCCGCTGGAACGCCGTGAGTTCGCTTGCAATGCCTGGGGTGCCCGTGACTGATTGTGCCTCTGACATGGTACTGTTAACGTAGTTGACGTATTTAACACTTGGCGAACATCTGTTCTGCCAGCGGGCTCGCCGTTGTGTCTACCACCGTGTACGTCTCGATAGGCCTTAGAGAGTTTCGGTAAGCTCCTGAGGTATTATAGAGGTTCGAGGAGAATACTGGTGGCGTTAGCCACCAGATGAATCCGACAGGTTAAATCACAAACAACCGTATCAGAATGTATGCGTGGGGAACTGGCGGTTGACTCGGTGTTCACCACGACTCTTAGTCGAAATCAAAAAGTAAGCCGACCACGCCGACAGTCGTTACACAATCAGGTAACTCGAAGCCCTCTACAGGGTACGAGTAACGGCTTCGTGGCAGAGCCACTGGCTGACTGTCCAGCAAATCTTAGACCCCCAATCTTCAGGATTGACCTGCCCGTCCAACACTGGGTGGGAGGCCCGCGCCTTTAGACGCGGGAGGATGTCACTCACCGAATATCGGCCGTACAGAGTAATCGAAAGTGGTTTTTGACAGCCAATCCCAGCGCGGAGTATGGCAAATCTCTGGGAGGACATGGAGACGGGACCGAACGCGCCCGAGGAAATCTACGCCGTCGTTGAGTGTCTCAAGGGCGAGCGCAACAAGTACGAGTACGACAAGGACATCCCGGGCGTCGTGCTCGACCGCGTGCTCCACTCGAACGTCCACTACCCCTCGGATTACGGCTTCATCCCGCAGTCGTACTACGACGACGAGGACCCCTTCGACGTGCTCGTGCTCGTCGAAGACCAGACGTTCCCGGGCTGCGTCATCGAGGCGCGTCCCGTCGCGCTCATGAAGATGGACGACGACGGCGAGCAGGACGACAAGGTCATCGCCGTCCCGAGTGAGGACCCGCGCTACGACCACATCGAGGACCTCGAAGACATCCCACAACAGCAGCTCGACGAGATCGAGGAGTTCTTCGAGACGTACAAGAATCTGGAGGAGGGCAAAGAGGTCGAGACCCTCGGCTTCGAGGGCCAGCAGGCCGCCTTCGACGCCATCGAGCACGCTCAGGAGCTGTACGACGAGCAGTTCGCGTAGAGCGGACCGCCCAAACCCTCATACCGAGTCGCCGACAGAGTCGGCCGTGCAGGTCGTACACGAGGAGTCCGGCGACACCGTTGCGACGACCGTCGACGTGGCCGACAGCTTTCTCGCCCGCGCTCGCGGGCTGATGTTCCGGCGGTCGGTTCCCGACGACTACGCGCTCGTCTTCAAGTTCACGGGCCAGTCGACACGGGGCCTCCACATGGTGTTCGTCCCGTTCGCCATCGACGCCGTGTGGCTCACCGACGGCGTCGTCCAACAGGTGACACGGCTCTCGGCGTGGACCGGCCGCGGGAGAGCGGTCGCCGACACCGTCATTGAACTCCCCGCGGGCGCGGCCGACGACATTGAACCGGGCGACCACGTCACGGTCGACTAGGCCGGCGAGAGCCGAAGCTCCCACGTCCAGTAGTCGCCCACCACGAGCAGGAGCCGGTAGGTCTCTCCCCCGTAGCGGACGTGCTCCGCGTCCGGAAGCGGCGGTCTGTCGGCACCTAACTCCGTGTGGTAGCCGCCGTCGACGGCCGCCGCGACGACCTCACGCTCGCCGTCGCTCAGGTTCGCCGCGTCGACGACTGTCGTGTTCGGGCCGGGTTCGGCGACCTCGGTTTCGACGCCGTAGCTCGCGTACAGGTCGCCCTGCGTGAGCGACACCTCGTACCGGGTCCCGTCGTAGCGCACGTACTCGACGTCGTGGAACGCGTTCACCGCATCAGGGCCGAACCGCGTCTCGGGAACGTGTGGCGAGTCGGGCAGGAACCGGACGGTCCCGTTCACCGCGGCCCGGACCACCGCCTGCTCCGTCTCGGAGAGGTCGGCGTAGGCGACTGTCTCGGGTGTTTCGGTCGCTGTTCCGGGTATCGGGTCGGGCGTCGGGCTTGCTGTGTCCGTCTGGGTCTCGATCGGTGTCGCCGCCGGCCCGCCGGTACAGCCGGCGACGAGCACGAGCGCGACGAGGAGGAGGGCGGTGCGCACACGCAAACTCGCTGACACGGTGGTAAGTGCTTTCGGGCGTATCCGTACTGTTTTGTCGAGAGACGCGCCTACATCGGGTGTGAGCGACGACGAGTATCTCGTGGAGATCAAGCGGTCGGCCCGGAAGGTGTCGCCCGACGCCGGCCGGTGGGTGCGCGCCCACGGGACGCGGCGAGCGTTCGCCACGAAGGCGCTCGCCGCCCAGTGGGCGCGCATCATGTCGCCGCCCGAGCGCACGGTCTGGGTGCAGGACGCCGCACCGTGGGACGAGAGCGACGTCGACGGCTACGTCGTCGGCGGGCGGCGCGTCTCCCCGCGTCGGGACCCCGACCCGGGCGAGCAGGAGTCGCTCGCCAACGTCGAGTGACCGCGAGCGTGAATTTATGCTCGCGTAGCCGCGAGAGAGCGTATGGAAAGCGACGGCTCGGAGTTCACGCTCAGCCGCAAGCGCGCGCTCCGCGGGATTCTCCCGTTTCTCGCGCTCGGCGTCGCCGACGTGATTCTCCTCTTAGAGTGGGGACTCGACCCGCTGTGGGGGTTCATGATTCTGCCGCCTATCCTGATGATTAGCGTGCTCGGGTGGGTGGCGTTCCGCGGCGGCATGATTCGCAACCGCGGTGTCGAACCCGGCGAGGACGACCCCGACGGCCAGTAGCCGGCTCAGTAGGTCGGTGCCGGCCGGTACGACTGGTCGCGCGCCACCACCGTCTCCGGCTCTACCCGAACGAGCGTCGCCGAGTCGGGCGGCTGTTCGACGTACGTATGAAAACGGTCGTCCCACGTCTCTCGTCCCGCGCCCAGATACTTCGCGTACAGTCGTCCTGCACGCTCGGCGTCGAACGGCTCCAGCGTCGCCGTTCCGCGCACACCGACGTGTTGGATGAGCCCGCGGGCCGGCTCTGAGTCCACGACGCTGACGGCCACTCGCTCGTCCTCCTCGATGCGGTCGGTGAAGCTGTTGGACGCGCGGTCGGCGTCGATCCAGACGGTCTCGGTCTCCTCGTCGTACAGAAACCACACCGGCGAGTCGCGCGGCCCGTCCGGGCTCGCGGTCGCGATGTGGGCAAACAGCGGACGCGCGAGAAACGTCGCAATCGGCACACCGAGGGTGTCCTCGACGATTTCCATGCGCAATGCTTGCCGCATCTGCACTTAGCGGTTGAGATGTCGGGACGACACGCAGGGCGGTCGCTCGGCAGATACGACAAAACGCCGAGAGTGAGATATTGAACTACGCGACGACGCTCGCGATGCTCGCGTCGTCTCTCGTTCAAACTCACGCAGCGTTCACCGACGCGGGTAGCTCACGGCTTCGCTGTCGCTCACCAGTTCGCTACGGTGCGTCGGAAAAGCGCCGAGAGTGAGATTTGAACTCACGTGTCCGTGAGGACAGTAGATTTCGAATCTACCGCCTTGGCCAGGCTAGGCTATCTCGGCTCACTCGCACGTCTGCCGGGCGCGAGTTTAGGGATTACGATTCGGCTGAGAGATCCGAGCCTTCTTGTGTTGGTATGACGTTGTGTCGCTATCTCAAGCGCATGGGCGTCACCACCATCCTCATCGACGAGGTCGGCAGCCTGGCGGGGTCGCTCGACGCCACCGACGAGCGGGTGAGCTATCTCGCCGATAACATGATTTTCCTCCGGTACGTGGAGATGGACGGCGAGATTCGAAAGGTGGTCGGCGTCCTCAAAAAGCGATTCAGCAACTTCGAGCAGTCGCTGCGCGAGCTGCGTATCGACACCGACGGCGCCACTCTCGGTGAGGCACTTACCGACCGGCGCGGTATCCTCACCGGCGTCCCAGAACTGATTGAGTAGCCGATGGACACGCACCGCCGGTCCGATACGGACGACGGCGCGGTGCGGATTACCCTCGGTTTCGACAGCGACCGGAACCGCGAACTGCTCGCACAGCTGCTCGCCCAGTACGACGTAGTCGATTTCGACGGATCGGTCCCCGACGGCACGGACCTGTGTATCGTCGACGCCGGCGCGTTCTCCCGAGTTCGGGATGCACTCACAGCGTGGAAGACAGCCAGCCAGCCGACAGCCGCACCGGCGCTGCTCGTCGCGACAGGCGACGAGACGGCGTTGTGGGAAGAGTACGGCGACGCGGTCGGGACGGCCGTCGACGCAATTCAGTCGATTCCAGCCCCGAAACGCGCAATCGAGACGCGCGTCTCGGCACTGGTGGAGACGCGCGAGGAGTCAAAGCTCGCAGCCGACCGCCGCAACCAACTCGAACTCTACGGGCGGGCCATGGACGGTGCCGAAACCGGTATCATCATCACCGAAGCAGACAACGACCATCCAATCGTCTACGCTAACGACGGCTTCCTCGAGATGACGGGCTACGACCGCGAGGACGTGCTCGGGCGCAACTGCCGATTCCTGCAGGGTCCCGATACCGACGAGAAGACACGCACAGAACTACGGGAGGCGCTTCACGCCCACCAGCAGGTCAGTGTCGAGATCCTGAATTACCGGAAATCGGGGGAGCCGTTCTGGAACGAACTCGAAATCGTCCCCGTCACCGAATACGGCAGCATCTCGCACTTCATCGGCTTCCAGCGGGATATCACCGAGCGAAAGGCCAGAGAGCGAATCCTCCAGCGCCACCAGCGAATCGTCCAGTCGGTGAGCGACCCGATTCTCGTGCTCGACCCCGCGGGAACCATCGAGTACGCCAACGACGCGGCCGCACAGGTGTTCGGTGCCGACACGACCGACACCGCCGTGACGGGCTTGTTCGACGAGGAGCAGGCCGGCGAGCTGATGGAAAGCTTGATGCTCGCGCTCGCCCGCGATGAGACCCGCGAACAGGAGCTGACGCTGCCGGGTGACCGCCATACCTACCAGTTCCGCTTCCGGCCCGAGACGCTGGAGGGGAGTCGGCGGGTCATCGTCGTCGCGCGCGACATCACCGACATCCGCCGCCAACAGGAGCGACTCTCCGTGCTCGACCGGGTGTTGCGTCACAATCTCCGCAACAAGCTGAACGTGGTAGCCGGCCACGCCGCGACGCTGACGGACGCACCCGACAGCGACCCGGAGACGATACAGTCCGCGGGCGAGCGCATCTCCGCGGCCGCAGAGAACCTGTTAGACATCGCCGAGTCGGTTCGCAAGTTCGGCGACGACACCGCTATCGACGGACAGGCCGGCCAACAGTGCGACCTCGCCGAACTGGTCGAACAGACCGTCCCGCGACTGGAAGTCATCTACCCCGAGGCCAACGTCGAGACGGTGGCGCCGGAGTCTGCCGTCGCCGTCTGTCCGGACCAAATCGAGTTCTGTCTGAAAAAGCTGTTCGACGACGCAATCGACCGCAGCGGGGACGGCTCGAAGATCACCGTCTCCGTCGTCGACCGGAACGACGTGGTCGAACTCCGGGTCCACGACGACGGCGAGGCGATGCCACAGATCGAGCGCCGCGCGCTCATGACCGGCTCCGAGACGCCACTGGAACACACGCAGGGTATCGCGTTGTGGCTGGTCAGGTGGGCCGTCGAGGGCGTCGGTGGACAGTTCCACGTCGACGTCGAGAACGGGACGACGGTGACGCTGTCGCTGCCCGCGGTTTAACTCGACGCGTACGCCTCGACGCCCCGGACCAGCGGCCGGAGATACGAATCCCGGTAGGCGTCGACATCGGAATCGAGCAGGTCGAACCGCTTGTACACCATCGCGCTCACGACTTCGCGGAACTCCTCGAGTGTGAGTTCCGAAATCGGTCGCCTCGACCCCGGCGGACAGTCCCCGGGCCGAATCGGGAGCATGACGAAGGTGTCGGTCGGGGCGTGGTCGCCGACGAAGTGGAGCGTCTCCACGCTGCCGCCCGGCTTCGGCTCGTGGACGGCGACGACGCCGGCGTCGGTCACGAACGGGTCGGCGTCGGTGTCGACCCCCAGTCCGAGCGCGACGATGACGAACTCCACGTCGGCCGGGACCGCCTCGGTGAGGCGGGTAAAGGCGTCGCCGAAGCGGTCGCGGAACGCCTCCGCCGTGAGGTCCTGCAGTTCGTTGTACAACGTTCCGACGCTGCGGCGGTCGTCGCCGAGGGCGTCGGCGAGGTCGGGCGGCAGGTCGTGTTCGATGTCGAGACGCGCTGTCACGGGCGTGTGTTCACGTCCTGAAACAAGCCCCTGTCGTTATCACCGTTGACGCCGTGTACGATGTATGAACGAGCGGGGCCAATCGTCGACGCTCGGAACGGTGTTCGTTATCGCCATCACCGTGGCCGCCGCGACGGCGACCGTCGGCGCGGCCGTGTACACGCTCGACGAGTCGCGCACACAGGCCAACGAGGAGCGTGCCGGCATCGCGGCCGCGCAGTTCGACTCCGCGGCCGCCCTCGTCGCCTTCGGCGAGACTGGCCAGGCGACGACCGTCGGTATCGGTAACGCCGACAGTATCACCGTCTCCGACGGCGGTTCGATCTCCGTCATCGCGACCGCAGACGACGGGACCACCCAGACGCTGGTGGACGAACCCCTCGGCGCAGTCGAGTACGCCACCGACGGCGACACCCTCGCGTATCAGGGTGGCGGGGTCTGGCGACAGGGCGACGGCTACGCCCGCATGGTCTCGCCTCCGGAGTTCGATTTTAACGACGATACGCTCACCATCCCCGTCGTGAGCGTGACCGCAGCCGACCTCCCGGCGCGATTCTCGGGCGACACCGTTCGGCTCGCCTCCGGCGGTAGCGAGACGACGTATCCCTCCCCCGAAAGCGGTGTCAACCCCGTCGAAGACCGCGAACTCACCGTCCGAGTGCAAAGCGACTACTACCGCGCGTGGGGGCGCTACTTCGAGCGCTGGGTCGGCGGTGACGTGACCGTGGACGATTCGACCGAGACGGCGAGTGTCACCCTCACGACCGAGTACGACAACAGCATCTTCTACGGCGCGGCGGCAACCGGCACCTCCGGCTTCAACCTGAAGGGCGGCGGCGGCTCGCCCACCTTCCTCGACAGCTACGACTCCACGGAGGGGCCGTACTCCGAGAGCCAACGGGATGACGGACGTATCGTCGCGACGAGCAACGTCAACCTCGGCGGTGGCGTCACCGTCTACGGTGACGTCATCGTCCCCGAAGGGAACTACGTCAACGTCAACGGAAACGCCGAGATTCGCAACGGCGAGGTCATCAAACAGCCGGTCGAGGTACAACGCCCCGGCGGCCGCGTCACGCAACGCGTTGCGAGCGCGCGCGACGATAATAATAACAGCAATGTCGCCGCGCTCGCCGACAACTCGCTCGCCGGTGACGGCGACGTGACGCTCTCTGCCGGCACCTACTACATCGACGGGGAACTCCAGTTGGACGGGCACACGCTGACGCTCGAACCGTCCACAGACGAGGAGGTCACGCTCGCGGTCACCGGCAACATCGACATCTCTAACGGCGGTGAAATCGCGGTCGCCGGCAACAACGACAACGCCGCCAGAGTGTACACGACCGGCGGCAGCGTGAGCATGAGCAGCGGCGAGGTGTCCGTCCTCGACGACGCGTCACCGCGGTTCTGGCTCTACGGCACCGACGACCTGACCGCGACGATGTCCTCACAGTCGCGGTTCGTCGGCATCTTCTACGCGCCGGGTGACCGCTCCTCGCTGGATATGCGGTCGGAAAGCGAGATATTCGGCGCGATGGCCGTGGGCAAACCCGACCTCAGGTCCGGGTCGACTATCCACTACGACCTCGCCGCCAGTGGAATGCCGGCGTACGACAGCGATGTAACGATCTTCTCGTATCTCCACGTCTCGCGCAACACGGTCGTCGTCGAGGAGTCCTAGCGGAGGTCGAGCGCCGTGGTGAACTCCTCGATGATGAGCCGTCGGGTCTCGTGACTGTAGACGACCGTCCCGTCGGTCGGGTCGTCGTCCACCGCGGTGAGTCCCTCGCGCTGGAAGTATCGGTTCCACGCGGCCGCTCGCTCCGGCGTCGTCTCGATGGCCACCTCGACGGTGTATGGCGTCCCCGCGCTCGGACCGGCGGTCCGGTGGTCGAGCAGTTCCTCGTTTTGAGTGGCGGCGACGATCTGGACCGGTGAGCCGGTGGAGACGCTGTCTGCACCGGTCAATAACACGACCGGGAGAGTCGTCCGCTCGTCGCCGAAGTGGAACGGCGGGTCGGCCGTCATCCCGACGCCGCCCGGCCCGCTGCGGAACCGCGCGCCGAGCGCCAGCCCGACCGACTGGTCGTCGATGGTGTGGGTAAAGCGACTGCTCGCCGACCCGTAATCGAACAGGTCGGTCCCACCTTGCGAGACGACGATGTCAACGTCGAGCCGCCCGCCCACGGAGAGGGTCCCTCCGTTCGGTTTCAGCTCCGTCGCGCGCCGGGGGACACCCGTCTGGTACACCGTCTCGACGCTCTTATCGAGGATGGCAACGCCACTTTCTGCGGCGTCGATACGGGCGTTCTGTTGTGTCGTGGTGACTGCCCCCAGCCCGTCACCGAGGACGAACGCGATGGTCACCGCCACGACGGAGAACACGAGGATGTAGCTGAGCACCTCCGAGACGCCACGCTCGTCGGCCGTCATCGCGTCTCACCAACGGACAGCCCGTTCCCGTCGTACCGAACCGCGAGGTCCGTCCCCCGTGTCGTCGAGTCGACCAGCGGCCGGGTCGTCGAGACCGGGACCCGAACCGTGACCGCCGGGTCGGCCGTCGACACCACCAGCTGCTCGTTGCTCGCGTCGAGTCTAATCCGGTAGTTCATCCCGACGGCCCGCTCGGGGACGGCCGGCTCGACGTACACCGTCCCTTCGCGGGTCGCCAGCGCGTCGGCCGCGGTGAGCTGTGACGCCACCCGCTCGCCCACGACGGTGAGCTGGTCGCGGATGGCCTGTTCCTGTCGCCCCTCGACGAACGTGCCGACGCCGGTGATGAGTCCGGTGATGAGCAGCGTCGCAACCCCGATGGCGAGCACGTAGCCGATCGTCGACGACTGGGCGCGCTCGCGCACGTCAGGCCACCCCCGTCCCCTGCACGATTTGAATCGGGTCACCGTTCGAGTCGGTCACGATCGCCGCTGGCTCGCCCCCATCCGGGGGAATGTACGCCAGCACGTAGATGGTGTTTCCGGCGTCGTTGGTGTCCTGCGCGACGAACATGATTTCGCGGTTGGTCGTGGATTCGTCCCACTGGAAGCCGGTCGCGGGTGCCTTCTGTGCAACCGAGGTGAGCTGTCCGCTCCGTCCGGTCGTCTCGCTGATGAGCCGGAGGCTCCCGGAGCTGTCGACGATGGGCGCGCGGTCGATACCGTCGCGGTCGAAGTCGCGGGCCGCTCCCATTCCGATACCGTTGTTTTGCCCCACGCCACCGTTGGAGACCAGGACGTTGTCGCTCGCGCCAGCCTCGTAGAACCGGAGCTGTTGGCTCGTGTCCGCAAAGAGGATGTCCGGCGTCCCGTCGTCGTCTATGTCGGTGACGCCGCCGATTGCCCCGACGCCGTTTCCATCTGGGTCCAGTCCAATCTGTGCGGTGTTACCTGCCGCGTCGACGCGGTAGGCGTTCCCGTTCGCGGTCGCGTACAGGACCGAGAACTGCCCGTTCCAGCGGTCGATACCGATGAGCGTCTGTGTCGCGTCGGGGGCCTCGGGGGCGCTTGCAGACACCAGCGTCTGCTTTTCGCCGTTCGCGTCCACGATACGGAGCGAGCCGTCGCTTGCGACGTATGGAATCTCGGCTACGTCGTCGGCGTCGATATCGACCTGCTTCGGGCCGATAGCCTGCACGCCAGTCGCATCGTAGGTCGTGATGGTGCCGTCCGGGGCAATCGACCGGAGCGTGTTCACACCGCCGTCGGGTGCGACGTAGACGATTTCATCGCGGTCAGTGTATGACGGTTCGGGTACGCCAAGCGAGATGCCGCGACCGTACGCAGTCGGCTCGTCGGGTGCGACCCTGACGACACCGCGCCGGGATAGTTCGGCCGTGTCGTACGTCGCCGGCACGTTGACTGCGTACACCGCCGGGGCGGCGTACGGTTGGCGGTCACCCTCTGGCGGATAGAAGTTCGCCGTCTGCACGTCGGTGCTCGCGCTCGTCCCAGTCGCGAGCGTAAGTTCGTAGCTGCCGGCAATCTGGTCGCCGTTGCGGAAGGCGATATCTGCCGGCTGTGAGAGCCCCGGCGCGAACGGGAACACCTGTCGCCCGTTCACCTCGCCGGTGGTCACGTCGACCGAGAGGCGGTCGTTCGAGCGGTGGCGGATGTCGACCGTGCCGTCGGGCGCAATCGTCGCGACGGTGAACTGACCGCTCGTCGAACTCTCGAAGATGTGGACCGCCCACGTCTCTCCCTCCTGGCCGGTGAGTTCGACGTGGAAGGTGTCGGCGATGGCGGCCGCGTCGTCGCTGGAGGAGTCGGGCACGTCGGCGAGTGAGTCGATGTCGTCGGTCTCGATTTCGAACTGGCGGGCGGTGGCGCTCTCCGCGAGCGTCCAGTCGGGCGAGTCGGGGGTCGCACCCGCCTCACCGAGCGCGAAGTAGCGGTCGCCCGCCATCGGCGCGACGCGGAACGGTGGTTCGTCCGTGCCGTCGCCGTCGATGTCACCGGTGCGTCCGCCCCCGTTCGCGAGGGTCTCGTCGACGGTGATGGTCTTGCGGAGCGTGTCGGTGTTGCCGGTCGCGTCGCTCACGTCGAGCGCGACGATGTAGTCGCCGGCGTCTGCGGGCGTGAAGCTAGTCGTCTCTCCGTTGGGTGGTGAGGGGAGGACCGTCCCGTTGGGTCCCTTGATCCACCAGTCGTAACTTGTGATGTCACCGTTCCCGTCGGTCGTCGCCGTCGCGTCGAGGGCGACCTGTTCGGTCGCGACCGGCACCGTCGGCGAGTGCGAGAATCGCGCGCGAGGCGGCACCTCACTCGTATCGTCGGCCGCGTGTGCGGCGACCCACGCCGTCGTCTCCCGGTCCGGTCCGTTCGAGTCGGACACGGTGAGCGTCACCTCCCAGAAGCCGGATTCGGGGAGCGTGAAGCCGCTCGGGGTCTCGCCGCTTTTCGTGATGGTATCAGTGCCCTCAGTCAGCGTCCAGTCGTACGAGAGGTCGCCGCTCGTCCCGTTGTAATCTTCCGTCGCCGAGGCGTCGAGCTGGAGGTTCTCGTTGGTGGCGTGGACCCAACTGTCGCCGTCGTCGTCGCCGTAGGTGAATCGGGGCGTGACGGGCCGCTCGCTCGTCCCGCCACAGTCGGTGTTCAATGCGGTAAAGACACAGGTCGCATCCTGCTCGATAACGATACCCCGTTCGATGCGGGTGGGGTCGACGCTGGCGTAGGCGGCCTGCCCGCTCGCGTACTGGCGGCCGAGCAGGTCGTTCGTCGCGAACGTGGCGTCGAGAACCGCCTGCTCGACGACGCTCCGGTCGCTTTCGCGCCGGTCGTTGATTCGGTCGAGCGTCCGCCCGAGTTCACGCGACAGCTCCCCCTCGTAGTCGTCGGCCGCGAGGGTCTGGCCCGCTGCGTCGCGCGTCTGAAGATCGTCGGTGTAAAGCGCGGCGTTGAGCACGACGACGAGCGCGGTGAGCGCGATAGCCAACACTAACCCGCCGATGAGCAGCTGTTGGCCGCGCTCGCTCACGACTGCCATGCGACGATCTGCACCTCCACGACCGTGTATATCGTGTCGTCGCCGACCGCGGCCTCGTTGGCGTAGAAGTCGGCGGTGTCGAGCCGTGCCGTTGTCGCGTCGCCGTTGGAATCGAGTAGCACGTCGTCGTCGTACAGCGTGACGTGCGTGCTCGCGGAGACGGCCGAATCCGACGGTGCGCCCTGATACACGAGCGACTGGCGCTCGCTCCCGTACCGCCCCGCGCCGGCCGGCATCGACGCCGGTGATTCCTCGGGTATCGGTGACCGGATGTAGACGTTGTACGTGATGCCGCGCCCACCGAATGCATCCCTTAGGGTGTAACCAAATCGGATATCTCTGGCCGCGAGTTCTGCACCGCTTGTGTAGCCGGTCTCGCCAGCGCCGTGGAACACCCGGTCTTGCTCGTTCCAGTAGCGGAGCGCCTCGCGGAGCTCTCCCTCGCTCGCGGCTCCCGACAACACGTCCGTCGCGAGGTCCTGTTGGCGCTCTTCGAGATACTGGTTCGTCGTCGAGGCCGACAGCGGCGTGATAATCGACGACTGGAGGATGAAGACGACGGCACCCAACACGAGTACGGAGGCGGCGACGCCCTCGAGCGTCCACGTCTGGCCGCGGCTCACCACACCGACACCTCCACGCGGACCTGCTGGCCGTCGAGGGTGACCAGCCGCGCCACCGTCGTCGCCCGCTCCGGTATCTCACCCGCCGGTTGCCCGCGCTCCAGCGTCGTCGGCGGGTCCGACGGTGCACGCGGACCGTCAGTCGTCGCCACGGTTCCGTCGAGCGTGACCACTTCGCCACCCTCGCGGACCGCGACGCGGACGTTTTCGTTCCCGATGCCGAGCGCGTCACCGAGCGACCGGGAACTGTCGTAGACGCAGCCGGGCGTATCCACGTCGGCGAAGAAGCCGAGCGTACACGCCGGCGCGAGCGTCCCCGGGTCCGGTCCCGCGAGCATCGTGTCCACGAGCCGCGTCGCCGCGCGGTCGGCCGCGAGCGGCTGGCCCTGTGCCACCTCGAACGGCGAGAACACCGTTGGCACGAACAAGAAGACGAACGACACCGTCACCAGAAAGAGGCTCATGCCGACGGCAAAGTCGATGATGGACTCGGTCGGACTTCTCCACGCGGTCGCGGGCAACGACCTGCCGACGACGCGTGATTGGACGCTGCGTGCCGCGGACCTCATCCTCCGGCTCACGGTCGATTACGACAGCATCGAGCCGGAGACGCTGTTGCGAATCCAGAAGACGCGCGGCAAGCGACCGCCCGACGAGGCGCTCAAAATCAAGCTCGGGCAGGCGGTCGAAATCGACACCTCGTGGGATATGTGAGCTACCGAAGCGCGAGCTCCGCGAGCAACACGCCCCCGAAGATGAGTGCGACCGCGGCCGGCGACACCGACCCCGACGCCAGCGTAAACGCGACGTAGCCCATCCCGGCAATCACTGCCGCCCCGATGGTGGTGACGCCCAGTCGTGCAACCTCTGCCTGTCGAGTCTCGGCGCGAGTTCCGACCTGTGTCGCCAGCGACAACCCCGTCGACGCGAGGTCGTAGGTGACGAACGCGGCCCCCGACGCGAGGACGAGCACCGGCGGCTCGATGCCCGCCAAGCCGGCCGTCACCAGCGACAGCGCGACGATTCCCGCGCCACCGTCCAGATAACGCGGGCTGTGTCGCCGCACCGCCACCGTCCACGCGACGACCCCGACCAGAGCAAGCAGCGCGGCGACCGGCAGTGACACCAACAGAAGCGCGGTCACGAACCCACCGCCGGTGACCAACCCCTGCGTGAGCATCGGCACCCCCGGCTCGAACTCCGCGCTCGCACTCACCGTGACCACCGCCGGCTCGCGCCGACCAGCGTCGTCTCGAACGGCTCGTCCCCCCAGTCGACCACCCGGACGCCGGCACCGCGCAGCCGCGACAGCCGCAGCGACCGCTCGACGGCTTCCAGCGTCTGGCCCGTCGTCTCCCGCCCCGTCGGGTCGGGACTGATGACCGTCACCGGGTAGCCGTGGGCCTCGTACCGGCGAATCGACTCCACCATGAACGGATCGAGCAGCGGCGAAAACACTACCAACTGCGTCCCACCAGAGAGCCGCCGCCGGAGTCGCCGGCGCGCCAGCCACGGCAGGAAGTCCTCGTCCTCGATAGGTGCGGCCGCGAAAGCGGAATCCGTCGCGAACGCCTCGCGAAGCCGCGCCCGGTGTGCCGGTCCGCTGCCCGGTGCGAGCCACGCCGACCCCGGTCCGAACGTCGCTACCCCGACCCGGTCGCCGCTGTCGAGGAGGCTGCCGGCGGTCGTCGCCGCCGCCTCCAGCGACCGCGCTACCGCCGAGTCGGTCGCGCCGACGTGCGAGTCGGCCCGCGTATCCACCACGAGCACGACCGACCCGGCCCGTTCCTGTCTGAACGAGACGGTCGTCAACTCACCTGTCCGGGCGACGCGCTTCCAGTCGATGCGGGACATGGGGTCGCCGTGCTGGTAGTCGCGCGTCGCGTGGAACTCGACGCCCGAGCCGCCGGAGTCCGTCGTCCGCGCCCCGGCATAGGGAGTCTGTTGTGTCCGCAGCGGAACCGTCGTCCGCGCATCGAGCGTCGGAGCCACGTTGAGTTCCGTGGCTCCCGACGCCATCTGCTCGTACTCGCGTTCGTGTGTGCCGGTCGCATCGCGCGCCAGCACAGTCGTCGGCCCGAACGGGTGAAGACCGACTCGCGTCGCGAGCACGTACTGGAAGCTGGCGCTCTCGCCGGCCCGGAGCGCGGTCGCGTGTCGCGGCGACCCGGTCTCGACGGTGAGCGCCGGCGGCACCCCGTCGAGGATTCGCAGGTCGGTCGCCGGCCCGCGTCCCTCGTTCGTCACCGTCACCGTCACCGTTGTCCGTTGGTCCGGTCCGGGCGACTGCTCCGAGACCGCTCGCTCGATGGCGAGGTCCACCTCCGGGGGACGACTCGCCGCCGCCAGCCCGCCTGCCGCGACCGCGAACACCGACACGAGCAACGGTCCCGGCGCGTCGAGAATCACGGCCGCGGTCAGCCCGGCGAACGCGAGGGCACCGACGCCAACCCACCGCAGCGTCTCGCGGTCGGCGGTGACCGTCACGGTCTCCCCTCCGCGGCTCCGTCGTCGCTCCGTTCGTCGCCGTCGGTTCCTGTCGTCGCGTCCGTCCGTTCGGATTCGGCCGCACCTGCTGTCGCGTCCGTCCGTTCGGATTCGGCCGCATCTACTGTCGCGTCCGTCCGTTCGGATTCGGCCGCACTTACCCCTCTCTCCGGTCGACCGTAATCTGTCACGTCGCCTGCTCCCATCGCTGCGGTCTCAGACAGCCGTTCGTCCAACACGGCGACGACCCGCTCGGTGCTCCGCTCGAAGACGGTCGTCTCGGCGAACAGACTCCGGACCGACCGCCGACCCTTCACGTCGGTCCGTGCTTCCGCCAGCAGCTTCTGGGGTGTCTCGCTGTCCTTGGGAACGAAGAACGACGCTGCCTCCGGGTCGTCGGTCCACGTTCCCGCTCGCAGTTGTTCGTTTGCGGCCGACTCACTGTGTCCCTCGCGGACGAGCATCTGGACTGCGGCCTCGCGGAGGCGGGTCCGCACGGCGGTCTCGTCTTTTCCGGCGCGGCGCGTCTCCCCGGTCGCGGCCGTCTTCACCTGCTCGTCGAACTGGCTTCCGGGCGGCTCGACTGCGACCGTCTCCAGCGTCGGCAGGTCGGGGGTGTCCGGGTCTGCACGCGCCCGCCGGGTCACCCCACCGATGACGCCGAGCACGGCGAGAAAGCCGACGAGCGAACTCAGCCCGTCCGCCGGCACGAAGTCAGCGACTCCCGGAGCGACCGTCGCCACGAGTCCGACCGCGACGACCACGACACCGACCGCGAGCAGTCGTCTCATTCCGCCCCCCCGCGTTCGACGCTCCGGAGCGCGCGCTCTGCGCGGTCGGTGCGGTCGTCGGTCACGGGGTACTCCCCGTATCTCGTCTCCTCGAACAGCCGGGTGAGTTCGGCCACGTCCTCGCGGTCGAAGCCGGCCTCGACCGCGGCGTCGGCGAACTCGGACGGGGTCGCCGACTCGGGGCGGTCGATGTCGAGGGCCGCGGTCATCTCCTCCCACGCACGGTAGATCTCGTTGTCCACGTCGACGCCGGCGGCCACTCGGTCTGCCGCCTCGGCTGCCGTCTGTGCGACGGTCTCCGCGTCAGCGTCGAGCGCGGGCTGTTCCGGCTCCGGCGTCGTCGTCTTGCTGCTCCGTCCCGACAACAGAAACAGCAGTGCGCCCCCGAGCGCGAGGAACGCGATGATACCACCCAGGATGACGGGCGGCTCCGTCGCCTGTGACACCGTCTCGCCGGTCGAGACGACGCCGCCGGCATCGCCGCCGACGGAGACGTTCGTCCGGTTGCCGCCCTCGCCAGGAGTTACATTCCCCTCTTCCATCGTCTGAAGCACGAGCGCGACGAGCACGAAGGTCCCGACGACCGCGGCGACGGCCTTCGGGCCGTGTCGTCTGAGAATGTCGACCGTACTGACGACGAGTAGTACCGCGACGAGCACCGCGAGCACCTGCTTCACCACCGGCGGTATCGAGGCAATCGTGTCCGTCGTCGTCTGCGGGTCGGTACGCAACTGCCCGTCCTGTCGCTCGACGCCCCCGCCGGCTTCTGTCCCGACGCCTTCCCCGCCCCGTTCGCGCTCCAGCGAGTCGAGCGCGCCGGCGGCGACCCCGAGCCCGACGACTAGGACGCCGACAGCGAGGAGGGCGACGACGCGCTGACGGTTCATACCGTGTGACACACATCAACGCAGTTATCTGTTGTGTCTCTCCACCCGCGGTACAGTTTTCTCGCCGGCGGGAGAGACCACCACATGGACACGCCGTCCCCGTTCCGATTCGACTACCACCCGGGCACGATTCGCTTCGGTGCTGGCACCGTCGACACGCTCGCCGAAGAACTCACGACACAGGGTATCGACAGCGCGCTCGTCTGTTGTGGCGAGAGCGTCGGCGCGACCCCCGAGGTGCGCGACCCGGTCGAAGCCGGGCTCGGTGACCGCCACGCCGGCACCTTCGCCGGCACGAGTGCGCGCAAGACCCTGAGCGAGGCCGCCGCCGCCCGCGACCGCTTCCGCGAGACCGACGCCGATGCGTTCCTCGCGCTCGGTGGTGGCTCTGCCCTCGACGTGGCGAAGGCCGCGGCCGTCCTGACCGCGAGCGAGCAGTCGCTCTCGGATGCGGCCCGCGCGCTCGCTGACACCGGGACGATACCGATTCCCGACGGCGACCTGCCGCCGCTTCTCGCCGTCCCGACGACCCTCGCCGGGGCCGACCTCTCACAGATGGCCGGCATCACCGCCGGTCCAGAGTCGGGAGCGCTCGACGAGCGCGTCGCCGGCGGGCTCAGCGACCGCCGACTCATGCCGATCGGGCTGTGGTACGACCCCGAACTGTTCGTCCACACGCCCGCCGGCATCCTCGCCGCCTCCGCGATGAACGGCTTCGACAAGGCCGTTGAGACGACCTACGCCGCGAACGCGACCGCCGTCACCGACGCGACCGCGATTCACGCGCTCCGGCTCTGTCGCGAGTCGCTCCCCGAACTCGGCGGCGGGACCGACGACATCGACGTGCTGTCTGACGCCGTCGCCGGCATCATGCTCGCGCAGTACGGCATCTCCAACGGCGGCGAGTCGACGCTCTCGCTCATCCACGCCTTCGGCCACGGGCTGACGGCCGTGAGCAGCGTCCAGCAGGGGGCAGCCCACGGTGCCGTTGCCCCCCACGCGCTCTCGTATCTCTTCTCGGCGGTCGACGGTCGCCGTGACCTTCTCGCCGAGGGGCTGGGGGTCGACTCAGCCGACGGTGCCGTCGAAGCGGTCGCCGAAATCCGCGACGGACTCGGCTTACCGAGCCGACTCGCCGACACCGCTGTAGAGGAGTCCGCGCTCGACCGCGCGGCCGAAATCACCTACGAGGACGGACTCATGGCGAACGCGCCGCCGGGACTGGACGCGACGGAGACGGAGCTTCGGGACGTGCTCGAAGCCGCCTGGGATTGACATCCTCCCCGCCCTGAAGGGCGAGGCTTTCGCCTCGTATTTCCCGCAATCCGACTACCCCGGCGTCGGGTCGTACGTCGGTCCGACGCGCAGTGACAACAGTCGTTTCTCGTTCGTCAGCTCGAGCCGTTCGTGGGTCGCAAGCTCCCCGTCCCGCGAGAAGGTAATCGGTTCCGGCCCGGTGACGGTGAGTTCACTCGCCCGGATGTGGGTGACGCCGTCGGTCTCCTGCCCGAGCACGCGGTGGCCGACCGCCTCGGCGACCAGATTGCCGGCCGGCATCTTGTCGACGATGGCCACGTCGAACAGCCCGTCTTCCATGTCGGCTTGGCCCCCCTCCTCGATGAACTTCCGCGCGTTGCCGACCAGCACGCAGGTGGCTTCCCCCTCCCACGTCTCCGTCCGGCCGGCGACGGTCGCCGCCAGTTCGATGTCGATGCCGTCGAAGCCGAGCGCCTCCTGGACGCCAGTCACGACGAACGCGAACGTGCCGAACCGGGACTTGAGGTCGCTGGAGGCTGCGAGACTCGCGTCGGCCGGCAACCCGGCGATACAGGAGACGACGAACGGC
>Ga0209946_1000019_pt1 | contig 66442 bp, 59 predicted proteins | sample SalPon2_A_H2O_MG_FD_185704 | JGI IMG/M metagenome (GOLD analysis project Ga0209946, IMG submission 185704) | Salt pond water microbial communities from South San Francisco under conditions of wetland restoration - Salt Pond MetaG R2_A_H2O_MG... | ecosystem: Environmental > Aquatic > Non-marine... | reverse complement strand
GTGGCGGAAGCTACGACGCGAAAGAGCTTCACGACGACCACCCTGTTCGGTTCACGAACGAAGGCCCGAAGCTCGACCACAAGCCGCAGAACGCCATCGAGTGGTACGTCAAAATCCCGCACCACGACGATTACAACCTCTGGTTGCCCGCACAGCCGAATCCCGAACAACGAGAGTGGCTGGAAGCGTTGCACGCCGGAGACGCGGAACTGGGAGAGTGTCGGCTGTTCAACCGCAACGGTGAGTGGTACTTCCACATCGTCGCTACGCGAGATGTGGCGGAACGAGAAACCAGTTCGGCGGAAACGCCGATTGGGGTAGACATCGGGGAAGCCTCTTTGTTAACGGTGTGTCACCGTGACGAGCGCGGCTCCCCGACTGCACCCAACCTCTGGAACGACGAAGGTAAGCGAGTCCGGCAACTCCGTGAGACGTATTTCACGGTGACTCGACGCCTTCAGAAACGCGGAAGCGAACGTATCGCAGAGTCCTACGGCGACGAGTTGTGGCGACACATCGACCACATCCTCCACACGGTCACATCGGAGGTCGTGGCCTACGCCGACCAATTCGAGAACCCCGTACTGGTTCTGGAAGACTTGACGCACATCCGTGAGAACATGGACTACGGCGCGTTCATGAACCGCCGCCTCCACGGATGGGGATTCACCAAGATGCACGCCCAGATTCGCTACAAGGCGGCTGAGAAAGGGATTCGTGTGGAGACGGTGAATCCCGCGTACACCTCGAAGACGTGTCACTGTTGCGGAGAACAGGGCTACCGTCCGAAGCAGGCGACGTTCAAGTGTTCCAACTCGGGATGTTGGGTTTCGGAGTACCAAGCAGACGTTAACGCCGCGCTCAATATTGCAGACCGCTACCTCAGCGGAGAGAGCCACTCAAGAGAACACACGAGTGGCGATGACTCGGCTGAGGATGGGGGACGTTTGACCGTCCCACAAGACAGCCAAGCCGATGCTGACACCCAGCAAGAGACGCTTGGAACGTATGCGTCTTGAAACCTTAGGGTCGCGCTCGGCCTGAAATCCCATGGTGGGATTCCCGCGACTTTAGGCGCGGGAGGAGGTCAATCCTGTCTGTCGCGCGTACGCCGCCGGGTCCGATACTGTCAGAGTGGATATATTTCCTGTCATGTGAGTGCTGCTGCCGGTTGCTCAACGCTGATTCGCCACGTACCGACGCCACCGTCGCTCTCCGACGGCTTCTCGACGTACAGACTACGGGGGCAAAAAAGTGTTGGGGATAAAGAATTTACTCCTTACTTACTATTTCTCACGCCTCACGCTTAGCTTTTGTCCCCGCGTGTGAACGAGTGCACGCGAACGAACCGCTTTTTGTCCGAACCGCCGAGGTCGATGTATGAACGACGACCACGACGAGGGTGAGTCGCTTCCGTCCCGCGAGAACGTGCTATCGGACGGGAGTGAGTGGTCGGGAAGCGACCACGAGGTTGGTCGGACTCCGTCCGACGGGAGTGAGTGGTCGGGAAGCGACCACGAGGTTGGTCGGACTCCGTCCGACGAGAGTGAGTGGTCGGGAAGCGACCACGAGACCGGCCGGGCGATGGCCGACGGCGGGAGCGCGGCCGGGGCCGACGACGTGACCCTCGACCCGTGGGGGTCGGCGAGCGTCGACGACTACCGGAAGCTGTTCGAGCAGTTCGGCATCGAGGCGTTCGACGACGTGCTCCCGCAGGTGCCGAACCCCCACTATCTGATGCGCCGAGGCGTCGTCTTCGGCCACCGCGACTACGGGCCAATCGCCGACGCGATGGCCAACGACGACCCCTTCGCCGTCCTCTCGGGCTGGATGCCCACCGGGGACCCGCACATCGGTCACAAGCTGATGATCGAGGAGATCGTCTATCATCAACAGCAGGGCGGCGACGCCTACGCGCTTGTGGCCGACCTGGAGGCGAACTCCGCCCGCGGTCTCTCGTGGGCAGAGATCGACCGCCACACCGAGGAGTATCTGCTCTCGCTGCTCGCGCTCGGTTTCGACCCCGAGGAAGGAGAAATCTACCGCCAATCGGGCAACGAACGGCTCCAGAACCTCGCCTTCGAGCTGGGCGCGGAGGCGAACTTCTCGGAGATGCAGGCGCTGTATGGCTTCGACGGGGAGACCAACATCTCACACATGCAGTCGGTCGTCACCCAGATGGCCGATATCCTCTATCCGCAACTCGACGAACCGAAGCCGACCGTCATCCCAGTCGGACCGGACCAAGATCCGCACATGCGATTTGCCCGCGACCTCGCGGACCGGACCCGCTACTTCGGGGTGACGGAGGCGTACGCCAGTTTCGAGGCCGACCCCGCAGAGCGTGTCCTCATCCGCGCGGCGTACGACGCCATCGACGACGACGATATCCGGTGTGAGGACGCCGCCGACTACCTGCGTGAACACCACGCCGACGAGGCCGGCACGAGCGTCCTGCCCAAACTCGACAACGCGGGCAAGGAGCCGATTCGCCCCCGCGTCCGGTTCCTCGATCGCAACGCTACCGACGAGGCGTTCGAGGCGCTCATCGATGCCATCGACGGGGAGAAACGCGTCTTCGAGGGCCACGTCGACACGTTCGATCTCGACGCCGACGCCGCCGAGGAGCTCGCCCGCGAGGTGGAACTGGGCCACGGCGGCTACGGCTTCATTGCTCCTTCCTCCATCTACAATCGGTTCATGACCGGACTGACCGGCGGGAAGATGTCCTCTTCGATTCCGGCCTCCCACATCAGCCTGCTCGACGATCCGGAGGACGGCTACGACAAGGTGAAGTCCGCGACGACGGGCGGACGCACCAGCGCCAAAGAGCAGCGCGAACTCGGCGGGAAGGCAGACGAGTGTCCCGTCTACGAGTTGTACACCTACTTGCTCGCCGGCGAGGACGACGAGTTTGCGACCGAGGTGTACGAGGAGTGTGTCGGCGGCGAGCGGCTCTGTGGCGGCTGCAAGGAGCAGGCCGCCGAGCTGATGGCCGAGTTCCTGGAAGACCACCAGGAGAAGCGCGAGGAGATGCGCCCCGTCCTCGAGGAGTTGGATATCGACATCGAGTCGCCGTGGCGACGGTGAGGAGGTTTTTGTCCGAAGCCGTGACCACTACACATCCGTGGCCCGAACAGACGAAGCGACAGTGACACGCGACGACTGGCGGGACATCTTCGGCCACGACGAGCCGTACCCCGAACAGGAGGACGGGATCGACGCCGCCGTCAGCGTCGCACGGCAATCCGGCTTCTTGAGCTTGGAGGGCGCGTGCGGCACCGGCAAGACGATGCTCGCGCTCACCGCCGGCATTCACCTCACCCGCGACCCCGACTCCGACTACGAGCGCGTCGTCGTCCTCACGAGCGTCAAACAGCAGTTGCGGCAGTTCGAGACTGACCTCCAGACGCTCAACGAGAATCTTCCCGCCGACTACGACCCCGTCACCGCGATGACGCTCGTCGGCAAGGCGGACGTGTGCCCGTACAACATCGAATCCCGCGCGGGAATCGACGACGCGAACGTATACGACCGGTGTGAGGGGTTGCGCGACCGCACGCGCGGGCTGACCGACGAGACGACCGCCGGTTCGCTCGCCGGTCGCGCCCGGAGCCAGCAGGTCGGTCTCGCTGACTCCGGCAGCGACGCGACCGCGCAGTTCATGGAGGTGCTCGGCGAGCCGACGCCGTACCCGCCCGACACGGTCGAGACGGACGGCGGAGTGGAGTACTGTCCCTTCTACGCCCAGTATCTCGACGACCTCCCCGAGGAAGGTGACCCCGCCGAAGCCGTCCCGTTCGACTTCACCGACGAGGGACTCATCGAGCGCGACGACCTCGTGCGTCTCTCCGCGAGCCACGGCACCTGCCCGCACTCGATGATGGGCGCGATTTTAGGCCACGCCGAGGTCGTCATCGGCAACTACTACCACGCCTTCGACCCGACGACCGTCGGCTCGTTCACCGGCGCACTGCTCGACGACTCGACGTTCGTCGTCTGTGACGAGGCGCACATGCTCGAACCCAGGGTCCGGGATTTGGTCTCCGAGCGCGTCGGCGACGCCACCCTGCGCGACGCCGAGAGCGAACTCGCGCGCGTCCTCCAGCCGCTCACCCTCGACGGCCAGCGAGGCGAGCGCACGACCGCCGGCCTGTCGGAGGCGCGTGACCTCATCCGTGCCGAACTCGAAGAGAGCGATGTCTCCGTCGACGAACTCGCGACGCTGCGTGAGTTCATCCGTGACCTCCGCGAGGAAATCGCCGACCGCATCGAGTCACACCTCGACGCCGAACACCGGGGCTGGCGCGCCGACCCGACGGACCTCCCCGACGAGGAGATTCCCCTGCGCGACCCCGAACAGCCCGGCGTGGACGCCATCACCGAATGGGCCGAGTCGGAAGGCTACACCGACGCCGTCTGGTCGCGCGCCGAGACGGTCGGTGCGGTCGTCGGGCGCATCCTCGACGAGGCCGAAGACGAGGACGCCCGCCGCGCCGCTCCGGGTACGGGTCGGGTGCTCGGCGCGTGGTATCGCAACGACCACACAGACCACTTCCGGGAGATTGAACTCGAACGCAGCTACGCCGACGCCGACGCGACCAACGGCTGGCGGGGCGTCTACAACGCCGCGCTCGCCGTCCACAACTGCGTCCCCGGCGACGCCATCGCCGAGCGACTCGGCGATTTCGGCGGCGGCGTCCTGATGAGTGCGACCCTCGCTCCGCTCGACGTGTTCGAGGAGGTGTCTGGTCTCGCTGACCTCGAATCCGACGGCCGCCCCGTCGAACAGCGGGAGTACGAACTCGCCTTCCCCGAGGAGAATCGCGCCTCCTTCGCCGTCGACGTGCCGAAGTTCACCCACGACAACCGCGGCTATCCGCCGGCGACCGCGTCGGTGGACGCGGGAGCGGAGTCAGAAAACGACACCAGACGTATCTACGCGAACGCGCTCCGGGAGGTGGCCCAATCTCCGGGCAACGTCCTCGTCGGGATGCCCTCCTACGCCGAGGCCGAGTGGGCCGCCGGCGTCCTCGACTCGCTGAACAAGGAGGTGCTCATCGACGAGTCCAGCGGCGACGACGCCACCGAACGGCTCAAAGCCGAGTTCTTCCGCGGCGACGGGAAGGTGCTCGTCACCTCGCTGCGTGGAACGTTGACCGAGGGCGTCGATTATCGCGGGGACCGACTCGCAGCCGCCGTCGTCTGTGGTGTCCCGATCGTAAACACGGCGTCACCCCGGACGCGCGCGGTCCGGACGGCCTACGACCGCGAGTTCGGTGACGGCTTCGAAACGGCCCTGACGGTGCCGGCGGTCAGAAAAGCGCGACAGGCAATCGGGCGGGTGATTCGCGGTCCCGAGGAGGTTGGCGTGCGCGTCCTCCTCGACGCTCGCTACGCACGCGACTCGTGGGATTCGGTGCGGGCGTATCTCGGGCCCGAGCGCGAGGAGTTCCAGCCCGTCTCGCCGGATATGCTCCCGTTCGGACTGGAGCAGTTCTGGGGTGAGTGAGATGGTGGTCGACTCCGCGTTCGCCGTCGTCAACGCGGTCGGGCTGGTGGCGTTTGCGCTCGTCGGCGCGACGAAAGGGATTCGCGCCGGCTTCGATCCCTTCGGCGTCGTGGTCGTCGGGCTGGTCACGGCCTTCGGCGGCGGGACGACGCGGGACATCCTCGTCGACCGAATCCCGCTTTCGGTGCAGACGGCGTCGAACCTCAGCTACGGACTGCTCGGTGTCGTGCTCGCTGTCGGTCTCGCCCTCGTCATCAGCGACCCGGACAGACATCCGGCGACGCAGTTTGCCGACGCTGCCGGCTTGGGTGCGTTCGCCGCCACGGGGAGCATCGTCGCCACCGACGCCGGGCTGTCGGCGTTCGGCGTCGTCGCGATCGCAACTATCAACGCTGTCGGCGGCGGCGCGTTGACAGACCTGTTACTCGACCGCTCGCCGTTCGTCCTGCTCGAAGACATCTACGCGATCCCCGCCGTGCTCGGAGGGATGAGCTACGTCGCCGTGACGGGTCTCGGCCTCCGGGGCGCGACCGTCGCCTGTGTGGCTGTCACGGTTGGCACGCGACTGCTCGCCGTATCGAGAGGGTGGGACCTGCCGCCGATGAAGGAACTGCTCGCTTAGACGCGCGTGTCGACCAGCTGGAACGGCGTGCCGATGTCGCGGTCGGTCGCCTGCTCGTAGACGACGTGGGCCGCAGCCACGTCCTGAATCGCGAGTCCGGTCGAGTCGAAGACGGTGACACCCGTCGGGCCACCCTCCTCACCGCGGGCCGGGAGGGCGTCGGTCACGATGGCACCGAGTTCACCGTAGATATCCTCGTCGGTGAGCAGTCCTTGCGACCATGGCACGTTGATCTCTCCCGAGTGGGTACACTGCTCGTAGTCGTCGATGACGAGCGTCGCTCGCTGTAAGAGGGCGTCCTCGATTTCGTGCTTGCCGGGCGCGTCGGCCCCCATCGCGTTGATGTGGGTGTGCTCGCCGACGGCCTCGTCGGGGACGATTGGGTGCTCGACGGGCGTTACTGTCGAGAGGATGTCGCAGCCGGCGGCCTCCGCGGGCGACCCCTCGCGCACGTCGAACTCGTCGCCGAAGCGGTCGATGAACCGCTCGATTGCCTCTTCGCGCAGGTCCGAGACGACGACCGTCTCGATGTCGCGCACCTCGCTGATGGCCTCCAGTTGCGTGTACGACTGGACGCCAGCGCCGATGATACCCAGCGTCGAGGCGTCGGCGACGGCCAGATGGTCGGTCGCGACGGCGGCGGCTGCACCCGTGCGCTTGCGCGTCAGCGTCGTCCCGTCCATGATGGCGAGCGGGACGGCGTTCGTCGGGTCCGAGTAGATCATCGTTCCGAGCACGGTCGGCAGGTCGTGGTCGTCCGGATTGTCCGGGTGGACGTTCACCCACTTGATGCCGGCGGCGTCCCAGTCGTCGGCTTTCATGTACGCCGGCATCGACCGGAAGTCGCCGTTGTACTCCGGCAGGTCGATGTACGACTTCGCGGGCATCTTGATGTCGCCGCGCTCGTAGGCGGCGAACGCCTCCTCTACGGCCACGATAAGCTCCGAGGTGTGTGCGCCCGCCGACACGTCGTCGGGGTCGAGCAGTAGCGTCTCCATGGCGCAAAATTTGCACCCGCCGGCTTAATTCCACGCAAACGCGCCGGCGTACGTTCAAATACGAGAACGAAGCAATCCGCACGTGACGTAACTGTCGCGGCGACGGGTCACGGCGGGAGCGTGGCCCGCCCGTCGCCGCCGGCCACGGGCCACCTGTTCGCCTACTGGAACGCCGGAATCCCGGTCAGGTCGTGACCGACGATGAGCGAGTGGATGTCGTGGGTCCCCTCGTAGGTGTAGACGGTTTCGAGATTCGCCATGTGGCGCATCGGCGAGTAGTCGGCCGTGATGCCGTTGCCGCCGAGCATCTCGCGGGCGATGCGCGACTGGTCGCGCGCCATCCGGACGTTGTTGCGCTTCGCCATCGACACCTGCTCGGGTCGGAGGTCGCCGCGCTCTTTCAGCTCGGTGAGCCGGTGGACGAGCAGCTGCGAGGTGGTAATCTGGGTCGCCATCTCGGCGAGCTTCTCCTGTTGGAGCTGGAAGGAGCCGATTGGCTTGCCGAACTGGTCGCGGTCGGTGGCGTACTCGCGGGCGGTCTCGAAGCAGTTGCGCGCCGCGCCGACTGCGCCCCACGCGATACCGAAGCGCGCCTGCGTGAGACACGAGAGCGGGCCCTTCATCCCCTCGACGCCCGGCAGGACGTTCTCCTCGGGGACGTGGACGTTCGAGAGTTCGATCTGGCCCGTGATGGACGCGCGCAGAGAGAGCTTCTCGTCGATTTTCGGCGTCTCGACGCCGTCGCGATCCGTCTCGACGAGGAAGCCACGCACCGGATTATCCTCGCTGGTGTGGTCTTTCGCCCAGACGACCGCCACGTCCGCAAGCGGCGAGTTCGTAATCCATGTCTTCGTCCCGTTGAGCACGTAGCCGTCGCCGTCGGCCTCGGCGTGGGTTTCCATCGCCGAGGCGTTCGAGCCGTGATTCGGTTCCGTCAGGCCAAAACAGCCGATTTTCTCGCCCCGACCCATCGCCTCCAGCCACTTGTCCTTCTGGGCCTCGCTCCCGTAGGAGTGAATCGGATACATGACGAGCGCGCCCTGCACGGACGCCATCGAGCGAAGCCCGGAGTCGCAGGCTTCCAACTCCTGCATCAGGATGCCGTAGGCCGTCTCGGAGACGTTCGGCAGGTCGTAGCCGTCGAGGTTCGGCGCGTAGAAGCCGAGTTCGCCCATCTCCTCGATGAGCTCCGTCGGGAAGGTCCCTTCTATCCAGTGGTCACCGATGTCGGGACGGACCTTCTCCTCGACGAACTCGCGGGCGGTGTCGCGGATGAGTCGCTCCTCCGCGTCGAGGTCGGCCTCTAAATCGACATAATCGAGCATGGAGGAGAATGAGAATCCGAGGGGTAAAAACACTCCTTTCCCCACAACGCGGCGATTTCGACTACGCCGAAGCCCGCCGTCGCTCCCTGACGGTCGCGAGGAAATTATCGAACACTTGCTTCGACCGGCAGGCGCGCCGGTAGTTCTCCTCCGTAATCTCGTCGAGCACGGACTGGATTCGCTCGTCGGGGAGCGATTTCCCCTCCGTCACCATCCGCGCGGAGTCGGCGTCGTACTCCGGGTGTGCCTGAATCCCGACGGCGTTGTCGTCGCGGAAGCCGTGAATCCCGTAGTCATTCTCTAAGATGAGCGTCGCACTCTCGGGCAGCTCGACGACGGCATCCGAGTGGGTCGTGAAGACGAGGAACGAATCGCCTAACCCCTCCAGTACGGGGTCGTCGGCGACACGGGTGACCGTCCGGTAGCCGAGTTCGTACTCGCCCATCGACTCGATGCGCCCACCGAGCACGTCCGCGAGCAGCTGGTGGCCGAAACAGATACCCAAACCGGGGAGTCCGCGGTCGATGGCTTCGCGACACCACGCCTTCGCCACCCGTATCCACTCGTCGTCGTCGTATGCGGCCGACCGGGAGCCGGTGACGACGAACCCATCGTAGTCGAATCCCTCGGGCCGGTCACCCTCAGTGAGTCGGAATTCCACGAGGTCGGCGTCGAGTTCCCGCCGGAAGTTCCGGCTGGTGTCCTGTGTGGTGTGGGCGGTGTTGAGCAGTGCAATTCGTGGCCGAGTCATACCGTCCGTTCGTGCCCCGTCCGAAAGTCGGTTTCCCTGCTACTCCTCTAGAAACTGCAGCAGTCGGTCGTTCACCGCGCGACTGTGTTCGAGGTGAGCGAGGTGTCGCCCCTCCACCTGCTCGTACTCGCCGCGTGGAAGCCCCTGTGCGAGCGTCTCACAGGCGGGTTCGGGAATCACGGGCGAATCGAGCGCCCCGAGCACGAGCGTCGGGACGGTAATTTCGTACAGCGCGCCGGGGTCGAACGCGCGGTAGGCGGCGAACAGCTGCTCGCGCGCGTCGGCGTCAGCGTCGTCCAGCCGCCGCCACCCCTCGATTTCGTCGCGGGGCGCGACCCCGACGTACGACTCGGAGAAGGCGACTGAGGGCCACTCGTCGGAAAAGAGCCGTCCGAGCGCGTCCGTGTCGACCACGTCGCCGGCGGCGGGCGTCGTCACGAGCGCGAGACTCCGCGCGCGATTGTACTCGCGGGCGTAGGCCACCGCGACCGCACCGCCGAGTCCGTGCCCGACGAGGTGGGCGCTGCGCACGTTGGCGTCGCGGAGCACGGCTTCGAGGTCGGCGGCGAGGGTCTCGACGCCGTAGTCGTCGGCCGCGTCGGAGCGGCCGGTCCCGCGCGGGTCGACGACGAGCGACTCGAACGGGCCGGCGACGGCGTCGTGTTGCCACCCCCACGACCACGCGCCCAGTCCGGCCTCGGGGAGGAAGACGACGGTGTCGCCGCTGCCGACCTGTTCGTAGTAGAGTTCGATACCGTCGTGTCGCGCCCGGGGCACGGCTACGCGTCCAACTGCTGTTCGAGCAGCTCGGGGACGGCGTCGAGCGCGTCGTCAAGCGCGTCGACATCCGGGCCGCCACCCTGCGCGAAGTCTGGCGGGCCGCCGCCGCCACCGCCGACTCTGCCCGCGAGTTCACTCACCAGCGCGCCGGCGTTGACCGGGACGCCCTCGGGGATGCCGACAACGAAAGTCACGCTTTCCTGTCCGGAGCCGACGACGGCGATCTTCCCGTCCGCGACGAGCGCGTTCGCCGTCGTCCGCAGCTCGTCGATATCGCCGTCGATGCGCCGGACGACCGCCTCGGTGTCGCCCACCTCGACCGTCTCGGCGTCACCGCCGCCGGCGGCCCGCACCTCCGCGAGCTGTTCTTTCAGCTCGTCGATCTGCTTGCCCCGCTGTTTCCACTCGGTGAAGAACCGTTCCGCCGTCTCGGGGACGGCACTCGGCTCCACGTCGAGGGTGTCGGCCGCCTCGTAGAGGGCGTCTTCGGTCGCCTGTGTCGCCTCGACCGCGGCGTCGCCGGCCGCGAACTGGATGCGCTCGACACCGTCCTGGACGCGCTCGGTCGTGAGTACCTTGATGAGACCGATATCACCGGTCCGGGCAACGTGGGTGCCGGCACACGCCTGCACGTCGTCGTCCACGTGGACGAGTCGAATCTCCTCACCCGGCGGAATCCCGCCCTGGAAGAGGTCGAACCCGTGCTCGGATTGGGCGTCGTTGCGGTGGATCCACTCGTCGGTCACGGGGATGTTGTCGCGCACGTAGTCGTTGGCGACTCGCTCGATGCGCTTGATTTCCGCACGCGAGATGCGGTCGTAGTGGGCCACGTCGAGCCGCGAGGAGTCGGTCCCCTTCTGTGCGCCCGCCTGTCGGATATGCCCGCCCAGTACCGTCCGGGTGGCGTGGCCGATGATGTGAGTCGCGGTGTGGTGGGCCATCAGTCGCTTCCGGCGCGTCATGTCGACGTGACCCCGCACGAACTCTCCCTTGCCGGGGTCCTCGTCGGTGCGGTGGAGCACGACGCCGGACTCCTCCTGTACGTCTTCCACCTCGACGGTGGTGTCGTCGGTCGCGAGCGTCCCCGTGTCGGCCGGCTGACCGCCGCCTTCGGGGTAGAACATCGTCTGGTCTAACACCACGTCGTACCCCTCCCCGCGGTCGAGTACGTCGAGCACGACCGCCTCGAATGAGGCTCGCTCGGGGTCCTCGTAGAACAGTTTGTCCGTGTCCGGCAGGTCGGCGACGCGCTCGGTCTCTTTCTCGTCGATGTCCTCCTCGTCGGTCTCGCCGCCGTGGCGGTCGGCCACCTGCGAGTAGAAGTCGTCTGGAATCTCTACGTCTGCCCCGGTCTCTTCGGCGATCTCTTCGACCATGTCCGGCTGGATGCCGTGAGAGTCGTACAGCTCGATGACCCGGTCGAGGGGAATCGGCTCGCCGCGTTCCGCGTACTCTTCGGCGAGTCGCTGGACCTGTCGGCTCCCGCGGTCGAGCGTCTCGCGGTACTTCTCGACCTCCGTGCGGACGATATCGCGGACGGTGTCGCGGTTCTCGTAGCCGAGCCGCTCAGCCTGCATATCCACGAGTTCGTCGAGGGGTGCGTCGACGCCGACGGTGTCGGTGAGTCGCTTCATCCGGCGCAGCACCATCCGGGCGAGATAGCCCGTCCCGACGTTCGACGGGACGATGCCGTCGCCGAACATATACGCCAGCGTGCGGGCGTGGTCGGCAATCGCGTAGATGGTCTCCAGCGGCTCCATCAGTGCTTCGAGGCGCGCGCGCTCCACGCCCAGTTCCGCGGCGATGTCACCGCGAGCCGTCTCCATGTCCTCGGCCTCGTCGATGTCCATCCCGCCCGCGAGCGTGGCAGCGCGCTGGACCAACGCCTGCTCGTCTTCGGAGAGGTCGATGCCGGCGTTCTGCTTCAGGAAGTCGATGCTCTCGGGGTAGATGGCCTCGTACACCGTCGGCGTCCCCTGACTCATCCAGGTCCACCGCTCCAGCCCGTAGCCGGTGTCGACGATGTAGGTGTCCATCTCCGAGTACGTGTTGCCGTCCTTGAGCTCGTACTCGCCGTCGGGGTCCTGCTCGTACTTCATGAAGACGAGCGTCGCCAGCTCGGCACCCTTATAGATGACCTCGATTGCGGGACCGGCGTTACCGCCGCCGACCCACGGGTCCTCGATATACGTGATCTCATCCAGATTCGCGCCCATCGACTCGAACAGCTCGTCGCAGTAGGCGACCGTCTCGCTCTTCCAGTACACCTCGCCCTCGTAGGCGTACTGGTCGCCGGCCTCCTCCTTCGCGTTGAACGCGTGGTGGGCCATCATCTCGAAGGCCATCGTGTGGCGACCCGTCTTGCCGACGTTGTCGATGTCCTGCATCCGGATGCAGGGCTGTGAGATGGTGAGCGGGTTCGCCGGGGGCGGCGTCTTCCCGCTGGTGACGAGCGGCTGGAAGTCGTAAATCGACGCCTGCGTCAGGAGTACGTCGTCACGCCAGCGGTTCGCCGCGACCGGATACGGCTCGATGCGCTCGTGGCCGTGCTCCTCGAAGAAGGAGAGGTAGGCCTCGCGCATCTCCTCGAGCGTGTAGCTCTCGTCGAAGCCGGGATCGCCGATGAAGTCGTACTGCTCGCAGGGCGGCTCGCCGCAGGTCTCACGCTCCTCGTCGCGGCTCCAGAAGTGGACGCCACAGGACGTACACTCCGACCGCGTGAACCCGTTCTCGTAAAAGTAGTCGAGTTCGTATTCCGCAGTGAGATCGCTCATTAGCGTCACGAGCGGGCGACTGTGCAAAAGCATTCCGAAGGTTCACACCCGCCGGTTTCGGACCGTACAGCCCTCGTGGCTCGATTACCCGGTGTTACCGGAGACTCTTGTAGCCGGGTCACGTATCCACTAACGGGAGTACTCGTCACACGCTCCCGCCGGCTTCGTGTGCACACCACGAAGCCGATTTCTGTACTACTCTTCGTCCAGCGCGAGCGACGCGAGCAGCGCCTCCAGTTGCACCTGCACCTTTTGCCCGCTCGGGCTCGCTCCGCTCACCCTCACTGGCAAAATCTGTTCTAAAAGCCACAGCCGAGCCTCCCGCTGGTCGGCTCGGTGAACCGCTCGCTCCGCGAGCGGATGCTGTCCGTTACTCCTCGTCCAGTGCGAGGGAAGCTAACAGCGCCTCCAGTTGCACCTGCTCGTTTGCCCCCGCGGTGATGCGGTAATCCACCTCGCCGATCTCGTCCATCAGCTGGACGGTCGCGCGGTCCGGCAAATCGAACTCCCACACCGACCGGTGGAGCTGGTCGATGATGTCGCCCCCGGCGATGCCCACCTCGGTGAGCAGCGTGTCGAGTTTCGCCCGCGCCTGCGGGAAATCCCCGCCGAGCGCGAGTTCGACCATCTCCTCGATTTCCTCTGGGCGGGCTGTCGAGGTGATGGCGTAGACGCCCTCCTCGTCGACGGTGTCGTCCATGACGGCGGCGGCCTGCAGGCCGTTGATGGCCTTGCGCATGTCTCCGTCGGCGGCGTACACGAGCGCGTCGACGCCCGCCTCGGTGATTTCGATGCCTTCCGCCTCGGCGATTTCGTGGACCTGCGCGGCGACGGCCTCGTCGGCCAGCGGCGAGAACCGGAACACGGCACACCGCGACTGGATGGGGTCGATAATCTGTGAGGAGTAGTTACACGAGAGGATGAAGCGGGTGTTGTTGGAGAACTGCTCCATCGTCCGGCGAAGTGCCGACTGGGCGTCGGAGGTGAGCGCGTCCGCCTCGTCAAGGAAGATGACGCGGTAGTCGTAGCCGCCGAAGGAGGAGCGCGCGAAGCTCTTGATGCGGTCGCGGACCACGTCGATACCGCGCTGGTCGGAGGCGTTGAGCTCGAGGAAGTTCTCGCGCCAGTCGTCGCCGTAGAGTTCACGCGCGATAGCCGTCGCTGCAGTCGTGTTGTGCATCACCGTCGGTACGTTCCCTGCGACGTAGTTGCGCGTCTCGGGAACTGTGAGGTCGTACACTCGTTGCGGCTCGGAGACGGCTTCGACCTCTCCTACTGTATCGAAATACAGTGTCCCTGCTGTGAGCCGGTGGAGTGAACCGAGCGCGGCAACCGTCTCTCGTGAACACATCTCCGTGGCGAGGGTCTTGAGCCGCTCGCTCACAGTTTCGAACCGAGTTAGCGACGAGAGGTCGTTACCTTCGCTGAGGAGACTGTTGATTCCGTTTCCACGCATCTCCGTCCCGTTCGCCACTTGCTCGTACGAGATGCCCAGTGTGTGGATGATGCCGTCAAGCTCGCTTCGAATCTGCTCGAGCTCCCGTGATTCGGTTCCATCAACTCGGCTGAGCAGTTCTACCGCCCGGTCTGCGTTCGGGGTCCGCCGCCCGTCAGCATACTCCAGCAGCCGATCGCTTCGGACTCCAGTGTCGGCGGATACTTCCCGTCTTGTCTCAAGCGGTTTCAGTTTGCCTCGTTCACGAACCCACTGCGTTGGTGTTCCGACAGCGGCCTGTATGTCGGTGCGGAGTGCTGCCAATCGCTCAAGTGCTGCCTGTGCAGTGTCCAGCCGCTCCGTGGCCGCGCCAAGCAGTGTATCGACGCCGTCGAGATATCGCTCTCGTCCTGGCGTCTCTGGATTGGTCTCCGGTGAGATGTGGTCCTTCTTGTCCAGATTGAGTCGGTTACACAGGGTATCGACCGCGTGCTGTGCCGGTATCGTGTCGTGGTTCGGATTCGACGTTCGCGCCGCGTTTTCCGCTAACTGTTCGGCCTTCTCCTCTATCCTGAATCCAATCTTCTCTTCAAACCGCTGAAGATGTGGAACTCCTGAGACGTACAGTGTATGATACTCACGTTCTATTCCTGTTCCGTTTGAGGCGGTTTTTTTAGCAGTGGTTCGCCGACTCGGGATACCTTCTCCGGCGAGCAGATACGAGAGCAACGTAACCGTGCGCTCGCTTTTTTGTGTCAGCTCAATTTCTCCGATCGGAGAAACGTGTGCTTCGGCGTCGAACATCGCTTGGAGGAACGCTCGCCGACTCTCGGTCGGTGCACGGACGAGTGTCGTGCCTATCGCGTCTCCCTGTTCGTCTCCGGTGTGGAACGGCGCGAAACAGGATTCCAGTAGATGTGTCAGCGCTCGGTTCCGAAGCTCTCGGTACGGAACGTCCCGCTGTTTCCCGGCTTCTGGTACCATCCCAAACACCGACTCGGCAGCGTTCTCGAACGCGGTAAGTAGGTTCTCGTCGGTGTTGTAGAACTTCACCCGTGCCCCCTCGATTCGCGCTTCACTCACTGCCAGCCCGACGAATCGAGCGAGCGCTGGGGTCAGTTTCCACGCCGGCTCAATGATGTCAGAGCGCTGGCCGTTCTCGCTTTCGTACTGTATCCCGGTGATAGCCTGCTCAAGACGCTCGCGGCCCACGTCCAGTCCGCGAAGATACGAGAGCGAACACACTGTGTTTGGCTGGTCTACCGACACTGTCTCACGACGGTACTGCTGGACCGTCTTTTTTGCAAGTCCGGTCTCCTCGGCCAACTCCGAAACGGTGTCACCGCGACTGATTCCTGTTGCAACTCGCTTCCGGTTTCCAGTGTACTGCTCTGCATCCGGTATCCCGTTTTCTCTCGCGAATGAGGTGGTAACGTGGACGAGTGTTCGGTCACCGTCCATCGCCGTGAGCCAGTTCAGTTCCGTACCGGAGTTTGGCATCGGCGCGTCGAGTGGGCGCGCGATTCGGTCACCAGCGGACAGTTCCGCTGCGCGAATCCATTCGAGTCCGTCCGCCGACGCGACCAGTAGCTTGTGTTCTGGGGTGACGGTCATCTCGCCGCCGTCGCGTGTCTCGATTCGACGTAGGTCTGTGGTCTGTTTTCCAAAGACGGCAGACGGGTTGGTGTACTCGAAGTTCCCGCCCTCGGTGAAGGTCGCGACTTCGGTATCTGGTGGTACGTCTCCGAACCCATCGACGTCCCCGGCGATTGATTCCATCCGTTTGACTCCGTGGTTCGTTAACACCGGTGTCTCTCCGGTGACACACTTCCCGGTGCCGGCCGGCCCCGCAAACATGAGGTGGGGCAGGTCGTCGCGGTCGATGTAGCTCTGGAGGCGTTCGGTGATGTTCTCGTGGCCCTTGATATCCGCGAGGGTCTCCGGGCGGTACTTCTCGATCCAGACCTCGCGCCCGCGGGCGCTGGCCGGTTCGTCGGCGTCGGCCTCGCTCATACGAAATCGTCCGCGCCGGACGGTTTAAACTCCCCGAGACTACCGGCGGTTGAGGAAGACGCCGATGACGGTCATCAGGAGGATGAAGCCGAACAGCACTGCGAGCATGCCCTTTCCGCCGACGGCCGTAAGATCCGCGCGGCCGTTCGCGCTGCCGACCCCGACGAGCGCGGCGACGAACAGTGCGACGGCCACCGTCGAGACGCCCGCCTCGACGACTGTCTCCCGGTCGAGTTCCATACTCCGAACTCCGTCGGTCGCCGCAAAAGCCCTTCGAACCGGGCGTGACCCCCCTATTTCGGGTGGAAGCTACAGCATCTCCGCCGCGTCCTCCGCGGAGAGCGCGCCCGATTCGACCGCCCGGAGCACGTCCAACTGCTCGTCGTCGGGCGTCTCGACTGCCACCTCATCGAGCGTGACCTTCTGTGAGTCGCCGACCAGCTCGGCGAAGTCCGTCCCGTCAGCGAGGGCGGTCTCCTTCTTGACGCGGTAGTTGCCGCCGTCGGTGACGTGGAGGTCGCCGGGATGAAAGAAGTACCAGTCCTCGCGGTCGAAGCGGACGGCGATGCGGGGTTTCGCGCCGAAGTTGCGCGAGAAGTAGACGAGCGCCTCCACTTCCTCGCCGGTGAGGTAGATGGGGTCGCCTCCGGAGGACTTCGCCTCGATGGCGTAGAAGGACTCGGCGTCGCCGGCCAGCACGTCGGGAAGCTCCCGGTCGGTGGCGGCACCGGACGCGGGCGCACGCATCACCGCAAAGCCGTTCTCGTCGAGCAGATTGACGAGTTCGCGCTCGCGGCGGTCGCCCTTCGCGTTCACGTTGACCATACCGGAATCCGGCGACGGAGCGGCTTAAAACACCTGTCGGCGCGCGCTATCTCGCAGCACACAACCGTTATCGGCCCAGGTGCCGTCACCTTCCTAATGAGTACGACAACGACGCGTCCCGCCTTCGGCGTCGGGACGCTCCCGCTCGCAATTCTCGGTGTGTTGGCGACCGTCTACGGACTGCTCGTGCTTCCCGCCTCGATACTCGGCGGGATTTACCTAAAATCAGGCGCTAAGGCCCCGTCCTCAAGGAGCAACGCAGGGAGCGAAGCGACCGAGTAGCGCAGTAGGGCGGGGATACAGCGCCGTCATCGTCTCACATACACTCTGCAACGACCGGCTCACAGGCCCACCTGCACGTTTATCAGTCCCGACAATGTATCTACATCGTACATGGACCAGTTCACAATCAACGGCCACGAAGTCGTGGACGGCGAGGTAAAAGCCACCGGCAACGGCGCTCACGTCTACGTCCCGAAACACTGGCGTGGCGCGGACGTGAAAGTCGTCCGTACTTCTGACCCCGACGACGAATAGATGAACTACAACTACAGGTATCGGCTAAACCCGTCTGACGACCTCCGCGAGCGATTAGCGTGGACTGTCGATACCTGTAGGCAGGTCTACAACCATTTCCTCCACCGTCTCAATAGACACGATGATACGTCGTCGTACTCCGAGCAGAAGCGTCTGCCGGACCTGAAAGACTGGTGGGCCGACCTGCGAGACGTTCACTCGAAGGTTTTGCAGAAAGTCGTCCAGCGGTTGTACGACAACCTATCGACGCTCAAAGGCCGGAAGCAGAACGGCTACAGCGTCGGGGAGTTGAAGTGGAAAGCACCGGGCGAGTATCAATCGTTCACATATAGTCAGTCTGGCTTCAAACTCAAAAACACGAGTGGCCGGACCCGACTGTGGCTCTCGAAGATTGGTGACATCCCCATCACGTTCCACCGCGACCTCCCCGAAGGCGCCACTATCAAGACCGTCACGGTCAAACGCGAACCCACCGGTAAGTGGTCCGCCATCCTTGGCGTTGAAACTCCCGACGACCCGCCCGAGAAGCCCGACGAGGTGACTGACGCTGTTGGTATCGACGTGGGTATCCTAAAATACGTCCACGACAGTGACGGGACTGCCGTCGAGTCGCCTGACCTTTCCGACGAACGCGAACGGTTGGAACGCGCTCAAGCAAACCTCTCACGGAAGGAACACGGCTCGAACAATTGGGAGGAACAGCGCAAGACGGTCGCTCGACGCCACGCTGACCTGAAGCGCAAGCGTCGAGACTTCTTGCACAAACTCTCGGCGTACTACGCCCGCGAGTACGACCTCGTGGCGGTCGAGGACTTGGACGCGAAGGGACTGGTCGAACTTCCGGGCAACTCTCGGAACCGCGCCGGAGCCTCATGGGGGACGTTCCTGCGAATGCTCGAATACAAGTGCGAGCGGGAAGGAACGCACTTCGTCGCCGTGGACCCCCGAGGCACGACCAAAGAGTGCGCGTCATGTGGCGTCGAGACGGATAAACCGTTGTGGGTACGCGAGCATTCGTGTCCGTCGTGTGGGTTTGAGGCAGACAGAGACGCGAATGCGTCGTGGAACATCCGTTCTCGCGGTCTCGAACAAGTAGGGACGGGCTGTCCCGAATCAACGCCTGTGGAGACTGCGCTCCCTACGGACACCGATTCGGTGTCTGCAAAGCGCGTCGTGGAAGCAGGAAGCCCCACCCTCAAGAAGCGAACCGCGTCAGCGGTGAGCGAGTAGGGTGGGGAGGAAGTCACTGGCGGTTGTGTTCGTCCTCGTGAACGGTGCGACGTTCGAATCCGGCGAACCGGTCAGTTCGTAGCCGTCAGGTTCCGTGGTCCCACGACCCCATGTACTCCCGCTGCTTGTCGGTGAGCGTGTCGAGCGTGATGTCTTCCGCTTCGAGCTTCGTCTCCGCGACCTCGCGGTCGAGTGCGTCGGGCACGTCGTGGACGCCGGCCTCGTAGCTCTCGCCGTTCTCCACGAGCTCGCGCACGGCGACGGCCTGGATGCCGAAGCTCTGGTCCATAATCTCGACCGGGTGGCCGAGCGCGACCGGGCTGGCGAGGTTGACGAGTCGCCCCTCCGCGAGCACGTTGATGCGGCGGCCGTCGGCGAGTTCGTAGGCCTGTACGCCCTCGCGAGCCTCACGCGTCTCGACGGCTAACTCCTCGAGCTGGTCGAGGTTGACCTCCACGTCGAAGTGGCCGGCGTTCGCGAGCACGACCCCGTCTTTCATCTCCGGGAAGTGGTCGTCGGTGATGATATCGCGGTTGCCGGTCGTGGTGATGAACACGTCGCCCCTGGCGGCGGCGTCGGTCATGTTCGTGACCTCGTACCCCTCCATGTGGGCTTCGAGCGCGCGCCGCGGGTCGACCTCCGTGACGATGACGTGGGCGTTCTGGCCCTTCGCCTTCTTGGCGACGCCGCGGCCGCAGTCGCCGTAGCCGGCGACGACGACCGTCTTGCCGGCGTACGAGAGGTTCGTCGTCATGGCGATGTTCGCGAGCGACGCCTCGCCCGTCCCGTGGACGTTGTCGAACTGGCGTTTCATCGGCGTGTCGTTGACGGCGAAGACGGGGTAGCGAAGCTCACCGTCCTCGTCCATCGCGCGCAGCCGGTGGACGCCCGTCGTCGTCTCCTCACAGCCGCCGACGATGGTGTCGATGAGGTCCGGGTAGTCCTGGTGGATAGCCGCGATCATGTCCATCCCGTCGTCGACGGTGATGGTCGGCTCGTGGCCGATGACGGCCTCGATAGCTGCGTAGTAGGCGTCGTCGTCGACGCCGCGCTCGGCGTAAGACGTGATTCCCTCCTGCGAGTCGAGGGCCGCGCTCACGTCGTCGTGCGTCGAGAGCGGATTGCAGCCGGTGATAGCTACCTCCGCGCCGCCGGCGGCGAGCAGTTCGGTCAGGGCGGCCGTCTTCGCCTCGACGTGCATCGCCATGCCGACCGTCTCGCCGGAAAGCGGCTGGTCGCGCTCGAACTCCCCGCGGAGTTCATGGAGGATAGGCATGTGTTCTCGCGCCCACTCGATTTTCCGGTGGCCGTCTTCGATTGCCGTCTCGGGGTCGTCGAGACGCGCCCGGATGGAGTCGTACTCCGTCGTCGGTGTGCTCATACGCTGCGTATCACTGCGGCGGCCTAAACGCTACCGAAGCGGCTCACGACGCCCGCTCGACGGCCTCCCGTGCACGTTCTTCGGCCTCGCGTTTCGCGGTCGCGGGGTCGAGCGTCAGTAGCTCGCCGTCGCGCAGCAACACCTTGCCGTCACAGACTGTGTGGCGCACGTCGCTGCCGCGGGCCGCGTACGCGAGGTGGCTCACGAGGTCGTGTTCCGGCGTCAGATGGGCACCCGAGAGGTCGACGACGGCGAGATCCGCCGGCTCGCCCTCCGCAATTTTCCCCCCGGGAAGGCCGAGTGCGTCTGCTCCCGCCTGCGTCGCCATCTCGACGACCGCGCTCGCGGGAACGGCACTCGCGTCGTCCGCGGCCAGCTTCCCGACCATCGCGGCGTCGCGCATCTCGCCGAACATGTCGAGGTCGTTGTTCGAGGCCGCGCCGTCGGTACCGAGCGCGACCGTCACGCCCGCCTCGCGCAGCCGTTCGACCGGTGCAAGCCCGGAGGCGAGTTTCATGTTCGAAGCCGGACAGTGAACGACAGCGGTCCCGGTGTCGGCGAGCCGGTCGATTTCCTCATCGGTCAGGTGAACGCCGTGGGCGGCCCACGCCGAGTCCCCGAGCAGGTCGAGTCGGTCGGCGTACGCGCCGGGTCGTTCCCCGGTCCCGTCGGGGTCGAGGTACGACTCGGTCTCGTTGAAGTGGAAATGGAGGGGGACGCCGCGCTCCTGTGCGCCGGCGACGAGCCGTTCGAGCGAGTCGGTGTCGACGGTGTGTGTGGCGTGTGGCATCACGGCAGTCCGAACCCGACCGTCCGCGGCTCCGTCGTACTCGGCGGCGATGTCGAGGGCTTCCTGCACGTCGGCCTCGGCGGCAGCCTCGTCTTTCCCGACGGTGACGACGCCGTGGCCGACGCGTGCACGCAGGCCGGCCTCGTCGATAACGTCGACCAACTCGGGGACGTGGAAGTACATGTCCGCGAACGCGGTCGTGCCCGAGCGAATCATCTCGACGGCCGCGAGCCGCGCGCCGGCGGCGATATCCTCGGGACCGAGTTCGGCTTCGGTCGGCCAGATGTCCTCTTGGAGCCACGCGTCGAGCGGCTTGTCGTCGGCGTACCCACGGAGTAGGGTCATCGCGGCGTGGCCGTGGGCGTTGACGAATCCGGGCGTGACGAGTCCACCTTCGGCGTCGAGGGGTTGGTCGCGCTCGGTCCGTTCGAGATCGCCGATTGCGTCGATGTCGCCGTCGGTGTCGATACGAACGTCCGCGCGCTCGACGGTGTGGTCCGGTCGGAGGATGCGCCCACCGGTCACGAGGAGTGTCATACCCGGGGTACTCGCGGCGGCCGCTCAAAGCTCACGGTTCCGCTCGTCGCGTGGCGACAAGCGGAAGAGGGAGGGGGGCTGAACGGTGGGTATGCGAATCGCCGTGCCCAACAAGGGCCGTCTTCACGACCCAGCCGTCGAACTGCTGGAACGCGCCGGGCTCCACATCGAGGGCGGTGCGGACCGCAAGCTCTACGCCGATACCGTCGACCCCGACGTGTCCGTGCTGTTCGCTCGCGCCGCCGACATCCCCGAGTACGTCGACGACGGAGCCGCCGCGCTCGGCATCACCGGTCTCGACCAGGTGAAGGAGTCGAACGTCGACCTCGTCGACCTGCTCGATCTGGACTTCGGTCGCTGCCGACTTGTCCTCGCAGCGCCCGAAGACGGCGACATCGAGAGCGTCGACGCCCTCGCCAACGGGACGGTCGCAACCGAGTTCCCCAACATCGCCCGCGACTACTTCGCGGACAAGCCCGTCTCCCCCGAAATCGTCGAGGTGTCGGGCGCGACGGAGCTCACCCCGCACGTCGAGATCGCCGACGCCATCATCGACATCACCTCCACCGGGACGACCCTCCGGATGAACCGCCTGGCCATCGTGGACGAGGTGCTCCAGTCGTCGGTCCACCTCTTTGCGACCGAGACCGTCGCCGAGGACCCGAAGGTCCAGCAGGTCGCGACGGCGCTCGAATCCGTGCTCACCGCCGACGGGAAGCGCTATCTCATGATGAACGTCCCGCGCAAGAAGCTAACCGACGTTGAGGGCGTGATTCCCGGGATGGGCGGGCCGACGGTCATGGACATCCAGGACGACCGCGACAACGGCGACGAGATGGTCGCCGTCCACGTCGTCGTCAACGAGCGCGAGGTGTTCGAGACCATCACGAGTCTGAAGGCGGCCGGCGCGAGCGACATCCTCGTCACCGAAATCGAGCGACTCGTCGAGTAATCAGCCGACGACCACGAGGTCCGTGTGGTCGAAGGCGACCGTCAGCCGGTCGCCGACCGCGGGCACCGTCTCGGTCTGGACCGTCAGTTCCCTGTTTTCCCACGCCAGCGCGACCCGCACCGACGAGCCGAGGAACTCCGCGTCCGTCACCGTCCCGGTGAGCGCGTACTCGCCCGCGCCGACCGAGAGCGAGTCCGGGCGCAGACACACCGTCGCCGGACCGTCGGGGGCGTCGACGGGGACCCGCTCGTCGCCAATCGAGAACTCACCGTCGCGTATCTCCCCCTCGAAGACGTTGTTCTCGCCGACGAACTCCGCGACGAACCGGGTCTCCGGATTTCGGTACACCGCCTGTGGCGTCCCGACCTGCTCGAGTTTCCCGTCGGAAAAGACGGCGACGCGGTCGGAGACGGCGAGCGCCTCGGCCTGGTCGTGGGTGACGTAGACGGTCGTCACGCCGAGGTCGCGCTGGATGGCCCGCACCTCTCTGCGGAGGCGCTGGCGGAGCCGCGCGTCCAGCGCGCTCATCGGTTCATCGAGCAGAAGCACGTCGGGTTCGGGGGCGAGCGCGCGAGCGAGCGCGACCCGTTGTTGTTGACCTCCGGACAGCTCGCCCGGCTCGCGGTCGCGGAAGCCGTCGAGTCCCACGAGGTCGAGCAGTTCCCCGACCCGCGCGTCGGGGTCTGGGTGGTCGGTAAATTGCAGGCCGTAGGCGATGTTCTCGCCCACGCTCAAGTGGGGAAAGAGGGCGTACTGCTGGAAGACGACGCCGACGCTGCGCTCCTCGGGCGGGGTGGTACCCATCGCCTCGCCGCCGAAGGCGACGGTCCCCTCAGTTGGGGTCTCGAAGCCGGCAATCGTCCGGAGGGTCGTGGTCTTCCCACACCCCGAGGGACCGACGAGGGTGAAGAACTCGCCGTCCTCGACGGTCAGGCTCACGTCCGAGAGGGCGACTGCGTCGCCGTAGCGCTTCGAGACGCCCGAAAGCGAGAGACTACTCACGGTATCGGCCTCCGACGCGGTCGATGACGATGAAGGCACCGGCCGTCACCGCGAGCAACACAGACCCCATCGCGGTCGGACGGCCGAGCGTCTGTTTGCCGAGGAACCGCTCGACGGCGACGGGCATGGTGTAGAGACTCGTGTCCGATCCGCTCGCCGACGCCAGCAGCACCGTCGAGTCGAACTCGCCGATGGAGATGGCGAACGCGAACGCCGCGCCCGCCGCGATGCCCGGCGCGACCAGCGGGAGTTCGATATCGAGTAGCGCACGGTTTCGCGTCGCGCCGAGCGCGCGCGCCGATTCCACGAGCCGACGGTCTAACCCCGCGAGCAGGGGGGCGACGTTCCTGACGACGAACGGGTACGCGCCGACGGCGTGGGCCGCGACGATGGCGAGCGGTCCCCCGACGACGATGCGGTGGCCGAGCACCGTCGTCCCGAAGACGAGCGTCTGGAGCAGGCCCAGTCCGACGACGACTCCGGAGACGGCGAAGGGAGCCATCGAGAGCACGCCGACCGCGCGGGCCAGTCGACCCTCCCGGGTCGAGGCCAGCGCCAACAGCACGCCCATCGGGACCGCGAGGAGCAGGGTGCCGGCCCCAAACAACAGGCTGTTGCGCACCGCGAGAGTGGGACTCACCTGCGCGCTCGTCGCCTCCGCGCCCCGTTCGAGCAGGAACCGATAGTAGCGCAGCGTCAGCCCCTCGGGGCTGGTGACGCTGGCGGCGAGCATGCTCACGATGGGCAGGAGGAAGACGCCCGCGACGACGACGCCGTAGCCGGCGAGCGCGACCCGCTTCGCGTCGAACCGGACGAGGGGGTCGCGGTCCAGCGGCGAACTGACGCGGTCGCCACGGCTCGTCGCGGCCTCGTACCGGAGATACGCGTAGGTGAGTCCGAGCGAGACGACGGTCTCGAGCACCGCGAGCACCGCGGCTTCCTGGATGTCGAGTTGGCCGACGCGGTTGTAGAGCCACACCTCGACGGTCGCGTACTCCAGGCCGCCGAGCGCGAGCACGATGGGAAACGACATGAAGGTGAAGATGAAGGTGAGCAGCGCGCCCGTCGCCACCGCCGGCAGCAGTTGCGGGACGACCACGTCGCGGAACGCCCGGGCCGGCGAGGCACCCAGCGAGCGCGCGGTCTCGACGGCCCGCGCGTCGACGCTCTCCCACGCGGCCGCGACGATACGCGTCACCAGCGGCGCGTTGTAGAAGGCGTGGGCGATGATGATGATTTCGAGCGAGAACAGCAGTTCGACGGTCGGGAGACCGAGCGCGGCGAGCGCGCGGTTGAGGGGGCCGTTGACGCCGAACGCGGCGACGAACCCGACTGCGACCATGATGGAGGGGAGCACGAACGGGACGGCCGTCAGCGACTCCAGCGTCCGGCGGCCGGGGAACTCGAAGCGCGCGAGCACGTACGCCCCTGGCAGGCCGAGCGCGAGACTCGCGACCGTCGAGAGCAGCGCCTGCCACGCCGTGAACCCGAACAAGCCGAACCCCGGAACGACCCCGGCGAGCGCGCCGAGCACGCCACCGATGCCGGCGAGGACTGCTCCGGGCCAGCTCCGGAGTCCAGTCTCGAACGGTGAGACGAGCGCGCCCACGAGACCGGCGAGCGCGCTCGCGATGTCGCTCGCGCTCGCAAGGAGCCAGCCTGCGAGTCCCGCGGGTATCGACGCGGGCGACCGAATCGCGTCCGCGAGCGCGCCGGTGTAGAAGTCGTCGGCGAGCACGCCCCGAATCGGCGCGAGGGTGACGCCGCCGTCGGTGACCGCCTCCGCCAACACCGACCCGACGGGGTAGTAGAACATCACCACCAACAGCGCGGCCGTCGCGACGCCGGCGAGCGGGGCGGCGACCCGGTTACTGGGCAATCTCTCGCGCCCAGTCTTCGACCCAATCCTCGACGCTGCCCTGGAGTTCGTCGTAGGTGAACGTCACCGGCTGGTCGGGTACCTTCGCGTACGTCTGGAACTCCTCGGTGAGCGCCGCCTCTGACTCGGGAATCGCCGGGAACTGGACGTTCCGGACGGCGATTTCGCCCTGTGCCTCGGCGGTCAGCATGAAGTCCATGAACACGGCCGCGAGGTCGGAGTTGTCGCTGCCGGCGAAGCGAGCCATCCCCTCGGGGTTGGCGTACCCCTGTCCGTTGAGCGCGGCGACCTGGTGGCGCGTCATGTCGTAGTCGTAGCGGTTGGCGAACACCTGGTCGGTCGAGTAGGAGACGACCATCGGCCGCTCGCCGTTCATGTAGGCGTTGCTGTACGACTCGGTCCAGCTATCGAGGATGGTGACGCCGTTCGCCTGCAGGTCGCGCCAGTAGTCCAGATAGCCGTCGGTGCCGAACTCCTTGATGGTCCACAGTAGGAACGCCCGGCCCGTCGCGGCCGTCTGGGCGTTCTGTGCGAGCAGGCCGTCTTCCCACTCCGACTCCGTCAGGTCGGTGAACGTCTCCGGGCGTGGGACTTCCGACTCGTCGAAGACGACCGAGATGTACCCCGTGTCGTACGGGACGGCTCGGCCCTGTGGGTCGAACCGGAGACCGTCCTTGACGTTGCGCCCGTTCGACAGCTGTGGCGTGTCGAATAAGTCGGTGTCGAGGTTGCTGTCTGCCGTAATCAGCTGGTCGACGTTCAAGCCGACGTACATGTCGGCGTCGATTGGCGCGCCCTGCTGTTTGCGCTGAACGTAGTGGCTCACCTCGCCGTCCGGTGTCACGTACTCGACCGTCACGTCGGGGTACCGTTCCTCGAACGTCTGTTTCAGCCACGGGCCGGCCGCGCCCTCGTCTTCCACCCACGAGGAGTAGGTCGCGACGGTTAGCGTCCCCGACAGCGACTCCGGCGTCGCCGTCGGCGTCCCCGTCACGACCGGCGTGTCCGTCGCCGTCTCGCCTTCGGGTGCGGCTCCGTCTCCGCCGCTGGAACAGCCGGCCAACATCGCAATTCCCGTGCCGGCAGTCGCTAGATACGCCCGCCGGCTCACGCGCTCGTCTGTCATTACCCAGTGGTTCCACTCCGTGGTCTTAAACGACGCGGCTCGCTGCCGGGGCAAAAGGTTACTCCGCGGGGCGGAGAGTCACAGCCGTGCCCCGCCGGAACAACCGCTACGTCCTCGCTGGCATCCTCGTCGGACTGCTCGTTCTCGCGGGTTTTCTCCTGCGGGCCGTCATCACGACGGCCTTCTTCGCGATCACGGTCGCGTACGTGTTACACCCGATGCGGGAGTATCTGCGCCGACGCGGGCTCTCGCGGCGGTGGTCGGCGGCGGCGCTCGCGGTCGGGGCCTTCGGAATCGTCCTCACCGGACTCGGGCTGGCGGCGTTCTCGCTGTACCGGCGTCGCGACGCCGTCATCGCGCTCATCACCGAGTTCCCCTCCGAGTTCACCGTCCAGTTTGCCACCTTCAGTTACACGCTCGAACGCGCCACGTTCGTTGAGCCGCTCGCCGGTGTCGTCCGCGAGATAGCGGTCAGCGCCGCCAGCGCCGCGCCCGTCCTCGGGTTGAAACTCCTCCTGTTCAGTCTCATCGTCTACGGGTTGCTCCTGCGGCCGGGTGCGGTCTCACAGACCGTCTTCACGGTCGTCCCGCGACGGTATCACGACATCGTCGAGCGGTTCCACCTCCGCATGCGCGACACGCTGTACGGCATCTACATCCTACAGGCGGCGACCGCCGCCGGGACGTTCCTCGTCGCGCTCATCACGTTCCTCCCGCTCGGCTACCCAGCGCCGTTCACGCTCGCGCTCATCGCCGGCGGACTTCAGTTCATCCCCATCCTCGGGCCAGGAGTCCTCCTCGGCGTGCTCGCAGTCGCCGACATCCTCGCCGGAAACATCGAACGCGCCGTCCTCGTCGCCGTCGTCGGCGGCGTCCTCATCGGGCTGGTCCCGGATATGGTGATTCGGCCGCGGCTCGCCAGCTACGCCGCGGACCTCCCCGTGACGCTCTACTTCGTCGGCTTCGTCGGCGGCATTCTCTCGCTCGGCGTCATCGGCTTCATCGCCGGACCGCTCATCGTCGCACTCGTCGTCGAGGCCGTCGCGCTCGCGTCCGTTCACGAGGACAGCCAGCAATCTACGTTCTGATTAGCTCGCCGCCCTCGCGTTCCCACTCCGTCAGCGACCCCTCGTAGAAGGAGAGCCGTTCGTAACCGAGGTGGCGCAACACGGTGTAGGTGTGGCTGACCCGGCGTGCGGTGTTACAGTAGAGTACGATGTGGTCTTCGGGGTCGACACCGCGGTCGGACAGAATCTCCCGTAGCTCCGACTCTGGCTTGAGTCCCCGCGTCTCGTCGTCGACGAACGCCCGCCAGTTCAGCCGGACGGCCCCCTCGATGTGGCCCTCGTCGTATTCGTCCTGTTCGCGCGTGTCCACGAGCGTCGCGCCCGCCTCGATTGCCTCACGCACCTCGTGCATCTCGATGAGCGGGCCGCGGGTGTCGAACTGTGCCTCGTAGTCGGTCGGCGTTCGGGCCGTCTCCTCGCTCGTCGTCTCGTACTCCCGTTGCCACGCGGTGAAGTCCCCGTCGAGTAAGGCGAGCCTCTCGGGGTCGTGGCCGTACAGCTCCGCCGTCACGAGAAACCGGGCCGCGAAGACGCCGTGGTGGTCGTCGTACGCGACAATCGCATCCTCGTTGCCGATGCCGGCCTCCTCGACGAGCGCGGCGAACACCGCTGCCCCCGGCAGTTTGCCGGCCTCGCCGTCGTCGCCTCGGAAGCTGTCGAACGGTATGTTAACCGCGCCCGGGACGTGGCCGATACCGTCGAACTCCCACGCGTCTCGTACGTCTACGACGACCGCCTCGTCGGCGAGCCACGCCGGCGACACGACTGTGTCCATACGTGTCGGTCGTCGCCCGCCCGCTTGAACCCGACGCCATCGCTCGCGGCCGGCGACTCCACGATACCGGCAACAAATACCTATAGAATCACTCGATACGGCTCTCGGGCGCTTTTGGCGGCGTTTTGAACCGATTCCGTGCGAGCAGTTGACACGATTGTAGCGGCAAAAATATCTGGAAAACGAGAGTGGTGGCCGAACTGTCCGAATGGAGGGTATCTATGAAGGGGGCGGTCGTTGATAGGGTGAGTTATGACTGATTATGCAAACGACGTGATCGTCTCCGCCGACTGGGTGGAGGGGCACCTCGATGAGTTCCAGAGCGACGACCCCGACCATCGGCTGGTCGAGGTCGACGTGGACACCGAGGCGTACGACGAGGCCCACGCGCCGGGCGCGGTCGGCTTCAACTGGGAGACCCAACTGCAGGACCAGCAGACCCGCGACATCCTCGACAAGTCCGAGTTCGAGAATCTGCTCGGCAGCCACGGCATCACCGAGGACACGACGGTCGTCCTCTACGGTGACAACTCCAACTGGTTTGCCGCCTACTCCTACTGGCAGTTCAAGTACTGGGGCCACGACGACGTGAAGCTGCTCGACGGCGGCCGCGAGTACTGGGTGGAAAGCGACTACCCGACCACCGACGAGGCCCCGAGCTACTCCGCACAGGAGTACACCGCCTCCGGGCCGCGCGAGTCCATCCGCGCCTACCGCGACGACGTGGAGAACGCCATCGAGCGCGAGATTCCGCTCGTCGACGTTCGCTCGCCCGAGGAGTTCTCCGGCGAGATTCTCGCGCCCCCGGGCCTGCAGGAGACCGCCCAGCGCGGCGGCCACGTCCCCGGTGCCCGCAACATCTCGTGGGCGGCCGTGACGAACGACGACGGGACGTTCAAGAACTTCGACGAGCTGGAGACGCTCTACGCCGAGGAGGGCATCGACGGCGAGGGGACGACCGTCGCCTACTGCCGTATCGGCGAGCGCTCGTCGGTCGCGTGGTTCGCACTGCATGAACTGCTCGGCTACGACGACACTGTCAACTACGACGGCTCGTGGACCGAGTGGGGTAACCTCGTCGGCGCGCCCATCGAGACCGGCTCCGCAGAGTAAACAGCCGCTGCTCGGTTTTTTATACCAGAATCTCCACGTCGTAGCCCTCGGCTTCGAGTGCGGCGATGAGCTCGGCGACGTGGTCGTGACCTCGCGTTTCGAGGTCCAACTCCACCTCCGTCGCGCCGACGCTCATCTCCAGGGAGGTGCGCTCGTGTTCGATACCGAAGATGTTTGCGCGCGCGTCGGCGATGATGCCGATGAGCCGTTCGAGCGCGCCGGGGCGGTCCTCCAGCGTGGTCTTCAACTTGAGGTAGCGGCCGTCCTCAACCAGTCCGCGCGTAATGACGTTGCGCAGGACGTTCAGGTCGATGTTTCCCCCACACAGCGCCGGGACGATGACTTCCCCCGCCTCGTAGTCGAAGGCCTCCTCCACGACCGCGGTGAGCGCAATCGCGCCGGCCCCCTCCACGAGCGTCTTCGACCGTTCGAGCAGGTCGACGAGCGTGCGGGCGATGGCGGCGTCGTTGACGGTGACGATCTCGTCGACGCGCTCTTTCACGACCTCGAAGGTGAGCGAGCCGGGCTGGCCGACGGCGATGCCGTCGGCGATGGTGTCGACGGCTTCGGTCTCGACGCGCTCGCCCTTCTCCAGCGACTGGGCCATCGCCGAGGCTCCCTCGGCTTGGACGCCGACGACGCGCGTCTCGGGGTCGTTCGCCTTCACCGCCGTCGCCACCCCGGAGATGAGGCCGCCGCCGCCGATGGGAACGACGACCGTCTCCACGTCGGGCTGGTCTTCGACGATTTCGAGACCCAGCGTCCCCTGTCCGGCCATCACGTCGTAGTCGTCGAACGCGTGGACGTAGGTGCGGCCCTCCAGCTCCTCCAGCTCGTGGGCCTTCTCCTGTGCGGCGTCGTAGTCGATGCCGTGGAGGATGACCTCCGCGCCGTACGAGCGAGTCGCCTCCACCTTCGAGACGGGGGCGTACTCCGGCATGACGATCTTCGCATCGATGCCCGCCCGATCTGCCGCCAGCGCGACGCCCTGTGCGTGGTTGCCGGCGCTCGCGGTGACGACGCCGGCCTCGCGCTCGTCGTCGTCGAGGTGTGCGAGCTTGTTCGTCGCCCCCCGGATCTTGAACGAGCCGGTTCGCTGGAGGTTTTCGAGCTTGAGATACACGTCTGCTCCGGTCGTCTTCGAGAAGGTATGCGAGTAGTCGAGCGAGGTGCGGCGGGCGACTTCCATCACCCGCTGGCGCGCTTCGAGTACATCTGCAACGTCGAGCATACCTACGGCTACCCCGCCCGGGGTCCTATCGGTTTCGACAGAAGGGAAGGAGCGTGTGCAGCCGTTTGTACGGCGTGTCGGTATATAAACTCCCGCCATCCAGAGCGGAAGTGAAATCGCGGGACGGGAGCAGGGTGAAACTGCTGTCAGACGGGTGTCTGCTGTGTGTCGCTCAGACGACGTGCTCGGTGTCGTAGCTCCCGAGCACGCGCACCCACCCCTCGTCTGCGATCTCCTCTAGCTCAGCGACCGCACCTTTCGTGCGCCCCTCGTAGAGTCCGGCTTCGATGTCGATATGGAAGACGTAATCGCCGAGTCGCTCGCCCGAGGGCCGCGATTCCACTCGCGAGAGGTTGATGTCGCGCTCGGCGAACGGCTCCAGCAGGTCGAGCAACAGCCCCGGGTGGTTCGTGTTCGGATAGACGACGAAGGAGGTCTTCCCGCCGGCCTCGCTGCGCTCGGATTCGGGCGCGACGACGAGAAAGCGCGTCGCGTTCGAACTCCGGTCTTGGATGTCGCTCTCGAGCACGCGGAGGTCGTCGCCCGCGTTCGCCGGGTGACCGATTCCGGCGACGCTGCTGTCCTCGCGGGCGCGCTCGACCCCGCGGGCAGTGGAGGCTACCGGCTCGGTCACCACGTCGGGATACTCTCGATTCAGATACTCGCGACACTGCGCGAGCGCCTGCTGGTGGCTCGCCACCGTCTCGAACGTCTCGGTCTGTGCGAGCAGCGAGTGTCGAATCGGCGTGACGACCTCGCGCACGACGGCGACCCGCTGGTCGGCCAAGGCGTCGAGCGACTCCGTGACGCTGCCCTCGATGCTGTTCTCGATGGGGACGACACCGCGGTCGTACGCGCCCGTCGCGACTCCCTCGACGATGGCCGTCACCGACTCGGCGAAGTCGATGTCGTCGGCGACCGACTGCGTCGCGCGGTGCGAGTAGGTCCCCTCCGGGCCGAGCGTGAGTGCGTTCATACACCCGTCTCGCGACACGCCCGTATCAGGGTGTCGACGGCCACAACGACCGAAGATGTTCGCCACACTACCCATCCGGCGGTCGGTTTTATCATATTCTGATGCGACGACTCGCCACCGCCCTCGTCGGTCTCCTCCTGCTCGCGGGGGTCGCGACCGGCGTTCCGCTCCCCGCGCCAGCAGAGACACAGGCCCAGCCGACCGGACAGGCCCACCACGGTCACGGCAACCACACCGATTGCGACGGTCCACGCGGCCACGGTCACGAGCACGAAGGGCACGGCTACGAGAACCAGAGCCACAACCCACGGTACCGACACCACGCCAGCCAGCAGCCAGCCCACGCACAGCAGTCGCTCGGCGAGAGTGAACAGCCCGTCGGCGTAGACCCTGGAAAACAGCCGGACGGCAACTGCGACGACGACTGCCGGTAGCTATCGGTTCAGCGTGTGAACCGCGTGCCCCTGGGCGTTCATCGCGGCCTCCATCACGGCCTCCGACAGCGTCGGGTGTGTGTGGACGGTCGACCCGAGGTCCTCCAGAGTTGCGCCCATCTCGATTGCCAGGCCGACCTCGCCGATGAGTTCGGAGGCCTCCGGCGCGACGATTTGGGCACCGAGCACGAACTCCGTCTCCGCGTCGGCGACGATGCGGGCGAACCCGTCGGGTTCATCCATCGTGAGCGCGCGCCCGGAGGCGTTCATCGGCATCTGGCCGACGACCGGCTCAAAGCCGGCCTCCTCGGCCTCCGTCTCGGTCATCCCGACGGTCCCGATTTCGGGGTCGGTGAACACCGCGCCCGGAATCGACTGGAAATCCATCGCGGACGGCTCGCCGGCGATGTGCTCGGCGACGACCTCCCCCTCGGCAGAGGCCTTGTGCGCTAACATCGGCTCGCCGGCCACGTCGCCGACGGCGTAGACGTTCTCCACGTCGGTCTCGCCGAACTCGTCGCTCTCGAGGAACCCCGCCTCGGTCGGTTCAAGCCCGATTGCGTCGAGACCGAGCGTGTCGGTGACGGGTTGGCGACCCACGGCCACGAGGATGTGGTCGGCCTCGTAGGTCGACTGTTCGCCGTCGTCGGTCTCGGTGGTGAGCCGGACGCCGCCGTCGACGGTTTCCTCCCACTCGCTCGCGCCCTCGCCGAAGTTGAAGCCGACGCCCAACTCCTCGGCCCGCTTTCGGACGACCCGTGCCACGTCGTCCTCGTAGACGGGCAAGGCGCTGTCGAGCATCTCGATGACCTCAACGTTCGTCCCGAGCTTCGCGTACGTCGTGGACAGCTCCATTCCGATGTAGCCGGCCCCCACGACGAGCAGGTCCTCGGGGACGCTCGTCAGGTTCAACGCGCCCGTCGAGGAGAGGACGTGCTCCTCGTCGTACTCGAAGCCGGGAATCTGGATGGGTCGCGAGCCGGTGGCGACGATGGCGTGTTCGTACTCGATGGTTTCTGAACCTTGGCCGTCGCCCCCGTGCATCACGCGGACCGACCCTTCCCCGTCGAACTCCGCCGTCCCCTCGATGAGGTTGACGCCGTTCGCCTTACACAGCTTCTCGACGCCGCCGGTCAGCTGGTCGACCACGTCGTCTTTCCAACTCGACAGCGCGGCCATGTCGACGGCGGGATCGGCGTGGATGCCCATCCGCTCTGCCGACGCGGCGCCGTGGGCGGTGTCCGCCCCGGTGATGAGTGCCTTCGACGGGATACAGCCCCGATTCAGACAGACGCCGCCGTAGGCGTCCTTCTCGACGAGCGTCGTGTCGAGACCGAGCTGTGCGGCGCGGATGGCGGCGACGTAGCCGCCCGGTCCCGCGCCGATGACCAGTACCTCAGTGCCAGTTGCGATGTCTCCGACGACCATTAGAGTAACAAGAGTTCGGGGTTCTGCAGGTGTTCTTTCACCGTGTTCGTGAACGCGGCCGCCTCGGCCCCGTCGATGACGCGGTGGTCGATGCTAAGAGAGAGGGTCAACACGTGGCGGGGAACGACCTCGCCGTCCACCACGCGCGGCTTCTCCTTGATAGCGCCCAATCCGAGGATTGCGGTCTCGGGATAGTTGATGATGGGCGTGGCGTACTCGCCGCCGATGGCTCCGAAGTTCGTAATCGAGAACGTGCCGCCCTGCATATCTTCGCGGGCGATGGAGCGGTCACGCGCCGCCGCGACCAGCTCGTTCATCTCCTCGGACAGCTGGAGCAGCCCCTTCTGGTCGACCGCATCGACCACGGGCACCATCAGACCGGCGTCCGTCGCGGCCGCGACGCCGATGTTGTAGTAGTGTTTCGTGACGATTTCGTCTGCCTCCTCGTCTAGCTGGCTGTTGAGCACCGGATACTCGCGCAGTCCGGCGACGACGGCCTTCAGCACGAACGGCATGTACGAGAGCTTCTGGCCCCGAGCTTCGGCCTCCTCTTTCAGCCGCGCGCGCGTCTCCACCAGCTTCGTCACGTCCACCTCGTCGTGGTGGGTGACGTGTGGCGCGGTGTACTTCGAGGTCTCCATCTGCTCGCCGATGGTGCGGCGAATCCCGGTGTACGGTTCGCGCGTCTCGCGCTGGTCGACCTGTTCGGGCGTGGTCGAGACCGCGCCGGCCTCCTGGCCCGCCTGCACCGCTTCGGTGTCGGCGGCCTGTGCGGCCCGCTGCGTCTCGGCGAACTCACGCACCTGTTCTGGCCGGACGAACGCCTCGCCGTCGCGCGTCTCGTCGGTCGGCACGTCGTCGAGATTGACGCTCTCCTCCTCGGCCAGCCGTCGGGTCGCCGGCGCGGCCAGCGTCTGGTCGCGCCCTGCGCGCGCTACGTCGCCGGTCGGCGCTGGCTCCTCCTCGTCGTCCTCCCCGACCTTCGCGGTCGCGGGTTCGACCGCCGACTCGACTGCTTCCTCCTCGTCGTCGCTCGCTGCGTGTGCCCGCACGTCGGCGTCGGAGACGCGCCCGCCGGGACCGCTCCCCTCGACGGCCGCGATGTCCACGTCGAGTTCGCGGGCGAGTCGGCGCGCGCTCGGCGAGGCGAACACGCGGCCGCCCTTCGCGGCCGTGCCCCCGGCCTCCGCATCTTCGTCTTCGTCGCCGACTTCGGAGACGGCCGAGATTGCCGATTCGGCTTCGCTCTCGTCCGATTCCGTGTCTCCGCTCTCCTCGCTCGCGGTCTCGTCCTCTTCGGTGGCGAACGTGATGATGACGTTCCCGACGGGGACCATCTCGCCTTCCTCGGCGAGTATTTCCTTCACAGTGCCGTTGACCGGCGACGGCACCTCCACGACCGCCTTGTCGGTCTCGACCTCGGCGACCGGCTGGTCTTCCGTCACCGCGTCGCCGACGGAGACGAGCCACGAGACGATTTCGGCCTCGGCCAGTCCCTCGCCCACGTCGGGCAACTCGAACTCGCGGACCATCAGAACTCTACCGCCTCCCTGATTCCGTCCTCGATGCGCGCGGCTTCTGGCATGTAGTAATCCTCCAGCGCATACAGCGGGAAGGGCGTATCGAAGCCGGTGACCCGCGTCACGGGTGCCCTCTGGTAGCCGAGTGCCTCCTCCTGAATCGTGGCTGTGATCTCAGCGCCCAGCCCGCCGGTCTTCGGGGCTTCGTGGACGACGACCGCGCGACCCGTCTTCTTGAACGACTCAACGATGGCGTCCCAGTCCATCGGCGACAGCGTGCGGAGGTCGACGACCTCCACATCGATGTCGCCCTCGAGTTGCTCCGCGGCTTCGAGCGACGGCCGGGTCATGGCTCCCCACGTGAACACGGACACGTCCGACCCTTCGCGGCGGGTCTTCGCCTCGCCGAGTTCGACGGTGTAGGTCTCGTCGGGCACCTCCTCGCGGAAGGCCCGGTAGATGAGCTTCGGCTCCATGAACACGACCGGGTCGGGGTCGCGGATAGAGGCCGCGAGCAGCCCCTTCGTGTCTCGGGGGGTCGAGGGAACGACGACCTTCAGCCCGGCCTCGTGGGTGTAGAAGGCCTCCTTCGACTCGGAGTGGTGTTCGGGTGCGCGGATGCCGCCACCGTAGGGCATCCGGAGTGTCATCGGCACCGAGAAGCGACTTCGCGAGCGCGTGCGGAGCCGCGCGGCGTGTGAGACGATCTGGTCGAAGGCAGGGTAGGCGAAGCCGGAAAACTGCATCTCGGGCACGGGCTTCATCCCGTAGGCCGCCATCCCGATTGCGGTGCCGACGATGCCTGATTCCGCAAGCGGCGTGTCGAAGACGCGGTCCTCGCCGAACTCGTCGTGAAGTCCCTGCGTGGCGCGGAAGACGCCGCCGTTCTTGCCGACGTCTTCGCCGAAGACGACCACGTCGTCGTCGCGTTCCAGTTCGCCTTTCAGTCCGTCGCGAACCGCCTGTACGAGTGTGAGATTCTGTGTGTCGCTCATTCCAGTAGTTCCTCGTCACCGTGCTTCGACTGGAGCCGGTCGAGATACGCCTTCTGCTCGCGGAGTCGCTCCGGCATGTCGGCGTAGACGTGCTCGAACATGCTGTCCGTCGTCGGTCGCGTGAACCCCTCCGCGGTCTCGATCGCCGCTGCCACCTCGTCCTCGATGGACTCGGTGATTTCGGCGACGCGCTCGTCGTCGAGGACACCGCGGTCGCGCAGGAACGTCTCCATGCGCGGAATCGGGTCTTTTGCCTTCCACTCCTCGACCTCGTCGTCCTGTCGGTAGACGGACGGGTCGTCGGCGGTCGTGTGGGCGCCGTACCGGTACTGTACCGCCTCGATGAGGGTCGGACGGAGTTTGTCCCCCTCGCCGTTGCGCGCGCGGTCGACGGCCGCCTTCGCTACCTTGTAGACGGCAAGCGGGTCCATCCCGTCGACTTGCACGCCGTCTATCCCGTAGGCGATTGCCTTCTGCGCGATGGTCTCGGAGGCGGTCTGCTTCTCTCGCGGGACGGAAATCGCCCACTGATTGTTGTTACAGAAGAAGACGGTCGGCGTGTCGAAGACGCCGCCGAAGTTCAGTCCCTCGTGGAAGTCACCCTCCGACGTTGCGCCGTCGCCGAAGTAACACATGAACACCTCGTCGGTGTCGTTGTAGTTGGCAGCCATCCCCAAGCCGGCGGCGTGGGGGACCTGTGAGGCGATTGGCACGGCGACGGGGAAGATGTTCAGATCGTCCAGCTTGTTGCCTCGCTCGTCGCCCATCCAGTAGCGAAGCGTCCCTTCGAGCGTCAGCCCGTGGACGTAGGACGCAGCGTGCTCGCGGTAGGACGGGATGAGCCAATCCTGCTCGTCGAGCGCCATCGCGGAGCCGACCTGTGCGGCCTCCTGCCCCGCTAGGGGCGGGTACGTTCCCATCCGGCCCTGTCGCTGGAGGCTGACGGCACGCTGGTCGAAGTGGCGGGCCAGCTTCATCGTCCGGTACATCTCCACGAACTCCTCCTCGGAGAGGTCGGGGACGGTCGCTCCCTCGACCACCGACCCGCCCTCCGCGAGCACCTGCACCTGCTCGCGTGGGTCCGTATCGAGTACGCTCACCGCCGTACCACCCGGTCTATCATACTCGTGGTGTCAGAGCCACCGGACAAAGTAGTTTCGTAAATACCTTTCGTAGGCCGTGACTATTGCCACGAGATACGACGAACGGTCAAAAATATCGCCTCCGCGTTCGGCATTTTCACGTGTTTGTCGGCTCTCTCGCGGAGGCGTGGTACGTGATGGCGTCTCAGTCCCCCCGGGCGTGGGCCTGTTCGCGCGCCTCCGCCGGCGACAACCCCTCGCGGGCGACCGCCTCCACGAAGAACTCACCCGCCTTGAACGAGGAGCGTACCATCGGACCCGAGGCACAGTAGCGGAACTCGAACCGCTTTTCGGCGACGGTCTGCCACGTGTCGAACTTGTCGGGGTGGACGTACTCGAACACCTCCAGATGGCGCGTCGACGGCTGGAGATACTGCCCGAGCGTGACGATGTCGACCCCGACCTCGCGGAGGTCGGACAGCGTCTGGTACACCTCGTGGTCGTACTCGCCGACCCCGAGCATAATGGAGGTTTTCGCGTAACAGTCGGAGTCGGCAATCTGTGCGAGCACGTCGAGCGACTGCTGGTAGCCCGCCCGGCGGTCCCGTACCGGCCACTGGAGGCGGTCGACCGTCTCGATGTTGTGGGCCAACACGTCCGGTCCGGCGTCGATGACCTCCTGGACTGCGCGTTCGTCCCCCTGGAAGTCGGGGATGAGCGCCTCCACGAGAATCGACTCGTCGCGGCGTTTGATTTCCCGAATCGTCTCCGCGAAGTGGCCCGCACCGCCGTCGGCGAGGTCGTCGCGGTCCACGCTCGTCAAGACGACGTAATCGAGCCCGATTTCGGCGACGGCGCTCGCGACGTTCGCCGGTTCCTCGGCGTCGAGCGACTCCATGCCGCCGGTCTGTACGTCACAGAAGTTACAGCCTCGCGAACAGCGGTCGCCCATCAGCATGAACGTCGCCGTCCCCGGGCCGTTGCGCCCGGACCAGCAGTCGCCGAGGTTCGGACACGACGCCTCCTCACAGACGGTGTGGAGGTCGTGCTCGCGCAGCGTCGACTTGATGTCGGTAAAGCGGTCGCCAGAGGGGGGACGCATCTTCAGCCACTCCGGCTTTCGGGGCCGGTCACGCGAGCGACTCATGTCTGTTCGTTTGCCTCTGTCAGCAAAAACGTGCTGTCCCCTCGGTGGAGTTGGATACTCGGTTTGTTTTCTTGTCTCGGATGGTCGGGAACTGCTGGATGTGTCGGTTGGTGGTTTTGGCTATCTCGGTTGCTCTCGTAGTGCTGTTGTGTACGGCTTGAACTCTCTGGGTGTGTCGCCCGCTGACTGCTCTGTTGTGAACGGCCCGAAAGTCCCGGGGGTGTCGCGGTCTTGCCGGCGGCTTCACCGCCGGCTGCTTGGGAGCGCTTCGCTCTCCCTCTGTCCCCGTGACATATCGGTCGCTCACTGCGTTCGCTCCCGATAGTGGTCACGGAGCCGACCATGTGAACGCGACACGCCCGTCTGAGCAAGACGCTGCGCGTCTTGCTGACCCTGAAGTCTGCTATGGCAGACTTCAGGACCCCTTTCAGTCCACCCGACAGCACCGCCCACGAGCCTCCCCAGCCGACTCCCTCGCTACGCTCGCTCGTCCCTCGCGCTGACTCGCGCGCACAGGGCGCGCTCGGACCACGCCACTACGTCGCTTGAGTAAGCAACCGAGGCGGTGGCCTGACGCACCGCTCGCCGTGCGAGCGTGTGCGTCGTGGGGAAAGGTTGGTATGGTTGCGGTGCTGTTTCCCCGAAGCCAAGCGACGAGCGTGGTCGCGGTGCTGTCGAAGTCAGAGCAAACAGCGCAGTGCTGTCGATTTCAAACTAAATTCCGTCAGAACACGCCTCCTACGTCCATCGCATATCGAGACCACGAACGAGCGCACCGAAGACGAACCCGAGAAACAGCGCGAGCGCCGCACCACTAACAGGGTCGAAGGCGAGCGTCCCGGCGATGAACGCGAGCACCGCTACCAGCGCGATGACCGCATCCTGTCGGTCCATATCCGTACTCACCGGGGGAATGGAAAAAAACGGGCGGGTCAGTCAGCAGCACGAAGCCGACCACCGGACCCTCCACGCCGGCCACCAAGCGTCACCACGTGTAACACCGCCAGCCCGAGGAAGTACATCCCGACGACCGGAATCCCGAGCAGGAACATCATGAAGACGCCCTGTGGGGAGGCGAACGCGACGATGGTGAGGACGGCGAGGGTGACGACGCGCCACCGGTTGCGCATCTGCTGGTAGTTGACCAGCCCGCCGGCGTGGAACAGCCACATCGTCACTGGGATACAGAAGAGCAGGCCGACCCCGACGGTGGTGAAAAAGACCATCCAGCCGAAGTTGTTGATGCGGTAGGCGATGACCATCGACGCCGTGAGCGCGTCGTTCGCGAGCCACGAGATGATGCGCGGCGCGACGAACAGGAAGCCGACGACTGTGCCGGCAGACAGGGTGGCGAAGACGCTGCCGCCCCACACGAACAGGACCCGACGGTCGCCGCTGGCGAAGCCGCGCTCCTTGAGCGCCGGCCACGCGAAGTACAGCAGTATCGGTAGCGTCGCGACCGCACCGACCACAATCGAGAGCTTGATTTCGAAGATGAGCGCCTCGACCGGGTGGAGCGCGACGGTGTCGACCTGTTCGGCCGAGAACCCCTCCGCGAGCCGCCCGAGGAAGCTGGCCTTCAGCCAGCCGATACCGCCGGTGTAGAGCCACGAGAACATCGCCGCCAACACGATCATGAACGTCCCGACGAGCATGAACGCCTTCGACCGCAGCGAGGAGGCGATGAAGGCGATATCGTGGTAGTAGCCGCCGATGTCGTCTTCGTCCACGTCGTCGGCCGTGAACGCCGACAACATCCCCGCGCCCGTCTCGGTGACGACGTTACCGCCGCCTTCTTCGTCCTCGACTGGCTCGGTCGGGGCCGGTTCGTCTGTGGTGCCGGCCGCAATCTCGTCGTCGGCGTCCGACTCTTCCTGCTCTGCAATCTCGTCGTAGCGGTCGAGAATCGCCTGCGCCTTGGCGTCGTCGCCGTCGTCGAGTGCGCCGCTCGCGAGCGCGAGCGCCTCGTCTTCGGTGAGGGCTTCGAACGGTTCCGGCGGTGCGGCGCGGATGCCGGCGGCGTCGAGTTCCGAGAGGTCGAGTTCGGCCGGGTCGCCGGTGCTCGCGACGCGGGGCGAGCGGTCGGCGACCGCGTCCAGCGCGCGGAACATCAACACGACCGTGACGGCGAAGGCTGCGACAACCGCGAGCAACGCGGCCACGGCCGCCACGACGACCAGCGTGTCGACCCCGAACAGCGTATCCGTCGTCAGCGTCTGCGGGAACCGCTCGGCGAAGGAGGGACCGAAGTACGGGAGCGACTCCAGCGTCCGCATCACGCCGTTGAGCTGGCCGTCGAACGCCGCCCGCCCGAGCAGAAACGCGACCGCGCCGGTGAGGAAGCCGACGCCCGCGAGCACGTTCCAGTTCCGCCGGGCCGTCGGCTTCAGGCCGACCTGTCGTCCGGCGGCCTGTGCCGTGACGAGGAACCGCGTGAGACCAAGCGAGAACGCGTACAACACGACCAACGGGGTCGCCCACATCAGCTGCGTGAGCGGGTCCGGCGGCGTGAATATCGCTCCTGCGGCGTACAACACGACGATGGCGTGTTTCCAGTAGTCGCGGAACGTCTCGTAGGGAACGACGCCCGACAGCGCCATCCCCGACATCGCAAGCGGGAGTTGGGCCGCGAGACCGAACGAAAGCGAGAGCAGGAAGACGAACTGGACCCACTTCACGATGGAGTAGGTCGGCGAGATGTCGGCCGCGGCGGCGTTTGCCGCGAGAAAGTCGAACACGACCGGGAAGAAGAGCAGATAGCCGTAGGCCGCGCCGGCAAGCAGGAGGAGGACGCCTCCGGCGACGACGACGGCGATCTTCCACCGCGGCACGCCCGTCGGCCAGTAGCCTCGCTCTTTGAGCGCGCTGCGCGAGTAGTAGATGAGGAACGGAATCGACAGGAGCAGGCCCACCACCAGCCCGATCTTCACCTGCAACAGAATCACGTCGAACGGCGTGACCGCGACGATGGTCGCCTCCGGAGCCTCGGCCAACAGGTCCGCCTTCATCCGGTCCCAGCCGTAGTTGCGCAAGAACAGAATCGTCGCGATGAGTCCGACCACGAAGACGATGAACACCTTCTGGAGATGGCTCTGTGCGGCCGACAGCATGGAACCGAGCGTCTCGCGACCGCTCTGGAGCCCGCGGGTGACATCATTATCGACGATTCCAGACACGTACGTCGTTGGGTACCGCCGGGTTATCAACCTTTCAGCCTCGGCCGAGCGTCGAGAAGAAGGCTTACAACTGGGCGACGCGGAACGCACGCTAATGCCTGAGGAGTCGGACGACGACACTACCCCTCCAGAGCCCGCGGTTCGTCGGCTCGACGACGAGACGGGTGACGGCTCCGATTCCGACGCCGACGACGCGCCACAGACCGGCAACACGCCTGATTCCGACGACACGACAGCCGGAGCGACCGACTCGGATGAACCGCTCGACCCAGAAGACGACCCCGACACGCCGACGGCTGATCCGGTTGAGACGCCGGCCGACGACGACGGCGACGCTGGCGACGACCCGAACACTTCGCCGACGACGATGGCGGACGACCCGTTCGACGGCTACGAAGTCGACACCACGCCGGCAGTGGAACGCGACTCGCTCGAACGGGACGCCGACGATGATGAGGACGGCCCCGACGAGACCGATGACATCGGCGACCGTGGCGACGCGTCGTTCGACGACGGCTCACCCGGCGTGAGCGGCTCCGTCGGCGACTCCGCAGAGGTCGCACAGCCCGGCCCGGTGAGCGAACCCGAGGAGTTCGAGGGTGCACCCGACGACCAGGAGATGCCGCTTGCCGACCACATCGAGGAGATGGTAAAGCGGCTCGGCGTGGTCATCGTCGTGATGGCGGCCGTCTCCGGCGTCGTCTTCCCGTTCGCGACGTATCTCATCAACTTCCTGTGGTTCAACTATCTGCCCGGGACCGAAGAGATCTGCCGGCAGGTGGCACAGGTCGGCGCGACGAACGTCGATCCACAAACCGCCTGTGCCCGGGTGTATCACCCACTCGCAGTCGTGTTGGCGAGGCTGAAAGTCGCGACGCTCGCCGGCTTCGTCGTCGCGCTCCCGCTGTTTGTCTACGAGACGTATCTGTTCATGCGACCGGGGCTGTATCCCCGCGAACGGCGCTACTACCTGGCGAGCGTGCCGACGAGTCTGGTGCTCGCTGCCGCCGGCATGCTGTTTGCCCACCACCTCGTCATCCCCATCCTCTTTGATTACTTCGTCGGCTACTCCGAGGGCGCGACGACGCTCGCATTCGGGCTGACGGAGACGTTCGACCTCATCGTCCTGATGCTCGGTGCGTTCGCCATCGTGTTCCAGATTCCGCTGTTCATCATGCTGGCGCTGATGATGGGACTCGTCACCCGGACGTGGCTCCAGAGCCGCCGACTCATCTTCTGGGGGCTGTTCGCGGCGCTGGCGTTCCTCTTTACCGGCGACCCGACGGGACTCGGTCCCATCTTCGTCGCCGTGACGATGATCGTCCTCTTCGAGGGGACGCTCCTGCTCGCACAGTGGACCGGCCACGAGTGATCAAAACAGCAGTCCGACGCCGAGCAGATTCCCGAGCGCGATGCCGAGGACGGCCGCGAACGCGAAGTGGAGCACGACGACCGGCACCGCAGACCGGAGCTTCAGCCGGTAGGCGACGCTGACGGCCGCGAGGTCGGCAAGCAGCGCGACTACGAGCGCGACGCCGACGAGCAGGTCCGGGCCGATACCGAACACCCCCGACTGGCCGTACTCGCCGAGCAGAATCGAGACGAGCGCCGGCACCGGGGCGGCGTAGGCGGCCCGCTGTGAGGGCACGTCACCGATGAAGAAGGTGGCAGCGAGATGGAGCGTGAAGGCGTAAAACGCCGCGGTCAGGAGAAACGTCACGACGAGCGCCAGCAGTCCGCCGCCGGCGATGCTTTGCAGGGGAACAACCATCGCCCCGGTCTATGGGGCGTCGCTGTTTATCCGTTACGCGAGCAGCCCGAGTTCGTCGAGCTGCTCGACGATGGTGTCGACGGCTACTTCGGCGTCTTCTGGCTTCTTGCCGCCCGTGATGACGAGCTTGCCGGAGCCGAACAACAGCGCGACCACGTCCGGGTCGTCCAGCCGGTAGACGAGCCCCGGAAACTGCTCGGGTTCGTACTCGATGTTCTCGAGTCCGAGCCCGATGGCGATGGCGTTCAGATTCAGGTCCTCGCCGAGGTCGGCGGAGGTGACGATGTTCTGGACCGTAATCTCCGGGTCGTCTTCGATGGGGATGTCGAGCGCACGCAGTTCATCGAAGACGAGATGAAGCGCCTCGTGCACGTCGGCGGTCGATTTCGCGCCGGTGCAGACGACCTTCCCAGAGCGAAAGATGAGCGCGGCGGACTTCGGATTCTGCGTTCGGTAGACGAGTCCCGGGAACTGCTCGGGGTCGTAGTCTGCCCCCTCGAGGTCCATCGCGACGCTCTGTAGATCGAGTTCCTGGGCGATACCGGTCGATGCCACCACGTTCTCGATATTGATGGTCGCTTTGGGGTCGTCCATTTAACTCGTGTGTCGGTTCTCCGCTTCAAAAAGGTACGTATGAGACCGCGCGCTATCGTCGGCTTCTTGCGCTCGCGGTTGCGACCTTCGGTGTGTATCTCCTCGAACTCGGTGGGGAAGACGACGCCTTCGCGGCCCGGGAGGCAGCGAGCGCCTGCTCGGACGTGCAGCCGCTGGCTCCCGGACTCGCGACGGCCCGCGGTATCACCGACCGAGTCCGCGGGCTCGCGTACACCCACGCCGCGGACGAACTCGTCGGCACGGCCGAGGGGGGAATCGACGCCGCCGTCGCGCTGCTCGAAGCCGCGTCCATCGACCGCACCGGCACGGTCGCCGTCCGCGCCAGAGACGTACAGGCGACGGCCGACGTGTCGACCCAGCAGGCCGAACGCGACCTCGGCGGTGCGCTCACCGACCGCGGATTTCCGGTCGATCTCGACTCCCCCGACCACGAGCTCCGAGCGCTCTTCGCGGGCGAGACGGCCGCGCTCGCGTGGCTGGAAACCGAATCCGTCCGCGACTTCGGCAGCCGTCGCCCGACGGACAAGCCCTTCTTTCAGCCCGGCAGCATGGACCCGCTGTTGGCGCGGGCGGTCGCCAATATCGCCGGCGCACGCCCCGGTCGCACGGTGCTCGACCCGATGTGTGGCACCGGTGGCGGACTCGTCGAGGCGGGACTCGTCGGGGCGGACGTGCTCGGCAACGACGCCCAGTGGAAGATGAGCCACGGCGCACGCGACAACCTCGCGCACTTCCTCGACGGTGACGGCGTCGCCGGGCTGCCGTCGCCCGGTCGGTACGACGTGGTTCGGGGCGACGCGACCCGGCTCCCCCTGCGTGACGAGACCGCCGACTGCGCGGTCTTCGATGCGCCGTACGGCCGCCAGTCGAAGATTGCCAATCAGTCGCTGTCTGCGCTCGTCGAAGACGCGCTCGCCGAGACCCACCGCGTTACAGACCGGGGCGTTCTCGTCTGTGACCGCGAGTGGGACGACGCCGCCCGCGAGGCCGGCTGGACCGTCGAGTCCCGATTCGTTCGGCCCGTTCACGGGAGCTTGGACCGCCACATCCTCGTGTTGCGGTAGGCTCCGACGTATCTTTCCGCGTTGGCGCGTGTATCTCCTGTATGAGCGATTCGCCAGCGGTGAGAGCATGACTGGAAAAGACGAGTACTACAACCGCGCGAAACAGGAGGGGTATCGCGCTCGCTCCGCGTACAAGCTGAAGCAACTGGACGAGACGGCCGGCTTGTTCGGGCCGGGCAACACCGTCGTCGATTTGGGTGCGGCCCCCGGCGGCTGGTCGCAGGTCGCCAGCGAGCGCGTCGGCGAACAGGGCACCGTCATCGCGGTCGACCTCCAGCGCATCGAGGATATCGACGGCGTCGAGACGCTCCGTGGCGACATGACCGACGACGACACCCGCGAGCGCATCATCGAGCGGGTCGGCGAGGCCGACGCGGTCGTCTCCGACATGGCACCGAACATGACCGGCGAGTACCACCTCGACGCCGCGCGGTCTGCACACCTCGCCCGGATGGCCTTCGAGACGGCGCTGGAACTACTCGGTGCCGGCGGCGACCTCGCGGTCAAGATTTTTGAGGGACAGGACGTGGCTCCGTTGCGCGAGGACATGGAGAGTGAGTTCGAGTATGTGCGCGCCGTCCACCCGGACGCCTCGCGCGACTCCTCCTCAGAGCTGTATCTCGTCGCGAAGGGGAGACTCACTGCCCCGGTGCGAGAGGGCGACGAGCTGACGGTCGATATCGTCGACGAGGGAAGCGAGGGGGACGGCATCGCGAAGGTTGAGGGGTTCACCGTTTTCATCCCCGACGCCGCGACCGGCGAGGAGGTCGACGTGCGCGTCGACGACGTGAAGCCGCGGTTCGCCTTCGCCGAGCGACGATGAGATAACACTCAAAGAGGATTACAAGACGAACGAACTATTATTTCGGATGCGCCTACCCTCCCGTATGCCCAAAATCAGCGTCGAGATTCCGGGGGAACTGCTCGCTGACCTCGACGACCACGTCGGCTCCGAGGGGAAGTACGTGAACCGGTCGGACGCGATCCGCGCGTCGATTCGCAAGAACCTCGACATCCTCGACGACATCGACGCTCGCCACGGCCGACTGGACGACGATGAGTGACCGACCGATTCCACTCGGCGCGACGATTCTCGCCGCCTTGTTCGTCACCGCGCTCGTCACCTCACAGCTGACGGCGGCGAAGGTGCTCGCGTTCGGCATCCCGTTTTCGCTCCCGATCGTCGACTCCTCGCTCGTCCTCCCGGGTGCGGCGCTCGCGTACGCGGTGACGTTCTTCGCCTCCGACTGCTTCACCGAACTGTACGGCAAGCGGTCGGCTCGCCGGCTCGTCAACGTCGCGTTCGCGATGAACTTCGTCATGCTCGCGTTGGTCTACTCGACCATCGCCGCGCCGGCCGCCGGGTCGAGTATCGACCCCGAGATGTTCGCAACCGTGCTCGGCGCGTCGACGAACATCGTCCTCGGCTCGCTGGTCGCGTATCTCGTCTCGCAAAACTGGGACGTGTACGTGTTCCACGCGATTCGCGAACGCACGGGCAAAGAGAAGCTGTGGCTCCGCAACGTCGCCTCGACGGCCAGCTCACAGGCCATCGATACCGTGCTGTTCGTCGGTATCGCCTTTTATCTGCTCCCGCAGTACGCCGGCATCGGCCCGGACCTCCCGAATTCGGTCGTGTTGAGTCTCGCCGTCGGGCAGTATCTGCTCAAACTCCTCATCGCGGTCGTCGACACGCCGTTCGTCTATCTCGCCACGCGACTCGTCCGCCGGCGCGAGTCGATGCTCGCCGGCTGAACAGCGATACGTCTTAGTTCGCGACGCCGGGAGGTGAGCCATGCCGCGCTTCGAGTACCCGTGTCCGGGCTGTCGCACCCGTACGAACCTCCACGACGTCGACTGTGACTTCGACGGCGTCCGCTGGACCGACATCGAAGCCGCCTACGTCGATATCCTCTCGCGACTCTCGACTGAACCGCACACGCAGGCCGACCTCCGAGCCGACATCGAGGAGTGGGGCGGGCTTCACGCCGCCGGTCTCTCCCGACTCCGTGCCGACCAGCGCGTCGACGGCGACGACGACGAGCCGCTGGAGCTGCTCACCGCAGAAGCGTACAAAGAGCGCGTCACCCACCCGACGATGGAGCCGCTGAAGACTATCTACGAGAAGGGGTCCGTCCACGGCGCACACGACAACGCCGTCTTCGCGCTCGTCGCCTTCTACGAGATGGTGGGGCTCTCGTGGCAGGAGACCCGCGAGCAGATGCTCACGTGGCTAGAGGAGTCGGGCACGTGGGCACGCGGCGGCTTCGAGGAGGCGAGTCCCGAGGAGCTGGTCGACTCGAAGCGGCACGTCTACGAGCGGGGCTACGGGTGGAAACAGGCAGGCAGAGAGGCGAAGGCAGTTATCGACCGCCGCTTGGGGTAATTAGTCGCTCTGGATGCGTGGCGCTAGCATAAATGTTACACTACCTTCACCTTCGGCGATATCGAAGTGGAGCTTGACGGGGAACTCCTCGCCCAGCTCCATCGTTACCTCGGCGTCGGAGGGAATCGCCTTGTTCATGTCCTGCAGGTAATCGAGCGAGAAGAGCGAGCGGGCGTCGCCGGCGGTCAGGTCGATGAGGTCCTCGCGGGTGAGTTCGAGGTGCACGTCGTCGGTGTCACCCTCCGCGTCGACGTAGAACAGTTCCTCGTCGGCGTCGACGCCGAGCGCGATGTGGTCGGAGACCATGTCGGCGGCCTTGACGGCGCGGGCGATATCGGCTCCTTCGACGACGACGTTCGCCGGCAGGTCGAGGTCCGGTAAGTCCGGCTCCTGGCGGATGGAGTCGGGGTCGATGAGCGCGAGCGTCCCCTCGAGTCCCTCGATCTGGACGTGGAGTTTGCGGGTCTCCTCGTCGAGTTCGAGTTGGACCAACTGCCCGGCGTCGGCCATGCCGACGAACTCCTCCAGTCGCGAGAGGTTGACGCCGATGACGCCCCCGTCGGTCTCGTAGGACTCGAAGGCGGCAGCATCGAGCGTTAAATCGACCATGCCGACGTTCGCAGGGTCGACGGCGCGAATCGTGAGCCCCTCCTCTTCGAGTCGAATCTTACACTCGTCGACCAGCACGCTCACGGAGTCTAACGCGTCTCCGAGCGTGTCAGCGCTCACAATAGCCTTGAACATCTTGTCGCCGGCTACGAAACGGCGTGATAAAAACTCTCTCATGCCCGCTCGCGCGTGCGACGCGCCCGCGAACGGGCCGCGCTACTCGTCCGCCGGTCGCCCGATCTCCGCGAGCAGATGGCCCAACTGCACCCGGTCGCTCGTCGACTCCGTCAGGTCGAAATCCACCTCGCCCGCGATACGGTACAGCTTCGCCAGTCGACGACCGTCGTAGCGGGACCGCGCCACTCCCAACACGTCCGAGAGAATCTCGTCGCCGTCGTACCCCTCGTCGTAGATGAGCGTGTCCAACTCCGAGCGCGCGTCCTCGAAGTTGCTCTGCTCGGCAGCCTCGAGCATCGTCTCCACCACGTCGTCGTGGCCGATGTCGCCGAGCGTCTCGTAGGCGGCGGTCATCGTCACCTCGCCTTCGGCTTCGGCGGTCGTCTGTGCCCCGAGCACGGCCTCCCGGACGTTGCCGTCGCCGTAGCCGGCCAGATACTCCAAGCCGTCGTCGTCGTACTCCACGCCGGCGAGGGAGACGACCCGCTCGACGGTCTCGACCATCGCGTCGTGGCCGGGCGCGCGCATCGACACGGAGAAACACCGCGAGCGAATCGGCGGAATCAGCTTCGACGGCTGGCGGGTCGCGATGACGAACTGCGTGTTCTCGGCGTAGCGCTCCATCACTCGCCGGAGCGCCTGCTGGAAGTCCTCGCGGATGGCCTCGGCGTTGTCCAACAGAACGGTCTTGTACCGGCCGGAGACCGGCTGGTAGCTCGCCGACTCCTTCAGGACGTGGTTTATCATGTCGCGTTTCGACATGCGGGAGTTTCCGCGCAGGAAGGAGGCGAACCGCTCGTCGTTTTTGATCTCCTTTTTTGTTCGGTCGAAGAAGTCGGCGACGTTCAGCTCCACGAGGTCGTTGTCGGGGTCCTCGTGGGCGGCCGCCGCAAGTGCACGGACGGCGGCGGTCTTCCCGACCCCCGGCGGGCCGTGGACGACGAGGTTCAGCGGCTCGTCGACGGCCGTCTCGAAGTAGTCGCGAGCGTCCGGCTGTGGCAGGTCGCTGATCTCGGGAGCGAACTCGTCGGTCCACAGCGGCGATTCCATACCCCGAGTTGGGCAGTCGGCGGCATGAAGGTGGCCCTTTCGGCCCGCGAGGCGAACGCTGAAGGCGACGCCACGCCCGGGTGAGGTATGCGTATCGTAGTCTTGCGACACGGCGAAACCGCGTGGAACGACGAGGGCCGAATGCAGGGGTGGGCACCGGTCCCGCTCAACGAGACCGGCCGCGAGCAGGCCACTGCCGCCGGCCGTCATCTCGCCGGCGAGTACGAGTTCGACGCCGTCTACGCCTCCGACCTCGAACGCACCCGCGAGACGACCGAACGGGTCGCGACGATGCTCCCCGCGACGAACGTCGAGTACGACTCAGCCTTCCGTGAACGCGACGTGGGGATGTATCAGGGGCTCACCTACGACACCGTCTTCGAGAAGTACCCCCGGTTCGCACTCGGAAAGGCGGCCGCCGAGGCCGCACGCGAGGTGCCGGAATCCGGCGAGAGCCTCGTGCACATGTACGACCGGGTCACCGACGGTATCGAGCGCATCGCCGACCGCGAGCACGACACCGTCCTCCTTGTCACCCACGGCGGTCCCATCCACCTGCTCCACGGCTACGCGAAGGAGATGGACGTGCCCGAGGCGATGTTAGCCCACGAGCAGGACAACTGCGGTATCAACGTCTTCGACGTGGACGAGACCATCGAGAGCGTCACCGAAAACCACACCCCGTGGCGCTAGCTGGTCGGGTACTCCGCCGACAGCACGTTCGTCCGGTCGGTCTGTTCGTCCGCTTCCTCGCCCGCCGGTGACACCGACCCCGTCGCGTACCCCTCCAAATCGAGGGTGACGTGGTCGAAGCCACACTCGAGCAGGTGCTCGCGGGCGGCGCGGACGAAATCGGGGTCGAGCGCGCGCGGCAGTTCCTCTTCGTCGACCTCGATGCGCGCCAGCCCGTCGTGGTCGCGCACGCGGAACTGCTCGAAGCCCCACGTCCGGAGGAGTTCCTCCGCCTGCTCCACCCGCGAGAGCCGCTCCTCGGTGACGGCCAGCCCGGTCGGAATCCGGGAGGAGAGACACGCCATCGACGGCTTGTCCGCGACCGAGAGGTCGAAGTGGTCGGCGATGGCGCGCACTTCCGCTTTCGTGATGTCGTGTTCGAGCAGCGGGGAGTAGGCGTCCAACTCCTCGACGGCGCGCAGTCCGGGGCGGTGGCCCTCGCCGGGGTCGTCGGCGTTCGTGCCGTCACACACCGTCTCGATGCCGAGTCGGCGTGCGGTGTCGAACAGTTCGCCGAGCCGCATCGTCCGGCAGTGGTAACAGCGGTCGCCGTCGTTCTCGACGAACGCCGGGTCGTCAAGCTCCGAGAAGCTCGTCGTCTCGTGGCGGATGCCGATCTCCTCGGCGACGGCGAACGCGTCATCAAGTTCCGCCTCGGGGAGCGTCTCGGATTTCGCGGTACAGGCGACGGCGTCCTCGCCCAGGGCGTCGTGAGCGATGGCGGCGACGACGGCGGAGTCGACGCCGCCGGAGAAGGCGACGAGCACGCTGTCGCGGGTCGCGAGGTCGGCGCTCGCCGCGTCGAGTTTCGCGGCGGTGGCGTCGGCGAGTGTCATACCCCCGCTCGGTGGGCGAGCGAGAAAAGTTCGCCGGGACGCCAACTACAAGCCGCCCGCTCACGACGAGTGAGTATGAACGCCGAGGAGTTCACCGAGACCGTCCGGACGGACAACGACACCGCTCTCTCGCGGCTCGGATCGTCGAAGTCGCTGTACGCCGACACCGCCGGCGAGATGGACCCCGAGACCGTCCTCGAAGCTGCGGCCGCCGCGGAACGCACCGCGAGCGAGACGTTCGGGGCGTGGACCGACGACGACGCTGCGGGCGAGTTCTTCGCGTCCGTCGCCAACGAGGAGCGGGACCACTACGAGCAGGTGCTCGCCGAACTCGGGACCGACGCGGTCGAGACCGACGTGACTGCCATGCACGAGGGACTGCGCGCCCGTACCGATAGTATCGAGCGTCTCGGCGCGTTCGTCGGTCGCGCACTCGTCGCCGAGAAGTCCAAAGAGCAGGTGACGGGATTCTTCGTCGGGCAGGCCGACCCCCAGACTGCGAGCACGTTCCGCGCGCTCGGCGGTGACCTCGACGAGCAGTTGGCCGGTGCGACGGACCACCTGGCCGCGCTGTGTGCGTCCGACGACGACTGGGAGCGCGCGCTCGAAGCCGCACGCGAGACGATTCAGACGGCCTACGAGACCTACACCGACCAGCTGGAGTCGATGGGCGTCAACCCGAAGCCGGTCTGTTAGCTCACCCGACCGGACACTTCGGCTGTCTGCCGGGCGTCTGGAGTTCGATGGCACACAGCTTCACGTAGCCGAGCTTCGGGATGCCGAACTCGGCGCTGCCGACGATCCACGACGGCTTCACCGGCTCGGTCAGCGGGCCGAGCTGGTCGTACTGTGGGTTGTTGTCGCCCTTCGTGATGAAGCCGGCGTGGGGAGCCGGACAGTTCCGGAGGTCCCCGCAGTTGTCGGCCCCGCCGATGTGGTCGGGATTCGTTCGGTCGTACCAGTTTTCCCCCTCCTCGACCCAGAAGCGAGCCCGGTGGATGATGGGCGTCCCGGACCCGTTGTCGGCCCTGAAGATGATGACATCACCGTAGTCGGAGAACTTGCTGTAGCCGACCTCGCGGCCGTCTTTGTAGGTGACGACGCCCGTGCCGGCGTAGGCGGCGTCGGCCGCGAACCGCTCTTCGTCCATCACGAAGACTAGGTCACCGACGTTCATGTTCGGCTCCATGCTGCCGGACTCGACGGCGACCATCGGGGGCCAGACGCCGCTGACGGCGAACAACAGCAGTCCCACGAGCAACACCGCGGCGATGCTCATCCCCATCTCCCGCACGTAGACGACGGCTCCGTGGTCCGTCGTCCGGAACCAGTGGAACCACTCGCGCAGTCCCTCCGGTTCCGACTCGTCGCTCATTGTCTCTAGTGGCGACGCGAGTCGCTTCAACGTTCTGGGTTTCGGCACGCTTTTCTCGCTCAGCCGCCTCCCTCGGGCCATGCCGATGGCGTCGCCCGCCCGTATTGCCAGTCTCCTCGCGAGCCACGGCTACAACGCCTCTCGCGAGGCCGTCACCCTGCTTGCCGGCACCGACGACCCCGAGCAGGCGCTCGTACTCGCAGTTGAAGCGACGCCCGACGACGAACTCGTTCTCACCGCCGACCACGTGAATGCCGCCCTCGCGGACCGACGCGCCACGGAACGTCCGGCCGGTCCGAGCGAGAGCGAAGATGCGCCCCACGACACCGACCCACACGACCCCTCTGTTTCAACTGGAACCAACCCCGCGGAATCGAGTACCGACGGTGGGGACGTTCCAGTCGAAACGAGGGGGTCTAACAGCGTCTCTCGCGACCAGTCGAAACAGTCGATTTCGGTCGCACAGGACATCACGGGCCAGTCGACGGGCACCGGCGAGTACGACGACTTCGTCACCGTGTTCCGCGACCGCTACGAGAAGCTCGCCGGCCAGCTCCGCGGTCGAGTCCAGCATCGCCCGACCACCTCACTCCAGAGTTCACAGGGGGGTGGCGAGGCCGGGCTCGTCGGGATGGTCAACGACATCCGGTCGACCGCGAGCGGCCACTGGCTCATCGAACTGGAAGACACCAACGGCGTCTTCCCGTGTCTCGTCATGAAGGACCGTCCGATTGCTGACCTCGTCGACGAACTCCTCCTCGATGAGGTCATCGCCGTCGAAGGGGGGTTGAGCGACGACGGCTCCATCATGTTCGTCGACGCCATCCACTTCCCCGAGGTGCCCCGTACCTACAGCCCGAACACCGCAGACCGCCACGTGCAGGCCGCGCTCATCTCGGATATCCACGTCGGCTCCGACGAGTTCCTCGAGGACGCGTGGCACCGATTCGCACAATGGCTCCACACCGACGAGGCCGAACACGTCGAGTATCTCCTCATCGCCGGCGACATGGTCGAGGGGGTCGGCGTCTACCCGAACCAGGACGAGGAGCTGTCGATCGTCGACATCTACGACCAGTACGAGCAGTTCTGTGAGCACCTGAAGGAGGTGCCCGGCGACATGGAGATTCTGCTGATTCCGGGCAACCACGACGCCGTCAGGCTCGCCGAACCACAGCCCGGCTTTGACGAAGAACTGCGCGACATCATGTCTGCCCACGACGCCCGCATCCACGGCAACCCCGCGCTCGTGGACGTGGAGGGGGTCAAGATTCTGATGTACCACGGCGTCTCACTTGACGAGGTTATCGCCGAACTCCCCGAGGAGAAGGCCAGCTACGACGAACCCCACAAGGCGATGTACCAACTCCTGAAGAAGCGCCACGTCGCCCCGCAGTTCGGCGGCAAGACCCGCGTCGCCCCCGAGGAGGAGGATTACCTCGTGATGGAGGAGGTGCCCGACGTGTTCCACACCGGCCACGTCCACAAGCTCGGCTGGGGGAAGTATCGCCGCGTCATCGCGGTCAACTCGGGCTGCTGGCAGGCACAGACCGACTTCCAGAAATCCGTCAACATCGACCCCGACGCCGGCTTCGCGCCCATCCTCGATTTGGACACGCTCTCGATGACCGTCCGCTCGTTCAACTGATCACTCGACGGCGACCGTCCGCGTCTCGCTTTCGGGCAACAGCGGAAGCTCGGCAAACGCCACCTCCACGCGGAAGGTGAGCTCGTCGGCGTCGGCCCCGAACACGCCGACCGGCACCGTCGCCTCGCCCAGATACCGCGACTCGCTGGACATCTCGACGCCGTTGACGGTGACGCGCACCTCGCCGCGTGCGCCGCCGCCCGTGTTCTTGACCGTCACGTCGTGCATCTCGCTCGTGCCGTGGGCGATACGGTCGGGGAACTCGCTCCACTCGACTTCGACGACCGGGAGGTCACGCGCCTGCTCGATGACGCGCTCGGCGAGCCCTTCCGAAAGCCCCGCATCGACGAGGCCATCGACGCCGGCAGCAAGCACGTCGGCGGGCGTCTGGAGGCCCTCCTTCGCGAGCTTGACGCCCCTCCCCTTCCCGATGCCGTCGATAGCCGTCAGCCCGACGGCGTCGGCCGAAATCCCGTTCTCGACGCGCGCCTCGACCCGGCAGGCCACGTTCGCGGCGTACGGACCGGCGAAGCGGTCGAGGAACTCTCGGAGGGCGGCCACCATCCGGAGCGCGTTCTGGCGGATGACCCACGCGTCAGAGCGCAGCTCCGAGGGCGTATTCCCGTCCATCGAGGCGCGCAGGATGGCGAGCACCTTCCGGTTGCCGGGGTCGAGGTCGTCGCCTTCCGGTCCGAGGACGGCCCGGACGGCGTCGCGCTCGTCCCGGCGCGCGCTCACGCTGTCGAACTCGCCGGCGGTCGCGACCGCCTCCAACACGTCGGCATCCGAGAGGGTCTCCTCGGCTGCGCGGTCGGCGAGCGTCTTGAACCCTTCTGCGGTGTCGAGCCGGAGATAGAACTTCGAGGCGAGCCGTCCGAGCGGGGTCCCCTCGACCCGGAGTTCGTCGTCCGTCTCCACGAACCCCGAGGCGACGAGGTCCTGCAGCGTCTCGCGGACGCGCTCGCGGAGCTTTCCCCCGAAGCGGTACTGGTCGGGCGCGGACTGGGCGCGCACGTAGTAGAACGTCGTCTGGAGCCACTCCATCACGTCGTCGAGGTCGCGAATCGTCCCCAGCGCGATTTCGGCGTTGAGATGCGAATCGAGTTCGGCGGCGAGTCGCGACTCGATTTCTTTTCCTTCCCGGAGGAGCCGGCGATACTTCTCGGCGTCGCGCCCCTCACAGACGACGTGAGCGTACCCCTTGTCGTCGTAGCCGGGTCTGCCGGCCCGTCCGAGCATCTGAAGCACGTCGAGCGGGCTCATGTCTACCTCGCCCTCGAGCGGGTCGTGGAGCTTCGTGTCCCGGATGACGACACATCGGGCGGGGAGGTTAACCCCCCACGCGAGCGTCGAGGTGGAAAAGAGCAGCTGAATCTTCCCCTCTTTGAACCACGCCTCGACGGCGTTCTTGTCCTCTCGCGAGAGGCCGGCGTGGTGGAAGGCCACGCCGTCGACGACCGACTGGCGGAGGGTGTCGTTGCGGAGGTCCTGTGCGTCGGTGTGCAGGTCGTAGTCGCCGCGCGCCCCGATGTCGATGTCGCGTTCGGCGAGCACGTCGCGGGCCTTCTTCGCCGCCCGAACCGTGTCCTGTCTGGAGGCGACGAAGACGAGCGACTGGCCGTCCTCTTCGATGTGGGGCTGTGCCAGATCGAGCGCGCGATACAGCCGGCGGTACTTGTTCTGGAAGGCGTTCTCGCCCGTCGCGTACGTCTCGACGCTGGCGTGCAGCGGGACGGGCCGGTAGTCGTCGCCGAACTGGAACGTGCAGGCGTCGGGCGCGTCGAGCCAGTCGGCGATGTCCTCGACGTTCGGCATCGTCGCTGACAGCGCGACGATACGCGGCTCACAGAGCCGGCGGAGCCGCGAGATGGTGACTTCGAGGACGGCACCGCGCTTGTCGGAGTCGAGCAGATGCACCTCGTCGATGACACAGCAGTCAACGTCCGTGATGAACGAGTAGCGCGCCGAGTCGTGTTTTCTGGTCGCGGAGTCGGTCTTCTCGGGCGTCATCACGAGGATGTCGGCGCGCTCGGCGCGGCGCGTGTTCAGGTCGCGTTCGCCAGTGACGACGTAGACGGAGTATCCCATCTCCTCGAACCGCTCCCACTCGCTTTCCTTCTCGTTGGTGAGCGCACGCAGCGGGGCTAAAAAGAGGGCGGTCCCGCCGGCGGCGAGCGTCTTGCAGATCGCGAGTTCGGCGAGGGCGGTCTTCCCGCTCGCGGTCGGGGCGGAGACGACGACGTTGTCGTCGCGCTCTAAGATTGCGGGAAGCGTCTCCGACTGCATTCGATTGAACGTCTCGAAGCCGAAGGCGTCGGCAAAGTCGGGAACGGCGTCGGCGACGGCCTGTGTCGGTGCCACTACCGGGAGACAGGAGGCGTCAGACAAAGGGGTTCCGTGTCGACGCGGTGGTCGTGGTTGTCGCGTTCCGGTCTCCCGCCGACTCGGACTCAGCGTTCGGGTATCGCGTCTGCGATGGTATCGACCGCCGCCTGCCACCCGTCGGGACGGTCGCCGCCGCGCTTCGGTGGGTCGATGTCGAGTGTCAGGGGAGTGTACTCGAACCCGGCAAGGGCATCCGTCGCGACCTCGCCGACGAACTCGGCGTTTTGCCGTTTCGAACTCACACCGCCCGACTGGAGGTCGTAGTAGCGGCTGAACAGTTGGACGACGACCACTTCGTCGTCGAGCGTGCCCTCGGCGAGGTGGCGAAACAGCTTCGCGGTGTTGTTGACCGGATCGGCGCGTCGCCACTCCACCTCGACGGCGACCGTCGGCTCGCGACCCAACACGTCGACGGGTGTGCCGGCGATGGACGCCTCCGTCTCCCACTCGCCCCCGAGACGGGCGGCGAGCGCGTCGCGGAGCCGTTCCTGTACCTTAGTGGCGAAGGTGCCCACGGTGGGCGAGCTCGCCCCGCGAGCAAAACGTTACTCCTCGATGTCGATGGCCGGCCGACCGGGTTCGGCGTGGCTGTCGTCGTCGGCCTCTTCGGCGGTGAGCACGCGCACCTCGGCGTCGAACTCGCGTTCGATGAGCCACGCGGCCCGCTGGAGCGTCTCGTACTCCGTCTCGGGGGTGAGCGGTCGGGTCAGCGCCTCACGGTTCTCCTGGAGGTCCTGTCCGTAGCTGGCGGCGGCGTCCCCCTGCTCGCGGATGGACGGTTCGGACATCAGCTCGGAGATGACGTTCGGCGCGTCCGACTCGATGGCGATTCCGAGCGCGTCGTACTTCCACTCGGGCGTGACGACAACGTCGATGCGCTGTGGGTCCTCGATGCCCGCCACGTCGATGATGTCGCGCACGTCCTCGCGGGTGTTCTCCACGAGGGTTCGGCGGGCGGCTGCGTCTTCTGCGTCCCCGCCGTCCGGCCACGCGGCGTTCACGAGGAACTCGTCGTGCCCGAGCGTCTCCCACAGCTCCTCCGCGAGGTGGGGTGCGACGGGTGCGAGCAGAGAGACGACGGCGTGCAGCCCCCGCCCGACCGTCTCGGCGTGCGGGTCGTCGACGTACTCGACGTAGCCGCGCAGGGTGCGAGAGAGGTCCTGTGCCTCCCGGACTGCGACGTTGAATCTGAGGTCGTCGTACTCGTCGGCGGCGATGGCGACCGCGGCGTCGATCTCGCTCGCGACGTACTCGGCGGTCGTGTCGCGCTCGCCGGCGTAATCACCCTCTGTCAGGTCGGTGACCTGCTCGTGGAGGCGGTCGAGGAACGCCCGCGTCGACCTGACGCCCTGTTCGCTCCAGTCGAAGTCGCGGGCCGGCTGGGCCGCCTCCATGATGAACAAGCGGGCGGTGTCGGCCCCGTACTCGTCGACGATGCGCTGGGGCGAGACGGTGTTCCCCTTCGACTTCGACATCTTCGAGCCGTCGAGTTGGACCATCCCCTGTGCGAGCAGGTTCTCGAACGGCTCGCGGTGGTCGAGTCCTTCGGTGTCGGCCAACACCTTCGTGAAGAAGCGAGCGTAGAGCAGATGCATCACGGCGTGTTCGTCGCCGCCGACGTACTGGTCGACGGGCATCCACTCGTTGGCTCGCTCGCGGTCGAACGGTGCCTCAGCGAGGTCGGGTGAGACGTACCGCAGGAAGTACCACGAGGAGTCGACGAAGGTGTCCATCGTGTCCGTCTCGCGGGTGGCCTCGCCGCCACAGTCGGGACAGGTCGTCTCTTTCCACTCCTCGGCGGCGTCCAACGGATTTCCGGTCGTGTTGATGAACTCCGGCAGTTCGACCGGGAGGTCCCCGTCGGGGACCATCACCGGGCCGCAGCCGTCACAGTGGACGACCGGAATCGGCGTCCCCCAGTAGCGCTGGCGGGAGATTCCCCAGTCGCGCAGTCGGTACTGGGTCGTCGCTTCTGCGCCCGCGGTGTCGGCGGTAATCTGTTGGCGTGCGGCCTCGGAGTCCACCCCGGAGTAGTCGCCGCTGTTGACGACGACTCCGTCTTCGGTATACGCCGACTCGGACACGTCCGGAACTTCGTCCTCGCTCGGGGCGATGACCGGGAGGATGTCGATACCGAGCTTCGTCGCGAACTCGTGGTCGCGCTCGTCGTGGCCGGGCACGCCCATCAGGGCACCCGTCCCCACGTCCGAGAGGACGAAGTCGGCGACGTAGACGGGAAGCTCCTCGCCCGTCACCGGATTCGTCGCCGTCAGGTCGGTGGCGACGCCGTTCGGCTCCTCCCCCTCGGGGTCGGCCTCTTCCGCGATGAAGTGGGCCACGTCGTCGTCGCGCTCGGCGACGGCCTGTGCGATCTCGTGACCGGGGGCGAGTGCGAAGAATGTCGCGCCGTAGGCGGTGTCCGCACGGGTCGTGAACGCCTCCACTTCGCCGTACTCCTCGCCGCGCTGTGGCTCACGAACCTCGAACGGGAGTTGTGTCCCCTCCTGTCGACCGATCCAGTTGCGCTGCATCTGCCGGACGGAGTCGGGCCACCCCTCCAGGTCGTCGATGGCGTCGAGCAGTTCGTCGGCGTACTCCGTGATGGCGAGGAACCACTGGTCGAGCTCGCGCTGCTCGACCGGGGTGTCACACCGCCAGCAGAGCTCCGCGTCGCCTTCCACCTGTTCGTCGGCGAGCACCGTCTCACAGGAGGGACACCAGTTCACCTCGGACTCGTGGCGGTCGACCAGCCCTTCCTCGTGGAAGCGGGTGAACAGCCACTGGTTCCACTGGTAGTAGTCGGGGGTGCAGGTCGTGATTTCCCGCTCCCAGTCGTAGCCAAAGCCCATCGACCGCATCTGGTCGCGCATGGTGTCGATACAGTCCATCGTCCAGTCATGGGGATTCGTGTCGCGCTCCTTGGCGGCGTTTTCCGCGGGCAGCCCGAACGAATCCCACCCCATCGGGTGAAGCACGTCGTCGCCACACATCCGGCGGTAGCGGGCGTACGCGTCCGTAATCGTGTAGTTTCGGACGTGGCCCATGTGGAGTTTTCCCGACGGGTACGGATACATCCCGAGAACGTACATCGGGTCCTCGGCGTCGTCGGGCGTCCGGTAGACGTTCTCGTCGTCCCAGCGGTCCTGCCAGCGTCGTTCGACCGTCGTGTGGTCGTAGCCGTGTTCGGCGTCGCTCATAGAATCCTCGTTGGCCGAAGTGGGCGGCGTTCGGGCCTTAAGCTTTCCATCCGCTGTGGGTGGCTCACACAGCCTTCTGTGCGACCGTCGTACTTATCCACAGCCCCCGACAACTCGGCCTGTGCAACGACTCCACGCCCGCTACCCGTTCCTCGATGCCTCCCGCGAGGCCGTGGAGACCGCAGACGTGGACTTAGCGACCGTCGTACAGGAGGGTGGTCCCGCCGTCGAGCGCGGCGTCGAGCGCGTCGAGCGCGCGCTCGTCGAGGGGACCGTCGCGCCCGAGAGCCGCTGGAGCGTGCGCGCGGAACTGCTCTCGTACCCGGTCGCGCGCGTGCTCGTCTCTCTGCTCGACGTGCGCGGTGCCGTCGAGAAGTACGCCACCGCCGAGGCGACGCTCGCGTACGAGCGATTCACCGACGACTTCGACGCCGACACGCGGCTCAAATCGACGAGCGACGACGCGCTCACCCTCCCCTCCCTGCTCGCTGACTTCGACGTTGGCGGCGACGTGACCGCCGTCGGCGACGGCCGCTTCGAGGTGGGCGTGACGACGTATCTCGAACTGGCCGCGCCGCTGGACGGTCGGCGGTGGCGGCTGGCGACCCGCGCGCTCGCCGACGGGACGGTCATCGTCTCGCGGCGCGAACTGTACGGACTCCTGCGAGAGGCCGTGCGCGAGCGCGTGGCCGACGGGCTTCCCCTCTCTGTGCCCGACTCCATCGCCGACGCGCTCGCCCCGGAGGTCGAGACGCTCCAGCACGCGCTCGCGCCGGTCGAGTCGACGGGCGACGTGGACGAGTTCGAACCCGCGGCGTTCCCGCCGTGTATCGACAGATTGGTCGAGGAGGCCCGCGAGGACGAGATTAGCGTGACGGGCCGGTACGCGGTGTTGACGTTCCTCGCCGCGACGGGCGCGAGCTACGCCGAAATCGCAGCTGTCGTCGGCGACGACGAGGAGCGACACCGCTACCAGTATGAACGGCTCGCCGGCGAGAACGGTTCGCAGTTCTCCCCGCCTTCGTGTGCGACGATGGAGGCGAACGGCGACTGCGAGCCGGACGCCTGCGGCGACTTCTCACACCCGCTCGCCTACTACGAACACCAACTCCGAGCGGGTGAGTGAGATGGAGGTGACCTGTGAGGTGGTCGGTGAAGCGACCGAGACCGTCACCGTCGGGAGCGAGGCGACCTACGGGGACCTCATCGAACGGCTGGGCTACTCGATGCACGAGGCGACGGTGCTCGTCGACGGGACCCCCGTCCCCGAGGACGCGCCGGTCGAGACAGACCGCGTCCGGGTGCTTCGGCTCATCAAAGGCGGTCGCTGGGGTTAACACGGCTCGCGTCCCTCCTTCCGGTATGAACGTCCGTGGAGCGACGAGCGGCGAGTACCAGACCGTCCGCTCCATCTTCGACGTGGCGATGTTGCAGGTGCCGGACCTCCCGACGATGGAGGTGCTCGTTGCGACTGAGTCGGACCGCATCCTCGGCGGCGCGGCAGTCGAGGTCGACGGCGGCCGGGGCGACCGAGGGGAACTCCACGCGATTGCCGTTCGCCCGCGCCGCCGCGGGCAGGGTATCGGCACCGAACTCGTCGAGGAGGCAACCGAGCGGTGGGACCCCGTCGTCGCTAGCTTCGACGAGCGCGTCCGTCCCTTCTACGAGACGCTCGAGTTCGACATCTCGCCGACCGGAAACGGGCGGCTCCGTGGCGTCCGCTCAGACGAGCGGCTCCACGAGTGACTCGCCGGCCGCGAGAATCGCCTTCACCCGGCGCGAGGACGACGATTCCGCGTAGACGCGTAACTTCGGTTCCGTCCCGCTCGGTCGGACGAGCAGCCACGAGCCGTCCGACAACAGGAGTTTGAACCCGTCGACGGTGACGACACGCTCCACCGCCGCGCCGACCACCTCGTCGGGAATCTCGCCTTCCAAGGCCGCGAGCACGGCGTCTTTCCGGTCGTCGGGACAGTCGACGCTCACGCGGTCCTGCACCACTTCGCCGTGGGTCGCGAGCAGCCGGTCGACCCTGGCGTCGAACCGTTCGTCGCGCTCTGCGGCCGCGGTTAGGAGTGCGAACAACACGCCGTCCTTGTTGGGAAGGTGGCCACGGAGACCGAACCCGCCCGACTCCTCGCCGCCGACGCGGGCGTCGTGGTCAGTCATCGCCTGCGCGACCCATTTGAACCCGACTGCCGTCTCGTGGGCGGAGTGGCCGTGTGCCTGCGCCACGCGGTCCAAGAGGAAGGTCGTGCTCACGGTCCGGACCACGTCGCCGGGATCGGACTCGAGCAGGTCGTCGGCGATCGCCGCGAAGTAGCGGTTCGGGTCGAGGTAGCCGCGCTCGGGCGTGACGACGCCGAGTCGGTCGGCGTCGCCGTCGTTCGCCACGCCGATGTCGGCCTCGCCCGTCTCGACCGTGCGTATCAGCTCTCCTAACCGCGGGCCGGTCGGCTCGGGCGGCGTGCCGCCGAACTCGGGGTCCGTCTCGCAGTGGAGCCGAACCACCTCCGCGCCGGCCGCCTCCAGCAGCCGGTCGGTGACGCCGCGCCCGGAGCCGTACATCGCGTCGTACGCCACCGTCAGCCCCGAGAGGTCGGCGTCGACGAGTCCGAGCGCGTGGTCGAGATACGGCCCTAGTAGGTCACGTTCCGTCACTGCCCCCGACCCGTTGTCCCGTTCGTCGCTCGCGATTGGCTCACGGAGATTCGTGGCGACGGCCCCGGTCCGTTCCGGTAACGCGGGTGCACCGGTCTCACCGATGAGTTTCACGCCGTTGTACTCGGGTGGGTTGTGACTGGCCGTTACCATCAACGCGCCGGCGAACTCTCCCTCGCGTGCGGCCCACGCGACGACCGGCGTCGGGGTGTCGCGCTCGGAGAGCACGCAGTCGATACCGTTCGCTGTCAACACGTCGGCGAGCGACTCGGCGAAGCCCCGCGAGGTGGGGCGAGCGTCGTAGCCGACGACGAGCGGGCCGCCGTCTATGGTGTCGGCGACCGCCTGCCCGACGATACGCACCCGCTCGTCGGTGAACACGTCGAGCGTGGCGCGCCAGCCGTCGGTTCCGAACGCGATATCGTCCATACGACGACTCGGCCCCCCGGCTTGAAAAAGACTCACAGATTATTATCGAAGCCGCCACACTCCCCGCGTGTCCACGTTCGCCGACCTCGCCGCCGCCGCGTACTGCCCGCGCAAGCTCTACTACCGCCGTCGCGACGACGAGTTCGAGATCCCCGAGACCGTCCGGGCGAAGCGGCGACTCGCCTTCCGGTATTCCGAACTCGCCGACCCGGACAGCGACCTCGCGAGCGAGCCGATTGCCGTCACGCCGACCCAGTACCGGGCGAACCTCGGCTGTCTGCGCGAACACGACGCGTGGGAGCTACTCGCGGAGCCGGACCGGACGGAGGTGCTGCTGGAGGGGAAAGACGCCCGCGGCATCGCCCACAAGGTCGACGATTCGGTGCCGACAGTCTCGCTCGTCTCGGCCGGCGAGCCGCCTGAGGAGGGCGTCTGGGCACCACAGAGCGTGCGCGCTGTCGCGGCGGCGAAGGCGCTTGCGTGGGAGCTGGGCGAATCGGTCGAGCGCGCGTACGTCGAGTATCCGACCTACGGCCGGGTCCGGACGGTCGAACTCACGACGCGCAAGAAGGCGCGCTACCGGGAGGCGCTGGCTCGTGCCAGCAGCATCGACGGGCCGCCCTCGCGCATCGAGAACGACGCGAAGTGTGACGCCTGCGAGTACCGGTCGCGGTGCGGGACGAAGACGCGGTCGCTCCGGTCGCTACTGTGAGGCGAGCCACGCCTCGATATCGTCCACGAGTGGTCCAGCCCGGTGGACCGTCTCGCGGCCCACGTCAACGACGGTGGACGGCTCCCCGCCCGGGGTTTTCCCGCCGTCGAGCACGACGCTCGCTGCCTCGCGAATCTCCGCATCGAGGTCGGCGACGGTGCGGGCGCTCTCGCGTCCGGAGACGTTCGCGCTCGTCGCCGTGATCGGCGCGACGCGGTCGAGCAGGTCGCGCGCGAGCGGATGTTCCGGAACGCGCACGCCGACCCGGCCACCGCCGCCGGTGAGTGTCGCCGGTAGGTCACCCCTGTCCACGACGACCGTCACGGGACCGGGGAGGAACTCGCCCGCGAACCGTCGCTCGCGATCGGTCAGCGGGAGCAGGTCTACAAGGGCTGTGACCGACGGGACGGCGACGGAGACGGGTTTGTCCGGGGCACGTTGCTTCGCCGAGAACACGCGCTCGACGGCCGCGGAATCGGTGGCGTCGGCTGCGAGTCCGTACACGGTCTCTGTCGGGTAGACGACGAGCTTGCCGGCACGGATGGCGTCGGCCGCGCGGTCGACGTCGCTCACCTACAGGTCGTCGAGTTCGCTCTCGATGGCGTCGTACGGCGGGAAGTCGGGCCATTCCTCGGCGACCCACGCCCACTCGACCGTCAGGTCCGAATCGAGCAGATACACCGCCGGCCGCGGCTCTTCGATGCCCGCCATGCCGTCGAGGTCGTTCACGATGTCGTACTCCTGTGCCACGCCGTTTGCCGGGTCCGAGAAGAACTGGAACTGCTCGAACTCCTTCCAGTCGCGCATGAACGTCTTGTGCTCGTACGGCGTCGAGATGGAGAGTCCGACGAGCTTGACGTCGTAGTCGCTCCACTCGCGGTCGCGAATCTCCTGCCAGATGTACGTCGCCGGGAAGTCGCCGTCCATCGGGTGGAAGACGAGCAGGACGGGGTCGTCAGCGGCGAGTTCAGACAGGGAGGCGTCCTCCCAGTACTCGTGGTTGACAAGCGGGCGGGTGAAGTCGGGGGCGGTGTCGCCCGCGGCGACGTGGTCCGTCTCCTCGAACTCGACGACGTCGAACTCCAATTCCATCTACGCGTCCCCCCCGTCGGCCCGTACCTGTTCGCTCTCGGTGTGGCCGTACGTCTGCTCGACGTACTCGACGATGTTGGCCGACTCGGACATCGTGACGCCGGTGTTCTCGTCGACGATGGCTGGGACAGTTCGCGACCCCGAGATGCGCTGGACGGCGTTTCGCCGGGAGTGGCGCGCCTCGACGAACCGGGAGTCGTACTCGACGCCGTGATCCTGCAGCGCGCGGACGACCCGCTCACAGAACGGACAGCCCTGCAGCCGGTACAGCGTTATCGGTGCTGACATACGCCAAGGTACGACTGACGGCTCTGTAAGCATACCGCCCGGGGAAACGGGAGACAAGGCTTAATCCCCTCCCCCGGTAACCTCGTGTCGTCTCAAATGGGCATACCACCGGAACTCGGCGTTCTCCTGCAGTCGGGCCAAATCGACTTGTACGTCACGACGGTCTCGAAAGAGGCGTTCTTCGCGTTCGGCATCGCCGTCATCTGCGTACTCATCGTCTTCTCGGCGTTCTTCTCCTCCTCGGAGATTGCGCTGTTTTCACTCGCGAGCCACCGCATCGAAACGCTGGCCGAGGAGGGCACCCCCGGCGCTGACACGCTCAAGCAGCTTCGCGACGACCCCCACCGGCTCCTGATTACGATTCTCGTCGGCAACAACATCGTCAACATCGCGATGTCCTCTATCGCGACCGGTGTGTTCGCGCTGTATCTCTCACAGGGGCAGGCGGTCGCCGTCGCCACCTTCGGCATCACGGCTATCGTCCTGCTGTTCGGCGAGTCCGCACCCAAGAGCTACGCCGTCGAGAACACGGAGTCGTGGTCGCTGCGGGTGGCTCGCCCGCTCAAGATCGCCGAGTACGTCCTCTACCCGCTCATCATCATCTTCGATCACCTGACCCGGCTGGTCAACAAGATCACCGGCGGGCGGTCGGCCATCGAAACGTCGTACGTCACCCGCGAGGAGATTCGCGACATCATCGAGACGGGCGAACGCGAGGGGGTCATCGAGGAGGACGAACGCGAGATGTTCCAGCGCGTCTTCCGATTCAACAACACCATCGCCAAGGAGGTGATGACGCCGCGACTCGACATGACGGCCGTTCCCGTCGACGCCGCCGCCGAGGAGGCCATCGAGACCTGTATCCAGTCGGGCCACGCCCGGCTTCCGGTCTACGAGGGCAGCCTCGACAACGTCGTCGGCGTCGTCCACATCCGCGACCTCGTCCGCGACCTCGATTACGGCGAGAACGAGGACCTCGACTTGGAGCAGGTCATCGAGCCGACGCTCCACGTCCCCGAATCGAAGAACGTCGACGAACTGCTGAAAGAGATGCGGCACAACCGGATGCCGCTCGTCGTCGTCATCGACGAGTTCGGGACGACCGAGGGGCTGCTCACGATGGAGGACCTCACCGAGGAGATCGTCGGCGAGATTCTCGAAGGCGAGGAGGACGAGCCGATCGAGTTCGTCGACGACGACACCGCCATCGTGCGCGGCGAGGTGAACATCGAGGACGTGAACGACCGGCTCGACATCGAACTCCCCGAAGGCCAGGAGTTCGAGACTATCGCCGGCTTCATCTTCAATCGCGCGGGCCGACTCGTCGAGGAGGGCGAGACCATCGAGTTCGACAACGTCGAGATTCGGGTCGAAGCCGTCGAGAACACCCGCATCATGAAAGCGCGCGTCACCCGCCTCGCCGACGCCGAGGAAGATGGACTGGCGGCCGACCCCGAAAACGAGTAAGCTACTCGGGCGGCTCCAGCGCGACGAACTCCAACCCCTGTTCGGCGAGCAGTTCACTCGCCTGCTCGGTCACCGACGGCGCGACCAAGATTCCTCGTACCGTCGTTCCGTCGTGGCTCTCCCGTCGGAGTGCCGTGACGTACCGGTCTAACTGCCCGACTGCGTCGGGACCGACCCGCCGCCGCTTCAACTCTACGACGACCGCGTTCCCGTCCCCGTCGACGCCGTAGATGTCGACCGCGCCGGCGGCGGTCCCCCGTTCCGTCGCCCGCGGCTCGAAGCCCGACTCCACGAGCGAGGGCGACTCGAGGACGCGTTCACGCAGGTCTGCCTCCGTCCCCGACACCGACAGCTCCGAGTCGTCGGTGACGGCGTATCGGTTCACCGCGGCGACCGACGCGAAGTACACGTCCAGCGTCTCCTCGGGGGTCGTGCGCGTGCTGTGGATGTGGAGCTCACCGTCCGTGAGTCGGCTCTCGTGGTCGCAGCCGGGGGGCTGCCAGTTCACCGGCTGGTGCCCCTCGTCGGTGTGGAC
>Ga0209946_1000017_pt1 | contig 69467 bp, 82 predicted proteins | sample SalPon2_A_H2O_MG_FD_185704 | JGI IMG/M metagenome (GOLD analysis project Ga0209946, IMG submission 185704) | Salt pond water microbial communities from South San Francisco under conditions of wetland restoration - Salt Pond MetaG R2_A_H2O_MG... | ecosystem: Environmental > Aquatic > Non-marine... | reverse complement strand
CGAGGAGGGCGCGAAAGCCGTCGTCGGGAACGTCGTCGAGCGCGTCGAGGTGGTCTTCGATCGCGTCGACGAGGTGCATACCGGCGTGTTGGACGTGGCCGGCTTGATGATCTGGCTCGCGTGGTATTTGTTGACGTGGCTTTCTCCCGCACGTTGCCAGAACGCCTAAACCGTCGCCGGGCGACGTGTAGGTATGCGTATTGTTCGGCCGACTGTGTTCGTAGGCCCCGCGTAGGGCCACCACTATTCTCTCTCCGCGCGCGCACCGTTTCCGAACAGTCTAAACACACCACACAGTATCACGACACATGAGCACGGACGATATCGAGGGGAGCTACGACCCCGAGGCCGTCGAGTCCAAGTGGCGCGGCCACTGGGTCAACGACGGCACCTACGAGTACGACGAATCGAACACTGACCCCAACACCGCATACAGCATCGACACGCCGCCGCCGACGGTGTCGGGCAGCCTCCACATGGGCCACCTGTACAGCCACATCGCACAGGACTTCGCCGCCCGCTACCACCGGATGGCCGACGGTGACGCGTTCTTCCCGTTCGGCTACGACGACAACGGCATCGCGAGCGAGCGGCTCACCGAGCGCGAACTCGACATCCGCCACCAGGACTACGAGCGGCGGGAGTTCCAGGAGCTGTGTCGCGAAGTCTGTCAGGAGTACGAGGCCAGCTTCACCGAGGAGATTCAGGAGTTGGGCATCTCCATCGACTGGTCGAACACGTACAAGACCATCGAGCCGCGCGTCCAGCGGCTCTCACAGCTCTCGTTCCTCGACTTGTACGAGCAGGGTCGCGAGTACAAGCAGCGCGGGCCGGCAATCTGGTGTCCCGACTGCGAGACGGCGATCTCACAGGTCGAGACCGAGGACGCGGAACGCGACGCCCACTTCAACGATATCACCTTCGAGATTGTCGACGGTCCACGCGACGAGGTGACGATTGCGACGACGCGTCCGGAGCTGATTCCGGCGTGTGTCGCCATGTTCGTTCACCCGGACGACGACCGCACCGACGACCTGCCGGGGGCGACCGCGCGCGTCCCGCTGTTCGGCCACGAGGTCCAGATTCTGGAAGACGAGCGCGTCGACATGGAGAAGGGCACCGGCGTCGTGATGTGTTGTACCTTCGGCGACCAGAACGACATCGAGTGGTATCAGGCCCACGACCTCGACCTCCGGGTCGCCATCGACGAGTCGGGGACGATGACCGAGGAGGCCGGCGACTACGCCGGCATGTCCACCCACGAGGCCCGCGAGACCATCGTCGAGGACCTCGACTCCGCCGGCCATCTCGTCTCCCGCGAGGCCATCGTCCACGACGTGCAGGTCCACGAGCGGTGTGAGACGGACATCGAGTACCGCGTCACGGACCAGTGGTACGTCGAGATGCTCGATAAGACGGACGAGTATCTGGAAGCCGGCCGCGAGATGGACTGGTACCCCGAGAAGATGTTCACCCGGTACAAACACTGGGTCGAGGGGCTGGAGTGGGACTGGTGTATCTCTCGCCAGCGCGACTCCGGAATTCCGATTCCGGTCTGGTACTGCGAGTCGTGTGACGAGACGATCTTCCCGGAGAAGGCCGACCTCCCCGTCGACCCACTGTCGGATGAGCCACCCGTCGTCGAGTGTCCCGACTGTGGCCACGACTCCTTCGAACCCGAGGAAGACGTGTTCGACACGTGGGCGACGAGCAGCCTGACCCCCCTCATCAACGCCGGCTGGGACTGGAGCGAGGAGGACGGGTTCACGTTCGAGAACCCCGAACTCTACCAGTTCGACCTCCGCCCGCAGGGCCACGACATCATCAGCTTCTGGCTGTTCCACACGGTCGTCAAGTGTTACGAGCACACGGGCGAGGTGCCGTTCGAGTCGGTGCTCATCAACGGCCACGTCCTCGACCGCGACCGCCGGAAGATGTCCAAATCGAAGGGGAACGGCATCGACCCCCGCGAGGTCATGGACGAGTACCCAATCGACGCCATCCGCTACTGGGCCGCCTCGACCTCCGTCGGCGAGGACTTCCCGTTCAACGAGAACTCGATGCGACAGGGCGAGAAGCTGCTCCAGAAGCTGTGGAACGCCTCGAAGCTCGTCGACTCGCTCGCCGACACCGAGCCCGCCGAACCCGACGAGTTCGCCGCGATGGACGAGTGGCTGCTCGCCTCGCTGGACGACGTGATCGAGACCGTCACGGCGTACTTCGAGGCCCACGAGTACGCGAAGGCGCGCGATGAACTGCGCGCGTTCTTCTGGCACACGTTCTGTGACGATTATCTCGAAATCGCGAAACAGTCCGAGGCCGACTCGACGCCGTACACCCTGCGTGTCGCCCACCGGCGTTTCCTGAAGCTGTTCGCGCCGTTCGTCCCGCACGTCACCGAGGAACTGCACACCACGCTGTACGGCGACGACTCCGTCCACACGCTCGCGTGGCCCGAGTCCGAAGGCTACGAGTCGAACCGCGCGGCCGGCGAGACGGCGCTCGAAGTCATCTCGGCGCTGCGCGGCTACAAGACCGACAACGGGCTCGCGCTCAACGCCACCCTCGGTGACGTTGCCGTCTACGGCGACATCGAGGGATTCGAGGACGCTATCTCGGGGGTCATGCACGTCGAGACGCTGGAGCGACTCGACGAGGCACCGGCCATCTCGACGGAAGTCGCGGGCATCGACCTCGACTACTCGAAGGTCGGCCCCGAGTTCGGGAGCAAGGTCGGTGCGATTGATTCGGCCATCGAGACCGGCGAGTACGCCGTCTCGAACGGCCAGCTGCACGTCGCGGATGAAGTGCTGGACTCGAAGCTGTTCGAGGTCGAAGAAGAGCGAACCTTCGCCGGCGAGGGTGAGTTCATCGAGACGGAGAACGCTGTCGTGATTGTCCGATAGCGATTCTGAATCTGTCTTTTTATTCGACTTGTCTTGACTCAGAGACAGAGCCAGAACGAACGAGCCACACCCGAACAGACAGCGACAGGAAGATCGCGAGCATCGTCAACAGAACGGCGAAGCCAGCAGCCAGGTCGTGTGCGGCAACGTCGTGGACAATCTCACCGCCGACGTACTCGGCGTTCAATACGGTGTGGTGAGGCTCGCCGACGATTGGAACGAAGTAGTCGACGATGTCGTTGAACCCGTACCACGCGAACGCGACGGCGACGGCCCAAATCGGAAAGTCAGCGTACTGGGGAATCAGAAACCCCTGTACGACCATGCCGGCGTGGCTCCAGATGAGGAACTGATACAGCCACAGCGGGGTCGAACCCTGCCCTTCGATGACGAGCTGGACGAACGGAGCCCACGCGCCGAGCTTGAGACAGCCGAAGAAAGCCAGCGCGTGGAGCCACGGTACGTCGTACTCGAGTCGCCACGCGATGAGCGAGAGGGCGATAAAGAGGGTGGCGACGGGCGAGTCGGGGACGACGGGCCACGCCGCGAGAACGGTGCGCTGGAACTGCGGGATGTAATAATAAAAGCCGGCGACGACGCCGAGCAGATTGACGATGGCGATGGGCCACGCGAGGCGGAGACCGAAGGCGGCGAGCCAGTCGGGCAAGGGGGCGAGATACCACGGGAGGTCGCGCTCGGGCGGGTCGATGTCGCCGCCCGGCGTGCGGGCCGCGAGGGCGTTCAGTCGGTCGCCGAGCGAGCCGGTCATACGCGGTGGGTCGAGCGACCGGGAGAAAAGCACGGCGAAAACGCACCTGTCGTCGGTGGAAGGGCACGGATTAAGTGAGTGAGACCCCTACTGTTGGGTATGTCAGAGACCGATATCGAAGAGCTCCGACGCGGGACGGACCTCGTGAAACGCGGGTTCGCGAAGATGCAGAAAGGCGGCGTCATCATGGACGTGGTGAGCCGCGAGCAGGCCCGCATCGCCGAGGACGCGGGCGCGGTCGCCGTGATGCATCTCGAATCCGTGCCGGCCGACATCCGCAAGCGCGGCGGCGTTGCACGGATGGCCGACCCCGGAAAGCTCGAGGAGGTCATCGATGAGGTCTCGATTCCGACGATGGGGAAGTGCCGTATCGGCCACACCGCCGAGGCGCAGATTCTCGAGGCCGCGGGCGCGGACATGCTCGATGAGTCTGAAGTGCTCACGCAGGCCGACGACCGCTATCACATCGACAAGCGCGACTTTACCGCGCCGTTCGTCTGTGGCGCGCGCAATCTCGGCGAGGCGCTCCGGCGCATCGACGAGGGCGCGGCCATGATTCGCACGAAGGGCGAGGCCGGCACCGGCGACGTGAACCAGGCCGTCACCCACCAGCGCAACATCCAACGCGCCATCCGGAAGCTGTCGGGGATGAACTACGAGGAGCGCGACGAGTGGGCGCGCGAACACGAGGCCCCGCGTCACCTCGTCCACGAGACCGCAGACCGCGGCCGGCTCCCGGTCGTCAACTTCGCCGCGGGCGGCATCGCCACCCCCGCCGACGCGGCACTCATGATGCACCACGGCTGTGACGGCATCTTCGTCGGCTCGGGCATCTTCGGCGCAGAGAACCCAGAGGCGATGGGCGAGGCAATCGTCGCGGCGGTCAACAACTACGACGACCCCGAGACGCTGAAGGAGATCGCGAAGTCGCCGGGGAAGGGCATGAGCGGACAGGCAAACGCCTTACTCGACGAAGACGAGAAGCTGCAGGGTCGCGGCGTCTAGTAGCGCACGTTTCTGTCTACGACGGCCATATCCGTCTCCAGTTCGCCGACGCGCTCGAAGGTCGGCGGCGAGACGATACGGGAAGCCGTCGACCGGTCGCGTGAGGCACCCATCAACACGAGGTCGAACCGCGGAGCCGTGCGTTCGATGAACGGCTCCACTTCCAGTCTGGAGACGCGGGTCTCTACGTCGAACTCGCACGTCTCTGCCAGGTTCGCGAGCATCGACTCCGCGCGCCGGCGGTCGCCCTCCGGGCCGATACAGGTCGCCAGCGTCACGCCGCCCGGCCCGGCGAGCCGGCCGGCGAAGGCGAGCATCTCGTGGGCTACGTCGCTCGCGCGCCGGACCGGGACGAGCACCGTCGACCACTCGCTGCGGTGGCGGTCGACCGGTTCGTGTGCGAGCACGTCGACGGAGCCGCGAAACAGAGACGTAATAAACGGCGAGAGCTGGCCGTCGGTTCCCTCGTAGGCCGTCGCGATGAGGTCACAGTCGAGTTCGAGCGCCGTTGCGTCGATGACCTCCGCGGGCACGTCGCCGGTCGCGACGACCTGTTCACACTGTGCGCCGGTCGTAGCGGTGACGCGCTCGGCGAGACCTTCGAGGCGTGCGGCGCTCGGAGCGGCGACGGCAGCGGGGTCGCGCTCGTCCGTCTCGGGCGTATCGAGTCCGACCGAGACCGCGTCCTGTCGAGTAGCCGCGTCGTCGGGCGCGGCCGCGGCACTCGGGGCGGAGTCCTGGAGGAGGTCGCGCTCGGCGGCGGCCACCGTCTCCGAGTCGACCACGTCGGCCAACACGACGGTACCCGTCTCGCCGGCGATACGACCCGCAAGCATCGCGGTGACGGTCGTCTCGTCGCCGAGACTCGGGACGAGGACGCGGTTCGCGCTCTCGGTCGAGCGATAGAGGATGTCGGCCCGTCGCTCGTAGACGGTGTCGCGCCAGAAGACGAACGCGCCGGCGACGGTCCCGCTGGCGGCGGCGGTGAAGATCACGTACAACGCGAGCGGGCGGTAGGGAGCGCTGGCGGCCGTCGGTATCAACAGCGCGAGCAGCGCTGTCGAAAACGCCGACGGCTCCTCGATGTCGAACGCCCACGTGACCGCGGCGGTGAGAAAGACCGCGAAGCCGGCGGCCAACGGCGAGACGACCGAGAGGATCTCCCGCGCCCCGGGGGTTGTGAGACCGGTCGCGATGGCGGCCACGACCGCGAGTGAGCCACACAGCGCGCCGACGGTCAAGCCGAGCGTGAACCGCCACGGGTCCGCGTACTGCCCCTCCGGGTCGGAAAAGAGCGTGAACGTCCCCGAGGCGAGCGGCGGAAACAACACGAACGGAAGCAGGTTGACGCTGTTTGAGGCTGCCGTCACGAGGACGATGAGAACAGGAACGGCGACCAGTCCCGTCAGGTGAACGAAATTGGTCGTCGTCTCCAGCCACGCGGTGAACTCCGCGAGTTCGCGCCGCTCGACCCGGCGTACTCTGTCGAGCAGTCGGCGCACGCGGTCGCGGATACCCATCGCTGGTACCGACGGCTGCCGCAGACTAAACGCTCTCGGCGTCGGCTGTAGCATATGATCGGTCAGTGTTTATACCCCGTTCGCCCGTTTCTGTGAGTGCAATGGAGGACTCCGAGTATGCACTCCTTGCACGGTTCGAGGCGAACGACGGGAGCGAGGAAGCGCTCGCGGGCTTCCTGACCGACGCGCTCGCGATGGCACGCGAGGAGCCGGGGATGACGACGTGGTTCGCGCTCCGCTTCGACGAGTCGAGGTTCGGCATCTTCGATACGTTCCCGGACCAGGAGGGCCGACAGGCTCACCTCGAAGGTGAGATCGCGGCCGCGCTGATGGCCGACGAGGACGACCTGCTCGCGGGCGAGCCGAAGATCGAGGAGGTCGACGTGCTGGCGGCGATGCACGCCGACGAAACGTAACGGCTGGCAGTCTCGTTTTAGCTGAATGCAGGCGGTAAGCCCCCTTCCTCAAGGAGCAACGCAGGCCGAAGGCCGAGTAGCGCAGTAGGAAGGGGATACACCGCCGTCATCATTTTCCGACACATGATTTTTGCAGTCCCACAGGTCCACGTAATCCAAGCATATATTATGCATTAAGCATATAGTATTCATACGGTGAAACGGAAGACAATCACCATCCGTGAAGACCAAGAAGAATGGATTCAGGAGAACCACCTGAATCTCTCCTCGTTCGTTCAAGAGAAACTAGACGAGCTAATCGAAGAACGCGACTCATAGCCCATGAACTACAACTACAGGTATCGCCTCACGCCGACCGAAAGCCAGCGTGAGACGCTGGACTACCACCGCGATACCTGTAGACAGCTCTACAACCACGCCCTGTATCGTTTCAACCAGATTCCAGAAGACGAGGGCACCGTCAAACAGCGTGTCCGTAAAATCCGTGACGAGCTTCCCGATCTCAAAGACTGGTGGGACGCACTTACCGATGTGTACTCAAAGGTGCTTCAGCCCACTGTCATGCGGATTGCCAAGAATATCAAACGCCTCGGACAACTCAAAGAGCAGGGCTACAAGGTTGGTGAACTCCGGTGGAAGTCACCACGCGAGTTTCGCAGTTTCACCTACAACCAGTCTGGCTTCGAACTCGACAAGAAGGGTGGGCAGACCGTGTTGTCGCTGTCGAAACTCGCAGACATCCCCATCGAACTCCACCGACCGCTACCCGAGGATGCGACAATCAAAGAAGTCACACTGAAAAAAGAGAAACCCGGCGAGTGGTTCGCTATCTTCGGTATTGAGATGGACACAGAACCGCCAGCCAAGCCACCGCTGGCGGATATTGACACTGACGACATGGTTGGCATCGACGTGGGTATTCTGAAGTATGCCCACGATACAGACGGCACAGCGGTCGAATCACTCGCCCTCTCAGAAGAACGCGACAGGCTCGAACGAGAGCAACGGAAGCTCTCCCAGAAAGCATACGAGTCGAACAACTGGCAGAAGCAACGTCGGCGTGTCGCTGAGTGCCATCTCGACATCAAGCGCAAGCGGCGTGACTTCCTGCACAAACTTTCGAACTACTACGCTCGGGAGTACGAACTGGTGGCCGTCGAAGACCTTGACGTGAAAGGGATGCTCGAATCACAGCGAAACAGCCGCAATACGGCGTCAGCGGCGTGGAATACCTTCACCGATATGCTCGAAACGAAGTGTGAGCGTGAAGGCACGCACTTCGTCGAAGTTGGACCTGAAGGAACTACCAAAGAGTGCGCTCAGTGTGGTGTCGAAACCGACAAACCGCTGTGGGTGCGTGAACACTCCTGTCCTGCCTGTAGCTTCGAGGCAGACAGAGACGCAAACGCAGCGTGGAACATTCTTTCTCGCGGACTCACCGAACTAGGAGTGGGTTACTCCGAATCAACGCCTGTGGAGACTGCGCTCCCTGTGGGAACTGCGGTTGTTCCTGCAAAGCGCGTCGTGGAAGCAGGAAGCCCCACCCTCAGCGAGCGCGTCAGCGCGAGCAGGGTGGGGTAGTTCACAGGTCGCTCGCTGCGTCGAGGGCGATGGCGATGGCGCGCTCGACGTTGTTCTTCGCCTTCTCCGGCAGCTCCTCGTCGGAGTCGGCTCCCTTCTGGGTGCCGGCGACGAGGTTGCCGTCGACGGTACAGATTGCGCCGGCGGCGAGCCCGCGGCGGCGTGCGAGCGAGAACACAGTCGCGGCCTCCATCTCGATGGCGAGCAGATTCGCCTCGTTCCAGTCGGCGACGTACTCGTCGGACTCGTTGTAGAAGGCGTCGTCCGAGACGATGGGACCGACGTGAATCTCCTCGTCGTTGGCTTCGGCCGACTGGACGAGCGCCGTCAGCGTCTGGTAGTCCGGGACGGCGGGGTAGGTCTCCGACTCGTAGCGCTTGGAGGTGCCTTCCTCCTTCGCTGCGCCGGTCGCGACGATCATGTCACCGACCTCGATATCCGACTGGAGCGCGCCGATGGTGCCGACGCGGATGAACGTCTCGACGCCGACCCGCGCCAGCTCCTCGACGGCGATGGCCGCAGACGGACAGCCGATACCGGTCGAGCAGATGGTAAGCTCGCGACCCTCGTAGGTCGCATTGACGAGTTTGTACTCGCGGTTTTCGGCGACGGTCTCGACGTTTTCACACTGTGTGGCGATGCGCTCGACGCGGCCCGGGTCGCCGGGGACGAGCGCGATGTCGTTCACGTCTCCTTCCTCGACGAGCAGGTGCGGCTGTTTTCCCATACGCGCGTCTCTCGACGGTGGACAAAGAGTGGTCCGTTTGCGCCGCCGGCAGTATCGACCGAACCCGGCCGGCTTTTCTCCGTCCCCCGTGAACCGTCTGTATGTCGCATCTCTTCGACGAACTCGAACTCCGTGACACGACGCTCCGCAACCGCATCGCCGTCTCCCCGATGTGCCAGTACTCCTGTGACGACATGGACGGGCTGGCGACCGACTGGCACACGGTCCACCTCGGCTCGCGCGCGACCGGCGGCGCGGGACTCATCATCAGCGAGGCGACCGCCGTCGAGCCGCGCGGGCGCATCTCTCCACAGGACTTGGGTATCTGGTCGGCAGAACACGCCGACGCGCTCGCGGACACCACCGCGTTCATGAAGAAACACGGCGCGGTGCCGGCCATCCAACTTGCCCACGCGGGTCGGAAGGCGTCGACCTATCGCCCGGGCGACCGCGAGGACCGCGTCACCGTCGCGAACGAGGACGGCTGGACGCCCGTTGGCCCGACCGAGGAGCCGTACCCCTACGAGCAGCCGCTCGACACGCACAAGCTCACGACCGAAGAGGTCGAGGGCGTCGTCGAGTCGTTCCGCGAGGGGGCCGAACACGCTCTCGACGCCGGCTTCGAGGCCGCCGAGGTCCACGCCGCCCACGGCTACCTGTTACACGAGTTCTACTCGCCGCTCACGAACACGCGCGACGACAAGTACGGCGGCGACTTCGAGGGACGCACGCGACTCGTCCGCGAGGTGACCCGTGCGGTGCGGGAGGTGTGGCCCGACGACAAGCCCGTCTTCGTCCGGCTCTCCGCGACCGACTGGATGGGCGAGGAGAACTGGACCGTCGAGGACACGGCGCGGCTCGCCCCCCTCCTCGCCGAGGACGGTGCCGACATGCTCGATATCTCCGGCGGGGCGAATCACCCGGACCAGAAGATTCCACACACCGGCCCGCATTATCAGGTGCCGTACGCCGAAGAGGTGCGCGAGGCGCTCGTCGACACGGACTGTGTCGTCGGTGCCGTCGGCGCAATCAACAGCGCGGAGGGTGCCGACGCGCTCGTGCGCAACGAACGCGCCGATCTCGTCCTACAAGCGCGCCAGAGTCTGTACAACCCGAACTTCCCGCTCCATGCGGCCGAGGAGTTGGGCGTCGAACCGCCCGTGCCGCGCCAGTACTACCGCGGCTTCTGAGTCACCAGACATCGATGCGCTCGCGTGCACCGCGGTAGCCGGCCGCGGTCCGCCACCGCTCGCTGGAGGCGAGATGTTCCACCTCGTAGCGTGCGCCACAGTCCCCACAGCGGCGAGCGTCGGGACTGGTCACGACCGCCGAGGCGCGGTGTCTGTCGGCCGTCCACGCGCAGTTCGTACACTCGAGCCGGAGTCGCGGCGTCGCGAACGTCGGACAGGTGACGCTCACGCCGAGTCGACTCGCCTGCTCGCGAAAGCGCGCGCCGTGGCCCGCCTCGCCGGCCGTCTGGTACTCCCACGCGTGAATGAGTTCGTGGCGAATCACGCGCTCGAACTGCGCGCGGTCGAACCGCTCGGCCGCCCGCCACGCCAGCCGAATCGTAATCCCGTCGCCGTCGTACCGACACACGCCGGCCCGCCGCTTGGCGCGCGTCGACACCTCCCAGTCGAGACCGTCGGTGTCGACGGCAAGCGGGACGCTGTCGGCGTAGGAACGCGCGTGGTCGAGAAGGGCGTCGTGGCTCGCCGGCGGCCACATCAGTCGTCGGTCGCGCCGAGTTTCTCCAACACCGCGGGAGGCATCTGCTGGCGGACCGCGTCGGGTATCTCGTCTGGCTTGGCGTCGGAGAGCTGACTCGGCGCGCCGCCGGTCGGATCGAACAGCTGGAGGGCGGTGTGGATGGTAGTCCAGTCGTCCTCCTCTGCGGCCGCACGGAGACTCTGTGTCGGCGCAGCGAGCAGTTGTGAGACGAGAGTGTCGGCCATCGCCTCGATGGTGGCACGCTGGTCGTCGGTCAGTCCGTCTTCCTCCAGCTTCGAAAGCGCCGTCGAGAGTTCGCGCTCTTTCATGCGCTCTGCGCCCTCGTACATCGCGGAGATGACCTCGTCGGCCCGCTTGCGCTTGTACTGGGCGAGCAGGTGGTCGAGTTCCGTCTGGATAATCTCTTCCACCTCGCGGGCGGCTGCCTGCCGGGAGGCGAGTGTGGCGTCGGTCAGCGACCGCAGGTCGTCGAGGTCGCGCACGTCGACGCCGGTGACCCCGGCTGCACTCGGGGCCACGTCACGCGGCTGGGCGATGTCGATGATGAACGTCTCGCCGGCGTTGAGCAGCGTCTCGCCGTCGAGTACTGGCGTCGAGGAGCCGGTCGCGGTGACGATCACGTCGGCCTCGGTGACGGCGACGGGGAGCGCGCCCAGTCCGACGGCCGAGACGTTCCCGTCGAGCGTCTCGGCGACGTGGTCGGCACGCTCTCGCGTCCGGTTCGCGATGACGACCTCGGCCGCGGAGTCGGTGAACGACTGGGCGGCGAGCGTCCCCATCTCGCCGGCTCCGACGACGAGCGCGGTCGCGTTCGCGAGGGCACACTCCGTGCCGGCGAGGCGCGCGGCGGCGGAGCCGAGCGAGACAACGCCGTCGTTGATCGCCGTCTCGGTGCGGGCGCGCTCGCCGACGTGGAGCGCCTTCAGGAGGCCGTCGTCGAGCACCGGGCCGACGGCACCGGCGGTTCTGGCAGTGTCGTAGGCGCTGCGGAGCTGGCCGAGAATCTGGTCTTCCCCGACGATGAGCGATTCGAGCCCACACGCGACCCGAAGCAGCTGTTCGAGCGATTCCTCGTGGTCGAGGTCGCGGGCGACCTCATCCGGGGCGGCGGCGGCGTAGTCGGCAAGCACCTCGCGGCCGCGGGCTTCCTCCTCGGTCACGACGTACGCCTCGGCGCGGTTACACGTCTGGAGGACGAACGCCTCTTTCACGTCCTGCTGGGCGGCGAGGTGTTCGACGGCCTCGCGCTCGCTCAGCGAACAGACGGTCTCGATATCGTCGACGGAGGCGCTGGTGTGAGAGATGCTAACACCGGAGATGAGAGCGGAGTCAGTCATGTATTGTCACCTACTGTGTCACGAACGACGCGGTCGGCTCGTTGCCGTGCGTTAGTTCCTCCTGTACCTAAATGCTTCCAAACCCCATCGTCTCGCACCACCGCCCGAACCGCATCCCGGCGGCGCGATGGGTCGACGCCGTCAGCCTGTAGCTCGCCGCGGATCTCGCCCACGAGCGCCGCCATCTCGCCCGCGTGCTCGATGTCCGCCTCAATCTGCTCGCGCAGGTGTTTCGAGAGCGCCGGTGCGCTCCCACCCGTCGAAATCGAGACGACCACGTCGCCGTCGCGCACGGTCGCTGGGACGACCACGCTCCCGGGGTCGCGCTCACCGTGGGTGTCGGTCCGATTGACGAGGACGTTCCGTTCGCGTGCGTCGGCCTCGATGCGGGCGTTCAGCGCTGTGTCGTCGGTCGCCGCGACGACGAGTGCCGGCTCCGTCCGATCGAGCCACTCTGCCACGTCTTCGGGTGCGGGAGCCTCGCGGACGAACTCCGCGCCGCCGAAGTCGGTGTCTGCAAAGTCGGGCGCGACGACGACGACTCTCGCCTCCCGGGTGAAGCGTCTGGCCTTGCGCGCGCCGACGCCACCGCCGCCGAAGACGAGCACCGTCTCACCGGCGAAGTCGTGCAACAGCGGAATCACGCCGTCTCCTCTGTCTCGACTGTGTTCGCTTTCGCCCGCTCGTCCAGCCGGATACCGGTCTTCTTCAGGATGCGCGTCGAGAACAGCGAGTCCCACTCGTCGTCGTCCACGTCCCAGTACTGTGCCATCACGTCGCGCACCTGCTGGATGCGGCGCTTGCTTTCCGCCTCGTCGCGCCCGTGTGTCATCGCGAAGAAGTTGTACGGCCACACGCCTTCGTGGCGCGGGCGACGGTAACAGTGGGTGACGAACTCCAGTTCGGCGACCGCCGGCCCGACCTCGTCAACGAGGTCGTCGGGGACGTTCCAGACTGTCATCCCATTTTCCGTGTAGCCGAGCGCGTAGTGGTTCGGGATGACGCCGACCCGGCGCACCTTCCCTTCCTCGTTGAACCGTTTGATCGTCTCGAGAACCCACGAGACGGATTTGTCGAGTTCGGCCGCGATGTCGGCGTAGGGCGTCCGCGTCGTCGGGAAGCCGCCCTGAATCGCCATCACGAGGTCGTACTCGTCGGGGGAAAGCGACCGGCGGTCCGTCGGCGTCACCGACGGGCCGAGATGCGAGAGGTCAACGTCGCCGTCGGGTATCGGTCCGTCGAGCAGGAACTTCGCGCCGACGTGGAACTCGCGCAGCTTCGGCATATCGTACGTCTCCTGCCCGGTCGCCTCCTCGATGCGGTCGAGCACAGTCGCCACGCCGTCGCTGTCGGCGACGGAGACGACGAACCACATGTTCAGATGCGGGTGTTCGCGCTCGTAGTTGTGGGCGACTTCGCGGAAGTCGTTCACCTGTTCGGCAATCTCATCGTAGCGGTCTTCCGGAGCATGGAGCGCGACGAGTGAGGCCGCACCGCCGATCTCCTCGGCGTTGACGAGCGCGCCGTACCGCGAGAGCGCGCCGGCGTCCACCATCTCAGTGAGACGGGCGTGGAGGTCGGCCGCGCCGATGTCGACGCCACGCTCACGGAGCGCGCCGGCGGCCAGCTCGAAGGGATCTTCGACGACCGGGAAGCCGCCCTGGAAGGCGTTCACGATTGCGCGGTCGAGACGGTCGAACTCGTAATCGACGGGGCCGCGAGTCATTGCCACAACTCGGGGCTACCGGGTCATAAGCCCCTCGCCGTCGGCTACTCGCCGGGGACGCTCGTCACGTCGCGCCCGTCGTCGTCGAGGTCGGAGATGATGCCGTCCTGGTCGGCGCTGGCCTCGTAGTAGAAGACGACCTCGTAGTGTTGCTCGCGCATCAGCTGTTGACACTCCCAGACGAACTCGTCGCCGTCGAGGGTGCGCCCCTGGTGCTGATTGACGCCGAAGTCGGGGTCGTCGTTGCCCGAGTAGACGTACGTGTCGGCGGGGTCAAGGCCCGCGTGCTCTGTGATGGTCTCGCCCACATCCAGGGTGAGTTGGTGGAGGGTCGGCTCCTCCTCGCCGGTGAGGTCGGTGTGGACGATGAGACCGTTCAACTCGATGTCGCCGGGTTCGAGCAGGGCCTTCGCTCGCTGATAGAGGTCGCGGTCGGTCACGTCGCTCATACACGAATCAGGAGCGTCGCCACTAAACAGCCACCGATACGCGAGAGACGGTGCGGTGGCTGGAAAGCGTTGTATCGACGCCGTAGAAACACGCCGCCGCAGTCTGAAACCGCTACCGTGACACTACCGAGTTACAGTCGGGTGACGTTCGTCGCGCGCGGGCCCTTCTCGGCCTGCTCGATGTCGAACTCCACTTCCTGTCCCTCTTCGAGGTCCGGACCGCCGACGTCTTCCATGTGGAAGAACACGTCCTCGTCTGCGTCCTCGGTGTCAATAAAGCCGTAACCGCCAGTGTCGTTGAAGAAATCAACAGTTCCTGTCGCCATTGCGTCTTGACGAAGAGTGGACGTAGGTAAAAACCCACCGGCTACACTCGCCGACGGGGGGTCACAAGACTGATACCGGTACGCGGTAGAGTAAATCCAATGACGACGCCGCTGCGTCGCGTCGCGACCTCGCTGTACGAGCGGCTCCTAGCACACGGTATCGAGGCGACGCCGAGTCACGTCGCCGTCATCCAAGACGGCAACCGCCGCTACGCCCGCGAGCAGGGCGACGACGAGACGCAAGGCCACCACGCGGGCGCCGAGACGACCGAGTCCGTGCTCCGGTGGTGTCGCGACCTCGGGGTCGAGGAACTCACCCTGTACGCGTTCTCGACGGAGAACTTCGAGCGACCGGACGAGGAACTCGAATCGCTGTTTGACCTCATCGAGACGAAGCTGTACGAGTTCGCCGACAGCGACGAGATTCACGCCGACGAGGTGCGGATTCGCGCCATCGGCGAGATGGAGGAACTGCCGCCGCGGGTGCGTGAAGCCGTCCGGTACGCCCACGACCGCACCGCCAGCTACGACGGCCTGCAGTTGAACATCGCCCTCGCGTACGGCGGCCGCGCGGAACTGCTCGGAGCCGCCCGCGAGGTCGCACGCGACGTGCAGGCGGGCGCGCTTGCGACCGAGGACATCGACGCCGCGGAGCTCAACCGACGGCTCACCACCCAGCCGACCCGCGACGTGGACCTCATCATCCGGACGGGCGGCGACGAGCGCACCTCGAACTTCCTGCCGTGGCACGCCAACGGCAACGAGGCGGCCGTCTTCTTCTGTACCCCGTTCTGGCCGGAGTTTCGCCGCATCGACTTCCTGCGCGCGATTCGCACCTACGAGTCTCGGGAGGCCTCGTGGCGGACGACGCGAACGCAGCGCGCCCGGACGCTCGTGGAGTCGCTGCGCGACAGCGAGCTTCGGGAAGCGAACCGGGTCCTCCGGGTCGGAGACCAAGAGGACCCAGAGCTCGACGTTGACACAGACGTAGAGCCGACCGCCGACTGACAGCGTCCATCGCCCGCCGCGTCGGGTCCGTCGGTCGCTCAGCGTCGGGTGCACGTACCGCAGAATCTCGGTGCGTACACGTCACACTGCTCGGGGGCGACTCGGCGACGCTCCGGTCTGTCCGGACGGACGGAAACAATTTCAGTCTCGGACGCGGTTATACAACGAATGAGTGATGTGGCCGATGGTCGGGTCTATTACGTCATCAGCGACCTCCACATCGGCGGCGACGAACAGCTGGAGGAGATCGAATTTCGCGAGGAGCTGCTGGGGTTTTTACGACGGCTAGAGGACACCGATGAGAACGCCGAGCTGGTGATTAACGGCGACGCGTTCGGGCTGTGGGAGTTCACGACTGTCGACGGAATCGAGAAGTTCGACACACTGGAGGAGACGTATCCGACGTTGTTCGAGCAGTTCCGTCGGACGGGAACGAACGTCCAGATTACGCTGATTCCGGGCAACCACGATCACGAACTGGCTGCGTACGATGAGTACGTCGAACGGTTCGGTGAGTACAACGTCGACCTCGTCCAAGACGAGTCGATTTCGCGGCGCGTCGGCACGCAGGCGATTCACTTCGAGCACGGTCACCAGCAGGACCCCAACAATCAGATTGATGACTGGGGGAATCCGCACGCGACGCCGCTCGGATATTTCTACAATACGCTTATCACCAGCCGTGCCGGCCAACTTTCCGACCGCGGGAAGTACAACTGGCTGCGGGATGTCCAGACGGTCACGCCCACTGAGCGAATGCCGATCTGGCTGTTCTCGAAGTACTTCTATCGCGAGATGAACCCACTCATTCGGTACTCGCTCGTGCCGTTTCTGCTGCTGTTTAATGTGAGTGCCGTCTTGGCAGTGCTCGCCGCCCTTGATTTGACGGGCGTCTGGTCGATGCCAGTTACACAGGCCAGCGAATTTCTCGGACAGTTCGGATGGACCGGGACTGCGATTTGGTCCCTGTTCGTCGTTAACGTGGCAGTTACCGGCCTTCTGCTACTAGTCGGTGTTCCGTTGTACTTCCTCCGCAGGGACGTTCGCAAGACCATCAGTCGGTTTGGCGTTTTCGAGACCGCACTGACTGTTGACACTGAGACGCCGTACGAGGAGGCCGCCCGCGAGGTCTTCGCCGAACAACCGGAGACGACGGTGTTTTGCTATGGTCACACCCACCGACCGTCGATTCGGGAGGTCGATGGAGGGCTGCTGGTCAACACCGGTACGTGGCTCAAGCGACTCCACCGACGTGATGGGATAATCGGTCTTCTGCCACCGGTCTTCTATCCGTCGTACCAGCTGACGGCAGTCCGCATCGCCAGCGAATCCGAGGGCGTCTCCGTCGAGTATCAGACGATAACAAAGCCGAGTCCGGCAGCCGAAGAGCTGACGCTCACTGAACGTCTCCTGACCATCGGTCGAGAGCCAGATTTTGCCGTCCCCGACCGACACGTCGTGGAAACAGAGACGCAAGAGCGCTAGGCCCAGCGCGACCGGCAGCGTCGGAAAATCGTCGCACGCATCCGTCGACTCCAACGGAGATGAGCAACACGCCGGGGCGAGCTACCGGCCAAACCAGAGCCAGATTCGCACCCGCATCTGGCAGGGTTCGGGCTAGCGCCCGAACCTCCGCTGGCGGTCCTGATACTCCCGGAGCGCACGCAGATACTCCCGTTTCCGGAAATCACGCCAGTTCACGTCGGTGAAGTAAAGCTCCGAGTACACCGACTGCCAAATCATGAAATCAGAGAGCCGTTCGGCCCCGGTCTTGATGAGCAGGTCGGGGGCCTCGGGAAACAGCAGTCGGTCCTCGATGGTCCCCTCGTCGATATCTTCGGGCGCGAGGTCGCCGGCTTCGACGGCCTCCGCAACACCCCGAACCGCCGTTGCGAACTCCTCGCGACCGCCGAGACCGATTGCGACCTGCACGGGCGTGTCGGCCGGCGTGTCGTCGTCTGGGCCGCGAATCGCCATCTCGCGGGGCGTGTCGAGCGATTCGAGTGACGTGCGGAGGGTCGGAATCGCGTCGGCGTCGAGCACGCTGACCGAGACGGTGACGCGGGCAGCCCCGTAGTCGAACGCCCACGTGAACAGGTCGGTGAGCGTGTCGTACGCGCCGGGCTCCAGCAGGTCCCGTTCCGTGATGACGAGCGCGATCTGCTCGGGCAGCGGCGCGTCCGCGAGTCTGAGCCGCGCCGAGAGATACCGGTCGTACAGTCCCACGGCCGTACTCCCGCGTCGGGTGGCGTAAGTCTCGTGGTCTCCCACCAGGGTTTTGACCCACAGCGGGCAAACGCCGAGTATGCTTGATGACCTGCTCGGCCGCACGAAGCTGAAAGAACGCATCGAGGAACTCGAAGAGCAGGTCCACCACCTCGAACGCGAGCGCGACGCCGAAAGCGAACGCCGCAGCGACGCCGTCGCCGCCAAACAGGAGGCAGAGCGCGAACTGAATCGCCTGCGCGACCGCATCGCCGACCTCGAGGGGCGCGTCGAGGAGCGCGACGACGACGAACGGGAGTTTCGCCGGACGGAGACGCTCACCGGCGACCGCCGCGACGATGTACTCGCGCGGCTCCAGAGCCTCGAGACGGGACCGGAAGGCGCATTCACCGCCGTCGTGACGAACGAACACGACCTGCCCGAGCAGGTTCGCGCGCAGTTCGGCGACCGCGCGCCGCTCGTCGCGCGCGCCGCTCCGTGTGTCGTCTACGCCGACGACGCCGACCTCGTGAGCGTCGCGCTTCGGCCGGCACTCGTCCCCGACGAGCGCGTCGCGTGGGCCGATTCGTTCGACGTGGACGAGTCGTGGTTCCGGCCGACCGGTCAGTTCGCGTTCGCGCTCGTTCGCGCTGACGTGTTCGCGCTCGGCGTGTACGAAGCCAGCGAGCGCGTCTCGCTGACCGGCTTCACGACGGACGTGAAATCCGACCACTCGAAGGGCGGCTTCTCACAGGGCCGGTTCGAGCGCATCCGCGACGGACAGATTCGCGACCACGTCAGCCGGTGTCGCGACGCGATTGCCGACGCCGACGCCGATCGGCTCTACGTCGCCGGCGAGTCGACGCTGTTGGGCGAGTTCGACGCCGACGCGACTGCGAGCGTCGACGCGACGGGCGACCCGGAGGCGGCACTCGACAGCGCCGTCCGTGACTTCTGGAGCACGCGGCTGTTCGCGCTGTGAGCGATAGCGGGATTTTTGTCCGCCGCTCCGGTCTGTAACCGCATGACACGACGGATTGCGGTACTCGCACACGGCGGCTTTCCCGACGGCGCGAAGACGGCTACCGGTATCCTCCGGTACGCCGACGCCGAGGTGGTCGCCGTGCTCGACCGCGACATCGCAGCCGACGACCCGGACGCCCGCGTCACGGATTATCTCCCGGACGTGACAGACGCGCCAATCGTCGCCAACAGCTCCGAATCTCCCGACTTCGATGCGCTCGTCATCGGTATCGCGCCCATCGGCGGCAGCTTCGACGAGACGTGGCGCGGTGACGTGACTCACGCCATCGAGTCCGGCGCTGACGTGGTGTCCGGACTACATTACTTCCTCGCCGACGACCCGGAGTTCGCCCGCCTCGCCGGCGAACACGACGTGGAGCTGCGGGACGTGCGCCGCCCGCCAGAGGATTTGACCGTCGCGGAGGGTGTCGCTCGCGACCTCGACGCCGAGATAATCACGACCGTCGGCACGGACTGCTCGACGGGAAAGATGACGACCACGCGGGAGCTGTACGAGGCGGCCCTCGACCGCGGCGTCGACGCCGGCTTCATCCCCACTGGACAGACCGGTATCGTCATCGAGGGCTGGGGAATTCCCGTCGACCGAACGGTGAGTGATTTCACCGCCGGCGCGGTCGAGCGCATGGTGCGCGAGCGCAGCGACCACGACTACCTCTTCGTGGAGGGGCAAGGTAGTATCATCCATCCGGCGTACTCGCCGGTGACGCTCGGCATCCTCCACGGGTCGATGCCCGACTCGCTCGTGTTGTGCCACGAGGCCGGCCGGGAGGCGATTCACGGCTACGAGGACTTCGAGATACCGAACCCTGGCTACGTCGCCGAACTGTACGAGTCGCTCGCGGAGTCGGTCGCACCCACGGAGGTCGTCGCCGGCGCACTCAACACCGCCCACCTCGACGAGACGGAGGCGAGCGACGCGAAGACGCGATACCAGTCACAGCTCACCGCCCCCGTGACGGACCCGATTCGCGACGGCGTGGGCGAACTTCTGGAGGCCGTGCTGTGAACGCCAGCTTCGAGCGCGTCTCGATGGCGCTTGCCGAGCCGTTCGAAATCGCCCGTGGCGTCCAGACGGAAAGCGAGAACGTCGTCGTCGAACTCACCCACGAGGGAGAGACGGGCGTCGGTGCGGCCGCACCGTCGACCCACTACGGCGAGACGGCTGCCACGGTCGAGGCGGTGTTGCCCCGGCTGTTCGACGTACTGCCAGGGGACCCACACGACATCGACGCCGCACACGCGGCGATGGACCGAGCCGTCCGGGACAATCCAGCGGCGAAGGCGGCAGTCGACATCGCGATGCACGACCTCGCCGCGAAGCGACACGACCTGCCTCTGTACCGGCATCTCGGGCTCGACCCGAGTTCGACGCCGACCTCCTCGTTCACGGTCGGACTCGCGTCGACAGCAGAGATGGCACGGAAGGCCGAGGCAGCGAGCGACGCCGGCCACGACGTGTTGAAGCTGAAGCTCGGCACGGACCGCGACCGCGAAATCGTCGAGACGCTCCGCGAGGCGGCTCCAGACGTGCGGCTCCGAGTCGACGCGAACGAGGCGTGGACGCCCAAGCAGGCGGTTCGGCTGTGTCGCGAACTGGACGGACTCGTCGAGTTCGTCGAACAGCCGGTCCCGGCCGAGAACCCAGAGGGGATGAGACGGGTGACCGAGCAGTCCCCGGTTCCGATTGCCGCCGACGAGTCGCTCGTCGACCCCTCGGATGTGCCCGCAGTCGCCGGTATCGCCGATATCGCGAACGTGAAGCTGATGAAATGCGGGGGGATTCGTCCGGCCGTCGAGACGCTCCACGCCGCCCGCGCACACGGACTGGAGACGATGCTCGGCTGCATGATCGAGTCGAACGCTGCTATCGCGGCGGGCGTCCAGCTCTCTCCGCTGCTCGATTACGCCGACCTCGACGGCTCGCTCCTGCTCGCCGAGGGGGCCGACCCGTTCGCCGGCCCGCCGGTCCCGTCGCTGGACCCGACTGGCGTCGTCGGCACAGGCGCGCGCCGGAACTGATTTTTACCGGTCGTCGGTGTCACCCGTATGGGCCACTACGAGAAGCTCGAACGGATGTATCTCTCCTCGCCGACCAGCGAAGACTACGACGCCGATATTTCGATTAGCGAGGGAGAAGCGACCGTGACCGTCCCGGTACAGGAAAAGCAGTTCCACGCCGCCGGCGGCGTCCACGGCTCGGTCTACTTCAAGCTGCTCGACGACGCGGCCTTCTTCGCCGTGAACTCACTCATCGAGGACGTGTTCGTGTTGACGACCAACTTCAACATCCACCTGACGCGGCCCGTCTCGGAGGGCGAGATTCGCGCCGAGGGGCGGGTCGTCAACGAGAATCCGCGTCAACTCATCGGCGAGGCGGTCGCGTACGACGACGACGGCAACCAGGTTGCCCGCGGGTCGGGGACGTTCGCGAAGTCGAACTCGGAGTTGCGACCAGAGATCGGCTACGAGTGAGCAGTCGACTGCGAAGGGCGTAGAGTCGCCGCGGGCGGGTTGCGCGCGTCGAACGGCTCAACGACGGTCGGTCGCCGGGTAAGACAACGGCTGTGAGCGGGCGAGCGTCTCTAAACGCTTATACGGCGCGTCCGGCTTCACGAACACATGAGCGACGTGACGGTCACGCTTCCCGACGGCTCCGAGCTGACGGTGCCCGAGGGGTCGAGTGTCGAGGACGTAGCATACGAGATCGGCCCCGGACTCGGGGCCGACACGGTGGCGGGTGTCATCAACGGTGACCTCGCCGACAGACACGACGAGGTCGAAGACGGCGACCGACTCGTCATCGTCACCGACCAGAGCGACGAGTATCGACAGGTGTTGCGCCACTCGGCGGCCCACGTCTTCGCGCAGGCCCTCCAGCGGCTCCATCCCGAGGCGAAACTCACCATCGGGCCGCCGACCGACGACGGCTTCTACTACGACGTGACGAACGTCGACCTCGACGAGGACGGCCTGGAGGAAATCGAAGCCGAGATGGAGGAGATCATCGAGGCCGACTACGACATCGAGCGCGTCGAGCGCTCTCGCGAGGACGCGCTCGCGACCTTCGAGGACAACGAGTACAAACGCGAGATTCTCACCGAGGAGGCCGCGGGCGAAGAGACGGTCTCCTTCTACGTGCAGGACGACTGGGAGGACCTCTGTCAGGGACCACACATCGAGTCGACGGGCGAAATCGGCGCGGTGAAGCTGCTCAACGTCTCCTCGTCGTACTGGCGGGGCGACGAGGACAACGACACCCTCACGCGGGTCCACGGGACGGCCTTCGAGTCGGAAGCCGACTTGGAGGAGTTCATCCAGATGCGCGAGGAAGCCGAAGAGCGCGACCACCGGAAGATCGGCTCGGAGATGGACCTGTTTTCGATTCCGGACCACTCGCCCGGCTGTGTCCACTTCCACCCCCCGGGGATGGCGATTCGCCGCGAGCTCGAGGAGTACATCCGCGGCAAAAACGACGAACTCGGCTACGAGGAGGTGTGGACGCCCGAACTCAACAAAGCGGAGCTGTGGAAGCCGACGGGCCACTACGAGAACTTCACCGAGAACGGCGAGATGTTCAACTGGGAGCAGGACGACACCGAGTACGGCCTGAAGCCGATGAACTGCGCGAACCACGCGCACATCTACGACGACACCACCCACTCCTATCGTGACCTCCCGATTCGGCTCTCGGAGTTCGGCACCTGCTACCGCAACGAACAGTCGGGCGAGCTGTCGGGGCTGCTCCGCGTGCGTGGGTTCACGCAGGACGACGGCCACGCGTTCATCCGCACGGACCAAATCGAAGGCGAAATTCGCGACGCGCTCCGCATCGTTCAGACCATCTACGGCGACTTCGGCTTCGACATCAGCTACAAGCTGGAGACCCGCGGCGAGGGAGCCGTCGGCAGCGAGGACGTGTGGAACAACGCGACGGACGCGCTGAAGGCCGCGATGGAGACGGAGAGTCTCGACTACGACATCGAGGACGGCGAGGCCGCCTTCTACGGGCCGAAAATCGGTATCGACGTGCACGACGCCATCGGGCGCGAGTGGACCGTCGGCACCATCCAGCTCGATTTCAACATCCCCCGCGAACTCGACTTGACGTACGTCGGCGAGGACAACGACGAACACCACCCGGTGATGGTGCACCGGGCGCTGCTCGGCTCCTTCGAGCGGTTCATGGGCGTGTTAATCGAGCACTTCAAGGGGAACTTCCCGACGTGGCTCGCACCCGAGCAGGTCCGGATTCTCCCCATCTCGGAGGACCAGCTCGGCTACGCCCACCGCGTGAAGAACGAACTCGGCGACCACCGCGTCGAAGTGGACGACCACGACTGGACCATCGGCCGGAAGATTCGCGCCGCCCACGACGACCGCGTGCCGTACATGCTCATCGTCGGGGGCGACGAGGCCGAGGCCGGCACTGTCTCGGTGCGCGACCGCTTCGAGAACGAGCGCGACGACGTGGCGACCGACGACTTTGCCGCCCACCTCGAGACCGAAATCGAGTCGCGGACCATCGAGCCGGACTTCATCGGGGAGTAACACGCTCGATACCCCTTTGTTTGGGAATATAGCACGAGTGTGAATATTTGATAACGTTTAACTTCCGAATACTGCCACGTCCGTGTACATGGCAGAGACGCCAGACGCCGACGGAACCGACTACACACTGAATCGCCGTAGCCTGCTGGCCGCCGCGGGGGGGCTTGCGGCCGCGAGCGCGACGGGCGGTGTCGCGAGCGCGACCCAGCCGTCGAACACGGTGACGCTCATCCACGACACCCACTTCCACGGGCGCTTCGAGGACGCGGGTGACGCAGAGCTGAATCTTCAACGGTACTTCGCGGTCGCGGACCAACTGCGAAGCGAGTACGACAACGCCGCCTTCATCGGCAACGGCGACGACCTCGCGCCCTCGCTGCTCGGCCTGGAGTACGAGGGAAGCCACATGATTGAGGCGCTCAACTACATGCAGCCTGCGGCCGTCGGCGCTGGCAACCACGAGTTCGACTTCGGCATCGAGGTCGCCCAAGAGCGGTTCCAGACCTCGGAGTTCCCGTGGGTCATCGCGAATCTGCTCACCCCCGACGGCGAGCCGGTGCCGGGCACTCAGCGGTGGACGACGTTCGAGACCGGCAGCGCGACGGTCGGCGTCTTCGGGCTCGGCACCGAGAGCTTCCACACCATTACCTCCTACCCGGACGACTGGCAGGTGCTCGACAACGTGGCGGCCGCCCGCGAGGCCGTCGCCGCACTCGAGGGCGACGTGGACTTCATCATCTGTGCGAGTCACATCTCGACGGGCGCACAGGAGCGCGTCGCCAACAACGTCGACGGACTCGACGCCATCGTCGGCTCACACTCCGGTGTCGTCTTCGACGCACCCAAGACGTTCAACGGGACGACAGTCGCGGAGTTCGGCGACGAGTTCGGCCACCTCGGTCGGCTCACCTTCGACCTCGAGACGGGCGAGTTGAGCGAGTGGGAGCGGCTCGACTTCTACAACTCCGCGGCGCTCGGGGACGGCGACAGCCCGCCGGGCGGCGACAGCGAGAACCACGTCCCGCGTGACGTACAGGAGATTGCGGGCGACGAGGAGCTCGCGAGCATGGCGCAAGCGTACACCGCGGAACTCGAAGAGCAGCTCGGCCAGCCCATCGTCGAGAGCGAGGTGGAGCTGAACGCGACGTACGACAACTACGCCGTCGAGACCGGTCTCGGCAACCTCATCACGGACCTGATGCGCGAGGTGGGTGACTTCGAACCGGGAATCGACGTGGCGGTCCAGAACGCCGGCGGCATCCGGTCGAACACGATGTACGGACCGGGGGCAATTACGGGCATCAACGTGATGGACATCCTCCCGTTCCCGAACGAAATCGAGGTGTACGAGCTGTCGGGCGCGAAGCTCCGCGAGTACATCGAGGGGTCGGTCCGGCCGATGCCGGGCGACTTCGGCTCACAGCCCGCGATTCAGGTGTCGGGCATCAGCTACGAGTGGTGGGGCCACGACGGCGAGACGAACGTCGAGAACGTCTTCGTCGGCGGCGAGCCGCTCGACGAGTCGGAGACGTATCTCGTCTCCACGAACGACTACGTGGCCGGCCGCAGCGTCATCGGCGAGGGCGAACGCGTCCTCAGTTCCGGGCAGTTCCAAGGGCCGTTCATGATCGACCAGCTCGAAGGCCGCGACACCATCTCACCGACCCGCGGACACCGTATGATTCGCGTCGACGAGACGGTCGACCCCGCGACCGTCGAGGGCGACGGCGAGACGATTACGCTGACCGCCTCGCTCCCGACCGAGGCGTCTGAGGGCTTCACGCCCGACACCTACCGCGTCGTCCCGCGCACTGGCGAGTCGGTCACTCCCGAGAGCGCGAGCGCGAGCGACGGCATGGTGACCGCGACGTTCGACGCGGCGGAACTCACCGAGCTCGCCTCCATGGACGACCCGACCCTGCGGCTCGTCGGCGGCTTCGACCCGGACGAAGAGCACTACGGCTACACGAACGACGGGGGCGACCTCATCGAGCTACCGCGCTACCACCAGCTGAAAGCCAGCGTCGACGCCGAGACCGTGCTCGCGGCGACGGCCACGGCCACGCCGACGGAAACCGAGACCGAAACCGGGACCGAGACGAGCGGGACCGAGACGAGCGGGACCGAGACGAGCGGGAGCCAGCCCGGATTCGGTGCGACCGCCGCAGTCGGCGGTGCCGCCGGCGGAGCGTATCTCTACGACCGGCTGAGCGACGACGAGACCGAAGGATAGGTTACGCCTCGGGGTCGTCAAGCGTCCCGAGCTGCTGGGACAGGACGAGCTGGTCGATGGTGACGACGAGCGTCACGCCGGTGATGATACCGGTGGTGAGACCCTCGAACACCGTCTCGACGGGGTCGGAGCCGGACATCACCGCACCGAGCGGCGAGGGGTCGAGCGTGCCGACGAGGAGTAAGAAGGCAAACAGACAGACGGCGAGTAGGCCGGCGACTGCCCACCGGTTCCCGGCGAGCAGGAGCCAGCGGCGCAGCCGCGTCTGTCCGTCGGTTCGGGCCGTCCCGTTCGAGGCCGCGGTCACGTGAGTCCGTTCGGAAGCGGGCGCGAAAAAGCGGGGTGGCCCGGCGTCAGTCGTCGGTGCCCCGGAGGATGAACGGGCCAATCGAGAGGGTGTGTTTCGTCACCGTCGCGATGCGGAGCACGTACGACAGCAGGATGGCGAAGGGGACAAGTCCGATCGTCGCGCCGAGCGCGAAGACGAATACCAGCCCGTCGAAGCCGAACACGGTAGCCTCGAAGGTCGCGACGTTGAAGTACGCCACTATGAACAGCGAGACGACGAGGGCTGGAATCGCGGCCGTGAGAATCGTCCGCGACAGCGCCGTGAGTTCCCACTGGAAGTAGAGCGTCTTGAAGTGTTCACGCGCGGGACCGAACAGCGTCAGCGTGCGCCGCAGCGAGTCGAGTTGGTCGCCGAACTCGGCGTCGATACGCTGCGTCTCGTACACCTTCCACGAGTAGTTGAAGTCCAGTGCCCCCGACACCACGTCGAACTCACCGAAGGAGGCCCCGTCTAAGTCCTCGGCGACGGAGTCCGCGTTGCCGATGATGCTCTCGGTGAGCGACTCGATTGCTTCGCCCGCCTCGCCGTCGGGCGCGTTCTCGCGGAGCGCTTCGGCCTGTTCGCCGGCCATGCGGACGAACGAGCCGAGAAACTGCGCGGGCTGGGCGGGCGCGACGGTGGTATCGAGCACGTCGGCGGCGTCGCGGTGGAAGGTGACGGCACCGTCCATCCGGTCGCGCTGGTCGCCGACAGCACCCAGCTCCTGTGACAAGACGAGCTGGTTCAGCGTCAACACGAGCGTCACACCGGTGATAGTGGCCGTGAGCAGCCCTTGAAACATCGTGTCGACGGAGTCGGTCTCGCGGAGCGTCACCTCCGCGCCCGGATACGCTCCACCGGCGACGAGCAGCGTCAGAAACACCGACAACAGCAGGACGACGGCGACGACCCGACGGTCGGCGTTCATCACCAGCCACAGTCGCCACTTCCCCTCGTCTGCACATTCGCGAAGCGTGTCGTCCGGTCGGTTCTCCTCGTCTATACCGCGACTCCAGCCGCCGAGAAAAAAGCCCGCCTAGTTCGATTCGTCGTCCTGAAGCTCAGCGAGTTCGGTCTCCACGTCAGGGTCCGACGATTCCGTCGCGTCGAGGTCCTCCAGCGTGTCGTCTTCGGCGTCCGTCGTCTCGGCCGTCGACTCGCTTTCCGTCTCCACGCCCTCCTGCTGGCGGAGCGTATCGAGTTCGGACTCGATTTCGGCGTCCGCACGCCCGCTGTCGAGTTCCTTCTCGATGTCCGAGCGGTCGTCCATCGCGTTCTCCAGCGCGCCGGAGCCTTCGAGTTCGTCCATCGCCTCTGCGCGAGCCTCCATGTCCTGGGTCTGTTCGCGCGCTCGCTCGATGGAGCGAGACACGTCTTCCATCTCGTCGCCCGCGCCGGTCATCGCCTCCGAGACGCGCGTGCTGGCCTCCGCGGCCTCGTAGCGCGCCTTCATCGTCTCCTTTTCGGTCTTGAACTGCTCGATCTGCTGTTGAAGCTCGTCCTTCTTTGAGACGAGATTGTCCTGCGTCTGTTGGAGGTCGGCGATCTGCGTCTCCAGGTCCTCGATTTGGCTCATCTTGCTCTTCTTTTTCTCCAGTGCGCGCCGCGCGAGGTCCTCGCGGTCCTGGCGGACGGCCTCACGCGCCTGCTCGTTGTGTTTCTCGACGTTCTCTTCGAGTCGGCGCTTCTGGATTTCGAGTCGTTTTTTCTGTGTCGTCAGGTCGGCGATACCCTGTTTCACGTCCTGCAGCTCGTCGCGCATCTGCTCGTAGGAGTAATCGAGCTGTTCGCTGGGGTCTTCCGCGCTCGAGATGAGCGTGTTGAGCTTCGACCGGATGACGTACGACGCTCGCGAGAGGATTCCCATACTACCCCTATGTGTCCGACGACTAAAATCCTCAGCACCGACCGTTACGACCGCCAGTAGGAGGAGGTGAGCAACACGAGCACGGGGATAATCTCTAATCGCCCGATCCACATGAGAAACGTCATGAGTAGTTTCGAAGGTACCGGGAAGAACTCGTAGAACCCCATCGGTCCGAGCCGACCGAAGCCCGGTCCGACGTTACCGACGGTGGAGGCGGCAGCGGCGATCCCCTCGAATGCGCTCAAATCCAGGCCGACGCGCGCCGCATCAAGCATTAACAGCGCCGCGCCGAAGCCGAAACAGAGCATGTAGACGAGGGTGAACGCCTGAATGCCACGGACCGCGCGCTCGTCGATTGCGTTCCCGCCGAGCCGGACGGGCGAAACAGCCTCGGGATGGATGGATGTGAACAGCTCTCGTTTGACGCTCTTGATGATGACAATCCATCGGACGATCTTGATACCCCCACCGGTCGAGCCGGCCGAGCCGCCGATGAACATCGCAAACAAGAGGAGATACTTCAGCGGCTGTGACCACGCGTTGAAGTCGATGCTCGCGTAGCCGGTCGTCGTCACCATCGCGAGCGTCTGGAAGACGGCGTGGCGCAGCGACGCCTCGATATCGCCGGCGATGCCGGAGTAGAAGTCGAGGGCACCCGGCCCAACGTCCGCACCACCGGTGAACAGCAGGGTCGCAAGCACTACCGAGAACACCCCAACGATACCCGAGTAGGCGCGGAACTCGATATCGTCCAGTAGTGCGCGCGGCTCACCGGAGAGGAGCCGCCACGTCAACGCGAAATTCACACCCGCTGCGAACATGAACGGGATGATGAGCCACTGGACTGCCGCGGAGAACGCCTCGATAGACCGCGCCTCTGGCGAGAACCCGCCGGTCGGCATGGTCGTCAGCCCGTGGGCGACGGCGTTGTAGGCGGCCGCGGCGTGGTCGGTGCCGGCCACGAGGTTGTCCATCGCGGGCGCAAGCCCGACGAGGTGAAAGACGAAGAGTAGGACGATTTCGAGGGCGGTAATGCCGGCGTAGACGAGCCAGAGGACGCGGGCGGTCTCAGCGATACGGGGCGTGAGCTTCTCGATGCCGGGACCAGGGGCCTCGGCGTCCATCAGCTGGGCACCGCCGACGGAGAGCTCAGGGAGGATGGCGATAGCGAGCACGACGATACCCATCCCGCCGAGCCACTGGGTGAGCTGTCGCCACAGCAACAGCGCGTGAGAGTGTTGCTCGAAGGAGATGTTCCCCATGACGGTCGCCCCGGTCGTCGTGAAGCCGGACATCGACTCGAACAGCGCGTTCACCGGCTGGGCGAGCGTGCTATCGGTTCCCATCCCGGCGATGAGATACGGGAGGGTGCCGACGACGGCGACGGCCAGCCACGTGAGCGCGACCATGAGCAGCGCCTCGCGCGCCCCGAGATCGGGGTCGGGGTCGAGCTGTTCGAGGGCAAATCCGAGGAGGAAAGTCGCGACGACGGCGACGGCGAACGTGAGGATGTCGTCGCCGTAGAGGAGAGCGACGACGAGGGGGACACACAGCGGGACGGCGAGGTACTTGAGAACCCGACCGGTCAGGGCGACACTCGTCCGCCACTCGACGCGGATGCCCCCACCGGAGCCGAGACTCAGGAGTGACACGGCGAGTCAAACTTGCGGCGAGAGCAAGAATCCATCGTCTCTCACAAGACGCCGGTGACGGCGTCGATGGCGCTCGCGCTGGCAAACACGACGACGTGGTCGCCGGCCGCAAGCATCGTGTCGCCCCGAGGCGTGATGAGGGTCTCTTCGCGCGTGATTGCACCGAAGACAACATCATCGGGGAGCTCACCGGCGAGTGCACGGATCGTGCACCCGACCGCATCGCTGTCTTCGTCGACTTCGAACTCGAGCACCTCCGCGCGGTTTCCTTCGATGAGTGCAACGTTCTCGGCACGACGACCGCGGGTGAACCGAGTGATCTCACCCGCCGTCGCTTCGCGTGGAGAGACCGCCACGTCGACTCCGACGGCTTCGAAGATGTCCGCAAACTGGACGGTGTCGACGACCGCGATGGTGCGGTCGACACCGAGCTGTTCGGCGAGGAGACACGCGAGGAGGTTCTGTTGGTCGTTCTCCAGCGTCGAGATGAGTACGTCGGCGGTCCCGACGTGCTCACGGTCGAGGAACTCGCGGTCGGTCGCGTCGTTTTGCATCACGGTCGTCTTCGGAAGCTTCTCAGCGAGCCAGCGCGCGCGGTCTGGGTCGTGTTCCACAAAGCGCGGCGAGAAGCCGCGAGCCTCGAGCAGCTTCGCCGTCTGGTAGCCGACCTCGCTTCCGCCGACGATGACGATGTCTTTCGGGCCCGACTGTTCGGGCGCGATGGCGGCGCTGAACGCGCGGGTCGACTCCGGACTCCCGATGACGATGACGTCGTCGTCGGCCTCGATGCGTGTCTCTCCCCGCGGGATGATGATGGAATCGCCACGGAGAATCGCCGCGAAGGTGAGCGAGTCGAACCGGTCTGCCTCCTCGACGGTTTGGCCCGCGACGGGGCTTTCGGCCGGAATCTCGAACTCGGCCATCTGGACGGCACCGTCGGCAAAGGTGTCGACGTCTTGTGCGGTGGCGAGCCCGATGACCCCGGTGATGGTCTCGGCGGCGAGCAGATCGGTACACACCATGAAATCCGCGCCGAAGACGCGGGAGCCGCGCTCCCACGTACGGAGGTACTGCGGGCTCTTCACGCGGGCGATAGTGAACACGTCGTCGAAGACGCTCGCCGTCCCACAGGTGACGATGTTCGTCCGGTCATCGTTCGTCGAGGCGATGAGCATGTCCGTCTCCTCGATGCCCGCTTCCTCGAGCGTCTCGACGTCGCTCCCGTCGCCCTCGACCCCGAGCACGTCTTCGCCGTAGCTGATCGACTCGACCTGTCCACCGTCGATATCGACGACCGTGACCTCGTGGTCGCTGGACAGATCGGCAGCGATACTGGAACCGACCTCCCCCGCTCCGACGACGATTACGCGCATCTGTCCGGACCTCTCATTACTTCCCACTCGCCCGCCCGCGGTAAGTGGATTTTCATCCGAGAACGGGAGACCACCGGATTTGTCGGGACCACAGACAAATTATATAAGAGTGTGGGCTAACTACGTTAGGTACAGTCGGACAGTCAGGCGTCGTGTCGAGTTGTCCCCCCCGACGCGTCGATACGACACGCGGCGTTCCGGCTCGGGGTCAGGGTCCGAGTCGACTACGACCGCTGTGTGTCGTCGCTACCACCCCTCAGTCTCGACCGGGCCCAATGACACGAATCTCAAAAGGGCAGGACAGAACAGACGCACAGACGGGCGACGTCGACCCGGAGAACCTCGTTCGTACGGCCAACGGCGAGTTGATGGACGAAGAGACTGGTCTCATCGTCGACGAGGACAACATCGACCACGGACCGGAGTGGCGCGCGTTCTCCCATCAAGAGCAACAACAGAAGTCCCGCGTCGGCGCGCCGACGACGCGCACGATGCACGACAAGGGGCTGACCACGAACATCGACTGGCAGAACAAAGACGCCTCGGGCCACACGCTCTCACAGGAGAAGCGCAGCCAGATGCAGCGGCTCCGAACGTGGCAAGAGCGAATCCGAACCCAGGAGAGCGGCGAGCGGAATCTCCAGTTCGCGCTGAGCGAAATCGACCGCATGGCGAGCGCCCTCGGCGTCCCGCGGTCGATTCGCGAGGTCGCCTCGGTCATCTACCGGCAGGCGCTCGACCGCGACCTCATCCGTGGCCGGTCCATCGAAGGCGTGGCGACGGCGTCGCTACACGCCGCGTGCCGACAGGAATCGATTCCCCGCTCGCTCGACGACATCACGGAAGTCTCACGCGTCGAACGGCGGGAAATCGGCCGGACCTACCGGTACATCTCACAGGAGTTGGAGCTGGCGTTAGAGCCGGTCGACCCCAAGTCGTATCTCCCACAGCTCGCGAGCAAGCTCGAGACCAGCGACGAGGTCCAACAGGAAGCGGCCCGAATCGTCGAGAAGACGACGGAGCTTGGACTCCACTCCGGCAAGTCACCGTCCGGGTACGCGGCCGCCGCGCTGTATGCCGCCTCGCGTATCGTCGGCCCGAAGCTGACACAGCGTGCAGTCGCCGACGTGGCAGACGTGACCGTCGTGACGATTCGCAACCGGTATCAGGAGCAGATGGACGCGCTCGACGTGAGTATCACCCACTGATCTCCCCGACGCTTCTGTAGTCGTCGCGAGGGAGCCGCCCCGCAGTATTAAGACGTATCCGATAGTTCAGCGAGATAGCCGGACGGCGAATCGACGGCTGTGTCAGAGACAGTCCGACCACGTCGTCACGGCCCACACCCCGCGAGTGCGGCGGTCGTTGCGGCTCGCACCTCGATGTGGGCTGGACGCCGGCGGTCGCGGGACGGCCGCTGGACACGCGACCGGTTTTTATGACGGTGACTCAGTGCTGTCGAGCACTGCGGCCGTAGTACCAGCGGCGAGCACAGCGAGGCTACATGCCGTCGCGACTGGACTACCCGCAGACAGCGAAACGCCGAGTCCGATAGTCCCAGTCGCGATGGCGACGAACGAGAGTGGCCCGACGGGCCACCGGTTCGTCGTGTCGGGCCACTCGGTGTCGCGTGCCATACTCGCGTGAGGAGACAGCGACGGCTACTAAAACAGTGGGTGGCGTTTCAGGCTCCGAACCGGGGAGGAGACAGCGCGGTCAGTGACGGCCGAATCGGAAAGAGCGTCTGAGGGTCAGGAGCCGCCGCCGAACATCTGGCGCATCATCGGGTGCATCTCCATCATCTGCTCTTCGGCGATCTCCTCGTACAGCTTGTACGTGATGGAGACGGTGAGCAGCAGTCCCGTGCCGGAGACGTTACCGATGGTCCCGAGCATGTTTGCCATCACGGCGAGTGCGCCGACGAGCGCACCGCCGATGACGGTGACCTGCGGGATGTAGCGTTCGAGCACCTTCTCGATGACGCCAGGCGACTGCCGGAAGCCGGGAATCTGCATCCCCGAGTTCTGAATCTGTTGGGCGGTCGCCTCCGGCCCCATGCCGGTGGTCTCCACCCAGAAGATGGCGAATATCGCGCCGCCGATGACCATGAACGTCAGGTCGATACTGATACGCAGGAACACCTGCCACAGCTCAACCGGCAGGTCGGTGATGAAGAACATCCAGTCCTTGTAGTTGTAGATGGGCGCGACGTAGTAGAAGAACCCATCAATCGCCTGGCCGTTGGAGTTGAAGTCCCCGAGCCAGGCCGGCATTCCGTCTCCCATCTGAGAGTGGATGATGCGACCGAGGAACTGCAGGTTCGTCTGGAGCGCGCGGACGAGAATCATCGGCAGGACGGACGCGTAGATGAGCTTCACCGGGAAGCGACCGCGTGCGCCCTTGACTCGCGCGTGCGAGAGCGGAATCTCGACGCGGACGGACTCGGCGTAGACGACAACGACGAAGATGAACACCGTCGTGAACAGGAATAGCAGCTGCCCCTGTTCGAGGAGGAGTCCCTGTAGTCCAGCGCCGCCGAGTACCGACCCGAGGTTCGCGTTGGTGAAGATTATCTGATACCAGCCGAAGAGGAAGCCGCTCTGGCCGGTGATGTCGGGAACGCCGAAGAAGCCACCGACGAGTCGCTGGCTGATGCCGGCGATGATGAACAGCCCGACACCGGAGCCGACGCCCCACTTCGAGATGACCTCGTCCATGAACAGGATGAGGAGACCGCCGACGAAGATCTGGGCGAACATCAGCCACTTGACGCCGCCGGTGCCGATGTTGAGACTGTTCGCGACGGCGTCGCTGGCCGGCAGGAAGTTGCCGGCGAACACCATCGGCAGCCCGGTCAGACAGATCATCACGACCACCAGCAGCTTCTGGAGGCCCTGATACAACACCTGGTCGCGCGGGTCGTTCGTGTCCAGCCCGAGCAGGTTCGCACCGCCAAGCAGCTGCAGGACGATGGATGCCGTGACGATCGGGCCGATACCCAACTGCAGGATGGTTCCCTGTCCACCCGCGAGGATGGAGCGGAACTGACCGAACGCGTCTGAACCCTGTCCCGCGAGGCCGTAGACGTAGACGTTCGTCAGGAAGAAATACAAGACGAGTACGCCTGCTGTCCAGCCGAGCTTCCGGCGGAACGGCACGTGGCCCTCTGGCCGGGTGACGCCGGGCATTCGCGTGAGCAGCGGTTCTGCGGTCTCCTTCCAGCCCATCTTACTCTCCTTGCTCGTCGTCGTCGGCTTCCTCGGCTTCTTCGAGCAGTTCCTCGCCGAGTTCCGTCAGGACGGCCTCACCGCCCGCGGCGTCGAGGGCGGTCTCGGCGTCGTCCGAGAAGGCGTCAGCGGTGACGGTGAGTGCCGTGTGACACTGCCCGCCGCCGAGCACCTTCACGCGGTCGATGTCGTTGCGCCCTTCGACGACCTCGCGGGCGTCGACGGCGTAGCCGTCGTCGGTCTCCTCTGCGACACCGTCCTCTGCGAGCAGCACGATATCCTCGTCCAGTTCGCGGAGGTTGATGGTCTCGACGACACGGTCCGTCTTCTGGGGCCGCTTGAAGCCGTGCTTCTGTCGCGGGGGATACAGGTTCTTCTCGTGTTTCTTGCGACCGGCGCGACCGCGACCGCCGCGGTGGCCTGCGCCGCGTCGCTTCTTGTGCGAGCCGCCGCCGTGCGTGCGCGAACCACGCTGTCGTCGTTTCTTACTCGTCATTATCGCATCGCCTCCAGGAGTGAATCGAGCGCCTCGGTCTCCTGTTTACCGAGCATTCCACCTTCCTTGCCGGGGTGTTTGATGCCGTCGTGACCGCCGCGTGGCGGGTGGAGTCGGAGCGTCGGGGAAAGCCCCTGCTCTTTGAGCGTCGTCTCCTCCTCGAAGAGGGCCGACGCGAGCGCGTCGATGTCGTCGTACTCCGTGTTCGCTTCGACCCAGTCATCGTCGATGTCGGCGTCGCCTTCTGCAGGCTCGGCGCGCTTCGCGATGAGCAGGGCGACCGTGTCCTCGGACGGGGTCCCGTGTGCGACCCAGTCGTTCACCTTGGTAATCATGCCGCGGTAAGTGTCCGTCTCGGGGACGAACGTCAGGTGGTTCACCTTGTGCAGGTTCAGCATCGAGAGCGTGTCTCGAACTGCGTGGCTCTGGTTCACCTCGCCGCGGATTTGCACGATTGCTTCCATTACTCGATCACCTCACGCTTCTCGAAGGCTCGCTGTGGGACGCGGGCCTCGCTGGTCGCGCGAAGGGCGTTGAACGTCGCCTTCGCGAAGTTGACCGTCGTCCGGGTGTTCCCGGACGAGCGGGTCCAGATGTCCTCGATACCGGCGAGGTCGAGCACGTGGCGGACGGTCTCACCGCCCGCGAGTCCGAGCCCGCGCGGTGCGGGACGGAGTTCGACCTCGACGGAACCGGCCTTGCCGGTCGTGCGCAGCGCGACGGTGTGGGGACGCCCACAGCCACACTCCCACGACCCGCAGCCGCGCGACACGTCGATGACGTTCAGCTTGGCCACCTCGATGGCCTTCTGGATTGCGCCGCCGACCTGCTCGTCGCGGCCCTCGGCGTAGCCGACGAAGCCGTCGCGGTTCCCCACGACGACGACACACCGGAACTTCACCCGGCGGCCGGAGTCGGTCATTCGCTGGACCATGTTGATATCGAGCACCTCGTCGTCCATCCCCGGGAGGAGCTGGTCGACGATCTCGGGCTCCTTCAGCGGGAGTCCGCTGTTCAGGGCCGCCCGCATGTCGGTGATCTCGCCCTCTACGACCTTGTTTCCGAGCCGCGTTCGCGGCTCCCAGCCTCTATCGCTCATTCTAGTAGTTCCTCACGGAGTTCGTCGAAGTGCTCGGGCAGTTCGGTGGCGTCGAAGTCGCCGCTGTAGAGACCGCCCTCCTGCTCGGCGTAGTCGGCGATGTGGGTACCGCGCGTGCGGTCCCACTCGGCGAACACGTCGTCGTTGTGGGGAATCTCCAGTCCGGCGTCGATCGCGCCCTCCTGCACCGCGAACACCTTGTTACCGGGCGTCGCCGTGTTGAGGCCGATATCGAGCACCGCCTCCTCGACGCCCGCCTCGACGGCGCGCGTACCGAGCAGGAGCCCGGTGAGGTACGCCGCCGGCAGATTGCCGGTGGGTGCCTCCCAGCCGTACTCGTCGAGGTCCTCGGAACTCGCCTCGACGACCGTTTCGTCACCGTTCTGTCCTCGCGTAACCAGCTGCGCCGTGGTGTGCTGGTTGCTCTTGCGAGCGACCAGCCGGGGTTTCCCGGATTTCAGCAGGCGCAACCTCTGATGGTAATTCGTTCGTGCCTCGCGGCGACGCCGCATCGGCACTTTGTATCGTGGTCCGGTTGCCATTGTTAGTAGTTGTTCTCGATGTATCGTTCGAGGTCGGCGACGGAGTCGAACTCACCACCGGACGCCATGTCGTAGACGTCGCGGTAGGTGGAACGGTCGATGTCGCCGTCCTCGCGGAGCTGTTTGAGTGTGGAACGCTGGGCGCGGATCTTCGACTGCCACGCCTCCTTCTTGTTCTGTCGACCGCCGGCCTTCCCTTTGCGGGAGCCGGCTCCCTTCTTGTGCCCGTACGCGCGCTTTGCCGCGCGCTCGCGGGCACGACCGCGCGAGTTGGACTTGGCGTCCTCTGCGCGAATCGCTCCCTCGTCGATGAGGTCACGGACATCCTCGCGGGTAATCGCGTCGGCGAGGTCCTCCTGTCGCCCGGGGTCGAGCCAGATGCGGTTCTTGCCGACATCAAGGATGTCGGCGGCGAGTCGCTTCTGTGCGGTAAGGTCACTCATTCACTTCCACCTCCTCGTAGGTCGGGTTGAGAACGCGGATTTCGCGTTCTTCCGCCACGTCCTCGATGTTCTCGCGCTTGCGACCGCCGACCGTCGAGCCGATGCGGACGGCCTGCGTGTCGCCGTCGACGCCCTCGAGGTCGTCCACGTTGTGGACGTGGACCTCCTCGAAGCCCGACGGGTGCAGTCCGCGCGCCTCGACCGGCGAGCGGAAGCCGGCTTCGACCTTCTGTCCCTTCCCCTTGATTCCACGGCGCTGCTTCGACAGCGCGCCGCGGGGCTTGCGCCACGAGGTCGGGGTGCGCTTTTTCTTGTGGTAGTCCTGTCGGTTGAACTGCGGCGTGGAGACGCGGCTCCGCTCGCCGAGCAGTCGTTCGGTCTCCTCGTCGAGCTCGGGCGTCTTGTCCGCGTGCCCGCGTGCGACGAGTTCCGTCTCGACGGTCCGTTCCTCTTCGTCCGGCTCGGAGTCGCTCTCGTCTTCGACCTCCGCCTCGGTCTCCTCTTCGACTTCGAGACCGCCGACGTCGGCCTTGATTCGGGCCGCGAGGGCGTTTCCGATACCGTCGACGTCGGCAAGCTCGGACTGCGAGGCGCGTCGCACGTCCTCGACAGTCTCGAAGCCCGCGCCCTCGAGGGCCGCGGCCTTCGCGTTGCCGACACCGGAGATGTCTGTCAGCTCTTGTGGTTCGTCGTCTGCCATCAGGCGTTACCTCGTTCCGGTTCGCTGGTGATGTACACGCCGTCCTGGAAGACGCGGGTGTCCTTCCCAGAGACGCGTGTTCGCTGTTCGATATCGGCGGCCGTCTGACCGACGTCCTCGATGCTGGGCCCGGAGATGGTGAGCTCCTCACCGTCGACGGAGACCTGCGTGTCACCGTGGATGGGGACACGCCGCGGCTCTCGCTCGCCGATGAAGTTCTCGATGACGACGGTCTCGTCCTGCACGGAGACCTGCATCGGGAAGTGAGAGTAGAAGACCTCCATCTCGTACTCCCAGCCGTCGGTAACGCCCTGAACCATGTTCCGGACGTGGCTCTCGAACGTGCCGACGGTGGCGTTCGTCTTGGCGTCCGACTCTTCGGACGCGATGACGACGTCGCCGTCTTCGATGTCGACGCTGATGTTCGGATACCAGAGCCGGCGCGTGACGGAGCCGTTCGGTCCCTCGACGATCACGTCGAGATGATCGATGCTCGCGGTCACGTCGTCCGGCACGGCGATGGTGCGTTCAGTAGACATATGCAATCACCTGTCCGCCGATGCCCTGTTCGCGGGCCTCGTAGTGGCTCATCACGCCGTGGCTCGTCGTGACGACGAGCGTCCCGTAGTCGCGAGCGGGGAGGAACCGTTTTTCCCACTTCTCGTAGTCGTCCGCGGTCACGGAGTAGCGCGGCTTCACCGCGCCACAGGCGTTGATGGAGCCTTTCAGTTCGACCTCGAACCGGCCGGCCTTCCCGTCGTCAACGAACTGGAAGGTGTCGACGTACCCGCGGTCTGCGAGCACTTCGAGCACGGAGCCGATTTCGTTCGAGGCGGGCTCTACTGTGTGGTCGAGATGGCCGACGCCTTCCGCGTTGTCGATGCCCGAAAGCGCGGCGGCCAGTGGATCGTTTGCTGTCATGGTTTAGCTGTACTTCTCGAAGCCCATGTCGCGTGCGATCTCGCGGAAGCACTGTCGGCACAGCCAGATATCGTACTTGCCGACAAGCCCCTGCTTGCGACCACACCGCTGACACTCTTCGGTCTGTCCGGTCGGGACAGACTCCTCTGTTTCAGTTTCGCTCATTCGTTCACCTCGACGTCGTACTCAGCTTCGAGGTACGCGACTGCGTCCTCGGGGGTGAGTCGGTGGCTCCCCGGAATCTGTGTACTGGCCTTGTCGCGCTTGTGGACACGGTAGCCCGGTCGCACGAGGTTGACCGTCACGTCCAGCCCGTAGATACCGATTTCGGGGTCGTACTCCTGGCTCGGGAACGCCGTGTGTTCCTCGACGCCAAACGAGAAGTTGCCCGTCTCGTCGAACTGCGACGCATCGATATCTGCAAGCGAGAGCGCCGTCGCGAGGAACTCCTCGGCGAGGTCACCGCGGAGGGTCACCTTCGCGCCGATGGGGTCGCCCTCGCGGACGTTGAACTCCTGGATGGTGCGCTTTGCGGTCGTGCGGACCGGCGTCTGGCTGGCGATTTCGGCGAGGATGTCCTCGGCGTTCGCCAGTTCGCGGCCACCGCGACCGACGCCCATGTGGACGACGACCTTCTCCACCTGCGGCGTTCGCATCTCGTGGAGGTCACTCACGCTCATGCATCATCACCCGTGAAGTTCTCGTCGATGACGACGACGTAACCTTCGACCGTCTCGAAGCGACCGTCGTCCTGGTCGACGAGGACGTTGTTCTGTGAGGAGCCGTTCGTCACCTGAATCTCGTCGACGGTGCCGATTTCGCCGGCGTGTTCGCCGTCGACGGCCGTGACGAGCGCGCCCTCCTCGTACGAGAAGTGCGCGACGACCGACTTGTCGTCGTTCGAGACGACGATCGAGTCGTTTTGCGTGATGGTATCGTCGTCGGCGAGCAGCGTCGTTCCGTCGTGGAGCGTGAGCTGCGTGTCGCCGCCGGCGACCTGCTGTTTCTTCACGACCTTGCCGAGCCGCGAGTCCGCGGCGTCGGCGTCGATTTCGGTGAGCGCGAGCCGCCCACCCTCGTCGGGGAACACGCGGTAGTACTCCTCGCGTTCCACGAAGGCGAGAATGTCGAACATGCCAATCGGGCGCTGTTCGTCACTCAGTGCTTTCCCGTTCACGAGGATGGAATCCTGTTCGAGGGCGTAGCGCGCCTCCTTCTTCGAGTCGACGTAGCCGAGCACGTCGCGCAGAACGATGAGGAGGGGAACCCCCTCTTCGCCGTGCGGGCCCGCGCCCGCCTTCACCGTGTAGGTCTGCTCCTTGCGCTCGACGGGCCACGAGTTCGGTACCGAGAGTCGTTTCTGGTGTCGCGTCATTCGTTGTCCTCCAGGCGCGCTTCGCGCCGGTCGTCTTCGAGGTCGAGCTCCGTCACGACGAGGTTGGACGCGTCGAGCGGCCGTGGCACTTCTTCGCCGTCGGCCGTCTCTTGGGTCACGTCCTCGACGTGGATATCGGTGGAGCGGAGGTCGACGTTGACGACCTCGCCCTCCTCACCGGCGTAGTCGCCGCGCTGGACCTCGACGGTGTCGCCCGCGTTCACGCGAACGCTTCGCTGGTCGTACTCCTCGCGGAGGTCCTCCGAGAGGTGTGCACGGACCTGCTTTTGCTTCTCGTGAAGCGGGGCACGTCGCTGTCTGCTTCGTTGTTTCTCTGGCTGTCGTGTCATACTATCATCGTCGCCGTGCTGGCGATTGCGCCGAATCGTTCGGCGACCTCACGCGCGATTGGGCCTTTCAGCTCCGTCCCGCGCGGGTCCTCGTTCTCATCGACGATGACGGCGGCGTTGTCCTCGAACTTCAGTCGGGTGCCGTCCGGACGGCGGATGGATTTCCGCTGTCGGATGACGACCGCTTCGAGCACCTGCCGTCGCATCTCCGGGGTTCCCTTCGTGACCGAGACGGTGATCTTGTCACCGAGACCGGCCTTCGGGTGTCGGTTCTTCGTTCCCGAATACCCCGACACCGAGGTCACCTTCAGCTGTCGTGCACCCGTGTTGTCCGCACAGGTGATGAGCGAGCCTTTCTCGAGGCCCTGCGTCACGTCTGCGTTGAGCGCTTCCATTAGTTCTCACCCTCCGTATCCGTCGCGACGACGACGTGCGACTTCGTCTTCGATAGTGGGCGGGTCTCTGCGATACGAACCGTGTCGCCGACCGAGATGTCGAGACAGTCAGGGTGGTGTGCCGAGATACGGGACCGTCGCTTCATGAGACGGTCGTATTTCGGCACTCTGACGTCGTACTCTCGCTCGACGACGACGGTTTTGTCCATGTCGGTGGAGGCGACTTCGCCCTCAACCGTCTGTCCGCGCACGCTCAGCGTGCCGTGGAACGGACAGTTCGGGTCAGAGCAGCCGGCCTCCGGTTCCGGTACGTTCAGTCCTAGCGCCATGTGTGTGGTGTTGTCAGTTCGGTTCGCCGGGCGGGACGAGCAACGAGCCGTTCGCCCTCGATGATGACCGTCTCATCCTCAAGAGTGACACGGAACGTCGCCGCCGCCTTCGGAACCTGTTTCGTCCCGTCGCCAGCCACGAGCAGGGTGTGCATCGTCTCATCGACGATGTCTCCCTCGATGCCGACGAGGTCGGCGTTCGACGACTCGATGACCTCCGCGTGGAGACCCGCGAGTTCGTGTCGTGGCAGGGTTTGGGCGTTCATTTCGTTATTCCTCGTTGTCGCCTTCTTCCGCCTGGATCGTCTTGATCTGGGCGATGGTGCGGCGCAGCTCCTTCGTGCGACCCGGATTGTCCGGGGCGCCACCGGCGGCCTGCACTGCCTTCGCGTTCAGCAGTTCCGTCCGAAGCTCTTCGATTTCCGCCTCGCGCTCTGCGGGCGTCATGTCGCGGATCTCCTCGACGTGCAGGATGGCCATTATTCGTCACCCTCCTCGGACTCCTCGTCCATCTCGTCGAGCAGCTCCTCGGCTTCCGCCTCGGTCTCCTCGTCGAGGTCTTCGACCTCTGCTTCGAGGTCGTCGATTTCGGACTCGATGTCGTCGTCGGACGGGGCAGAGGGTGCAGCGCCCTCCTCGGACTCGATATCCTCGTCGACGAGCTCCTCTTCGGCGAGGTCGAGGGCGTCTCCCTCGACCTCTGTCTCGTCGGCTGCCGACTCCTCGTCGAGGTCACCCTCGATCGCCTCGTCGGCCTCCGCGAGCAGCTCGTCCACGTCGCCTTCCGCCTCTTCGATGAACGACTCCACGTCGGCATCTTCGGTGATGGTGAAGTCGTCGGGAAGCTGGGTGTTCGGCGGGATGATCTTCACCTGCACCCCGATAGTGCCGAGCTTCATCACGGCCGTTCCGACGCCGGAGTCGACGATCTCCTCTGCCGGCTCACCGTTGTGCTTCACGTAGCCACGGTTGAACTTCTCCACGCGCGAGCGTGCACCCGTGACCTTCCCGCTCAGGATGATCTCGGCGCCGCGTGCGCCGGCGTCCATGATGCGGTCGATGGTGGTGTGGCCGGCCTTCCGGAAGTACCAGCCGCGTTCGAGCGCGTTCGCCAATCGGTCGGCGACGATCTGCGCGTTGAGATCCGGCTCGTCGACCTCCTGAACGTCGATCTGGGGGTCGTCCATGTCGAACCGCTCTTCGATCTCGGTGGTGAGCTTCCGGATGTTCTTCCCGCCCTTGCCGATGACCATCCCTGGCTTCTCGGCTTTGAGGACGATCTGGGTCCCCATCGGCGTCTGTGCGAGCTCCATACCGCCGTAGCCGGCTCGCGCCAACTCGTCGGCGAGGAACTCGTCGATCTGGGTTCGTTCGAGCCCCTGCTCGATGAACTGGTGTTCGTCTGCCATTATTCGGATACCTCCTCGGTGACGATTTCGACGTCGACCTGCGGTGTGTTCCACGCGGACGCGCGGCCCATCGCGCGGGGCTTGCGGCCCGGCGACTCACCGACCTTGTGGGCGGCGACGTGGATGATCTCCATCGACTCGCCGTCGAAGCCCTGGTGGTCTGCGTTGTTCGACACGTTCTCGAGCAGATCGAGGAACGCTTTGCTGGCCTTCTCCGGGAAGCGCCCAGCGTCCCAGCCGTCGATGTCGGACCGGTGTGCGACACCGCTGTTGTGGGACTTGAAGGGAACCGACCGCTCACCGGCGATGACGGCGTCGAGATACTCGGACGCCTCGCCGACGGTCATCCCCTTGATTTCCCGGGCGATGGCCTTGCTGTGCTTGTGGCTCATATGACGCTCTCGGAGCATGGCTTTCGCCGTCGTGTCCGAGTCTACGTCGATGCTGTAGCTGATTCCCATTATTTGAGCGGGACGAACTTCGAGGACCGAGTCGCCCCAATACCGGCCTGCCCGTGTTCGACGGAGTTGCGCGTTAGCACGAACTCACCGAGATAATGGCCCAGCATCTCCGGCTCGACACGGACGCGCTCGAACTCGTGGCCGTCGTAGACGGCGAAGGTGAGTCCGACGAACGACGGGACCACCGGCATGTTGCGCAGGTGCGTGCGGAGCGGGTTGTTGGCCGTCTCCTCCTCGCCGCTCTCGCGTGCGTCATCGAGCAGCTTCTGCTGTTGCTCGGTGAGACCACGGGTGATACTTCGCCGCAGACGTGCGGGGAACAGTTCAGCAACCTCGTCGAGCTCCATCGACTGGAGTTCGTCGAGCGTGTGACCGCGGTAGGTGAACTCACCCTCGCGGCCGGTCTGGTACTCTGTACTCATTGTTAGTTACCTCCCTTGCCGCCGCGGCCCGTGGAGCGCGACGCGATGTCACCGACCTTGCGGCCCGGTGGCGCGTTACGCGAGACGGACTTCGGCTTGCCGGGGTGCTGGCGGCCACCGCCACCGAACGGGTGGTCGACGGCGTTCATCGCGACCCCACGCACGTTCGGCCACTTCGTGCCGCGTGCGCGCATCTTGTGGTGCTTGTTGCCGGCCTTGACGAACGGCTTCTCCGTTCGACCGCCGCCCGCGACCGCGCCGATGGTGGCGCGTGCCTCGGGGCTGAGACGGCGGACCTCACCGGACGGGAGCTGGACGACCGTCACGTTGCGGTCATGTGTCATCAGCGTCGCGTTCACGCCGGATGCGCGTGCGAACTTCCCACCGTCGCCGGGCTGTCGCTCGACGTTACAGATGGGGACGCCCTCCGGAATCTCGGCGAGCGGGAGCGTGTTCCCGACCGCGATCTCCGCGGAGACACCCACCTGTAGGGTGTCACCGACGGCCACGCCCTCGGACGCGAGGACCAGACGCTGGTCGCCGTCCTCGAACTCGACCGCCGCGAGCGGGGCCGAGCGAGCCGGGTCGTGTTCGATGTCGACGACGGTCCCGCTGACCACGTCACCGTCTTCGACCGTGCGGTGCGACAGATTCGCCTTGTAGCGGTGTGACGGCGCTCGGAACGTCGGGCCACCACGACCGCGTCGTTGTCCTTGGATTCGTCGTCCCATTTAGAACACCCCGATGCGCGAAGCGACTTCCTGCGCGTCGTCCTCCTCAGAGAGGGTGACGACGGCCTTCTTCGTCCCTTGCGGCGTTACCTGCGTGTTGACGCTCGTCACGTCGACCTCGAAGCGGCTCTCGACCGCTTCGCGGACATCCGGCTTTGCGGCGTCCGTGTCGACGATGAACTGGAGCGTGTTGTTGAAGTCCATGTCGTTCATGGCCTTCTCCGTCACGAGCGGGTACTTGATCGTCATCGGTCGGCCACCTCCTCGAGGGCCGACTCGGTCCACACGGTCAGTCGCCCCGGGTGCGTCCCGGGCGCGAGGTCCTCTGCGGAGACGTTCGCCGCGGTGGCGACCGTCGCGCCCGCGAGGTTGCGTGCGGCCTTCGACGGTTCTTCGCTCGTCACGAACAGGACCGACGATGGCTCCTTGTGCTTGCGGCCACGGGTCGTCCCGCGTCCGGCGCGCACTTTCTTGCCGTCGTCGGCGCGCTCGATGTCGGCGTGTGCGCCGACGGCTTCGAGGAAGGAGACGACTTCCTGCGTCTTGAGTAGGTCCTCGAACTCGTCACTCACGACAAGTGGCAGCTCAAGGTCGTCATCGAAGTCGTGACCGCGCTCCGCGACGCGCTCGGCGTCCGTGGTGGCCGCGATGGCCGACCGGACGGCGAGCTTTCGCTCCTTCGTGTTGATGTCGAGTCCGCGGTCCTTCTCGGCCTTCGGCGGGTGTGCCGGACGGCCCTTGACCGCCTGCGGGACGCGGCGACCCTGTCCGTCCTGTCGAGGGACGTGGGCCATGCCGCGACCGGAGCCTTGCGACTCCGCGGGCGTTCGGAGCCCGGCGAACTCGTCTGCGCCGTAGTCCTGTTGTCGATTCGCCTGTGCGGCCTGAACGGCGCGCTTGATGAGGTCCGGCCGGTAGTGGGTCTCGAAGACCTCCGGCAGCTCGACCTCGCCAGCGTCCGAGCCGTCGAGATTACGTACTGTCGCGTTCATTGTCCTTGGTTAGACGCCGTAGAGACGTAGCGCACCTCGGGGTCGAGACGCGGCTGGTCGTTCGGTCGCACGGCGGGGCGAAGACGGAGCAGACGCTTGTTCGGACCCGGCAGGGAGCCTTTCACGAGCGCGTAGTCACCGTCGACCTCGCCGTAGTTGACGAAGCCGCCGTCGGGGGTCACGTCCTCGTCACCGAGCGCGATGAGCCGCTTGTTCAGCTCCGTGCGCTGGTGGTAGCCCGTCTGGCCCAGCTGCGGGACCGTCGAACGGACGCGCGATGGGTTCCACGGACCGAGGTTGCCGATGCGTCGGCGCCATCCCTGGCGTGCGTGTTTGCCCTTTCGCTTCTGGACGCCCCATCGCTTGACGGGGCCCTGCGTCCCCTTCCCCTTCGTGATGCCCGCAACGTCGGTGTACTCGCCGGCGCGGAACACGTCCGTCGCGGCGTGTTCACCGCCGTCCTCAACGAGGTCGAGTGCGAACTCGACGCGGTCGGCGATGGAGCCACCGCCGACGCGAGTCTCCATCACGTCGGGCTTGTTCTTCGGCACACCGCCGAGCACGCCCGGCGTGGTGTGCGTGACGACGCGAACGTCATCGATGTCGCCCGCTTCGAGCGCATCGTGAATCGCGTCGGTGTCGGTGCTCTGTTCGTCCGGGGCCGAGAGCGCTCGGTCGAGGTCCTCGTGAAGCTCGTTGCTCCACGCCTCGGTGAGCGGCTGCAGCCCGTAGTTCGTTTCCTCGTAGACTCGAAGCGCAGCGGCGCGCATCGGTGGCGTCTCAACGACGGTGACAGGGACCGTCTCCTCCATCCCCTCGCGCGGGGAATTCGGTTCGTCGTTGATGGCCACGACGTGGGACATGCCAGCCTTGTATCCGGCGAAGCCCTGGAGTCCCGGCTGCCCGTCGTCGTCGGGCCAGCTATTGAACCGCGGCACCTCGCTGGCGGCGCGGACGCGCGGGCCGAAGCCCATCGAGCCTTTTCGTGGTCTGTTTGGTTGTGGCATTCTGGTCTCACTCCATTGTGAGGACAGCAAGGGAGGCGAACATCGCTTCCTCAGTTCGCACGACCTTGCTGCCTTGATTCGGGACCGTGTTGAGCCAGAGGTCGAACCGCGAGAGCGGTTCGTCTGTGTCGCAATCAGAGCCGGGCCCGTCGCCCGACCCGTCGGTTACGTCGCTCGGTTCCACACCGAGTATCTTCGGCAGCCCCCGCTTGGGGGCACCGAAGACGACGGTACTGTCTCCACGCGCGGGCTCGATATCCTCGAGCAGTCGCGGAGAGACCGGCTCGCCGTGTCGCGACGCGGCGATACGAACGCCGGCGTCGGGACGAGCGAGCACGGTTTGCAGGTCCGCGCGTTCCACCTGATACCCCGACGGTGGGATATCAAGCAGTCGTGCGCGCACCGGTCGTCGCGAAGTAACCCTGACTGTGACGCGTTCTCCCTCCCGTGGTGTCGCCATCGCCGGCGGCACGGGCAGCGAGACCGGGTGTTGCATGCCGCAATTGACCCGAACGCGGTCGTCAGATCCGACCTCGGTCACGATTCCCTGTCTTAACGACCCCGAATCGTCGGATTCGGAGCCGGTCTGTGAAGCGACGCGGAGCGGCGGCAGGACGCCGACGTACGCCAGTTCGTCACGCCTCCCCCACAGCTCCTTTCGGAGGTCCGGGGGCGTGGCCGCGTACCGTAAGACGGTATCGACGAACCCGTCGCCGAACCGCCCGTCGTCGCCCGACGAATCGGGGTAGACGACGAGACGGTCCACCCGAAAGATGACCGCCGCGCGTGCGACGTAACCGAGTTTGCGAGTCGCCTCGCGTTTGTCCTCGGCCTCTCGGGTCAGAGACGACGGCACGAGTACGGTGCGTGTCATGCCGAATCGCTTCCGTGTCTGCTCACTAGACTGTGACAACGATACCGAACCCGGACATAAAAGTGGCCCGCTTTGCGCGCCGGCTGTCGGCCGTTCACAGGCGTTTCAACGTGTGTCGCCGTCACACGGTACGGCGTGTCGACCGCCCCGCCCTCCCCCGTTTCGGAAGCCTTTTACTCATCACCGTTCTCGCTTGAAACGCAGACGCGCACCGATAGTGTAGTGGTATCACGTGACCTTGCCATGGTCACAACCCGCGTTCAAATCGCGGTCGGTGCATCCCTACTTATACTTTTTACAGAGTGTACTGACAAGTCTCGGGGGGACTCACTGTAAGTGCGTCCGCCATTCCGGACGGTATTGCCCCCGACGAGTGCGGAATCGAGGGCATCGACTGGCTGTAGCACCCACCTCTTTTCAGAAACGGACGACGGCCCGCATCTGCCGGTGGATTGAAGCCTCACTCCCGACTTGTACACGTCATGCCATCTCGACGCCGACAGTTTCTGACGACCACGGGGGGTCTGTCGATGGTAGCGCTTGCCGGCTGCTCGGCGAGTTTGAACCGACTCAACGGGGGCGGAGAATCGTCCCAGTTGAAGCCGCAAAAAGCAGTTGTCGACCAGTTCATCACCGGCGTGAACGAGAACGACCCCGACGCAGTGGACGAATCCGTGGGGTCGTGGGCTGCCGGTGCGTTCACGGCGGACAACATCGGAGAGTACACGTTCGAGCGCGGGGATTTGCGGCGAACTACTCGCGAACGGACGTACGTGATTCTCGAGACAGATCTTACGATCACGCACCAGGGAGAGTCGCGGACGGAAGAGGTCTCCTTTCGATTGTCCGAGGCCAGAGAAGAGTGGTACATCGGACAGATTTTCATCGTCGGTGGACTCATCATCGATGGGGAGGCGCTGGGACCGCCGTCTGCCTTCATGGACGCAGAGTTCGACTCGGCACCGACCAGCAGCGACGAGACCGGTGTACTGACGGTTAGACACAGTGGTGGTGGACCGCTTACCGCGAAGGGACTGACGTTCCGCGGGACGATAGTGGATCCCGAGGGTGCCAACCCCGACATCTCGACCGACGGCGTGACAGTCGCCGAGGCGACGCAGCGGTCGCAATTCGTTCCGGGAGACACCCTGACTATCGGGGTCGAAGCCGAGTATCAAATCAGCGTCAGGTACAGCAAAGAGGGACTGGGCAGCACGGTGATTCTGCAGGAGTTCAGCCACTCGTAACGACAGTTGCCTGCGGTGAGTTCCGAACACTCGTAGCGAGACCGTCGACGACAGACTAGCCGACAAGGTACGGATTCTCGACGTGGACGCAGAAGACCGCCAGCGGCGAGCAGTGGCCGACCACCGGGGCCTTCGCGATACTTCGCAACCACCGGACCACAGCCGGAGCCTACGCGACTCGCGAGCCGCTGTCTGGGTTACTCGGTAGTCGGCACCGGCGAGAGGGAATCACGCAAGGAGCGCATTCGTCTTGTCGGCGTTTAGTCGCATATAATCACCTTCCATCGCTTGGAGACATCCCAATCAACAGTTAACCGTTTGCAGTTGATTTCATTTAGTATGTGCATACTCGTCCAAAAGCTAGCTCGTTCGCGTGACAAACGTCTCGCAGTCGGCGCAGGTCGTCGATGACTCAGATGGAAGCGTCGCTGCCGACCGACCGAACGCCGGCGACGCTGCACGAACGGGCCGAGCAGCTCGTCCTCGATACCGTGACGGAAGCCAGCGCGGAGGGTGTGGTGCTGGCCCTCGACGGGAGTGTCGAGACGGCGACGCTCGCCGCGGTCGCGACCGACGCGCTCGGTCCCGACAGCGTGACCGCGCTCGTCATGCCGGCGTTCCTGACGAGCGAGGCCGCCGCCCGCGACGCCGAAATCATCGCGCAGGGGCTCGGTCTGACTCCCCAGCGCGTCCAGCTCCAGCCGCTACTGGGGGCGTTCCGCGAGGCGATGGACGAGACGGGCGTCCCCGCCGACGACACCGTCGCGGTCGAGAATGCGCTCGCGCGGTTCCGGATGGTGTGTCGCTACTACGTCGCGAACACGACCGACCTGCTTGTCGCCGGCGCAGTCACGCGCACCGACCGCCTGCTCGGGACGGTGACCAAACACGGGACCTTGGGCGCTGACCTGCTCCCCTTCGGCGCGTGCTACCGGAGCGAGGTGATGGCCATCGCCGAGCGACTCAACGTGCCCGCGTCGTCACCGGCCGGCTTCGAGTCGAGTCCGACCGATGCCGAACGACTCGGCGTCGACCACGCGACGCTCGACGCCGTCCTCGTCGGGCTGGTGGAGGACGGAGAATCACCCGCGACGGTCGCCGAGCGCGTGGGTGTCGACTCGGCGACGGCCGAACGCGTCGCCGACTGGGTGGCTGTGACGGCACACAAGCGCCAGCCGCCGAAGGTCTCCGACGACGCCCACGAGGCTCGCTGAACCGCGATTTCGCCTGAACTGCGGGTCCCATCGAAACCGAGGGTCCGGACCGAGATATAGTGCGGTCGAGCATCCCCGTCACTGGTCCTCACAGCGGTGTAGCGAAGTCAGTCGCGCCACGGCCAAGGTCGATAATGTGATAGCCGGAGGGGACCGGACGAGGAGACGTGGCCGGCTCCCACCAGAAGATACGAGCCAGCGGGGCGCGAACTGGGTGTATGACAGTCGTTGCACTGCTGAGTGTGGCTCCGGTTATCGAGGGAAGCATGGCGAGTGAGGTGGCGAAGGCCGTCGCCGCGCTCGACGGCTTCGACGTTGAGTACGAGACCAACCCGATGGGGACGGTCATCGAGGCCGACGATATCGACGAGCTGATGCTCGCGGCCACGGCCGCACACAAGGCCGTCGACGGCGACCGCGTCAGTACGTTCCTCAAAATCGACGACAAACGCACCACAGACACCACGGCGGGGTCGAAGGTGGACCGCGTCGCCGAGGAGCTCGGCCGCGAGCCGCGAAGCGCCTCCGACGAGTAGCGCTGTCGCCACAGTTATTTGCTGGTGGTACAACCAGTTGATATGTGCGTGCTCGTGACGGGCGGAAGTCGCGGTGTCGGTCGAGCGACAGCTATCGAACTAGCAACGGACCACGACGTGGCGGTCGGCTACGGCGAGAACGAAACGGCAGCCGAGGAAACCGTCGAGGTGTTTCGCGACCGCGGTGCGACTGCCGTGACCGTCGGCGGTGACATGCGCGATTCGGCCGACGCAGACCGACTCGTCGCCGAGACCGCCGACGCGCTCGGCGGGCTGGACGCGGTCGTCTCGAACGCCGGCATCGTCCGGCCGAACCGCGTCGAAGAAACGACCGACGAGGCGTGGCGCGACGTGCTCGGCGTCAACCTCGATGGAGCCTTCTACGTGAGTCGGGCCGCGACGCCGCATCTACGCGAGAACGGCGGCGCGCTCGTCTACGTCTCCTCGGTCGGCGGGACCGCAGGGACGGTCGATGCGGCCTACGCCGCCTCGAAGGCCGGCCTCCACGGGTTGACTCGCGCCCTCGCGCGCGAACTCGGTCCCGACGACGTGCGGGTGAACGCGGTCGCGCCCGGCCCGGTCGATACGAGCATGAACGACGCCATCGTCGAGTATCTCGAAGCCGAGTCGTTCCGCGGCCACGAGAACGTGGACACCCACCTGCCGGCGTACGCCTGCACGCCTGAAACCGTCGCCGAGAGCGTCCGCTTCCTGTTGGAGACCGAGTACGTCCACGGGGAGATACTCAGACTCGACGGCGGGATGAGTCTCGGCTGAAACGGACATTCCTTTCCTGTCGCCCGCACAGAAGGGTGTATGGAGAGTCTCAATCGGATGGCCCTCGAACTCGTCGACGAGGCCATCGACTTCGCTGACGAACTCGCTATCGAGACCGAGACGCTTGACAACGGCGCGACCGTCCTCGATTTCGGGGTCGACACCCCCGGCGGCTACGAGGCCGGCTTACTGCTCGCCGAACTCCAGACCGGCGGGCTGGCGACGGTCCAGACCGAATCCGGGGAAGTCGACGGTGTCCCGATTCCCCACACCACCCTCCACACCGACCACCCCGCAATCTCGCTGCTCTGTTCACAGAAGGCCGGCTGGGAGGTCTCCGTCGGCGAGTTCGAGGGACTCGGCTCCGGGCCGGCCCGCGCGCTCGTCGCCGAGGAAGACGAGTTCCGGCGTATCGGCTACGCCGACGCCTCCGACTTCGCGACGCTGTGTTTGGAGTCTGACACTCTTCCCGACGAGGCCGTCGCCGACCACGTCGCCGACATGACGAACACCGACCCCGGCTCCGTCTTCCTGCCGACGTTCCGCACCGACTCGATTACGGGGAGCGTGACGCTCGCGGCCCGTGCCGGCGAGATGGTCGCCTTCCGGCTTGCCGAACTCGGCTACGACCCGCTGGATATCATGACAGTCCACGCCAGTGCACCGATCGCGCCCGTCGCCGACGGGTATCAGGCCGCCATCGCACGGACGAACGACGCGCTCGCGTACGGCGGTAAGGTCCACGTCACCGTCGACAGCGACTTCGACCGCTTCGACGAGCTCCCGTCGACGGCGGCAGACGAGTACGGCCGCCCCTTCGCCGACATCTTCGAGGCAGCCGACTGGGACTTCTACGACGTGCCGACGGACGTGTTCGCGCCCGCACAGGTGACGGTCGACGTGTTGGGCGGTGAGACGTACAGCCACGGCCGGGCCGACGAGGCCCTGCTCGCGGAGTCGTTCGGGCTGTGAGGTTCAAAATCGTTCCGCCGGTGCCCGACTCGCCGGCGCGCATCGAGACGGTGTGGAAGGCCGTGCCCATCGTCCCCGACCCGGAGGACTCCTGTTGTCAGCGGCTGATGGCCGACGCCGACGTGCCCTCACAGGACGAGGCGAAGGAGTGGCTCACCTTCTGTCGCGCGCTCAAACTCGTGGAGGAGGGACCACGCGGCTACGCCCGTATCCGTGACGGCTACGACCCCGCCGAGTTTCCGGAGCGCTTCCGCGAGCGCGTCTACGCCGTCCCGGAACTGCTCGCCGTGCTCGCCGACGCCGAGGAACCGCTCTCGCCCGAGGTGGTGTTCGATCGCCTGCGCGGGCGCGTCCCCGCGTGGGAGCGCGCGCGAACCAACGACTGGGAGGGGACGTGGACGCGCCGCGTCGAGCGCCTGCTGGAGTGGGCCGTGTTGTTCGGATTCGCAGAACGGGCGGGCGACGGCTACCGCGCAGCCTGACAGAACGGTTATTACCGTTCGGTGATACCCCCCGACCATGTACGACGCCGTCCTGTTCGATGTCGACGACACGCTGTGTCGCTACCGGCGCGACGCCGACGAGGTGCTCGCTGAGGCGTTCACGGACGTGGGCGTCGACCCCTACTTCGGACAGGACCACTACCACGACCGCTACCCGGAGTTCGTCGATTCGACGGACGGTATCGATCACCTCCGCGAGGAGTGTTTCGCCGCCATCTCCGCCGACGCCGGCCGCGACCCCGACCTCGGGCGCGCGGTCGCACGCGCCTTCGCTGCCGCCCGCGACCACTCCGACGTCGAACCCCTTCGCGGCGTGCACGACGCCGTCGAGACCATCGTCCGCGACCACCGTATCGGCGTCGTCACGAACGGCGCACCCGAGATGCAGCAGGCCAAGCTCCGCGGCCTGGGACTCGATGACGCCTTCGAGACGGTTGTCCACGCCGGCTACGACGCGCGCGCGAAACCGCACCCCGAGCCGTTCGAGCGGGCGCTCGATGCGCTCGACGCCGACCCGACGCGGGCCGTCCACGTCGGCAACTCACTCTCCTCTGACGTGGCCGGCGCACACGCGGCAGGTCTCGACTCGGCGTGGCTCGACGCCGGCACGACGCCCGACCCGACGCCGACTCACACCCTCGCGTCGATGTCAGACCTGACGACCCCGCCGTGGGTCTGAGTCGCGCCGCCGGAGCCGTTCGATACGCTCGTCCATCGGCGGATGCGTCGCCAACAGCCGGGTGAGCGTCCCCGTCTCGTCGCCGTGGATGTACAGCTGTGCGAGCGGGCCGGAGGGCGTACTCGCCCGTCGAATCGTCGCGAGCGCCGAGGCCAGCGCCCGCGGGTTCCCAGTCAGCTCCACGGCGGTGTCATCGGCCGCGAGCTCGCGACGGCGCGAGTACGCCCGCAAGAGGGCAGTCAGTCCGAACAACAAGACAACCGCGAGCGAGCCGACCGCGGCCTGTGCCCACGCGGTCGTCGCCTCCATCTCCGCGGGCGAGTCGCCGCGCGCGAGCGCGAGCGACCGCGCGACGCCGACCGCGAGCAGGGCCGCCGGCAACAGGAGAAGTCCGAGCAGCCTGGCGACCGTCGAGGTGGCCGTCGCCCCGAGTGTCCCCACGAGTCCGTCGCGGGCACGGAGGTGCGCGAGTTCGTGGGCGAGAATGCCCTCCAGCTCCGGCCCGGAGAGCAGCCGGAAGAGCCGCACGTCGAGGACGAGCACGCCGTCGCGTCGACCCCCGAGCGCGAGCGCGTTCGGCATCTCCATCCGGGCGACACACACCGTCGGCGGTTCGATGTCGAGTCGGTTCGAGAGGTGCGCGACCCGTCGGTGAAGCTCGGGACTGCATTGGGGAGCGAGCGGCTCTGCACCGAGAGATTCCACGATAGCGCGCGTCCCGAACCGATAGGAGCCGTAGCCGAAGGCGATGGTCACGCCAGCGACGACGAGCACGGTCGCCACGGGGTCGGGCCGGTGGCTCCACACCACGGCGAGGGCAGCCCACGCGAGCGCCGCCGCAGCCGCGTAGAACACGAGCGTGGCGAGGGCGGCAAACAGCCAGACCGGACCCCGCTCCATCACTCGACGCTGGTGACGGTGCCGACGCCCTTGCTCGACCCCTCGCGGAAGACGAACCGTTGGCCTTCCTCGACCAGATACGGGCGGAACTTGAATCGAACCGTCGCCTCGCCGGAATCCCCGGGGAGTAGTTGCCCGCCTTCCGGGTGGATGGAGGCGGCCTCGCTCACGGTTTCGAGGTGGACGACCGGCTCGTAGCCGTCGTCGATGCGCGTCGGATGGTTGAGCACCATCACGTCGGCCTCGAACTCACGGACGGGCGTCGGCGCGCTCTCGCGGGGGACGAGCACCATCCCGCGCTCGATTTCTTCTTCCTTCACGTTCGAGAGTGCGATGCCGACGATGCGGCCGGCCTGCGCCTCCTCGACCTCGTGGTAGTGCATCTCGATGCTTCTGGCTTCGACCTCGCGAAACTGGCCGTCGGCCATCGGCCCGAGGAGGAGTTCGTCGCCGACCTCGACGGTGCCGGAGCGGACGGTGCCGGAGGCGACGGCCCCCACGCCCGTGACCGAGTAGCTCCGGTCGATGTACATCGAGAAGTCGCCGGCGGTCTGGACGGTCTTCGGGAGTCGCTCGAAGAGCTCATCGAGCAGGGGAAGCCCGTCCATCGTGACGGCGCTCGTTTTGACCACCGGGACGACCTGCGGAGAGATCTCCTCGACGGCGGCGTCGACGCCGTGGCGCTCGACTGACAGCGGCGTCTTCTCGGCGTTGCGGAGCAGTCGCTCCACCTCGCGTTCCACCTCGGCGACCCGCTCGTCGGCCACCATATCCGTCTTCGTAATCGCGACCATCGTCGGCAGGTCGGTCGCGAGCAGGATGCCGAGATGCTCGCGGGTGGTCTTGGTCGGACCGTCGTCGGCCGCGACGACGAGCAGTCCGTAATCGAGCTTCTGTCCCACGAGCCCCCGAATCGTAGTTCGGAGCCACGGCTCGTGGCCCACGGTGTCGACGAAGGAGACGAGCCGTTCCGCCTCCTCGACGACGCCCGCGCGGTCGCTCTTGCGGTCTGGGTTGTCCATCCGGACGGCCATCCCCTGCTCGTCGAAGCCGTAGACGCCATACGAGAGGTCCGCAGACAGCCCGCGCTCCATCTCGTGGGGCTGCACGTCGAGAAACGACCGCGTACCGCCCTGCCCGTCGTCGGGGTCGCCGGTGACGAGCGAGCCGACGAGCGTCGACTTCCCGTGGTCGACGTGGCCGGCCGTCCCGACGACGATGTGGTCGTCGTCGCTGTCGAAGACAGCCCCTTCTTTGAGAGTCGCGACGCCGATGAGACCCTCGGTGTCGCTGTCGTCGGCGTCGCCGGCGCTCCACGTCTGTACGTCGTCGATGTGTGCGCCGGCCTCCTCGGCGAGGACCGAGAGCACGTCCATCGTCTCGGAGAAGGCGTCGGGGTCGATGCCCGCGATACCGCCGTCGTCGGTGACGCCGACGGCGTAGGTTGCCTCGCCGTCGCCCGAGAGGACGCGGTGGCGAAGCTGTGCGGCGAGTGACTCCATGCGGCCGTCGGCGAGGTGGACGCCGCGGGTGAGTCGCTGTTTGAACTCCACGCTTCCGTCCTCGCGTTCACCGTGTTCGAGGGCGAAATCAAGCGTGCCGCGGTCCGCGCTCATTGATAACTGGTAGCGTCCGCCGGGACTAAAGCCTTCCTCGGGCCTCAGGCTGTCGAAACAAGCCCGACGCCGACCGCGAGGACAACCCCGCCTGCGACGAGTGCCGGCCCGATGGCCTCGTTCAGGAGTAGCCCACCGAGCGCGATACCGACGACCGGCTGTGCGAAGAACGCGACCGCGGTGGTCGAGGCGGCCGCCCGCTCGATGCCCTTGTACCACAGATACCACGCCAGCGCGGTCGAGACGACGCCGAGGTACGCGACCGCCGCGACCAGCGCCGGCGACCACGCGATAGCGCCGAGCGAGGCGTCCGTGAGCGTCAGCTCCGCGAGCGCACCGAGCGCGAACAGCGGGACGGCAAGCGCAGTCGCGTACGTCGCCGTCTCCAGCGCCGAGTAGGTCCGAATCAGTCGCTTGCCGAAGGCCGTGTAGCCGGCGAACGTGGCGGCAGCGACGACAAGAAGCGTGGGACCGACGAGCGCGTCGGAGGCGAGGTCCGCCAGCGTGTACCGGCCAGCGAGGACGACCCCCGTCCCGACGGTCGCGAGCAGGATGCCGACGGCCTTCCGCGAGCCGAGGGATTCACCAAGCACCGCCACCCCGAGCGCGACGGTGAACACGGGTGTCAGAACGGTGATGAGCGACCCCTGTGCCGCGGTCGTGAGGTCGGTCCCGAGAAACTGGGCCGCGAGCGACACCGCCAGCAGGGCGGCCAGCCCGGCGAAGCCGCGCCAGTCCCGCCGGGAGAAGGAACGCGACGGCTTCACGACCCAGACGAGCGGGAGCAGGACCGCCGCGCCGAGGACTGCCCGCATCGTCACGAGCGTCAGCGGCGGAATCTGGGCGAACCCCCACTTGGAGACGACGTACATCCCACCCCAGATGCTCGCGGCCAAAAGCGGCGCGAGCAGCGGGGAGTCACGGAGCGGCATCGACCGAGGCCTCGTCCAGTGCCTCCAAGAAGCCGTCGGCAAAGCCCGCCTCGGTGACGGTGTCGGCGGCCGCCCTCGCGGTGTCGTCGGCGTTGGCGACGGCGTACGACTCGCCGGCGATGTCGAACAGTTCGGCGTCGTTCTCGCTGTCGCCGATAGCGAGAAACTCACTCGGTTCGTAGCCGAGGTCCGCGGCTATCGTCTCCAGGCCGGTACCCTTGTCGACGTCCGGAGCCTTGACGTGGTAGGCGTAGCCCGTGTCGACGACCTCCAGTCCGTGTTCGGTCGCGAGCGATTGGAGGGGTTCGAACGGTTGCTCGAGCGCGACGGCCACCTCCGTCTCGCGCCAGTAGTTCGTGAGGTCGGGAGTCCCCCACCCGAGATCGTAGCCGGCCGCGCGGTAGGCGTCGGCGACGGCACGCGCGGCCTCGGGGTCGCCGTTGTGGGTGATACCGGCCGACTCACACAGCGTGACACCGCCGTTCTCGGCGATGACGCGGTTGGGGAGGTTCAGGTATCGACACAGTGCGGTCGGAAACGGGAACGCCTTCCCCGTGGCGATGACGACCGGCGCGTGGTCGTGATAGGCGCGCAGTGCGTCGAACACCCGCGGGTCAAGCCCCACGTCGTCGTGTGTTCTGGTGAGAGTCCCGTCGATATCGACAGCGAGGGGGCGCATGCGTTCGCTCACACCGGGAGCAACAAAAGCTACTCCGTCAAGCGGTCGTACGCCTCGGTCACGTCCTTGAACTCCTCCTCGTCGCCGCCGCGGTCGGGGTGTTTCTCCTTTACGGCCTCGCGGTAGGCTCGCTTGATGGCCTGTTCGTCGGCGTCGGGCGCGACCCCGAGGATGTCTGCCGCCTCGGTGCGCGAGGGGCCGGAAGGCGTCGAAGAGTCGATGCGTTGGCCCTGTCGCGTCCGGCCGCCCGCGCCGGACTGGCGACCGAACCGGGTGTTGGCGTCGCCAAAGCGCGGACCGGCACCGAACCCACCGGTCTTCCCGCGCGTCCGCCCCTGTTCGCCGGGCTGTGTCCCCCCACCCTGTCGGCGGCGCTGTTCGTTCGCCATTCGGGCCTGTCGCGCCTGCTGTTCGATGCGCTCGCGCATCTTTCCCGACGCCTGCTGGTAGAACAGATACGTCGCCGCGGCAAACGGGGTCGCGAAGATGAAGACGACCGGACTCCCTAGCGTCAACGCGAGCAGGACCATGACGACGGTCATACCGGCGAAGACACCCATGAGCCCGACGACGAGCGACGAGCGATTCACACCCTCCATACGGCCGTGGGTGTGGTAAGTCACTCGCCCGGCTCACCCGCCCTACACTTTTGCCCGCACACGGTGTAACGCCAGTATGAGCATCTCCGGTGGCTGTGAGCTGTGCACGACCGGTGACGCATCGTTCGGCTGTGACCGCTGTGGCAAGCTCGTCTGTGACGAGCACTACGACCGCGACTCCGGTTACTGCACCGAGTGCGCCGCGGAGCTTCGTCGTCCACACGACCCCGTCGAAGAGCGCGACGACGACGGCTTCGACGACGGCGTCGACACCTACCGCGTCGACTAGCGGTACTCGTTGAGCCGGCGCTTGAGCCGGCGTGCAGCGTCACCGGCCGCATCGAAGTACGCCGACTCCTCGCCCGCCTCCTCGCCGGCGAAGATGATGCCGCGCGAGGAGTTCACCAGCCCGACCCCGCCGGCGAGTCCGTGCTCGACGGCGGCCTCGGCGTCCCCGCCCTGTGCGCCGACCCCCGGCACGAGGAAGGGCAGGTCGGGGACGAGTTCGCGCACCGCTTCGAGTTCTTCTGGTGCAGTCGCGCCGACGACGAGTCCGACGTTACCGTCGCTCCACTCGGCGGCGCGTTGAGCGACGTACTCGTAGAGTCGCTTGTCGTTGCCGACTTCGAGATTCTGGAAGTCGCGCGCACCCGGGTTGGACGTGCGCGCGAGCACGAACACGCCCGCATCCCGACGGGAGAGGAACGGCTGGAGCGAGTCCTCACCGAGATACGGATTGACCGTAATCGCGTCGACGGTATCGAGGACGCCGGCGTACTGGCGCGCGGTGTTCCCGATGTCGCCGCGCTTGGCGTCGAGTAGGACGGGGACGCCCTTCCCGTGGGCGTACGCGACAGTCTCTTCGAGCGCACGCCAGCCGTCGGGGTCCTCGTAGAAGGCGGCGTTGGGTTTGTAACACGCCGCGTGCTCGTGGGTCGCGTCGATGACGCGACGATTGAACCCCCACCGCGGGAGGTCGCCGTCGAGGAAGTCGGGAAGCCGGTCCGGGTCGGGGTCGAGACCGACGGAGACGACGCTGTCTGTCGTCTCGATACGCGCGGCCAACTCGTCGAAGAACGCCATATCGAGAGCGCGCGAGGCGACTACTACAACGTTGCGTTGCGTGGCGGCTCACTCGGCCGGCTTCGTCGAGGCGGTCTGGTTCGTCCACTTCTTTTCCACGTCGCGGTTCGCGACGACGACGAGGTCGCCGTTGTCGGCCCGAATCCGCGTCTTCCGCAGGTCGATATCGACGATGGTGCCGGTGACGGAGGCGGTGGTGACGGCATCGCCGTGGTTGAAATCCGAGTCACGAAGCAGATACACGCCCGCGACCGTGTCGGCGATCATCTCCTTGAGCGCGAAGGCGACCCCCAAGCCGATGAACCCCGCCGCGGTGCCGAGACTGGCCGCGATATCGCCCAAGCCGACGATTTTGAGCAGGGCGAGTGCGGCCCCGAACCACAGAAACAGGCCGACGACCGCGACCGAGAGGTCAACGATGAGTTTCTGCTCGGCGGGCAACAGCCGACTGAGGACGAATCGGGTGACGGTCAACGCGGGTTTGATAACGAGATACGAGCCGACGAGGAAGACGAGACCCGAGAGGATGTGAGGAATCGCGCCGACCAGTCCGTCGAGAAACTCGACGAAGGCCGTCCGCGTGGCGGAGTCGGCAGCCGACTCGGGCGTAGCTTGTGACAGCATACCGTATCCGTACAGGAACCACGCTTGACATCCTCCCCGCGCTGAAGCACGAGGATTCCCACGGCACCGCACCGCTGGGTTGGGATGTTTACGGTTTGTAGTCGCCTCAAAAGACAACTACTGGCTGTGCCAACCAGCCGGTACTCCTATCACGGCATGGGATTTAGAGATACGTTTACTGCCTGCATCCCGAAATCCACAACAGAACGGGATGCTTTTGCGTGGAATCGGAGAATCCCGATACTGTCCGATTAGCAGGGCGGGCCGGCCGCCTCGGTTGACTGGTAGTACGGTGACTACTTGCTTAACACATCCGTTCAGCACGTCGGACGTGGTTTGTGGGAGAGGTGTCGGATTCATCCCCGCGCTAAACCACGGGGGTTTCTCCTCGTACTTGCGTAAATCCGTTGGCGTTACGCGAGCGCGGCGAGCAGGTCGGTCGCGCGTTTGACTTCTGCGCCGTCCTCGATGAAGACGAGCGTCTGGGGCGGGTCGACGGCCTTCGGCCGGGCACGCAGACCGAGGTCACCGGCCAGTTCGGCCACGCGGTCGGGTGTCGTGGCGACTTCGAGGTGGATACGGTCCGGGTGGACGTGGACCGTCGCGACCGACCCGTCGTCCCGCGAGACCGTGAACACGTACGCGCTGTCCTCGCGCGGGTCGACCTCGCGGTCGGCGTCCGTAACGGAAAGCGAACCGAGCGCCCCCGATTCCCGACCGTGAATCTCCGAGGAGAGCAGTTCGGCGATGCGGGTGCCGTCCGTGGTGCGGTCTTCGACCATCAGAGTTCCTCCAGTGCGGTCTCGGCCTCCGACCGCACGTCGATACCCCGCTTGTGGGCAAAGAGGACCGCCGCGGCCTCGATGGTGACCGCGAGATTCGCCTGGAGCTTGTTGATGCCGGCGACGGCGGTCTGTTTTTCGATGCCGTGGTCGAGACACCGGTCGAGGACGGTCTCGAAGACGGACCGCTGTTGGAGGATGGACTCGTCGGGGTGGAAGCCGTCGGGGACGGCGACGGTCTCGGGGTCGAACGTCGGGCGTAGCTCGCCGTCCTCGCGAGAGAGGAGTCCCTCGCCGGTGGCGACATCGACGAGTCGCTTGGCCTGGTCCGGCGAGAACCAGTCGCGGTCAAGCGACAAGTCGACGACGAAACTGCTCTCTGGCATCGACCGTGAACCGGCCGCGAGGAACGGGGCGGCGACGGCGATACGGAGGCTCATGTCCGCCCAGAGATGGCGAGCCGTTTTATTCCCGTCGCTGTCGGAGTGTGAGTCGAACGATTCAAGTCTGCGAGTGGCGAGATTCGGGTATGAAGAGCCACGGACGTTCCACGACGAAGCGAACCGGCGGACGGCGACGCACGACCCACAAGAAGCGAAAACACGAACTCGGCAACTCCCCGACGGAGACGACCGTCGGCGACAAGAAGCTGAAGGTCGTCGAGACGCGCGGCGGCAACACCAAGGTCCGTGCCATCGAGAGCGACACCGCGACCGTCGCGACCGGCGACGGCGAGACCGTCTCGACCACCATCGAGAACGTCGCCGAGAACGACGCCGACCCGAACTACGTCCGACGGAACATCATCACGAAGGGTGCCGTCATCGAGACGCCGGAGGGCGACGCCCGCGTCACATCCCGCCCGGGACAGGACGGACAGGTCAACGCCGTTCTCGTCGAGTAACTCCGGTTCTCCTGTTTTTGCGCCGGTGAGCTACGGCTTCGGCGCGGCCTTCTGGAGTGCGGACTCGGCGATGTTGCCACCGTAGTCGCCCGCCCGCGACAGCGAGTCAACGACGAGTCCGAGCAGCTGCGCCTGCTGCGGCTCCAAATCGAGGAGGAGCGTGTCCGCCTCGCGGACGTGGTCGTCGACGGCGGTGACGGCCTCGTGGGCCTCGGTCGCGATGCGGGTCGCCTCCTCGGAGTCGTCGGCGAGCATGGCGTCCATCGCCTGCTCGATGACGGTGTCGGCGGCCTCGTGGAGCTGTTGGAGTTCGCTCGCCACGTCTTCGGGCGGGGCGTCGAGCGTCTGTGCGTTGGCGGCGATCTTCGAGGCGTGGTCGGCCACGCGTTCGAGCTGGCGGGCACACGAGTGGTAATCGAAGGTCGTCTCGCGGTCGAAGCCGATTTCGGCGGCCGCAGACGGGTCACGCAGCACCGACCGGAAGACGCGCGACACCATGTAGTAGAGTCGGTTCACGTCGTCGTCGCGCTGTGTCACGTCGGTCGCGAGGTCGGCGTCGTCCTCGACGAGCGCGTCGACCGCGTCAGAGAGCATCGTCGTCGCGACGAGCCGCATCCGGGTGACGGCGTTGTGAATCGACAGCTCCGAGGAGTCCAACAGGTCCCGAAGCTGGACGTGTTCGCTCGTCTCACCGATGACCTCCAGCCCGACCAGCCCCTGTGCGGCCCGGCGGATCGTCCGGCGCTGGTCGGCGGTGATACGCGGCGTTTCGAGGGTGATGACGTCGAAGCCGCTCACGTACATCATCATCACCGCGCGCGTCAGTTGGTCGTCGGTCAGCCCGGTGATGTCGAGGGTTCCCTCGGTGCGTTCCTCCTCGTTGCGAGGGGTGAGCAACAGCGACCCCTCTTCGGGATGGAACTCGACGACACTCCCGCCACTGATGCCGTTGGTCGTCGCCCACTCCTTGGGAAGACTCACCGTGTACGTCGATCCGCCCGTCACCTGCACCTTCCGTGTCTCCATACCACGAGTCCACGGGGCACAACCATAAGTCGTGTGCGTACTATATAGTCAAAGTTAGCAGTACTCACAGATACCCGGTAGAATAGTCAAATATCAAGAGCACAGAGCAACGCTTTTTATCCACATCGGTGCAGATTCACGTAGAGTCCGCGTGTTTGCGGCGTGGCGGCGTGACGTCGTGGTCGCCTGAGACCAGCAGCCGCCGCAAGATACTAACATATATATTGACATACCCAAAGGTATTTTCCTTCCGCTGCAGTCGTACGAATATGGCACGAGAGGGGTATCAGGCGAAGCTCGGCGAGCTTCAAGAGGACGTACTGTACATGAGCGAGCTCGTGCTCGAGCGACTTCGCACGGGGCTATCGGCGCTCGAAGAGAAGGACGATGAGCTGGCGTGGGAGGTCATCGAAGGAGACGGCGAGATCAATCAGCTGTATCTCGACTTAGAGAGCGACTGTATCGACCTGTTGAGTCTCCAGCAGCCGGTGGCCGGCGACCTGCGATTCATCGCGGCATCGTTCAAGATCATCACCGACCTCGAACGCATCGGTGACCTCGCGACAAATCTGGGGGAGTACACCCTCGACGCAGAGCAGGACCGCTATCCGGACGTGGATATCCAGGCAATCGGCGATGCCGTCATCGAGATGGTGGAAGACGCGATGGGTGCGTACGACGACGAGGACGCAGACCGCACGTTCGAGGTCGCAGAGCGCGACGACGAGATCGACGAGTTGTGTGAGCGCGCCTCCACGGTCGTCGTGCGCGACCTCATCGAGACGGAGATCGAAGCCGACAGCGACGATGCCGAGATCGAGGCGCTGATGGCCGACGTGTCGCGGTTCCTGCTCACCGTGCGCGATCTTGAACGCGTCGGTGACCACGCCGTCAACATCGCGGGTCGGACCCTCTACATGGTCGAGTCCGACGACGAGCTTATTTACTGAACTCCTCGGTGAGTTCGTTCACGCGGTGTTGGCCGACGTTCTCGACGGCAAACCGGTACAGTTCGTCGTCGGCAACGACGACGAGCACTTCCTTCGAGGACCGGAGCCACAGATAGAACGCGGCCGGCGACAGCACGAACAGCCCGGCGCCGACCGGTGCTATCGTCCAGAAGTCGACACCAGCGGCGACGCCGACTGTCGGGACGAGCACGGCGAGGAGGATGAGACTCATTCCGGCGACGAGCGGACGGAAGTCACGGCGACCGTGGGAGATGTGCGCGTCGGTGATATCGTCGGGGTCGAAGGTCCGGTCGCCGATGGTGAGTTTATCCATCTTCGTCCACCTCGATTTGGTCTTCGTCCGGCACATCCATTATCTGTGCGGCGAGCGACTCCATGTCGCCCGTCTCCATCGCGCTTTGGACGAGGAGATGCCCGCCGATGACAGCCGGCGAGATGACCGTATCGGCACCGGCTCGCCGGAGCTTCTTTGCGTTCTCGCGTTCGGTGGCGGCCGCCACGATGTTCAGTTCGGGGCTGAGTTCGCGGGCTGTGAGTATCGCGAGCGCGTCCTGTGCGTCGTCGTCGGTGGCGGCCACCAGCGCGCGGGCACGCTCGACACCGACCCGGGAGAGCGGCTCCTCGTCGGAGGGGTCGGCGACGACCACTTCGATGTCCTTGGCCCGAAACTCCTGTGCCCGTTCGGACGAGCGCGTGATAACGACGAACTGCGGGGGCGTCGCGGCAGCGGCGAGTTCTTCGATAACCGGTTCGGTGAGGTCTGAGACCCCGACCACGATGATGTGGTTGTCGAGGATGTCGAGTGTAGAGTCGTTCATGATTCCGAGTGCGTTCGTGAAGCGGGCCTCGATCGCCGGCCCGACGAGGGTGGTGAGTGCGACACCGAAGCTAGCGACGCCGAGGACGATGACGGACATCGTGAACAGCCGCGCTTCGGGGGAGGCGGTAGCGGGGATGGCGTCACCGTAGCCGACCGTTGAGGAAGTGACCAGCGTGAAGTAGAAGGCGTCGGTGACCGACTGGATGCCGGTGAACTCCTCGCGGAGCACGTACGAGCCGATGGTGCCGTACGCCTGCGTGCCGACGACGGCGAGCAGCGACGCGAGCTGTGCCGTCGAGAGGTCGAACTCCCGGTCGAACAGCCGATGATTCGCGAGCACCGTCGGAATGGAGACGAGCGAAACCACGACCAGTGGATAGGAGTACTGACTCGCCTGCGCCAGCCCCTGAACAGCGGTGACGGGCAGCAGGATGACCGTGAGAATCCACGCCACACGCAGTTGGTTTCGGAGCCCGTACGCGGCTGCCATCATCAGGAAGCCGGTGAGCACGCCGGTGAACCCGACCGTCTGTTCGACCGTCGGCGAGACGTACGGTGCGAGCGGTCCGGAGACGTTCATCGAACCGATGTTGACGATGCCGGTGACGACGGAGAGGACGGCGACGAGTGCGGGGAGCCACAGCGCAGCCTGGGCACCGAGGACGCGTGCCAGCCGCTTCGGTCGTGTCGTCGATGCGTCTCCCTCGCTCATACCCGCTGGAACCGCGGGAATCGGGATAAACCGTCCGATAGCTGTATTTGGGTCGCGCGTGAGTGGCGGGTATGGCTGCGCTTCCCGCCGAGATACTCCAAGGCGTCTATCTCGGTATCCTCACCGGACTGTTGCCGACGCTGGTCGCGTTTAGTCTCGGTTTCGGATTCAAGTACATCACCGGCGTGAGCATCCCCGGCTTCGGTGTCGTCGTATTGTCGCTCGCGCTCGCTGGCGTCAACGGCGGACTGCTCGCGCTCACCGACCAGACCATCACGCAGTCAGCGACGGGTCCGGTCATCATCACCCCGATTCTCGTCATTCTGATGTTGTCGCTGTACGCCCACGCCAAGGGCGACGCGCTGGGGGCAACGTTCCCGCGGCGATTTACGCTCTCCGCGCTTCGGGCCCAGACGCTCTCAAACGACGTGGTCGAGTTCGTCGGCGGGCGCGGACAGGTAGCGCTCGAAATTGTCGGCGATATCGCCGACATGGAAGCGTACCCGCCGCTTTCCGACGATATCCGCGCCAGCATCAAGACGGAGACGTGGAAGCTTCCCGCCGATCTCGGGCTGGAGGAGTTGGAAGCGCGGTTCAGAGAGCGACTCCGAACGGAGTTCGACCTCGCGGACGCGGCGGTCACCATCGATGCGCAGGGGAAGGCGACTGTCGCCGCCGCGCCGCCCGTGTCAGCGCTCTCGAAACGGATTCCCGCCGGCAAGCGAGCCGTCTCCGTCGACGCGCTCGTCCCGACCGGCTGGCGCGGGGTGATATCGTCACGCTCCACACGAGCGAGGCGGCCATCGAGGGGACGCTCGTCAGCGCACGATCTGGCAGGAAGAGCGACCCCGAAGGGTCACCACGGTCACGTTGGCGGCCGAGTCGCCGCTCGTCGGTCAGGCGGTCGGTTCCCTCGACGTGACGGTCGTCGCGGTCCACAGCCAGGCTGGGACCGAGCCGCTCGTCCCCGATACGCGGACGCTCGCGGCCGGAGAGACACTGTACATCATCGCCAAGCCCGACGCGGTCCGGCGGGTTGAGGCCGCAGCCACCGGAGCCGACACCGACTAATCCCGTCGGCTCCACGTACCCGTATGGCAGACGACGCCCAGACGATTGACCCGAGCGAAATCGGCGAGACAGACGCTCCGCCCGTCGACGAGGCACCGTACAAACTCGTCTTCGAGGCCAACAAGTGTATCGCCGCGGGGAAATGTGCCGAGGTCTCGACCAACTGGGAGATGGAGCTTTCCACCGGGATTGCAAAGCCGAACACCTACTTCTTCGGCGAGGAGGACCTCGACCACAACGTCCGCGCCGCGGAGGTGTGTCCGGCAAAGAAGGACCGCGGCGTCATCCACGTCATCGATCGCCGAACGAACAAGGAGATCGCCCCTGACCCAGAGGGAGACGGCACGCTCTCCGTCGACTGGTAGCGAACAGGCGACCCCCCGCTGTCCCGGACCGTGGGTCACGCTCCCGCCGTGGCGGCCCGGGGCTACGTCGTTACATCGACGGGACTGGTACGTCTTCGGTATTAAATGGCGACCGTAACGGCTTTTCGACGCGCGCGACGACAGAGTGGTAGGCGGGGATGGCTGAGTCTGGCCAAAGGCGGCGGACTTAAGATCCGCTCTCGTAGGAGTTCGTGGGTTCGAATCCCTCTCCCCGCACTTTTTTGCCGACTCGGGCTTCCTCGCGCGCCTTCGGCGCGCTGTGGGAGCCGCTCGCGGCAAAAACCTGCAATAAAAACCGTAGCCGCGCCTCCCGCCGGTCGGCGCGGTGAAACGCCTCGCTTCGCTCGGCGTATGCACTGGAGTACGGCAACGTGCGACTTTTGTTCCTGTCTCGCCAATCGCTCGTGATGACGATTCCCGAGAGTGCCGAGCGCGCGTTCGACGCACACGATGCCTACGACCGCGACGGCGACGAGTACGAACTGACGACTATCACCTTCGAGAGCCGCGTCAAGGCGAGCGAAACCGACGACTGGGCACACGAGTACACCGTCGTCGTCCGCGCGCCGATGCTGTCGTCGGTCGTAGACGGCGAGGTCGGCCCGGATCTCGAGGCCGGCTGGTTCGACACCCTCGCGCTCCGGATGGAGGATGCTCCCGATGCCATCCGCGATAATCTGGAGCTGGACCGACTCGACGTCCACGAGGAGCTCGGCGACGCGGTCGTCGTCTTCGAATTCACGTGGGGAAACGCCGACCGCGCGCCCGCGGTTGCGAAGGCGCTCGCCGAGTACGTCGAAGGCACCTACATGGAGGGTGTCGTCCCCGGCTTCGACTACACCGACCCAGTCGACTCACTGCTCGCGTCGGCGAGTCAGGGCGACGGCACCGGTACCCCGCTGTAGCTACTCGATAACGACCGCCTTCGACCCGCAAAACAGACAGCTATCGCCGTGTCTGATCGCGACGAGCTGTCGGCCACAGTTGAGACAGTGACACAACTCGCGATCGGTGGCTGCGAGCTGTCGCGCGATTGCCGGCGACTGTGGTGGTATCGCTCGGTCTGTCTCTCGAAGCGGCAGCTCGTCATCGCTCATACCACCAGTACGGTCCGGATCCGCTTGAACTGTCTGCCGAATCAGGCCGTCGTGATCAGTTCGATGACGTCGCGCTCGTCGAGGACGTGGTCGCCGCCGACCTGTCGCTCGGTCCGGCAGTCAATGCCGTGGAGCAGCCCGTCGCCGATGTCGGAGTGGATGTGGTAGGCGAAATCGGAGGTGGTCGACCCGCGGGGAAGGAGGAAGCAGTCGCGGAACTCACCCTCCTCGTCGGCCTTCCCGTTGGCGCTCCCCGGGAAGACGGGCATGACGCCGAGCACGTCGAACAGCGCGCGCTCGATTGCACCCTGGACGCCGGTGCCGTCGTACTCGCTCGTGAAGTCGGCAATCGCCTCCAGCCCCTGTTCCTGCTCGTCGGAGATGTCGCCGACGATATCGAACTCGGCGTCGCCGGGCGTGTAGTCGACGACGCCGCCCTCCGCGGCGTTCTTGAGTGCCTTCTCGGCGTGTGCGCTCGTCGGGACAAAGGTGAGGTGGTCGTAGTCGTCGTCCGTCGTGACCTCCGCCCAGTTTGCCTGTGCCTCCGGCGTGTCCATCTTGTTGGCCGCGATGAGGATGGGCTTCGTCTCCTTGCGAATCTCGCGGGCCAGTTCGAACGTGTCCTCGTCGTCCCACGCCTCGGGTTCGAGCGAGAGGTCACACCGAAGTATGAGCTTCTTGATCTCGTCTTTGTTGGTGCGGAACGCCGACATCTGTTCCGCGAGCACGACCTCTACGTCGGTGTTTTCCTTGTCGTAGGCGTCGGCGTACTTGTCGAGGCCCTTGCCGAGAATCTCCAGATACCACTGGTCGAGTTCGTCCTCGAGGAAGTCGATATCCTCGCGGGGGTCGTGGCCCTCCGTGCGTTCGCCCTCGGCGTCGGTCGTCCCCGAGAAGTCGACGACGTGGACAAGCGCGTCGGCCTCGTTCAGGTCGGTGAGGAACTGATTGCCCAGCCCCTTCCCTTCGTGTGCGCCGGGGACGAGTCCGGCCACGTCGAGCAGTCGGACGGGGACGAATCGCGTTCCCTCATCACAGTAGCCGACGCTCGGGGTACATTCGGTGTCGAACTCGGGGGCCGCGCAGTCAACGCGCACGTACGCCTCGCCCACGGACGGGTCGATTGTCGTGAACGGGTACGCGCCCTCTGGCACGTCGTTCATCGTCGCCGCGTTGAAGAACGTGGATTTGCCGACCGACGGCTTCCCCACGAGACCGATGGTGTAGCTCACTATCTGTCTCCGGCGATTCGCGTATTTCAATGTTGTTGCCGCGCCGTCCAGTGGTATGTGTTGTCATGGACTGGTGTTTAGGGAGATGTGAGAGATGAATCCGTACGTCTTGCTCGGTGTATCTGCTTCGACACCACCCCGAACGTCCTCGCTTGAGTCGTCTACCCTTTGGATACTATGTTGAAATCCCCCGCTTGAGCTTCCGACTCTCTCGACAGTACCTCGAAAGCCCCCGCGCCGCTACGGTTGCTCCCCTCGCTGCGCTCGCTCCAGTGCTTGCGTCGGCGGGCGTCCCGTACCGGCACGGCCCTTTTCACTCCCCCCGGCCGCACCGCGCGCTCGCGTGTCGCTTCGCTCCCGCTCGCTGGCCCGCGGCCTCCGGCCGCTCCCCCAACCCTCCCCCGGACCGCACACGCGCCGCGGGCGCGGTGCGGTAGGCCACCGCCACGGTTGCCTATTCAGTCGGTGCAGTGGCGTGGTCCGAGCGCGCATCGGCGCGCGAGTCAGCGCGAGGTCGTCGCGAGGGCACCGAGCGACGGCTTGTCAGCGCGTGCTCTGACAGTGGATGAGCGACCGGAGGGAGCGAATCGGCTGGGGAGGCGTGTGGGCGGTGCTATCGGGCGGACCGAAAGGGGTCCTGAAGTCTGCCATGGCAGACTTCAGGGTCAGCACGACGCGCAGCGTCTTGCAGAGACGGGCGTGTCGCACGTGTTTGGTCGGTTCCGTGACTACTATCGGTCGGTCGCTACGCTCGCCCCCGATATATTACGGGGACAGCGGGAGAGCGACGCTCTCCCAAGCAGCCGGCGGTGCAACCACCGGCAAGACCGCGACACGTCCGGGGCTTTCAACCCAGAAGTAACAGCGAAATCAGCGAATCAGCCAGAATTAGAGCAGTCACCAAGCGACACGTCCGGGGCTGTCAGGCTGGAAGTAACGAGAACGCGGTCAGCGAAGACCACATGAATGCAGGCAAATCCAGACCACTTTCACCACGCTTGGCGAGCACCCTTACCGTCAACGCTCCAGCAGAAACCATGCAGTCACCGAGCACAATCATGACAGACGAGACGTACTGGCTCCGGGCGAGTGCGGTCACCGACGCGGCCACTGGAACGGACGCGTGCTTCGACGACCACGACGTACTCCGTCCCGAGGAGACGACGAAAGCCGACCTCCCGCCGACGGACGAAGAGCCCGTCGCGCGAATCGACCGGGGCGCCCTCGACGAACAGAAGTTCATCGGCAAGTGGCAGGTGATGGGGTCGGCCGACCGCATCGACGCGCTGTGGCCCGATGTCGTCGCGAGCGTCGAATCCCAGACCCTCTGGGCGGTGAAGGCGATGACGGGATTCGGCTTCGGTGCGCTGGAGATGTACGACGAGTACGTGCTCACGGTGTACACGCCGAACTACGTCGACACCGACGACGTACACCGGGTGCGCGAGCACCTCCGCGAGCACCACGGCGTCACGGAGCCGTGTTACTACAAGCCGGACATCTACACGGCGAAGGGAATCGTCGCCGACAGCGTCGAGGAGTTCGGACTAGAGAAGCCAGCCCGCTACGTCGAGTAAGCCC
>Ga0209946_1000016_pt1 | contig 69618 bp, 44 predicted proteins | sample SalPon2_A_H2O_MG_FD_185704 | JGI IMG/M metagenome (GOLD analysis project Ga0209946, IMG submission 185704) | Salt pond water microbial communities from South San Francisco under conditions of wetland restoration - Salt Pond MetaG R2_A_H2O_MG... | ecosystem: Environmental > Aquatic > Non-marine... | reverse complement strand
GCCGCCTCCGCCGCCACCACCGCTCCCGCCAGCACCGCCACCAGCGCCTCCAGCGCCGCTACTTGTACCGGCACTGCTGCCGCTTTCGCCAGTGGTTGACTGTGACTCTTCGTCACCACTTCCGTCATCGCTGGCACCGGCAGACTCGGTGTCGTCTTCGACGCTCGGTGACTCTTCGTCACCACTTCCGTCATCGCTGGCACCGGCAGACTCGGTGTCGTCTTCGACGCTCGGTGACTCTTCTTCGACGCTCTCTTCGCCACCTCCCTGAGGCTCATCCGGAACCGGTGCGTCAGCGTCGGCTTTGATATCCACGTATGATGCTGAGTACGAGATATTCGAGACGTCGACGCTTATCCCGTCGTCCGTGGATTCGACCGTCAGTTCTCGGTCGCTGGATTTGTATTCACCAAAGAGTTTGTGCTCGGGACGGTCCGCAACCCCCCACTCTTCGAGCTGCGATTGCGGGATTTGTGCCTGGTAAAATCCCTCATATACCGTACCGTCGGCCGTCGCGTACCGCGGCCCGGCGATCCACGTTCGTAGTCGGTCGTTCGACACCGCAGGCAGTGAGATTCGCTGCGCGTTCGTCGAGAGGACCAGCCCAGTCAGGCGCTCCCGGAGCGAGTCCGGCCTCGTAGAGAGGTCGTAAATCGAGAAGTACACCGTCTGGTTGTACCGAGCGTCGGCGGTATCTGCTGCACCACTCGGCCACGATACCGTCGACGGATTCTCGCTGACGAGCGGTCCGACCCGCTTTTTCTGACTCGACGTCGTCGCGAGCGACACCGGACTACCCGTGATGTTAATATCTGTCGCTGCCGGGTTCGTTGCGTTCGGTTGCGCACTGAATTCGGCGTCGCGAAGCGCCCAGAACAACGTGTGTGGCGTGTAGTTCGTGACAGTCACCCGAATCTCGAAGGTGGTCTCGTTCGTCACGCCGAATTCCTCCAACTCCGAGGGGTCTTGCACGACGGATGTGTCGCGGTTCGAGTCACTCGCATTCGCGATTTGAATCTGCAACAGTCCGTCGGTGACTTCAGGGATCACCACCATCCGGTGACCGCCAGCCGTCACGCTTCCCGGACCGTCGACGATGCTGAGTGAGGCGGAGGTTTCGACCGGCTGTGGGTCCAAGGTCGCCGACAGATTGACTGTCTCGTCGGACGCCACGCTCACTTCCTGAGAGCCGCTCCCGGCGTCGGTTCCGAGTGGCGCGATAATGTATTCGCCGGGTGCCACCGTGGCGTTGTACTCTCCGGTGCTGTTCGTCGCCGTGTAGTAGGTTTCGGTCCCGTCGCGGCGAGAGATATGAACGGGGATGTTGCTGGCTGGACTGCCGTCTGGGTTATTGAATGTCCCGGTGATCGTTCCCGAGTCGTCGAGTGTGAGGTCCTGTGACGTCGACGTTTCCGGTCCGACGTCGATGTCCTCGTGTGATCGAACCGGTGCCGAGGTGTTCTCGACGACGAGCCGGTAGTTTCCGGCGGGCACCATCGCGGTGTAAGCGCCGTTCGCGTCGAGCGACACCGACTGCTGATGGCTGCCGTCTGAGCTGATAACGGTCACGGTACCGCTCGTCGCCGGTGACCCGTTTTCGTGGGTAATGGTACCGGTGAGTGAGTTCATCTGTGCGACCGCTGGCTCCGGATCCTCGGCGTTTGGAATCCCGTCGCCGTCGTTGTCATCGTCTGTTGGCACACCGACTGCGTCATCGAGATCGGCCAGTCCATCGCCGTCGGTGTCGCTGTAGAAGGTGACGCTGATGTCGTCAACGATGGTCTCGTGGGTTCCGTCGTCGACGATGAGCGTCGGTGAGACGGTGGCCTGCTCGCTGTACCCGCTCACGATCGAGTCGTAGGATCGGGTCACCGTCGCACCCGTGGCGGTGTCACCGATGCCGAAGTCCCACGTGTACGAGACGTCGGCGCCCTCGGGGTCACCGATGCCGCTGGCATCGAACGTGTAACTGTTCGTGGTTCCGACGATGTACGCTGTCCGGTCACCGGCGCTTGCCCCGGTCAGGTCGATCGACCCGGTCGGGGGTTCGTCGACATTAGTTACCGCGACGATGAGCGACTGCGTGGCGATGGATCCGTCGAGTGCCGCGGTTACGTTGACCTCATACGCGTTGTCACCGTCGGCGTCGGCAGGTTCCTCGAAGTCCGCGGAGTCGACGAACGACACCTCCCCGGTATCGCTGTCGATGGTGAATGAGATATTGTCTGCGCCGCCGGTGATCGTGTACGTCACGCCGGCGTCAGCCGGGGACCCCGCGCCGTCTGTCGCATCGACATCGAGGCTGGGTCCTAGGGTATTCTCAGGGATGGAGACGGTCTCAGAGGACACAAAGGTAAGGCCCGACCCGGCCACAGCGTGTTCGTGTGAGTCGGTCAGGTCGGCGCTCCCGCCGTCGTTGCCGGAGCCATCGATTGCGGTGTCAACCGTCGCCGTGTACGTCCCTTCACCGTTATCGTAGGCTTGTGTGGTCTCAAGCGTGTACGTGTACGGCCCCGACCCACTCTGGACGATGTCGTCTCTGTCGAAGGTGTACACGTCGGTCCTGAATGGCCCGTCGACCGTCACTGACAGGTCGGGCGTCGCTGCCCCGAGCTGTTCGTCCGAGTCGAAGCTAAAGGAGAGGTTGCCGGCCCCGTCAGAGCCAAGAGCCACGTTCGAAAGCGTTGGTGCCGTCGTGTCTGTGGAGTCCTGTGTCCCGCCCACGGTGACCGTCCCCGCCGAGTACGTAACCGGCATCGAGACGAGTATGGACCCCCCGTTGTCATCGATCGACAGGCTAGACTCCGAGACGGACTGGCCTTTATATGTCGCCGTCACCTGTCCGGGAGCGATCCCCCACGCCTTGAGGACGCTTTTCGGGATCCGGGCGCTGTAAAAGCCCTCGTTGACGGTTTCTCCGTCGGTCTCGTAGTGTGGGGCCGCGACGGTGATCGACAGCGATCCTGCGGAGTTCCTCCCGCCGGTGCTGGACGTCGGGACGCTGAACGCCTGTGCGTCGGTACCGATGAACGCCCCATCAAGCCGGTTTCGGTAGCCCGGATTCACTTGACCCTCCATCGAGACGGCCATCATATCGACGATGGCACCATATCGTTTCGAGGCCGTGTGGTCGCTTAACGGCCACTCTCTCGGATCGGGGTTCTGGATGTCAGGCTCAACGTACGCCTCCGCAGGCGTTACCGTGATGCTGATCTCTTTGGTGTCCTTGTCGACTCTCATCTTCTCCCACCCGTCGGCGTTCCCGGTTCCGAGCACGAACACTGGGTCGAAGTCGTTTACCGAGAGCGTCACTTCGAGCTCCGTGCTCGCGTCGACACCGTCGACGACGCTGATGTCTTTCTGCTCCGGCGAGCCGGTCGGGTGAAGATACCACTCGACTGCGCCGCGGTTATGATCGACTGTGGCGTTCACCTCTATCCCAACCGCCTCCTCAGTCGTCGCGTCGACGACCGTGGTTCCACTCTCGCTCACTGTTGGACATGGGTCCTTCTGTGAGCCGACACAGCCGTACCCCACCGATGACTGAATCTGACGGGACCTCGACGTATCTTCAATCTCGGTTTGGACGTTGAACCGGCTGTTGGTCTGTTTCGGCACGTCGATCGTTACCGTCCCCCGTTTTTGCCCTGGACTCGCCGTCTCTGTTGTAAACGTACTCCCGGTCGTTATTGGTGAGACTCGGATCGTCGCGTTCGTCGGGTCAAGACTGCCGAGGTCGTACGCGACAGTGATCGTCCCGTCATCGAGTGACCCGGCTGTGACGCTGGTTGAGACGTTCTCGTATGCGACAATTCGTGTGCTCTCGTTAGCCAGTTCCGCGCCGCCGTCGCTGGCGTTCACTAGTGTCGCCCGGCCGGTGAACGTCCCGCCGCCGATCGCCGACGACGGCACGGTGAGGCTCGTGAGCCCTTCCAGACTTCCGACAGCACGGGTCGCGATCGGCTCTCTCCTCGAGTCGCTGTCGTTGTACAGTCGAATCTCGAGGTCATCGACCGACCCGACCTCGCCCGTCGCGTTGTAGGTCACATCAATTGTCGACAGCGTGCTGGAATCGAGGTCGCTCGTTGTTACTGCGACCGCCGGAGCGGTTCCCGTATCGATACGTTCCCCGTCGTCGCCGTCTTCCTCTGGCGAGTCCTCCCCGCCCGGAGTGCCTGTATCGCCGTCTTCTCCGGTCGTGTTCGCGTCGACGATATCGATGCGCCCGCCCATTCCCCCGTGAATCCCACAGGCGTAGTAGAGCACGTCGGGCGCGTCGAGTGGAACGCTAAACGTGAGGTTCCCCTTCTCGACGGCGTTCGCGTTCGACGTCGAGGGAGATGTGACGGTGACGCCGTTCGCGTAGATGCTGTCGAAGTTCCCGCCGCCCGGCGTCGTCGCGATGTGGAACGGGTGTTCGGTCGCATCGACAACGAAGCGGTACGTCGACCCGCGCTCGAGCGTCAGATTGCCCTGCTGGACGCCATCGACGACGAAGACGCCGTTCTCGACGGTCACGTTGTACACCGCCTCGACCGTCGTGGGGTCGTCTAACGATCCGTCGTCGTACTGGCCGTTCCCGACCTTGTCAAGGATGCCGTCGCTCGATGGGTTGACCGTTACGTTCGGTGTGGCGCTCGTGACGGGGCCGGCGAGCTGAAGCCGGACGAACTGCGTCTCGTTCGACCCGTCTGTGACGGCCGACGTATCGATGTTTTCGATCTGTCCGTTCTCGACGATAAAATCAGCCGCGCTAATCGACGACTTATCGATACCGCTCGGCCCGCTCTTGATCGCAACGTCAAGCTTGTCATTACCCACACGTGAGACGGCGGTGATCTCCGGTGCTGTCGTGTCGACACTGACAGCGGTCACGTCAACCGATCGGATAGCCGCATTTCCGGCCATATCTGTCACATTCAGGGTGAGAGACTGGCCTGTTCCGTCTGTCGCGTTCGCTCCGATGTTGATAACGCCGGTATGTATGCGAGCGCCGGTGTCCGGGTTGGTGCCGTCCGGGCTCAGTGTGACCCGCTCAGCATCGTATGCAGAGGCGTTGACAATCACCGACGATATCGGGACGTCGCTGGTGGTCGCCGCCGTGACGCGGACAGGATCGCCCGTTGAGACGATGTTGTCGTCGTTCGTTTCGTCTGTGACCGACACCGTGTCGAGCTTCGGCAGCGTCGTCGTTGCATCGGTCAAGCGGTTGCCGGCTCCGTCTAGAATGCCACCGGCTTGCGATGTAAGGTTCACAGTCACAGCATCGTCGCCGACCGTAGAGTCGAGGGTGAGGCGGACTGTGTGGGTCCTGGTATCGCTCTCACCGGTCTCGACGGGCTCGGCTGACAGAACCGAATTGCCACGTACCGTGAAGTCGTCTGCGACTATCGATGACGTGTCGATACTACTTGGGCCGCCGTCGAGTGTCATCTCGATTGTCGTGGCATCTGTAAGACGCACCGACGTGATCGTTGGTGGCGTCGTGTCGTCTGCGAGAGTAGGGGCAGTCTCAGACCGAAGCCGGGGGTACCCCTCGACGAGTGCCCACGTTGATGTGTAGTTCAACGCTGTCATGAACCCAGTTGGCGCGCGTCCCTGCATTTCCGGCGCCGACACGGTGTCTCCGACTGACCCGTAGCCGCGCACCGTCTCGGAGGTGTCGACCCCGCTCCCGATTGCCGAGGTCTGTGTGGTCGCTCCTTTGTCCCAGTAGGCCTCAGAGAGCTGTCCGCCGGAGCCAACGAGTCCACCAGCGGTACCGCTTGCCTCAATCTTCCCGGTGGCGTACGCGCGTGTGACGTTACCAGTTAGCGTGCCAACGACGCCACCGACATCCGTTCCCGAGGTAGTCACGTCTCCGCGGGCGTACGAGTCGCTGATTTGACTGATGGCCGCGTTGCCAACGAGCCCTCCCACGGAGTCACCGTCCGTTGAAACGTTTCCTCGTGCGGAAGCGGTGACCGTCCTCCCATTCTCTTGGGAGCCGATCAGCCCGCCGACCCTCGACCCGGTGGTGGTGACATCGCCGGTCGCCGAGGCGTTGGTCACGACACTGGCAGCGTTCTGGAGGCGCACCCGGCCGGCTAGTCCGCCGACATTGTTGCCGCTCGCACTCGTGACGTTGCCGGCCGCAGACACGTCGGTGAGGGCTCGGCCGTCGACGAGCGAGCCGACGAGCCCACCCACGTACGCCTCGGCGCCACTGAACGTGGTGTCGACGTCCCCGGTGGCTCGTGCGTTAGACATCGTGAGATGATTATCAGTGCTTGCGTTGGCCGCTCCGATCAGACCACCCACGTACTGCCCGCCCGCGGAGACGGTCCCTATCGCGGAGACGTTCGTGATGGATTCGTTCGACTGAGCGTTGAGGGCTCCGACGAGGCCACCAGCGTATCCGTCGGCTGCGGTGACCGCCCCGCTGGCGGTAGCGTTGGTAACCCTGCCGCTGCTCTCTCCCGCCAGCCCGCCAACGCGTTGTGTCCCGGAGGTAGTCACCGCCGCCGAAGAATCGGTGATAGCGCCAGCCGGCGTGACATTTCCGACGAGTCCGCCGACTCGGCCGTTTCCGTTGACTGTTCCGGAGGCGGTCGTGTTTTGAACGCTGCCGGCACTCGTCCCGACCACCGATCCGACGTTGTCGCTCCCGGTGACCGAGCTGTTTTGCAGGGTCAGATTCGTCACCACACCGTCCGTGCCGAGTTCGCCGACGAGCCCGGCCGTGCTCGCGTCACTCCGGTTGACCGACAGGCCTGAGATCGCGTAGCCATTGCCGTCAAGCGTGCCGGTGAACGTCCCGGTGGCACCGCCAATCGGCTCGAAGCCGCTACCACCGTTCCACGAGGTGTTGTTCGTCACAGATGCGTCGATGTCGGCTACCAGCCGGTAGTGGTCTTCACGCGCTTTGGTGCTGTTGTCGATTGCCTGAAGATCCGCGAGTGAGTCGATCAAGTACGGACTGTCGGCGGTGCCGTTGCCGGGGGCGGCCGCCGTCAGTTTTTCACCGTCCTCGCGGGTGAAGGTTCGCACTACGCCGGTTTCTACGGTGAGCGTCGTGTTTGCCACGACCGAGGGGTACCCAGCCACGTCAAACGTCGGTGTGAATGTTCCAGCGTTCGATTTGGTGACGGTGAACGTCGCGATGCCGTTCGCGCCGGTCACGGCTGTTGCGGTATCGAGTTCGCCGAGGCCGTCTGTGTCTCGAACGCCTACGATGAGTCCCTCGGCGGTCTCGGCGCTGGCCGTCGTCACGGTGACCGAGATCGGGACTTGCTCGGATTGAACCGCGCTCACGTTGGCCGCCGCAACCGTCTGAATCGTTCGAGGCGGTTGTTCGGTTCCGACTGGCTGGGCCTGCAAGACGGGATAGCCCCGCGTAGTGTTCCACGTGGTCGCGTAGTCCAGCCCGGACATGAACTCGGTCGCCGCTTGCCCCCGCATTCTCGGTGCCGGCGTGGTGTCTCCAACAGACCCATAGCCGGTGGCTCCAGCCGGTGTGCCGCTTCCGGTGGCATCCGTCTGGTTAGTCGCACCCTTGTCCCAGTAGGCGTCCGCGAGTGTGCCACCGGAGCCAACGAGTCCGCCGACATTGTTGCCGCCTTCGACCAGACCGCTGGCGTACGCCCGAGCCACATCGCCGGTCGTGAACCCGACGAGCCCGCCAGCGTAGTTCGTCCCGTTAACAGATCCGGACGCGCTTACGTCAGCCACCGGAGTCGTAGTCGCGTGACGCCCGATGAGCCCGCCAGCGTACGCCGCGCTCGCGGTGACGGTCCCACTCGCACTGGCGTTGTTCACTGATCCGCTGCTCTTCCCGACCAGTCCGCCGATGGCTTGGCTTCCGTTCGCAGTCGCCGCCGCGGTCGCGTCGGTGACGACACCGTCGGTGTCGACGTTACCAACGAGGCCACCGATCCGATCGTTCCCGCTGACCGTTCCCGAAGCGATGACGTTCCGGACCGTGCCGGCGCTTGTTCCGACTGCCACGCCGACGTCGTCGTTTCCGGCGACCGAGGCGTTCGCGACGGTCAGGTTCGACATCACACCGGTCGTGCCGAGTTCGCCGACCAGTCCGACCGCGTTCGCATCCGTCCGGTCGACCGACAGGCCCGAGACCGTGTGCCCGTCGCCGTCGATGGAGCCGTCGAACGTCTCCCCGGAAGCGCTCGCGATCGGCTCGAACCCGCTGCCACCGTTCCATGAGGAATCGTTCGTCGCCGATGCGTCGATATTTGCGTCCAGCCGATAGTGGTCGTTACGGGCCGCGCTGCTGTTATCGATCGCCTGGAGGTCTGCGAGCGAGTCAATAAGATATGGGCTCTCGGGTGTCCCAGCCCCCGCATACACTGCGGTCAAGTCTGTGTCGTCTTCGCGGGTGTACGTGCGTACCGTTCCCTGTTTGATGAGTATCGTCGCGTTTGCCGTGGCCGACGGATCGCCGGACACGACGAATGTCAGATTGTAACTGTCGTTCACCGATTCGGCAAAGCTGAACGTCGCGGTCCCGTTCTCGGCGGTCACGGCCGTAGCGCCGTCAAGCTCGCCGAGCTTGTCGTGGTCTCGGACACCGATGACGAATCCCTCGCCGGTTTCGGTGCCGGCCGTCGTCACGGTGACCGGGATCGAGACCTGCTCGGACTGAACCGCGCTCACGTTGACAGCTGTGACCGTGTCGACCGTGCGAGGCGGCTGTTCGGTTCCGACTGGCTGGGCCTGCAAGACGGGATAGCCCCGCGTAGTGTTCCACGTGGTCGCGTAGTCCAGCCCGGTCATGAACTCGGTCGCCGCCCGACCCTGCATCTTGGCGGTCGACAGGGCAGTTTCGGTGTCACCTGCACTGCTGCTCTGGCCGGTCGACTGTTCGTCCCAGTATGCCAGTTCGACGGTTACGGCACCACCGTCTTGCCGACCGAGGAGGCCACCAACATTACTCGTCCCCGAGACGTTTCCGGCGGCAAACGCTCCAACGATTTCGGAGCCGTCGTTTGCATCACCAGCCAGCCCACCGATCTCGCTCCCCCCATTCTTGACGCCACCAGTCGCGGACACTTGCTCGACACGAGCGTCAGAATCCATATCCCCAACGAGGCCACCCGCTTCGTTTTGTCCGTTCGCATCGACAATCGCAGACGTCTGTGACTGGGTGATCTCCGAACCGGCGACGAGCACGCCAGCCAGTCCGCCGAGGTGTGCCTCACCGCTCGCTCCCGTTGTCGCCATTCCACCGATCACCACAGTCCGGCTGATCGACCCTCCATGTGTGCCGACGAGCGGTCCGGTTCCCATTTGACCTGTGACAGCAGGATTAGCAAGGGTTACGTTGGTAATGCTACTGGCCGGGTCGGTGTCGCCGAACAGGCCGACGTTCGGTTCATCTCCGCGATCGATCGACAGGTTTGAGATTACGTGCCTGTCACCGGCGAGTGAGCCCGTGAAGTCTGTAATCGGCTCGAACCCACGACCACCGTTCCACGACGACTCGTTGGTGGCGGACGCGTTAATGTCGGCCGCCAGTTGGTAGTGCTCGCCCCGCGTTGTGGAGTCGATGTTGATCGACTGGAGATCGGCGAGTGTGTCGATCAGGTACGGACTGTCGGGCGTCCCGTTCCCGCGGTACACCGCCGTCAACTCCGTGTTGTCTTCGCGGGTGTAGGTTCGCACCGCTCCATTGTCCACGGTGATCGTCGCGTTTGTCGTTGCAGTCGAATTGCCGACTACGCTAAATGTCGGACTGTACGTGTCCGGCGACGATTCGGTGATGGTGAACGTCGCGGTCCCCGTCTCGTTCGTCACGGCCGTGGCGTTATCGAGGCTGGTGAGACCGGCGGCGTCCCGAACGCCCACGATGAGCCCCTCAGCCGTGCTGGTGCCAGTCGTCGTTACCGTGACAGCGATCGAGAACTGCTCTGACTGAACCCCACTCGCGTTTGTGGCCTCGACCCTGTCAACCGTGCGAGGTAGCTGTTTGGTTCCGGTCGTTTGTGCCTGCAAGACTGGATAGCCTCGCGTGGTGTTCCAAGTGGTCGTGTAGTCCAGCCCGGACATAAACTCAGTCGCTGCTCTGCCTTGCATCCGCGGTGCCGGCGTGGTGTCGCCGACCAATCCGTAGCCGGTCACTGTAGCCGGTGTGCCGCTTCCGGTCGCGTCCGTCTGGGCGGTCGCGCCTTTGTCCCAGTAGGCCTCGGAGAGCTGTCCGGTACTGATCCCGACGAGTCCGCCGATATCAGTACCATCGCCCTCGACGCGTCCGGTGGCGTACACGCGCTTTATATTTCCGTTCGCTTCGCCGACGAGGCCACCGACATTGTCTCCGGAGGTGGAGACGTTGCCTCGTGCGTACGAGGTTTTTATTGTACCTCCATCGATATATGCACCAATCAGTCCACCGACATTTGACCCGGTAGTGGCGTCGACATCGCCGGTTGCGGAGGCGTTCGCTACGGTGCTCGAGGCAGATTTGTGATTGAGTTCACCGAACAGCCCACCGACACGGTTTCCGCCCTCGCTTGTGACATCGCCGGTTGCAGAGACATTGGTGACATTCCCACCGTACCTGAGCCGTCCAACGAGGCCTCCAGCTCGTACACTCCCAATCGTCGAATCCGTCTGTGTTACTGTCCCACGCGCCCGGGCACCCGAGATGTTGATGGGGGCGGTATCCCCGCCTACTGCGTTCCCAATCAGACCGCCCACATACTTATTATCCGCAGAGACCGCTCCGGTGGCAGTCGTGTCTGATATCGTCGTCGGCTGGTCTACACGGAGCTCTCCTATTAGCCCACCAATCTGACCTTTATTTTCAGCGGTAGTACCGTTGACGTCGCCGCTGGCAGTGGCGTTCCTGACAGATATGTTTGTCCGACCAATTAGACCACCTACACTTCCAGTGCCACTAACGGTTCCGGACGCGTTCACGTCGGTCACCGGCGTCGTACTCTGGTGATCACCGATGAGTCCGCCAGCATACTTGCTGGTCGCAGTGACTTCCCCGCTCGCGCTGGCGTTGTTCACCGCGCCGCTACTCTGTCCGACCAGTCCGCCGATAGCCTGGTTTCCGGATGTATTCACGGATGCAGTCGAGCCAGTAATAACACCATCAGCAATAGTTTCGCCGATGAGGCCACCAACCCGATCGTTTCCGTTGACCGTTCCCGAGGTGGTGACGTTCTCGACAGTACCGGCGCTGGTCCCGACTGCGGCTCCGGCGCCGTTGTTCCCGGTGATCGAGGCGTTCTGAATCGTCAGGTTCTGAATCGATCCGTCCGAACCGAGATTGCCGACGAGGCCTGCTCTGTTCGCTCCGCTTCGGTCAACCGAGAGATTCGATATCGTGTGCCCGTTGCCGTCGAGTGTGCCAGTGAATGCCTCGTTAGTGTCAGCCGCAATCGACTCAAACCCGCTGCCACCATTCCACGACGACTCACTGGTGCTAGACGCGTCGATATTCGTGATCAACGCGTAGTGATCACCGTGTGCCGCGGTGCTGTTGTCAATCGCCTGGAGATCAGCCAGCGAGTCAACCTCGTAGGGACTGTCGGTCGTCCCGTTTCCGCGATACACCGCGGTCAACTCGGTGCCGTCTTCGCGGGTATAGGTCCGTGCTGCTCCGTCTTTTACCTCCACCGTCGCGGTCACCGTAACACTCGGCTCGCTCACCGCTTCGAACTCTGGTTTGAATGTCCCGACGTTCGGTTCGGCGAACGTGAACGTCGCAGTGCCATTCTGATCTGTCAGAGCCGTTTGGCCTTCGAGTTCGGCGATATCACTCGGATCTGAGACGTTGATGAGGTATCCTGGACCGACGCGACTGCCGTTGATCGTCGCGTTGACCCCAACTGTTATCTGCTGTGTCTGAACCGCCGTTGTGCCGGTAGCTTCAATCGTGTCGACGGGTGCAACCAGGCTTCCACTCGTGTTCGACTCCCGCTGGAAGATCGGATACGTGCTCGTGAGCTTCCACGGTGACGTGTAGTCCAACGCTGCCATGAATTGCGTCGGGGCGCGACCCTGCATCTTCAGAGCGCGGGTGTTGTCACCCACTATGCCGAAGCCGGTGGCTCCAGCCGGTGTGCCGCTTCCGGTGGCATCCGTCTGGTTAGTCGCACCCTTGTCCCAGTAGGCGTCCGCGAGTGTGCCACCGGAGCCAACGAGTCCGCCGACACTGCTCCCGCCCTTGACGCGTCCGCTGGCGTACACCTGGGTTACATCAGTATTTGTGCTTCCGACAAGCCCGCCCACAGTATCCCCCGAACTGGTGACATCACCGCGCGCGTACGAATCCTCAATAGGCCCGCCGTCATTAGAGCGCCCGATGAGCCCACCTACATTGTCACCAGTGGTGGAGACGTCCCCTCGTGCGTACGAGTTCTTGACACCGCCACGAACTATATCACCGATCAGTCCACCAACTCGTCGTCCCGTAGCTGTGACATTGCCGGTCGCCGAGGCGTTTCTGACGACATACGCCCCGTCTGCGTGATTCAGTACCCCGACTAGGCCACCAACTTGCAAGCTACCTCCTGTGACATCGCCGGCAGCCGAGACATTACTGAGATCTTGGCTCTCCTCAAACAGTCCGACAAGCCCGCCAACTCGCCGGCCTGTTGCGCTAACATCGCCGGTAGCGTGTGCGTTGGAAATCTTGCTGGAATACGCAGTACCAGACTCATCCTTGTCGACGAATCCGACGAGTCCACCGACCTGCTGTCCATCCGCAGAAACGTTCCCCGAGGCGGTGACGTTCGTTATGCGCTGACCGCTTTCACGCACATTCCAATACCCGACGAGGCCGCCGACATCATCGCCAGACGTGCCGTTCACGTCGCCGCCGGCGGAGGCGTTAATTACGTTCGCCTCTCCCCAACCGATTAGCCCGCCAGTGTTGCTTGTCCCGGTGACAGATCCGGATGCGTTCACGTCGGTCACCGACGTCAAACTCTGATGATAGCCGATGAGTCCACCAGCGTACTGCCCGGTCGCGGTGACAGTCCCGCTCGCACTGGCGTTGTTCACCGTCCCGCTACTCTGTCCCACCAGTCCGCCGACGGACTGGCTCCCGTTTGCGGCCGCCGTTGCAGTCGCTTCGGTGACGACACCGCCACTATTGACGGTTCCAACGAGACCACCAATCCGATCGTTCCCGCTGACGGTCCCCGAACCGGACACGTTCTGGACCGTGCCGTCGTTGGTTCCGACTGCCACGCCGAGGTCGTTATTCCCGTTCACCGAGGCGTTCGCGACGGTTAGGTTCTGGATCGTTCCGTCGCTGGTCCCGGCTATCACACCAAGTTCGTCACTCCCAGTGACCGAGGCGTTCTGGATTGTCAGATTCTGAATCGTTCCGCCCGAGCTCAGCTTGCCAACGAGCCCAGCTGTGCTCGTGTCTCTCTGGTTAACCGACAGATTCGAAATGGTGTGCCCGTCGCCGTCCAGCGTGCCGTCGAACGTCTCCCCGGAGACACTGCCGATCGATTCGAACCCGTCGCCACCGTTCCAAGAGGCATCGTTCGTCGCCGACGCGTCGATATCGGCGGCTAGCCGGTAGGCGTCGGTACGCGCAGCACTGCTGTTGTCGATCGCCTGGAGATCCGCAAGTGAGTCGATCAGGTACGGATTGTCAGCGGTACCGTTTCCAGTGTACACCGCGGTCAGTTCTGTGCCGTCCTCACGGATGTAGGTTCGTGCGGTTCCCTCGTTCACTACCACCGTCGTGGTCGCCGTGACACTCGAATCGCTCACCGCAACGAACGTCGGCTCGAAGGTGCCAGTCGTCGGTTCGGCGAACATGAACGTCGCGGTGCCATTCTGATCGGTCAGAGCTGTTTGGCCTTCGAGTTCGGCGAGGCCGTTCGGATCCGAGACGTTGATGAAGTATCCAGGGCCGACACGGCTGCCATTGATTGTCGCGTTGACCTCGACTGTCAACTGCTGTGTCTGAACTCCGGTTGTGCCGGTGGCTTCAACGGTGTCGACAGTTGCGAGCAGACTTCCGGCCGTCTCCGACTCCCGTTGGAAGATCGGATACGTACTCGTGGGCTTCCACGGCGACGTGTAGTTCAACGACTTCATGAATGTCGTCGGCGCCCGACCCTGCATCTCCAGGGCACGGGTGTCACCGACTGTCCCGTAGCCGGTCGCGCCCTCCGACGGGCCGCTTCCGGTCGCGGTCGTCTGGTTGGTCGCGCCCTTGTCCCAGTAGGCGTCCGAGAGTGTGCCACCGTTGCTCCCGACTATGCCGCCGACACTGCTGCCACCGCCCTTGACGCGTCCGCTGGCGTACGTTCGAGTTACATCCCCGGTCGTGGACCCGACGAGCCCCCCGACAGCGTCTCCCGAACTGTTGACGTCACCACGCGCGTACGAATCGGTGATGGGCTCAGAAGTAGATCCGATGAGCCCGCCAACGTAGTTCCCGGAGGTGGAAACGTTGCCGCGTGCGTACGAGGTTTCGACGCTACCGCCACCGAAATATCGCCCAATCAACCCGCCGACATTCTGCCCCGTAGTACTCACGTTCCCGGTCGCAGAAGCGTTTGTGATGCCATAGTTTCCGTCCGCGTGATTTACATTTCCAATCAAGCCACCAACGCGGTCCCCGCTGGCACTCGTGACCTCACCGCTGGCGGAGAGATTGGTGAGCTGTCTGGCTCCTTCCATGCCGCCAATAAGCCCGCCCACGTGCGCATCTCCATTACCATCACCATCGTATGTCGTGTTGACATCACCGGTAGCATGCGCGTCAGATATCGGCGCATATCCACGTACCTGTGTGCCGCTACGACAAGCAATTCCGAAGTCAACAAACTCGCGTGCGCAGTCAGACCCTGAAGACACCTGTCCAACTAGCCCACCAATATATTTATTATCTGCACTGACATTGCCCGATGCGGTTGCGTTCACCATCTGATGACCTGCCAGTGCTGATGAGGATGAACCAAAGCGGCCATCATCAGCGTTCAATTTCCATTGCCCGATCAGTCCACCCACGTGTCTGCCAGACGTGCTCGTCACATCGCCGCTCGCACTGGCGTTCGTGATATCTGCTGTTGTGTAACCAACGAGGCCGCCCACATTGTTTCCCGAACTGTTGACATCACCGCGCGCGTACGAATCGGTGATGGGCACCTCAACAGATTGTCCGATGAGTCCGCCGGCAGTGTCACCGCTTGTGGAAACGTCTCCCTTGGCGTACGAGGCTTCAACGCTCCTTCCACCCTTGAGATTCCCAATCAGTCCGCCGACTCGCTGTCCCGTCGCGTTGACGTTACCGGTCGCCGAGGCGTTCGCCACGACATAGCTTCCCGAATTGTGCTGGAGCGAGCCGACCAATCCGCCAACATCTCTGCCGTCGGCGCTGGCTTGAGCAGAAACGTCGCCGGTCGCGGATACATCTGTTAGGTTTCCTGCGTTCTGGAACTCCCCGACAAGCCCGCCAGCGTAAGCAGTGTTTCCAGCGTCCGTCGCGTTGACTGCGCCCGAAGCATGAGCATCAGAGACGGTGATCGGCTTGTTAGAACCCGAAAACGCTTGGCCGACCAATCCGCCGACCCGATTGCCGCTGGTTGACACGTCACCCGACGCCGAGACGTTCGCGATTGTTGCCGCCTGACTAGGGTTGTATTGGCCGACCAATCCGCCCACGTACCCACCGGAGGTGCTCGTCACGGTCCCACTAGCTGAGGAGTTGCTCACGCTCGCACTTACACGTCCGAACAGTCCGCCTGTGTAGTCGCCGTCACTGGCGACGTCACCAATCGCAGAGACGTTTTCAATTGTCTCACCGTTCGTATGATCGCCAATCAGTCCACCCGCGTAACCAGCGCCACCCGACACATCGCCAGTCGCGGTGGCGTCTCTCACCACCTCACCGTTCTGGTGGTAGCCGATGAGCCCGCCGACTCGCTGTCCCGTCGCGTCAACGTCACCGTTGGCCGAGGCATTCGTCAGGATGTAATTAGCTGAATCGTGGTGGAGTTCGCCAAACAGTCCGCCGACTTGGCGACCATAGGAGTTGTCTTGAGCCGAAACGTCACCGGTGGCGGAGACGTTTGTCACGTCGACAGCGTGTCGAAGTCGACCGAAGAGTCCCCCGACGTACGAGTTCGTGCCGGTCTCTGTCGCGTTGACGTCACCCGTAGCGTGGGCGTTAGAGACGGTAATCTGGTCGTTAGTATCTGAGCTGCCGACCAGCCCACCGACCTTCTGGCCACTGGTCGATACGTTACCCGATGCCGAGACGTTCCTGATTGTCGCCGCCTGATTGGGATTGTGATTGCCGATCAATCCACCAACCCGGTCGCCGGACGTGCTCGTCACGTCACCGCTGGCGGACGACTCTCGGATGACGCTAGCGTCCGTCTCTCCGAGTAATCCGCCGACCTTCTTTCCCACAGTTGACACGTCGCCCGTTGCAGTAACGTTATTAATCGTCCTCCCTTTATCGTGATACCCGATCAGCCCGCCGACTTTCTCTCCCGTCGCGTCAACGTCACCGTTGGCCGAGGCATTCGTCAGGATGTAATTAGCTGAATCGTGGTGGAGTTCGCCGGCTAGTCCGCCAACTCGGCGACCGTTTCCGGGCGTACTGGAAGCGTTGACATCACCGGTAGCAGAGACGTCTGTCACGTCGGTCGCGTGTCGAAGTCGACCGAAGAGTCCCCCGGCGTACGCGTACGTGCCAGTGTTTGTTGTGGCGACATCCCCTGTGGCGTGAACGTTAGAGACAGTAATCTGGTTGCCAGACTCCGAAGTACCGACCAGTCCACCGACCCGGTTGCCGCTGCCCGACACGTTACCCGATGCCGAGACGTTCCTGATCGTCGCCGCCTGATTGGGATTGTGATTGCCGATCAATCCACCAACCCGGTCGCCGGACGTGCTCGTCACGTCGCCGTTGGCGGAGGCGTTGATAACGTCAGCCTGCCCCCGCCCGATCAGCCCGCCAGTGTAGCTGGTTCCGGTGACAGCCCCCGAGGCGTTCACGTCAGTCACCGGCGTCGAACTCTGGTGATCGCCGATGAGACCACCAGCGTACTGCCCGGTCGCGGTGACAGTCCCGCTCGCACTGGCGTTGTTCACCGCGCCGCTACTCTCCCCGACCAGTCCGCCGATAGACTGGCTGCCGCTTGCAGTCGCGGTGGTGGTTGCACCGGTGACAGTCCCGCTGGCCTCAATCGTCCCGACGAGACCACCAATCCGATCGTTTCCGCTGATGGTCCCTGAAGCGGTGACGTTCTCGACTCTGCCGTTGTTGATTCCGACTGCCACACCGAGGTCGTTGTTCCCGGTGACAGAGGCGTTCTCGATGGTCAGGTTCTGGATCGTTCCGTCGCTGGTCCCGGCTATCACACCGAGGTCGTCGTTCCCAGTGATCGAGGCGTCCTGAAGCGTCAGATTCCGGATCACCCCGTTCGAATCGAGCGTGCCGATGAGCCCAGCCGTACTCGTGTCGCTCCGATTGACAGATAGATTCGAGATTGTGTGCCCGTCTCCGTCGAGCGTACCGTCGAATGTTCCGCTCTCACCCGCAATCGGCTCGAAGCCGCTGCCGCTGTTCCAGGAGGCGTTGTTCGTCGCCGACGTGTCGATATCCTCGGCGAGTCGGTACTGTTCACCACGCGTGGTCGCGTTGATGTTGATCGCTTGGAGATCCGCGAGCGAGTCAAGGAGGTACGGGCCCGTGTCCGTCCCGTTACCGGGATACGTCGCCGTCAGCTCGGTGCCGTCATCACGAGTGTACGTCCGCACTGTGCCCGGCTCCACCTCGACCGTCGCGGTCGTCGAGACGGTCGATTCACCAGCCGCGCTGAACCCCGGCGTGAACGTCCCGATTGCTGATTCGGCGAAGGTGAACGTTGCAGTGCCGTTCGCGTCGGTCACGGCCCCGGCGTCCGCGAGTTCGGTGAGGCCGTCCGCGTTGTCGACACGGATCACATAGCCTGCGTCAGCAGGGTTACCGTCGACCGTCGCGGTGACGTCGATCGTCGTCTGCTCGGTCTGCAGTGCTGTCGTGTCGGAGGCCTCCATCGAGCCAATAGGCGAAATCGAGGGCCCGGTCGTATTCGACTCCCGCTGGAAGACCGGATACGTACTCGTGAGCTTCCACGGCGACGTGTAGTTCAACGACTTCATGAATGTCGTCGGCGCTCGGCCCTGCATCTTCAGCGCGCGGGAGTCACCGACTGTCCCGTAGCCGGTCGCGCCCTCCGACGGGCCGCTTCCGGTCGCGGTCGTCTGGTTGGTCGCGCCTCTATCCCAGTAGGCGTCCGAGAGTGCTCCGTTGTTGTTCCCGACGAGTCCGCCGACGGTGCTCCCGCCCTCGACGCGTCCGCTGGCGTACACGCGAGTCGCTTCATCGCCGTGACGACCGACGAGTCCACCGACTTCGTCCCCCGAGCTGGTGACGTCACCGCGCGCGTACGAGTCGGCAACAAGGTTGGTAGACTGGCCGATGAGTCCACCCACGTGGTCACCATCGGTGGAGACGTTCCCTCGTGCGTATGAGGTTTCGACGCTACCACCAGTATGATACCCAATCAGTCCGCCGACTTTTTGACCCGTGGTAGTGACATCGCCGGTCGCAGAGGCGTTCCTGAGGTCATACGCCGTGCTGTCCTGTCGGAGTCGGCCGATCAAGCCACCGACTTCGTTCCCACTTTCACTTGTGACGTCGCCGGTGGCGGAGACGTCGGAGACGTGTTTGCTATCGCGGAAGCGGCCGACGAGTCCGCCCACGTAGGCGTTGCTAGCCCCGGCGTACGTCGTGGTAACGTTGCCGGTGGCGTGGGCGTCAGACATCGCGACTTCATGATACTGAGCGTTGGTGCCACTCCGGTCCACGTACCCGATGAGCCCACCTACGTATTGCCCGCCAGCGGAGACGTTGCCCGTCGCCGTGACAGTCCTCACTTCCTCGTCGGAGTATGCGTCCAGATACCCCACAAGCCCGCCGACTCGCTGTCCATTGGTGGTGACCTCACCACTCGCGGTAGCGTTCGTGATAGAGGCCCGTGTCCGGCCGACAAGCCCGCCGACATAATCTCCCGCAGTCGACACGTCACCGGTCGCCCTGACGTTGCTGATTGTCTGACCGCCCTCGTGGCTCCCGATCAATCCGCCGACGTAGGTCCCGGAGGTGGTGACGTTGCCAGTCGCGGAGGCATTATTAACAATCTGATTGACGTTATCCAATCGGAGCCGGCCAACCAGGCCACCGACATAGCTGCCGGTTGTACTGGTAACGTCGCCGGTGGCAGAGACGGTTGTGAGATCCCTGCTATCTCGGAAGTCACCAACAAGCCCGCCGACGAACGCGTTACCTCCAGCATCGTACGTCGTACTGACATCGCCGGTGGCGTGGGCGTCAGACATCGTGACTTCGTGATACTGAGCGTTGGTACCGCTCTGGTCTATGAACCCGATGAGCCCACCTACGTAGTAGCTACCTGTAGAGACGTTGCCTGTCGCCGTGACAGTCCTGACCTCCTCGTCGGAGTGCGCGTCCAGCTCTCCAACAAGCCCGCCAACTTCCTGCCCATCAGTGGTGACCTCACCACTCGCGCTGGCGTTCGTGACGGACGTTTGTGTGTAGCCGACGAGCCCGCCGACTTTGCGTCCCGTAGTCGACACGTCGCCGGTCGCCGTGACATTCCTGATCGGCCCATCCTGGTGGCTCCCGACCAGTCCACCGACCCGCTGCCCTGTGGTGCTGACAGCACCGTGAGCGTACGAGTCGGTGATGATCCCGTTAGAATCGCCCATGAGCCCACCGACCCTGTCTCCCGTGGAGGTGACAGCCCCGGTCGCGAAGGCGTTGCTGACAATCTGATTGCCGTTTTCCATTTGGAGCCGGCCAATCAGGCCACCGACATAGTTGCCAGTTGCACTGGTAACGTCGCCGGTGGCAGAGACGTTCGTGAGGTCTCTGCTTTCGTGGAAGCGACCAACGAGCCCGCCCACCTGTGCGTTACCTCCAGCATCGTACGTCGTACTGACATCGCCGGTGGCGTGGGCGTCAGACATCGTGACTTCGTCACTGTCCGAACTCTGGTCTACGTACCCGATGAGCCCACCCACGTTGGAACTACCAGCAGAGACGTTGCCTGTCGCTTTGACGGCCTTGACCACCTCGTCGGAGTGCGCCTCTAAGTATCCCACGAGCCCGCCGACTTCCTGTCCGTCCGTGGTGACCTCACCGCTTGCGCTGGCGTTCGTGATCGACGCTCGTGTGTTACCGACAAGCCCGCCGACATAATCTCCCGCAGTCGACACGTCACCGGTCGCCGTGGCGTTGCTGATTGTCTGACCGTCCTCGTGGCTCCCGATCAATCCCCCAATCCTGTCTCCCGTGGTGGTGACGTTGCCGGTCGCGGAGACGTTACTGACGACCTGATTACCGTTTTCCATTCGCAGTCGACCGACCAAGCCGCCGACATAGCTGCCAGTTGCGCTGGTAACGTCGCCGGTGGCAGAGACGTCGGTAAGATCCCTGCTTTCGTGGAAGCGACCAACGAGCCCGCCGACGTACGCGTTACTACCGCTATTCGTCGTATTGACATCGCCGGTGGCGTGAGCGTCGGACATCGTGACCTCATCACTGCCCGAGTTCTGGTCCACGTACCCGACGAGCCCACCCACGTGGGCACTGCCTGCAGAGACGTTGCCTGTCGCTTTGACGGCTCTGACCACCTCATCATCGTACGCGTTCAAATATCCCACAAGCCCGCCAGCGTACCCGCCGGACGTGCTCGTCACGTCGCCGCTGGCGGAGGCGTTGATGACGCCGGTCCGCGCCCGCCCGACGAGGCCGCCAGTGTAGCTGGTTCCGGTGACAGCCCCCGAGGCGTTCACGTCGGTCACCGGCGTCGAACTCTGGTGATCACCGATGAGCCCACCGACGTACTGCCCGCTCGCGGTGACAGTCACGCTCGCGCTGACGTTGTTCACAGTCCCTCCAGACGTGACAGTCCCAACGACGCCACCGATTTCCTGGCGGCCCTCGACCGTCCCTGATACGGTGACGTTCTGGACAGTCCCAGCGCTTTCTCCGACCACCGCACCGATGTGTCTGTCACCGACGACCGAGACGTTCGTGAGAGCGAGGTTCCGAACCACACCACCCGATTCCAGTGTCCCGACGAACCCGAGCTCGTTTTTTGTAGTCGCACTCTGATCGATCGACAGGTTCGATATCGTGTGGCCGCCGCCGTCGAGCGAGCCACTAAATGCGGCACCGCTGTCGATGCCAAACAGCCCACCGATCGGCGCGAACCCTTCCCCGTGTTCGCTGGGCACGTTCCACGACCGCGTGGCCGAGGCGTCGAGGTCGGAGCCCAGCTGATAGTTGTACCCGCGCGTGGTGGCGTTCTTGTTGATCGCCTGTAGATCGACGAGCGAGTCGATGATGTACGGGTCCACCGTCGAGCCGTTACCGGCAAACGTGCCGGTCTGGACGGTGCCGTTGACCGTGTGGTCCCACGACGCCTGACTCCCGGCAATCGTCGTTGCGCTGGCATTGTTCCCCAGCGAGTCTGTCACGGTCACGGCGACCGCTCGCGTCGGGTCGGGGTTCCCTCCGACCTCAAACGTCCCTTCGTACGTGTCGGTACCGACGGCGTCGAGCGTGATCGTTCCGGGATCTGCGTCCAGCGCAGCGACGTCGGCCTCGACCGTCGAGACGGCCCCGGCGTCGGTCACGGTCGCCGTCACCCGGAACTTGTCTCCGGTCGAGACCGGCGGGTTGCCGGTGGTGCGCGATGCGGACAGGTCGTCGATCCGCGGCGCGGACGTGTCGACCGAAAGCCCGTTCGACCGGGTGCCGGTCACTTGGGTGCTTTCGTTCCAGGCGAGATAGCCGACAGTGTTGCTGATGTGACCATCGCTGTTGTCGACTGGATCCTCTTCGATTCGAACCTCGACACCGGTGTCGGTTCGACCGTCGTATCGAAGGTACGATTCTTCACCTCCACTGTTCGTCTGCATAGCGGCAACGAAGCCAGCCGGGTACGAGCCGCCGAAGTTGATGCTGGCCAAATTCTCGTCGACGTTGCCTCGCGTACCAGCAGTGAACCCGGTCTCGCCCAGCGCCGAGTCCCCCTGTTCGATGGCGATGTACCCCAGCGTCTCGGTTCCGTGTGGATTCGGTTCTGTCCCACTGTCCTGATCGCCTTGGTCGCCTTCGATCTTTGAACTGAACCCGTTCGAATCGACACTTTTGTCGCGTGTGCTGACCGAATCCATGTCGTTAGCCGTCTGTACGTTGGCGAACGCGACGGGATTGTTGAGTGACTCCTCGAACGTGATCGGCTGGAATCCATCGTTTTCGTTCAACTCGATCGTCCCAGCGGAGACTTTCGTGCCGCCGTCCAGTGTCGTCGTGCCGGCCTCGGCCACGATGTACGAGACGTTCGCCGGGGGGTGTGTCTCGTCGTCCTGGACCGACCACTCCTCGACGCGAATCTCGAAGGACGTCGACTGGACGTTCCGAACTCGTGGGGTCCCGCGCAGATCGTTCGGGACGTTGCTCCCGGCTTTTCCGGGAGAGGTCGACTCCAGCGGCTTCGCGATGACGACGGGATTCTCGAACGAGCGCGGGAGCGTGACGGTACGAAAGTCGGTCGTCCCCTCTGGGTTGACCGTGATCGAGTCGTACACGAGGTCTCCCGGTGGAGTGCCGCCGTTTCCGGCGTCGTCGGTCGCGCGAACGGTCACCGACTGGGTCCGCTCGATCGGGTCCGGGCCGACGGTGAACGTCGCGCTGTACACGTCGTCGGCAGCGCTGGAGTTCGGGCCGTCGTCGCTGAGATGTACCGTCCCCGCATCGAACGCGCTCGCGGAGGCAGTGACCGACCGGATCGGAGACGCGTCGGTCACGGTGGCGCTCACTTCGATCGTGTCGTTCGTCGTGACGACACCGCCGCCGCTGGTTCGTCTGATCGTGACGTTGGTGACGTTCGGTGCGCCGGTGTCGACCGTGACGTTTCGCTGGGCGGTGATCGCCGAGTCGGTCGTCAGGCCGCCGTATTCGACGAGGTAGCCTTGTTTATTACCATTCGACACGTCGTTCCAGCCATCGAACTTGTTGATTTCGGCATAGTATTCACCACCGTTCGGTTCGCCAGAGTTCCAGCCGGCGTACTCTCCATTCTGCTCGGAGCCATCTTCAAGACCTTTCCAAAACAGCGTCCCGTTCTCCGGGCCGGTAACCCACCTCCAGTTTTCATCTTTGTTCTCGTCGGATGCTCCGATCCAGGCCTCACCACTGAACTGGCTGTGGATTTCGTCGTCCTCTTCCTGACTCGTCAGCGTCGCGAGATAGCCTTGTAACCCGAGGTGAGACCGGTTCTCGGCGTCGCGCTTGGCGGTTTTCCAACTCACACTGTCTGAAACGAATTCGTAGTAATGTCCGTCGTACGCGGTGACCTGTTTTTGATTCGCATCCAGTGCGAACCTGATCGGCACGGTCCGCTCCGACTCGTTGGTGGCCGACGTTCCGGTGAAATTGTACGTAACAGTACGAAGGACCGCTTGGAAGTCGTCGGCCGTCACCGTGGCCGAACTGTTCGCTGAGACGTTCAGCACGCCCGTCGTGTCGTCGTACGTGCTCGTTATCCCACGATTGGCGGCGACGGTCGTATTTAATGAGAGTTTGTCACTGTTCGGATCGAATCCTTGGTCGATACTCACCGTCGCAGTGTCGATCGTCCCGCCGTCCGGGTCAGTCACGGTCAGCTTGTCGTCGACGAGGTGGCTGCCACTCGCGGTGGTGTTCGATACCGATCCCGAACTCGTCGTCAGTGTCGGTGCCTCGGTATCGACTGTGAGGGTTCGCTGGGCGGTCGTCGAAGAACTACCGTTCAGCCCGCCGTACTCAACGATGTATTCATTGGTGCCGTCCCCCGAGTCAAACCACCCTATCTGATTCTGATTGTGGGCCACGGCGTAGGTGCCGCCTTGTGGTTCAGGACCGTTCCCATACTCACCCCATCCGTCGTACCCACCATTCACCACGGTTCCAGATCCATCACCACTCCAGAACTGCGTCCCGTTCTCTGATCCGGTGACCCAGGTCCAGTTGCCCTCTGTGGCCTCGTCGGATGCCCCGATCCAGACCCTATTCGGTGTCAGATTGAAGATAGTCTCGTCCTCTCGCTCACTGGTGATTGTAGCCAGATAGCCCGCTTGCCCGAGGTGTGTGTTACTTGCGGCTGCTGTTTTCGCATTGTCGAAGTTCTTCCCCTGCGAAACGTGCTCATAGTAGTGGTCAGTCGTCGGGTCGAACACGATGTTACCGCCGGTTCCCAGCGCGAACGACACATCGAGGCCGCGCGCTGATGCTGTGGCCTTGCCCGAATAAGTGTAGGTGACTGTTCGCAGAACTGCTTGCATCTCACCGGCCGACGCAGTCCCATCGAGCGTCAGCACACCTCTGGAAGTATCATAACTGCTGGTGAGGCCGGCATCCGACACCGCGGTGCTGTTCACCGCAAGTCTGTCCACGCTCGCGTCGAAGCCCGACCCGATGGCGACGGTCGCCCCGTTGATTGCCTCACCGTCCGGGTCGGTCACGGTCAGCTGGTCGTCGACCACGAACCCGCCATCAGTAAACGTGTAATCGGTCCCGCTCGAACTCGTCGTCACCGTCGGCGCGTCGGTATCGACCGTGACGGTTCGCTCGGCTGTCACCGACGGGTCGCCACTCAGACCGCCGTACTCAACGACGTATCCATAGGACGTCCCTTGATCGATGAATTCGTCGTGCCACGGGGTAGCGTACGCGTTTATCACAACACCGTCTTCATCTCCCCGGTCGGCCTGCGGCTGACTGCTATCCCAACCGGCGTACAGCCCGTTTTTTACCGACCCATCGTCTGCTCCCTGCCAGAATTGCGTCCCCTTTTCCGGACCTGTAATCCATGTCCAGTTACCCTCTTCAACCCTATCGGAGGCCCCGATCCATGCTGGTCCGGAGAGGTCTGTGACCGTGGTATCCTCTTGTGCGCTGGTTACCGTCGTCAGGTACCCAGACAATCCGAGATACGAGCGGTTGGCAGCTGCCTGCTCGGCACCCCGAAACGTCTCATCCGTCGAGACGTACTCGTAGAAGTGGCCGGTTTCCGGGAGGTACTCCACATTCCCACCAGTATCGGTTCCCAGCGCGAACGACACGTCGAGGTCGCGCGCCGACGCCGTGGTCTCGCCCGAGTAGGTGTAGGTGACCGTTCGCAGAACCGTCTGCATCTCGGCAGCCGACACGGTCCCCTCGAGCGTCAGCACACCTCTGGAAGTATCATAATTGCTGGTGAGACCGGCATCCGACACCGCGGTGCTGTTCACCACGAGTGTATCCACATCCGCATCAAATCCTGACCCGATAGCGACGGTCGCTCCGTCGATCGTCCCACCGTCCGGATCGGTCACAGTCAGGTTTTCGTCGACAACAAAGCCGCCGGCCGACGCCGTATAGTTGGTCCCGGCCGAACTCGTCGTCAGTGTTGGCGGGTCATCAACCGCCGTCACGTTGATACTGAACGTGTGGGGGCCAGACGAACTGCCGTTTCCGTCTGTAACATCAAACTCGAAGCTGTCGTTCGCCGACTCGGAGCCGTCGTGGCTGTAGTACAGACTCCCATCGTCGATGTCTGCCTGCGTGAACAATCCCGTCTCGACGGCTTCGCCGCCGTCAAGGAGTTCGTTTACAGATCCGCTCCCACTCCCATCGACAAACAGTGTGCCGTTCAAGACGCCAACAGAAACGTTGTACGTGATTGAATCGCCGTCTGGATCACTCGAATCTAACGAGGTATTAGTAATTTGATTTATTTTTGAATCCTCTTCGATTGTTATCTGGACATTACTATCCAGAGCCGGCTGGTTAGAAGCGGCTCCAAAACCAACAGCGGGTATAATCGTGACTGAAATGAGAATGAGAGCACTAAATAGCGCAGCGTAGGCCTTCATTTATAAGTAAAATAGGTTAAAACGTACCAGCTCACGCGGGATCAGCAGTGCTATAGTAGATATCATCCGGAGATTCCAAAAGTAAATATCATTAGATATCGGCTGGAGCCTGTATTAACTTTAGCCCTATGGCCAATTTCGAGGTACACGTATGTGTCCTACATAGGGCAGTTGTGAGTATTAATCATTATTGGCATATGTAATGGGGTGGGGGAATTTGAGCCTATACTGAAAGGTACACCAATATCCAGAGGCCCTCAACAGCGTCTATAGTTCCGTTGAGTCCTGATAGAGAGTCGTCAGCAGATTAGACTCAGCAGCTCGAAGATGCTGGTTGAACGTTGACTGTGCGATATCGAGAGTCTTGGCAATCGACGTCGAATCTGCATCCCGCGGCCAATTAAAATATCCTGCGTAGAGCGCCGTCTGCAAGACTTCTTCTTGCCGGGCGGTAAGAGCTCCATCAAGACGTGCCGAGAGAGAGGTATTGGTTTCTCCCCGCTCACTATCCAGTTTGGATAACAGGGTGAGATCGCTGTAGTCTTGCCGGAGTGAACTCAGATATTCTCCGACGTCGACTGTGAATGGCACGGTTACTGAAACCACGATTTCGTTGGACTCGGAAGCGTTTGTGATTTGATTTACTGCAACTCCTTGGTCGGTCAGTTTCTCGCAAAAGCTGCTGTTCCGCACCGGGATTTTACAGTAGATACCATTTCGAGAGTCGCTCAAAATGACCGTCTCTGGATCAAAACCAGCGGCTTCGAACGCCTCGGGGGTCACGTTTTCACCGGTCACTCGTGCGAACAGGAGGTGATCTGGACTCTCAGTCACTACATTCAACACTTCGAGATCCGTCTCCATATCCGAAACAAGAGCTGCAAGGCCAGTATCGTCCTCGAACTGGACTTTGAGAATTGTGCCCCCACCGGATAGAAGCGCCGCCTTTTGCCGGAGTGCTGATATCCCGTGACCTATTATCTGACCGAGCTCTGTGAGGGCTGTCACCTCTTCTTCAGCGAAGGCGTTTGGCAGTTTGGAATGGACTTCTAATATTCCGAGGATCGAAGCCTCGCTCTGTAGTGGTACGGCCACAATCGAGTTGGTGCCATTTTTCAGTGCGTCTTGTTCCCACTCCGTTTCGGAGCGAGCGGTCATTAAGTCGCCCTCCACGACCGAGTCTTCAATCCTGTATGCTCGTTCAGCAGGTGGCAATTTAGAGTGATTCCGTTGGGTATTGTCATCTGCTGGAGTGTCGTTCGTTCCCACTTTTTGATATTGGAGCGACTCAGTTTTGGCTCTGACCTCAATCGTATTCGTATTAATATCTTTTTTACCGATCCAGGCCCCACTAACCAGATCCAGATGAGCTAAAGCATTACAGACCTCCTGGTATAGTTCTTCTCGTGTATTTGCACTGATAACCGTGGCACTTATCGACCGTATCAGTGTGTTGATGCGATCCAGTCGTGTCAGCCGTTCGTTTTGCTCGTTTAACCGCTGGTCCCGTTCCCGAAGAGCCGCCTCTTGGGCTGTTCGTTCGAATGCGCTTGCTGCGTTCGCTGCTAACGTCTTTGCCAATTTATTCTTTCCGGAGGGGATCTCTGGCGTCGTGGTCATCCCCACCAACAGGACCCCTTCTGATTCTAGTGAGTAGAGACACCACGACGAGAACTCCTCTGTCAACCACTGGCTTGACCGAGTATCTGCAACGTCTTCGTCTTCGGGGCTCAACTGTTCTGTTCGAGTCACGTAGGCTGTCCAGACTGGTGTGTCTCCTTCAGAGATGGATGGAAGCTCGATTTCAGTACCATCTTCAGTGGATGCGTGTGCTAGTGGGACCAAGCGTCCCGTGTGCTCGTCTCGTGTATATATCGTGGCAAACTCGAATCCGAGTTCACCGACTGCGGCAGTTGTCACGGTCTCACCGATGCTACGTTCCGAGTCCGCTGTCATTAAATCGCGAGAAACCGCATGCAGATCCTCAAGCTGCTGTTCATACGCGTACCTCTCTGTAATGTTGTGGTAATGTTCAATCCGCCCACCGGCATAAAGACCAGTTTGAATCGGCCCGCTCCAGTACTCCAACCACTGCTGCTCTTTCGAAGTCGTCTCAGGGATTCGGACGACGGCTTCGACTTCGGAATTCATATTCTCTAGAGAATGAGTTACGAGGTCCGACAGTGTTTGCTCACCTGAGGGATATTCGTTGTACGATTCAGAAGCAATGCGACTGTAGTCAGACCCTTGGATATCGTCTCTATCAACTCCGAGTAATTCTTCTGTAGTTTCGTTTGCCCACACCACCTGTCCGTCGCGATCAACGACAACGATCCCTTCCTCTGATGTGTCCAGGACGTCTTCAGTGAGGGACTGGTACTGCTGTTGTTCCCTGCGCTCTGCTGCTGTTCGTTGCAGGCGCTCAATAGCCACTCGAAAATCCCTGTCTGGCAGGTTCTGGAGGTACCGTTCGACTTTATCCTCGAGTTCTGTGAGTTGGTCCGTGAGTGTCTGGTATTTCGGGCTCGTTTCGAGGGTATCTGCGTCCATGACGGCTTCCAAGGTCGATTGGCGTTCTATCAGCGAGAACAGCTCTTGTAGATCCTCGTTGTACTCGGCACGAGTGAGCATCTGGGAAATAACGTCTTCAAGACCGTCTGCTTCAACGGGCTTTTCGAGATACGCATCGAATCCCATTTTGACGATATCGAAGTCCGGTGTCACCGCAGAGACGATAACCACCTGGCAGTTCGACTCATATTGTCTGAGTCGCGTGAGAACCTCTCCGCCCGATAACCCGGGCATCATCCGATCCAGAAGAACGATATCGACAGTCGAATCGAACGCTTCCAGGGCTTCTTCGCCAGAGTATGCGGTTTCGACAACATAGCGGTCTGCGAGCCACTCTGCATACAGCTCAGCCAAACTCTGGTCATCCTCGACGATCAAGATCTTTATCTTTCCCTTTTGCATCATAGTTTACGACGCGGTACCGGTTTTTGTGAGTCCTCTCGAGACGGTTGGGTGGGGACTTCCAGCGTAATATCGGTCCCATCTTCCGAGGTTTCGACCGAAACCGACCCACCGACACGAGTCACCAGCGCCCGCACCATCCACAGTCCGAGTCCCTGACCGTGACTGAGCGGCGTTTCTTCGCCGGTTTCAAGCAGACTTTTCTCCATCTCTGGGAGTCCAGGCCCGGTATCGGAAACACAGATTTCCACCCACCGTTTATCAGGTTTCGAGACACTGATCTGTACAGATGGCTGGCCAGTTTTATCCGCCGTGATGGCATTATCGACGAGCTCAGAGATGGCTTTGTCGAGATCATCCGGTACGTGTAATTCGGTATCGTGTTCAGTTGTGACCGTGACACTTGCAGTAGTATATTCTTCTTCTGCTTTTGTTCGAATATCCGTAATTATTTGTTCAACGGATCGGTGGGTAAACAAATCACTCTCGCTTGTGAGAATCTCTCGCAGATATTTAATCTTGCTGACCATTCGTTCCCAATTTTCAAGTATTTCTAGAACCGTCGCTGCCCGCTGTTCACGAGTGTCCGTATCTGTACTCGATTCAAGTAGCTCGACGTACCCTCTAAGCTTCGTCAGATCATTTCGGATATTGTGCCGCATAATCCGGTGTAAGACTTGGACGTGCTGTCGACGCTGTTCTTGAGCCGTGATATCCCGTGCCTCGAATACGAGGAAGCTAAGCTCTCCATGTTGGTTCGAAATCGGCTTAATCGAGACGTCAAAAGTAGCGAGTCCATCAACACCTTCTGCTTCCACCTTGAACCGAACGAACGAACCCGAAGTTGCTTGATTAATTGCCTGTCTGATTTTATCTCGTACTTCAGATGAATGCGAAAATATTTCGCTCTCCCAGAGTGGCGTGCCTCTGCTTTCGTCTACCTCTATCCCACCGAACTCCGTGATGGGTTCATTTAATTCGAGAATGTCACCACTCTGGTTCAGTAGTCCGGTTAATTGGAACGTTTGATTGAATACGGATTCGAACTTTTTGATCTGACTTTTGATCTCGGTGATATTGCGAATATATAACAAGAACCCACCAATTGCTTTGTCGTGGGATAGATTCCGTCCACGTGCCTCTACCGTGATCCACTCGTTGGCTTCAGTTTTTAATCGGAACTCTAGCTGAACGCTTGAGTCGGCGTCGTTAACGGTATTGAAAAAGTCCTCCATTACACGGTCCCGGTCCTCAGGATGGATATAATCAAAGATGCTCTCTTGTTCTAGCTGAGTTGGATCATATCCGAGAACTCGTTCAGTAGAGCCACTAAGATAGGTGAAACACCCATCACGATCTAAGATGGACACGACATCGACTGATTCCTCAACGAACCGCTCCGTTCTCCGGCGCTGTTGACGCCGGTTAGTGAGATCTCTGATGACCATCCCATACCCCAGAAACGCTTCTTCAGTTTGAAGCGAGACGTATGAGACTTCAGCAGGAAACGACGATCCATTCTGACGGACACGTTGTCCTTCGTGAGTACTTTCTCCTGCGAGAGATGCCTGTGTTAATAGCCGATCAGCAACACGCTTTTGCTCCTGTTCAGGGTGTAACTCCGCTACTGGCATACCGATCGCAGCTTCCTCGTCATATCCAAAAATGTCGGCTGCTCCCTCGTTCCAGCCGTCGATCTGTCCATCGTCATCGAGAAGTACGAAGGCGTATTCTTCGAGACTTTCTGAGAGAATCTCAAACCGCTCCCGTTCCTGTTGAATCTGCCGAACCCGTTGTTTTTCCTCTGTTATGTCTGTTGCAATCGCGATAAGCTTCTCTTCACGTTCGTCATCGTGTCTCAGAATAGCATCTGTGTGCACCCATCGTGTTTGTCCGTCTGTATCAATGACCCTGAAATCCACAGATAAGGTATTAGTGTCACCAAGTTGGCTCAATAAATCACGAACACGGTCCCGATCTTCTGGCGCGACGATCTGCAAGAACTCTTCTTTGTTGTCCGGGTCGTGGCCAAATAAATCGATAAGCGTTTGGTTGAATGACATCGTGCCCGTCTCGAAATTCCACTCTGCGATACCGGTGTCCGTTCCAGAAAGAACCAACTGGAGTTTTTGATTCTGTTCTGCTAGGTTCCGAGTCCGTTCCCTTCGATCTGTAACTTCCTGCTGTATACCAATAAACTCCGAAAGCGTTCCATCCGCGTCAGTGACTGGCGTGACAGACAACCGATTCCAGTATTCACTCCCGTCCTTTCGGTAGTTTTTCACCTCTACTGTCACCGGCTCACCGGCTGCAATCGCCTCCCGAAGCTTTGATATTTCCTCTGGGTCTGTCTCGGGTCCCTGAAGGAAACGTGGATTACGACCTAAGGCGTCGTCCTCCTCATAGCCGGTAATGTCAGTGAACCCTTTATTGACGTACTCGATCGGATTGTCCTCCTGCTGTGGGTCGGTAATCATGACTCCAACGTTCGAGGAATCGATCGCTTGCTCCTTGAGTTCGAGTTCACGTTGCCGTTCCTGTTTTGCAGTTTCATCGCGCACAGTACAGACGAGGGCGCCATCATCAACGATGGTCAGGGAAAGCTTGGCCGGAAACGTCGTCCCGTCCGGTCGGGATCCGGTTACTTCGCCCCGCCAGTGCCCCTCCGACTCAAGAACCGGGAAGGCTTCCGACTCAAGACGCTCCACTTCCTCTTCGTTATAGAGCATCCGCCAAGAGTTCCCGAGGAATTCGTCCGTCTCATCGAACCCATACATATCGATATGTGTCTCGTCGATATAGGTGTATTCTCCATCTTCGAGAATGGCGAATCCGTCTTTCGCATCTTCGACGGCCTGCTGGAACGTCTCTAACTCGCGACGTCGTCGCTCACGGGGAGTAATATCACGGCTAGAAACGACGAGCGATTCGACTCCTGATTCCCCTGCCACGGGACGGATCGTACCCGTGATGAACCGATTGTCACCGTCCTGATACGGATGTTCAGCTTGGAAACTAACATACTCGCCAGCAGCCGCTCGTTCGATCCAGTCTTTTAGCTCTTCTTGTAGGTCTGAGGAATGCGACCACCACTCTCCTTCCCAGAACGGTTCCCCCAAGATATCGGATTTGTCGTTCGAAACGTAGTCTAGCGCTGCTTCATTGACCTCAATCGTCTCACCATCAGTTTCTAATAACCCCACCAGCATCTCGGGGTCTTCGAGCACGGACTCGAAACGCCGCTCGTTTTTTTGAATTTCCTCTTGGCGTTGATGCTTTTCAGACACGTCACGGACAACACAGACGATTCGACCGTCTTCCAAACGTGTCAGAGATAGTTCGGTCGGGAACTCTTCTGTACCGTCCGGAGATGCAGTTACAGTACCTCTCCACTCACCATCAGACCGGAGGGCTGAAAACGCCTCATCCTCTATGCGCTCGATTTCAACGGCATCAGCATACAAATCACGCCAAGTCTGCCCGAGTAACTCATCTTGGTGCTTGAACCCGTACATTTCGGTATGCGTTTGGTCAACGTACGTGTACTCCTCGTTCTCCAAAATAGCAATCCCATCACTCGCATTCTCGATAGCCGATTTAAATGACTCCAGGCGACGCCGGCGTTCCCGCTGTTCCGTCACATCTCTCGCAACGGTATGCATATAGGCCTCCCCATCGCGCTCGATCCGACGGCTCGAGAACTCGACATCGATTTTATTCTCGTCGCTCCGAAGTAGTTTCGCTTCAGTGGTTGCTTGTTCGCCGGCTAAAATCTGATCGTGGTAATCCTGATAGGCATGTAAGTCGACCTCTTCGTGAAGATCGGGAATACACATCGAGAGGAGTTCCTCTCGCTTATAGCCAGTTAACTCGCAGGCAGCCTGATTCACTTGGACGAAATTCGCATCTGAATCACTGACGAAAATGGCATCGTTGGAGTCTTCAAACAACGTGTGTGTCCAATCACGTTCAGCCTGTAACTCCTCGAGGTGTCGGATTCGTGAAATTACAGGTTCGAGATTCGAGACGACGAGTTTCGCCAGTTCTGCGTCGTTCTGAGTAAAGGCATCGACTTCAGTAGCTCCGACACTCAAGACGCCGAAATCTGAAATTGGCACAAGAATTTCGCTCCGAATCGGGGTGTCTGAATTATACGTGCCATCGGCCTCGCGGACATCGTCGAACACTTCCGGACGGTTCTGTCTGTACACACGCCCGGCGAGAGAATCAAGTGGAAGGATAGGTGCATCGCCGATCACCTCTTGTGCCTCAGTTGATTCGGCGATTGGGCGGAGTTCGTTTTCCTGCTCATCGTACTCCCAGATCGCCGAAAGAGGCGCATCAAAATTGAGATCCAACATTCGGACCGCAACGGCAGAGACGTCCTCAATCGAACCGGCTTGGTTCAGTTCCGAAGACAACCCAAGAAGTCCCGCAGGTGTGTGTTCCGTGTACGCGTCTCCATCGCTCATACATCCTATATTGTTGTTCCGCTATATTATGCTTTCACTAACAGAACCATCTCATATCGGCCCCAATAGAATTGGCTCGATAAATATAGGGTACAGCTATTCACCCTTGAAAATCAATTGTGATAACAAGATGTTGACGGAAGCAGTTGAGGTACTCGGGCCGAAATAAAGCGTTGATATACTGCGGGCGGCAGGGGAACCGCGATCAGTTAGCTGGCTGAGTTAAGAGCTAGATACTCCGATTGCCACTTGTTACAGACGTGTGAAGGAACTCTCTGAGAATATGTATTTAGAAGAGGCCACTGCGGACGAGAGCAGAAATAAAACACAGTACTGTCGAACGGCGGATAGTATTGAAGTCAAGCTTGCATCTGACGTATTACTTAGCGGCTCTCGATTTTTGCAAACTCGAGAAGTACCAATAGATACGATACCGTTAGATTCCGTTACGCTTGATGAGTTCTCCCAAACCATTGATATTGTCGGAGTCTACTTTGGGAGTTTGATCGACGATGTTGCTGTTCATGCATCCATTTCACGCCGGCAGCTTGTGGCGGTGCTGGCACGCGCCCAGCTCTCGGATGGTCAACTCGACACCGGGGGACTGACCGATAACGGCGACATCATCCACCAGTCGAACGATGAGACACTCTTTTGCCTTGACGGTGATTTCTGGACGGAGCTGGGCGGGCTCCACTACTTGAGCCCAGACGAGGGACGAGCAGCCAGAGAAGTTCATCGCCGACTCATCGAAGCGGTCGCCGGAGACGTCGCTGACTACAATCGCGAGCGCGATCCGTTTATTGTCATCACGGAGAGAGTACGTGAAGTACGGCGGCGCGGTCGTGGGCGGGGGGCTGCTCGCGGGCTGTTCGAGCCAGAGCGCGTCGGAGCCGACGGCGACGGACGCTACGACGGACGCCGACCGAGCCACCACGACAGGAGCATACGGGCACCATCTCGCCGGTCGGTGAGGTGGCCCTCGATGAGCCGCCGACGAGCGTCTTCACACATTTCCCGTAGTTTCCCGACATGGCGACGGCGCTAGGACAGGGTGAGACGGTGAACTCTCTCTGGTGGGACGGCACCGCGGCCGCGATGGAGTATTTCACCGCCGGGATGGACGGTGTCGAAATCGAGTGGGCAGACGAGACGGGCGGGTACGGCTTCGGCGAGGAGGAGCTGTACGCCCTCGACAGCGACCTCCATCTCGTCGACCCCGCGTGGGCGACGACACAGGAAAACTGGAACCGTAACGACATCGAAGAGATTGCCGACAACGTCGGCCCGTGGTTCGGAAACTACTACAGCCGTTATCATGCGGCACCACCGGAGGAGTGGGCAGACGGATACGAGTACAATAGCTTGTGGCAGCTGTTCGAACAGGTGGCGTCGCTGTACGGCGAGCGCGCCCGCTACGAGGCGCTGGCGTCCGTCCGCGATGACCTGCCCGCAACCGTCGACGCCACCCTGCCCGCGGAGTCCGACCGCCCGACCGTCGCGTATCTCTCCGTCTCGACCGACTTGTCGAGCATCTACGTGCTCCGGCTGAACGCCGAGGGGTACTGGAACACGCACACGCGCCCGCTGGGGGCTGTCGACGCGTTCGCGGACGCGGAGTTCGACGGCGCTGCGTTCAATCAGGTCGACATGGAGGCGGTCGTCGAGACCGACCCGGACGCGATTCTCGCGCTCTGGACGGTGACAGACTCCGTAGACTTCGACCGACTCCGGCAGAATCTACGGGACGATCCCGTGGCCAGCGACCTCTCGGCGGTTCAAAACGACCGCGTGTACGCACAAGGGACCCGGTGGCAAGGGCCGCTGATGAACCTGTTCCAGCTCGAGATGATGGCAAAGCAGCTCTACCCCGACCAGTTCGGCGAGTGGCCGGGGTACGAGAACGGCGACACCTACCCGGAGTTCGGTAGCGACGACCAGCTGTTCGACCACGGCCGCGTCACGGAGATTCTCGGCGGGACCCGCTGAGAGGGGGAGACCGGCGCGGCGAGCGACAGCCGCGCTTCTGGAAACAACCGATTAATTTGGCCCTCGCTCGTAGACGGAGGCATGTTCGTGGGGGAACCAGTTCGGGAAGCGTGGTCGATACAGCGGAGACGAGCCAGTCACGGCCGTGTCTGCTCGCAGAGTAGCTCCGTCGACGGCCGACTCGCACGGAACGTATAGATGACTGGCTCACCGACAGCACGGGCGGACATCAGGGTGGCCGTCCTCGATTCCGTCGAGAGCGAGCCGCACACGACGGCCGAACTCCGTTCCCGCATCGACGGTGACCCGGCCACTATCGAGGATGTGTTGTGCCGACTGTCGACGGAGGGGACGTTGAGAGAAAAGACTGGTCCCGAAGGAACGACGGTCTGGTGGCAGGAGACGGAACCCGCAGCCGCCCGCGACCAGGTCCAGTTCGAGGAGCTAGTCCAGACCGTCTCAGATCACGCGATCTTCTTCATCACGCCTGACGGCACCGTCCAGACGTGGAACGAGGGCGCGAGACAGCTCAAGGGGTACGACGCGGGCGAAATCATCGGCGACCACTTTTCGACCTTCTACACCCCCGAAGACCGCGAAAACCGGCGACCGAGCCGGAACCTCGCTACGGCGGCCCGAGACGGTCGCGTTGAGGACGAGGGGTGGCGCGTCCACAAGGACGGCAGCGGGTTTTGGGCGCGCGTGACCATCACGGCAATTCACGACGACGACGGGACGCTCCGCGGGTTCACCAAGGTGACGCGCGACCTGACCGAGCGCCACGAGTACGAGCGAACCATCGAGCGGGAACGCGAGCGGCTGGAGCTGTTGAACCGGACGCTCCGCCACGACATCCTCAACGGACTCAACGTCGTCACCGTCGAGACGCAGACCGCCCGGGCCCACCTCGACGAGGACCACCCCGTCACCGAGCATATCGACGTGATTCGCGACCGCGTCGACGACCTCACGGAGCTGATCGAGACGATGCGAGAGCTCATGTCCGCCCTCGAAACCGACGGGTCGAAGGAACTAGAGCCGATATCGCTCACCGAGACGCTCCGAGAGCAGCTAGACCTACTCGAACACAGCTACTCGGGGGTAGAAGTCACCAGTCGTGGTCTCGACGAGGTCCCGAGTGCCGTGCTCGCTGACGGTCTCCTCGGCCGGGTGTTCGAGAACATCCTGACGAACGCGGTCGTCCACAACGACACGGACCGGCCGCGGGTCACGGTGACGGCGCGTGAGACGCCGCGTTCTGCTGCGGGCGAATCGCCCACCTTGCTGTCCGGAAGCGGGAATGGCGAAACGGAGGCGTCGGGTGCGACTACCGCCGGCGTCACGGTCCACGTCGCGGACAACGGTCCCGGTGTCCCACCGGAGGAGCGCGACGCCATCCTCGAGAAAGGGGTGTCCGAACTCGACGAGCCGGGCAACGGCTTCGGGCTATATCTGGTCAAGGAGATGGTCCGAAGCTACGAAGGGACGCTCGATATCACGGACGCGAGCGAGGCTCCCGACGACGTGCTCGTCCCCGACGAGGAGCGCGGCGCAGTGTTCTCGGTGACGATTCCACAGGCCTGAATCGGCGGCTCAGAACGTGAGCCGTTCGAGGAGTCGGCGCACGAGTCCCGGTCGCTGTGACTCGTGTGGGTACACCGTCACCGTCGTACAGCCCGGACTCGGCAGCGCCGGTCCGTCGTCGAACAGTGCACCACGGAGCCGTTGGTCGGTTCCGCGCCGCACCACCACGTCGGCGTCCGTCTGTTGATCGCTGCCGACGGACTCCGTCCGCACCGGCACCGACAGCAGCTCCGAAAGCTCTGTCTGGTACTCGGCGATGGTCTCTCTGTACGTCTCGGTCCCCTGCCAGTCGGCGGGGTACCACAGCGAGATCTCGCCGTCGTTCGCGGCGGCGAAGGCCCCGGCCACATCGACCGCGAGCGGTGGATACGGGTCACCGTCGCCCGACAGCGCAATCTGTTGCGGGCGGTCGTAGCCGAGGTTGTCGACGAGCAACACGTCACACGGTGCGTGTCGGACGACCCAGTCGATGGGGTCGCCGAACAGCCGCGACCGGAGCCGCAGCGGCTCGTGTTCCGCGACGACGGAGTCGACGCCCCGCTCGCGCGCGAAGTTGACGATTGCGTGTTTGGTGTCGTGGCTCACGATTTCGTCCGCCTCGATGTCGACGTCGAACTCCTCGGCCAGCCCCTCGATTCGAGTCTCGTACGAGAGGTCCGTAGACGACTGTGTCGTCACGTTCTCGGTGAGCGGCGCTTGGTCGGGCACCTCCTCGAACCGAGCGACGACGACGCGGCCGTCGTCCGCCCGCACCATATCGGCCGCGATGGCGACGAGGGCACGCTCGCGGCTCTCGTCGAGGTTCTTCGTGAGCGCGACGAGCACCTCCCGGCTGGCGGTGTCGACTGCGGCCTCCGTCTCCGTGAGCACGTCGCGACCGACCCGACGACGGACGGCGTCCGTCGCCGCGCCCTCGCGGTCGACGCGCGACCGGACGTAGACCAGATACCAGAGGACGCTCCCGACGGTGATGACCGCCGCGCCGATGAGTGCGACCGACCCCATCTGTGTCAACAGCAGGGCCCCGGTAATCGCGCCGAACACCTGCATCCACGGGTACAGCGGCGAGGTGAACTCGGGTTCGTACTCCGCGTTGCCCTCGCGGAAGGCGATGACTGCGAGGTTGATGAGCGCGAACACCATGATCTGGAACGCGCTCGCGAGCTTCGCGATGTCGAGAATCGGGACGAACGCAATGAGGACAAGCAACACCGCCCCCGTGAGCGTGATGGCGTTCACCGGCGTGCCGAACCGGTCGCTCACGTCCGCAAGCGACGGCGGTGCGAGCTGGTCGCGGCTCATCGCCAACGGGTACCGCGACGACGAGAGGATTCCCGCGTTCGCCGTCGAGATGAGCGCGAGCATCGCCGCGATGATGATAACTATCTCGCCGAGTCGGCCGAGCGTCGCCTCGGCAGCGATTGCCACCGGCGTGTCGGAGCCGGCGATGGTCCCCGGGTCGGTCACGCCGACCAGGACGAACACGATTGCGACGTACAGTACCGTGGTGAAGCCGAGCGAACCGAGAATGCCGAGCGGAATGTTCCGACCCGGATCCTCTACCTCCTCGGCGACGCTCGCGACCTTCGTGACGCCGGCATAAGAGACGAAGACCAGCCCGGTCGCGGCGAGCAGCCCACCGATACCGTCGTCGAAGAAGTCGGCATAGTTCGCCGACTCGACGAGCGGCGCGCTCCCGGCGGCGAACCAGCCGAGCGCAGCGAGCATCACGACCACGATGACCACCTGGAGTCGGCCGGTCTGTTTTGCCCCCACGATGTTGATGAGAATCAACACCACGGCCAGTCCCAACGCGACCGGTTCGGCCGGGAGGTCAAACAGGATGAGCAGATACGGGACGCCACCGACGAGCGCGAGTGCGCCCTTGAACGACAGCGAAAACCAGGTCCCGACGCCGGCAATCGTCCCGAGCAGTGGTCCCATCCCGCGCTCGATGTAGATGTAGGTGCCGCCCGCCTCGGGCATCGCGGTCGCCATCTCGGACTTCGAGAGCGCCGCCGGGACGACGAGCAGCCCGGCCAGCGCGTAGGCGAAGATGACGGACGGGCCCGCGATGTCGAGCGCGAGGGCCGGCAGGATGAAGATACCGCTCCCGATCATCGCGCCGATACTAATCGCGAGCACCGACGGCAGTCCGAGGTCGCGTTCGAGCTCCTTCATCTCGCCTCACCGACCCGCCCGACGGTGGAGTCGCCCTGTCCGTCACCCGAGACGCAGCGCGTGGTGTCTCGCCGTGGAATCATGATGGCGTGCTCGTGGAGAGATAGATGCGTCGCATTGGTGTGTATTTGTAAACTCGTGACGGAAACAGATAAATCGACTGCCCTCATTGACGGTTCGTCATCAAATGGGGTATTATAGTTCGTTATTGTTGCACACGGTGGTGGCCGGGGGCACACGGTTCGCGGGGGAGACCGCGGGAGCAGTGACGTGACAAGCTTATATTGCGCCCGCGGTCCAACGGATACCACCGATGAAAGACGGCGACCTAGACTCTGTCGACAGGCACATCCTCTATCATCTCCAGCAGGACGCGCGCTCGACGTCGTCGACGGACATCGCAGACGAGCTTGGGCTGTCTTCGAGCACGGTCCGAACCCGACTCAACAAGCTGGAGGACAGCGGCGTCATCCGCGGCTACCATATCGACATCGACTACGACCTCGCCGGCTATCCGCTGTACACTAAGATTATCTGCACGGCACCGATTCCACAGCGCGATGAACTCGCCAACGAGGCGCGCACGATTCGGGGGGTGACTGCCGTCCGTGAGATTATGACCGGCGAGCGGAACGTCTACGTGAACGCCATCGGCCGAGACCACGATGACCTCAACCGCATCAGCGAGGAACTCGACGCGGTCGGGCTCCGTGTCGTCGACGAACAGCTCATCCGCGACGAGTACGTCTGTCCGTACCACGGCTTCCTCGACGACGCCGACGAACCCACGGCGGAGGACGGGTGAACCAGATGAGTAGTGCCCTCGCCAGTCCTCTCGTCCGGTATGGTATCGGTGCCGCGAGCGCGGCCGCGCTCCTGTTTCTCGCGTTTACGGCAGCCGAGGGACCGACGCGGTGGTTCCTCGTGTTGCTCGCCGCCGCAGAGTTCCTCGTCACGCCGCGCATCCTGGAGTACGCGGCCGAGGGGTAGCTCACCGCCGCATCCACTCGCTCGCCTGTGGCTCGGTCGGGTCGGTCCGAACTTCGACCAGTGACGGCCCGTCGCTCGCCCGCGCCTTGGCCACGGTGTCGGCGATCTCTTCGGGCGAGCCGGCCCTGTAGCCGGCCACGCCCATCGACTCCGCGAGCGCGGTGAACTCGACCGGCGTCTCGCCCCAACCGTAGGCTACCGCTTCGAGCCCGTAGCTCCGGGTCGCTTCCTCGCTGATAATGGCGTAGTCGTCGTTGCGGAAGACGACGACCGTCACGTCCAGCTCCTCGGCGGCCAGCGTGTGGAGTTCGTGGAGACACATCATCAGTCCGCCGTCGCCGGTGAGCGCGACGACCTCACGGTCGGGGTCCGCGACCTTCGCCCCGATTGCCGACGGAAGTCCGGTTCCCATCGTCGCCCACGACCCCGGATTGACGTATCGGCGCGGGCCGTACGCCGGGAAGGAGACGAGCGCCCAGATGCGGAAGCCGCCGGCGTCGACCGCCACCGTCGCCTCGCGCGGGATCACCTCGTGGACGGCTCGGAGCGCCTCGACGGAGGTCAGTTGCCCGTCGTGTTCACCGAGCAGCGCATCGAGCCGCGCTCGGTCGGCAGTCCGCGCCTCCCGCGCTCGCGTCTTGCCGTCCCCGTCGCCCGCCGGTAGTGAGTCGTGGAGCGCTCGGAGTGTCGCGTCGGCGTCCGCGAGGACGCCGACGGCGGGGTCGTAGCCGGTCCCGATATCACTCGCGTGGTAGGTGACGTGCACGAGTCGGTCCGGGAGGTCATACCCCCACTCGCCGGTCGCGACGGCGTCGAAGTCCGTCCCGACCGCGAGCAGCGCGTCGGCGTCTTCGAGGACGGCCGCCACCTCGGGACTGGTTCCGCCGCACAACACCCCGGCCGACAGCGGATGGTCCTCGGCGAGGGTCCCCTTCCCCTTGTACGTCGTCACGACGGGCGCGTTCAGATGGGCGGCGAGCGTTTCGAGGCTCGCCGCGGCGTCGCTCGCGCGCACGCCGCCCCCCGCGAGGATAGCCGGTCGCGTCGCGTCTGAGAGCAGGTCCCTCGCCCGCGCGAGGGCGTCAGGAGCCGGTCGCTTCGGCCCGGTCGTCCTCGCCTCGCCCGCGTCGACCGACGCCACCGCCTGCCCGAGAAACGTCTTCGGGATGCCGACGCGGACGGGACCCTTGGGGTGGGTGGTCGCTTCCTCGACCGCCTCGGTGACGACTGCTGCCGCACTCGCTGGTGACTCGACCGTGTAGTTCGCCTTCACCAGTTCGTCGTACACCTCCGGCGGCGTTTCGTGAATGCCGTCGCCGCCACGCACCTCCGGAGCCGTCTCTACGGCGACGTGCAACAGCGGCGTGCAGTCGTTATACGCGTTCTTCAGCCCGTTGGCCGCGTTCAGGTCTCCTGGTCCGGGAATGACGACGGTCGCCGCAGGTCGGCCCGTCGTCTCGGCGTACCCCCACGCCTGGTGGCTGACCGCGGTCTCGTGGCGGGCGACGACGTACCGGATGTCGTTGCCCGCCATCGCCTCGTTCAGCGGGAGCGTCTGTTTGCCCGGGATGCCGAACGCCGCGTCGATACCGGTCTCGGCCATCGCCGCGACCACCGCCTCGCCCACGGTCGTGGTCGCGTCGCTCGAATCGTCCATGCGGTGGAGTCGCCACTTTTGGATAAATATCTCCCGGACGGGGTGGTGCGATTACGCCCGGCTGTCGGCACGTCGACCGTCGGCGCTGCTCGATTCCGCGCGCCGCTGGCAGTTCCGTGGGGATACCGCTGTGACAGGACAGACGGCGGCGGTCGGGCGAAACGCCCTTACCTCGACCACCAGTAACTACCACCGATGAATCTGCAGACGTATCTGGTAACCGAAGCCCGCTTTTCGACACACTCGACGCTCGAAACAGTCGAGGCTGCAATCGCCGGCGGCGTCGACGTCGTGCAGTTGCGCGAGAAGGCGACGAGCGTCCGCGAGCGGTACGATCTCGGTCGACAGCTCCGCGAGGTGACGCGCGCGGCCGACGTGCCCCTCATCGTCAACGACAGGGTCGACCTCGCGGCGGCAATCGACGCTGACGGCGTCCACCTCGGCGACGACGACCTCCCAATCGGGGTCGCCCGCGAGCAGTTGGGTGGCGACGCCATCATCGGCCGGTCGGTGTCGACAGCCGAGGCTGCCGAGGAAGCGGCTGCGGGGGGTGCGGATTATCTCGGCGTCGGCGCGGTGTTCGCCACCGGGTCGAAGGAGACCGACCCCGAGGAGTCCGAAATCGGACTCGACACCGTCCGTAAAATCGACGCGGCCGTCGATATTCCGTTCGTCGGCATCGGGGGTATCGACGCGACGAACGCACGGGACGTAATCGAGGCCGGCGCGGACGGCGTCGCCGTCATCTCAGCGATCACCGACACCGACGACCCCGAGGCCGCGACGCGGGCGCTCCGTGCAACCGTTGCCGGCACGGAGGTGGAATCATGAACCCCGACCTCGATGGAGCGTTCGACGCTATCGAGGAGACGAGCCCGCTCGTCAACTGCATCACCAACGCCGTCACCGTGAACGATGTGGCGAATGCCGCTCTCTTCTGGGGCGGGCTGCCGGTGATGTCCGACGACGAGAACGACGTGGTCGACATGGTCGCCGGCGCTGACGGACTCCTGCTCAACATGGGGACGACCGACGAGGCAGGCGTCGAGACGATGCTCGCGGCCGGCCGCTCGGCGATGGACCACGACGTGCCCATCGTCCTCGACCCGGTCGGCGTGGGCGCGACGCCGGCGCGCGACGAGACCGCACGGCGGCTCACAACCGACCTCGACATCGCCGTCATCAACGGCAACTACGGCGAAATCACGGCTCTCGCCGGCGAGACGGCAGACGTTCGTGGGGTCGAATCGGTGGGCGACTACTCGGAGATCGCCCGTGACGCGACCGCCGTGGCCGCCGACACCGGCGCGGTCGTCGTCGCCTCCGGCGCGACCGACGTGGTCGCGACCGCCGACCGCGCCTTCGAAATCGAGGCGGGCCACGAACTGATGGGCCGGTTCGTCGGCACCGGCTGTATGCAGGGGGTGACACAGGCCGTGTTCGCGGGCGCAGTCGCGGAGACGCTCGATGCCGTGCTCGCCGGGACGCTTGCGTACGGACGCGCCGGCGAGCGCGCGGCGGCCGGCGCGTACGGCGACTTCGAGGGGCCGGCCAGCTACCGGACGGCGTTCCTCGATGCCATCGCCGGTCTCGCTGCCGCCGAAGCCGCACCCGACGAGGAGCGTATCACGGAACTGGACTAATGTCCGAGGTCGTTCTCGTCACGGGAGCGAGTTCGGGTATCGGGGCCGCCACGGCCCGTCGGCTGGCAGCCGACGGCTACCGGGTCGTCCTCGCCGCCCGGAGCGAGGGCCGACTCGACCGCGTGCGCGAGGACCTGCCGACGGATGCACTCGCCGTTCCGACGGACGTGACCGACCTCGACGCTGTCGCGGGTCTCGTCGACGCGACGCTCGACCGGTTCGGCCGCCTCGACGGCGTCGTCGTCAACGCCGGCACGGGCGAACAGCCGGACGTACCGCTGTCGGAACTCTCCCTCGACCAGTTCGAACAGGTGACCGACGTGAACGTGAAGGGAGCCTTCTACACAGTTCGGGCCGCGCTGCCGGCCATTCGCGAACGGTCGGGCGCGGTCGTCTTCCTCGGGAGCTACAAGGGCAAGTACCCGAGCACCGCCACCCCGATTTACGCGGCCTCGAAGTGGTGGCTTCGGGGATTCGCCGCAAGTCTCGCCGGCCGCGTGGGTCCCGAGGGGGTACAGGTCGGTGTCGTCAACCCCTCAGGCGTGCCGACGGCATTCGGTGGAGAGTTTCGCGAGCAATCGAACGACGACCGACTCGACCCCGACGCCGAACTTTCCATCGAGGACGTGGCCGACGCGGTGGCGTACGTCCTCTCGAACGCCTCGCCCGCCGCGGTCACCGAACTCGACCTCTTTCGTGAGGACATCTACGAGCGGTTTTGAGCCGAACTGGTTCGGGCTACACGCTATCTCTCTTCCACGCCTACCGTTCGTATGCAGCGACTCGACGGCTGGCTGGCCGAGGAACGCGAGACGTTCACCGAGCGCACAGATAAACTGGCGCGTGGCGTCCCCGAGGCGGTCGGTCCGTACCGGGCGACGACAGCCACGCTCGGCGAGAAGGTCGCCGCCGGACAACTCGCAATCGAGGATGACCTCCACGGCGCGCGCCGGCGGTTCGACGCGGCGAGCAATCTCCACGCCGGTGCGGCCGACGCCGGGACGAACGTCGCCGCCGAGCGGTACTTCGCGCTGCGCGCGGCGACGCTCGCCGGTGCAAAGCAGGCCGTCCCGGGACTGGCTCGGCGGCTCTCGCGGGCGACAGAGCAGGCGACGCTCGCCGAACTCGACGAGCGGGGTTCGCTCGACATCGACTACTACCGCGCGCTCGCCGCCGGGGCCGCAGGTGACGACGAAACCGTGGCCGAAGCCACCGACCGCCTCGCGGCCGAGACGACGCGACTCGCGACGGCCGGCTTCTTCGAGACGACCGCTCGCGAGGAACAGCGGCTCTACGGCGGCCGCGTCGCGTTCCTCGAAGGACTTCTCGACGGGGACCCGACCGTCGTCGCGCGCGGTATCGAGGGCGCGCTTGCCCACCACGACGGTCGTGACCCGGGCGCGGCGACCGAGCTACCGTGTCGCGAGGCGACCTTCCTCGCCACCGTCGCGACCGCGGCCGGACTCGACGCTGACCTCCCCGAGTCGGACGCTATTATGACGCCGCTGGTCGACGCGACCGCGCTTCCCGACGGGCTGTCGCCGACACAATCGCTTTGAGGGTGGCCCGCCTCGGGCGGGTGATGGCACTCTCCGACAACGTCGTCGTCTTCGTCGTCAGCCTGCTCGTCGGTGGTATCGGCATCCACGTCGGGGCGAGTCTGCTCGCGTCGAGCCGTGATTACAGCCACGCCGTCGTGACGGCCGCGCTCGGTGCGCTCGTGTGGGGTGTCGTCGGCTGGCTCGTCGGCGGTATCCCAGTCGTCGGCCCGGTCGCGACGCTGTTGTCGTATCTACTCGTCGTGCGCAGCCGCTACCGCGTCGGCTGGACGACCGCCGCGGGTATCTCGCTCGTCGCGTGGGTCGCCTCCGTCGTCGTGCTCTCCGTGCTCGCGGCCGCGAACGTCACCTCTCCGTCGGCCGTCGGCGTCCCATTCGTCTGATTACAGCTCGTCGCGCACCAGCGTCGAGGCGTTCGTAATCGCCCCCACCGAGGAGAGGTGTGCCGCACCGATACTCGCCTTCGCGGTGCGGGCCGCCTGCCCGCGGAGGACGGTCGGACCGACCTGTGCGACCGCGCCGTCGCCGACCGTCACGACCCAGCCCGGCGAGTCGAAGCTGTAGCGGTCCAGCGACGGAGCAAAGCCCCCCGACCCTGACAGGTCGTGATCCACGAGCGCGGCGATGTTGTCGGCGGCCACCTTCGCCTCGCGTAGCGCCGTCTGGGCACTCGCCGGGACGGCCGCGCCGTTCGCGTCCGTCACGCGCGCGCTATCGCCGACGTAGAAGGTCCCGTTTTCGCCGCGCAGCGTCTCCCGCGTCGCGGCGCGGTCGCCGGCCAGCGCGTCCGGACCACGGATACCTCCGGTCCAGACGAGCGTCTCGTAGGCAAGTGACTCGTCGGTGTCGAGGTGGACGCGGTCGTCGTCCGCGCCGGTGACGCCGACGCCGGTCCGTACCGTTACGTCCCGCTCGGTCAGTTCCTCGAGGACCGCGCGCTGAAACGCCGATTCGAAGCCCGAGGCGACCGACTCGTTCCGCTCGACAAGCGTGATGTCCGCGTCGTACTCCTCCTCCTCGGCGAGCGCGGCGAGTTCGCCGGCGACCTGAATTCCGGAGAGACCGCCACCGCCCACGACGATATCGCCCCCTTCGGCGGCGTGGACGGCCGCCCGGATGCGCTCTGCGTGTTCGAGTCGCTTGAGCGGAAGCGCGTGCTCCTCGACGCCCTCGAGACCGTGGAAGGCGGTTTCGGCTCCGAGACAGACGGCGGCGTAGTCGTACTCGATGTCGCCGTCGGCGAGCGTCGCGGTGCCGGCCGCGGGGTCGATGGACTCGACGCGCTCGATGCGGAGGGTCGCACGGCCGGTCACGTGTTCGAGCGGGAGACAGATGGTGTCGGTCACGTCCGGGCGGCGAATCGCCCGGTGGAGTTCGTGTTGGACCAGATGATAGGGTTCGTCGGTGACGAGCGTCAGGCCGACGCTGTCGGGGAGTGTGCGTTCGAGCCGGCGGACCGCGGTCAGCCCGGCGTACCCAGCGCCGAAGACGGCAACATGCATACGCGATAATTAGTGGGCCGGCCGCTTGAACCCCCCGCGTGTGTCCTCGCCGCGTCGTCAGAACAGGGCTTCGGAGTCGTCGAGAATCCGGGCGGGACCGCCGACCTCCCAGACGCGCGTCGGGACGAGCTCGGCGATGGCGCTCTCGACGCGGTCGACGTGCTCGGCGGTCGTGTTCACGTAGACGGACGCACCGGTATCCGTCGAGTAGTAGACGGGAACCCCTTCACCGCGAAGTTTACGGACGGTTTCGAAGATCTCCAGCGTCTCGGGCTGCCAGTACACCCACGCCGCAGGCCCTGTCATCGTCGTCGCGGCGAGCGACAGCGAGTCGTGTTCCGCGAGTTCGAACGTCTCGTCGAAGTCGCCACGACGGAGCGCGTCGCGCATATCCGACATCTGCTGGTGGATGTGGGCGAGTCGCGCCTCGAACATGTGGGAGGCTTCAGCCTCGTCGTGGGCGGCTTCGGTGTGTTTGAACGCCGGGACCTCCGCCGCGACGATGCGGAGATCGTCTTCGAGGTCCGTCTCGATGCGGTGGGCACGACAGTCCTCGTCGTTCATCCCGGCGTCGAGTTGGGAGAACGCGCCCGTCACCGCCCGCGCCGCCGAGGAAGAGCCGCGCCGGGCGACCGTCGAAATCTCGGGTCGGGTCATATCCAGTCCAGCCGCCTCGACGAGTGCCATCGCCGCGGCCGCGAATCCGGACGAGGAGGAGCCGAAGCCGATGTTCGTCGGGAAGTTGTTCTCGGAGTAGAAGCGCACGGGGGCGTCGATATCTGCCAGCTCGCGCACGTGGTCGACGACCATCTCGACGCGCTCGCGCCCGCGCCCGTCGACGGATTCGCCGTCGATGACGATCTCGTCGCCGTCGAGCGCCTCGTCGAACTCGGCGGTCGTCTTCGAGTGTGACGGAGCCGTACAGACGCTGATGGAGTCGTGATACGGGAAGCGACGCTCGGCGTCGCGCATCCCGTGGTACTTGATGAGCCCCTGAATCGGGTGGGCCTTCGCGGTGGCTTTCATACCTGCAGGGGGTAGCGTAGCGGGCTTAAAAGGACCGCTCGCTCACTCCAGCGCGCGCAGCGCGTAGTAGAACCGCTGGAGTGCGGTGACGTGGCTGACGACGGCAAAGAAGACGAGCAGGAGTCCGACGAGCGACAGCCCCCGATACGAGACGGTCGTGAACGCCGCGATACCGGTGGTGATACCGATGATGGCGAGTCGGTCGGCGCGCCCGACCAAGCCGCCGTAGACGCGGTCCAAGCCGACGGCCTGCGCCTGCGTCCCGAGATAGGAGGTCATCAACACGCCCGTGACGGCCGCGATACCGATGGCGAACTCGCCGGTCCCGCCCGCCAGTCCGACAAGCAGGAGGATGTCGGCGTAGCGGTCGAGCACGTGGTCGATGAGGTCACCGCCCGGCGAGTCGGTCTCGGTCTGGCGGGCGACCATCCCGTCGAGCACGTCGAGCAGGCCGTTCGCTAACACGAGGAACGCGCCGAGCAGATACAGCATGGAGCCGGGGTCGGCGAGCCAGTAGGCCGCGCCCGCCGCGCCCGCCGTCGCGATGGCGACGACGGAAATCGCGTTCGGCGTCAGGCCGAGCCGTATCGCGACCCGAACCACGGGGGTGAGCAGGCGGTCGGAGACGCTGCGATACTGGTCGAGCGTCATAGCCACCCGATGAAATCGACCGTGCCGGCCGACGGCTCGCGCTCGTCGGCGACGACGGTCTCTATCTCTCTCGCCACTTCCTCGGGCGTCCGGTGGGTCGTGTCGATCTCGTACACCGACTCCCGCCCGTGGTTCGCAACGGCCTCCGAGAGCACTACGTCGAGTGCTTCTGCCTCTGCATTCTCGCGAGCCTTCTCGACGCTCTCGCCGCGCTCGGTGAGCCGCGTTTCGAGGTCGTCCGGGTGACACCGGAGCACGACGACCCGATCTGCCGGGAAGTGGTGGGCGAGATGCGACTCGACGAGGCAGTCGCGGTCGCCGAGCCACTCGCCAAGCGCGTCCATGTCGGCGACGCGCGAACCGCGCTGGTCGTCGCGTCCGGTGTCGAACCCTTCGGACTTGATAACCTCGTTCAGGTGCACAACGTCGAGGTCCGTCTCCACAGCGTCGACGGCGGTGGTCTTGCCCGTCCCCGGCGTGCCGGTGACGGCGACCCTCATAGTGCCCCGTTGATGACCTCGACGGCGCGTTCGGTCATGGCAGGCGTGCCGGCGGTGATGCGAACACACTCCGGCAGGCCGAACGAGGAGGTGTCGCGGATGATGACACCCTCCTGCTTGGCGGCCTCGAAGACGCGGGTGCCGTCGCCCACTTCGGCGAGCACGAAGTTCCCCTGTGACTCCCACGTCGGGCAGTCGAGGTTATCGTACATGTACTCTCTCGCGTCGCGGACGCCCTCAACGGTCTGCTCGACGTGATCGGTGTCGTCGAGGGCCGCGAGTCCGGCGCGACAGGCGAGCTCACTCGCCGCGAAGGGAGTGTTGACGCGGGCGTACGCCTCGCTCCAGTCGCGGGGGACGATGGCGTAGCCGAGCCGACAGCCCGCCAGCCCGAACGCCTTCGAGAAGGTCCGAAGCACGGCCACGTCGTCGCGCTCGCGGGTGAGTTCGACTGCCGATGGCGTCTCGGAGAACTCGCCGTACGCCTCGTCCACGACGACGAGCGTCTCCTCGTCGGTGGCGTCGGCGAGCTTCCTCACCTCCCCGAGTGGCATCTCCGTGCCTGCGGGGTTGTGCGGCGAGGTGACGTAGACAACGCGCTCGCCGTCGTAGTAGTCGAGCACGCCCTCGGCGGTCTGCTCGAAGTCGTCTGCCTTCCGAATCGGGTACTTGTTCACCTGTCCGTGGTGAAAGCGGGCCGACATGGCGTAGTAGGCGAAGCCGGGGTCCGAGACGAGCACTTCATCGCCGGGTGCGAGGAGCGCGCGGGCCAGATAATCGAGGGCACCGTCGCCGCCGTTGGCGAGCCACACCTGGTCGTCTTCGACCGAAAACCGGTCGGCGAGGGCCGCGGTCAGGTCGGTGTGTGAGGCCTTCGGGTAGGCGTGGACCGTCGCGGCCGACTCCCGGAGCGCGACGACCGCCTTCGGCGACGGTCCCCACGCGTTCTCGTTCGAGGAGAGCTTCACCAGCTCGTCGGGGTCCATCCCGAGTTCGCGAGCCGTCTCCTCGATGCCACGGCCCGCCTCGTAGGGCACGTGCGTCGAGAGGTCTCGTGGTTCCATACCCGGTGAAAACAGCGGGGCATTCTTAAGAGTGCTCACACCGCGTGTGTGATACACGAACGGTGGACACCCACACCGCGTGTGTGGTACACGAACGACAGCAACCTCCAGGCCACGAGCGGTGGATTCAGGATGCCCGCCCTCTATCTCGGCGTATGATCGTCGATGCAATCTCCTACGTGCTTCACATGGTCTTCGGTACACTGCTCACCGGGAGCGTGCTCTACGTCGCGCTCGCCGTGAATCCGACCGCCGTCGCAGGCGACATCCAGCCCGACGCGCTCAAACAGGTCACTGGCCGGCTCACGACGGTCTCCCGCAGCTCGGCCGTCGTCCTGTTCCTGACGGGCGGTCACCAAGCGGGGAACTTCTACAGTATCGAGATGCTCACCGGGACGTTCCGCGGTCACCTCGTGCTCGCGATGCTCGTCCTCTGGCTCGTGCTCACCGCGCTCGTCGAAATCGGGAGCGCGCGACTCCGGGAGGGACTCGACGCCGACAAACTCCGGGAGCCCGCCCGCGAGGCACGGCCGTTCTTCCGTGCCGGGGCCGTCGTCGCCGTGCTCCTGCTCGTCGACGCCGGACTGCTCGCCTCGCCGGTCGCTCCGTATTGAGAGTGGCTCTCTCGTAACATCTATGTCGTGTGGTTGTGACATACGACCATGCCATCTGGTACACCGGCACACGAATCCCGGCTCGTCGTCTCGCCGGGAAAAATCGAACTGGGCCGTGGAGCAGTCGAGACGGTCGGCGAGTACGCCGACACCTACGGCGACACCGCCTTACTGGTCGCCTCCGCCGAAATCTACGACATCCACGGCGAGCGCATCGAGCAGTTGCTCACCGACGCGGGCGTCGAGGTGGTGGTCTACGACGAGGTACGGCCAGACCCGACCGTCGAGAACATCGAGGCCGCCCACGAGCGCTACGTCGAGGGCGGCTGTGACCTTATCGTCACGCTCGGGGGTGGCTCCTCGATTGACACGGGAAAAGGGGTAGGAATCCTCGCGGCAAACGATGGCGACATCCGCGACTTCGGGGTCGACAAGGCCGGCTACGAAGGCGTCCCGAACCCGACGCCGCCGATTATCGCGGTCAACACGACGACTGGAACCGGGAGCGAGGCGACCCGGTCTGTCGTCGTCAGCGACGAGTCCACGTCGACGAAGTTCCTCATTGTTTCGAAGAACGTCGTCCCGACCGTCGCCATCGAGGACCCCGAACTCACGGTGTCACTCCCACAGAGCCACACCGCCTTCACGGGTATCGACGCGCTCACCCACGCCATCGAGGCGTACGTTTCGGTGAAGTCCTACAGCGTCTCCGATGACTTCGCGACTAACGCCATCCGCCGGATGGCCGACGCGCTCCCGAAGGCGTGGGCCAACGGCGAGAACATCGAGGCCCGCACGGAGACGCTTATCGGCCAGCTACAGGCCGGACAGGCGTTCACGAACTCATCGGTCGCACTCGTCCACGGCATGGCGCGCCCGCTCGGGGCACAACTGCACATCCCACACGGGCTGGCGAACGGACTCCTGCTCCCGTACGTGATGGAGTTTTCACTCATCGCCGCGCCCGAAGACTACGCCGACATCGCCCGGACGATGGGAGTCGACGACGACGAGATGAGCGACCGCGCCGCGGCTGAGGCCGCCGTGGAGGGTGTCCACGACCTCTGTTCGGACATCGACCTCGCCGACTACCTCGACGAGTACGGGACCGTCCCGCCCCGCGAGGAGTATCTCGACGTGGTCGGGAAGATGGCACAGGACGCAATCGACTCGGGGTCGCCCGACAACAATCCGCGCAAGCCGACACAGACCGAAATCGAGGAGCTGTTCGTCCGGCTGTACGACGACGCGCTCGCTCCTGACAGCCCGCGGCGAAGCTAACGGCGAATCAAGATTTATACCGCTCTGTCACGCCTCTATCCCATGGCACCATTTGGCGCAGTCACGGAAACGGAGACCGTACGCAACTACGCGGGTGGCGAGTGGGCCGACCCGACCGGCGAGGAGTCACACCCGGTAGTCAATCCGGCGACGGGCGAGACGCTCGCGACGACGCGATTCAGCTCCGAGTCCGACGTGGACGACACGGTGAGCGAGGCGCTCGCCGCCTTCGAGACGTGGAGCAAACAACCCGTCGAGGAGCGCATCCAGCCGCTGTTCAAGCTGAAACAGCTCCTCGAAGAACACCAGGACGACATGGCGCGCACGCTGGTCGAGGAACACGGGAAGACGCTAGGCGAGGCGCGGGGCGAACTCCGCCGCGGTATCGAGAACGTCGAGGTCGCCTGCGGGATTCCGTCGATGATGCAGTCGGGGACGCTCCAGCACGCCGCGCCGGATATCGACGAGAGCGCCGTTAGACAGCCACAGGGCGTCTACACGGCGATTACGCCGTTCAACTTCCCGGGGATGATTCCGCTGTGGTTCCTGCCGTACGCCGTCGCGACCGGCAACGCCTTCATCCTCAAGCCGAGCGAGCGCGACCCGCTCACCTCACAGTACCTGTTCGAACTCATCGACGAGGCCGGCTTCCCGCCGGGGGTCGTCAGCTTACTCAACGGTGGCCCGGACACCGTCAACGCCCTCCTCGAACACGACGACGTGGAAGGCGTCTCCTTCGTTGGCAGCACGCCAATCGCCCGGCACGTCTACGAGACGGCCGCCGCCAACGGTAAGCGCGTGCAGGCGCAGGGCGGTGCAAAAAACCACGTCATCGTCGCCGAATCCGCCGACGTGGAGTTCGCCGCCGAGCAGTCCGTCAACTCCGCGCTCGCCTGCTCGGGCGAGCGGTGTCTCGCGAACGACGTTGTACTGGTCGACGAATCGGTGTACGACGAGTTCCGGGCGGCGGCCCTCGAAGAGGTCGAATCGCAGGTGCTCGGCAACGGTCTCGACGACGAGACCACCATCGGCCCGCTCATCACGCCCGAACACGAGGCGTCGGTCCGCGAGATGATACAGACGGGCATGGACGAGGGAGCCGACCTCATCCACGACGGCCGCGATTGGGAGGCCGACGACGACGGCAACTTCCTCGGGCCGTGTCTGTTCGAGAACGTCGAACCCGGCATGACCATCGTCGACGAGGAGATCTTCGGGCCGGTGCTCTCGCTGGCGACCGTCTCCGATATCGACGAGGCAATCGAGACGATGAATCAGAGTCGGTTCGGCAACGCGGCGAGTCTGTTCACCGACAGCGGGCGCGACGCCCGGAAGTTCAAGGAGGATGCCGAGGCCGGCAACCTCGCCATCAACGCCGGCACCGCCGCGCCGATGGCGTTCTTCCACTTCGGCGGGCAGAAGGACTCGTTCTTCGGAGACCTCCACGCCCAGGGTGAAGACATGATTCACTTCTACACCGACAAGAAAATCGCCATCGAGCGGTGGGACTACTGAGCCGCTGACGCCTTCACTTTGTTCTCACAAGCTCTCGGCGACGGAATCTGCACACGACAGCGCGAGCGCGGCGATGGTGAGCGTCGGATTCAACGCCCCGCCGTTGGGGAACACCGACGAGGAGGCGACCCACAGATTCGACACCTCGTGGGTCCGGCAGTCGGGGCGGACGACCCCCGATTTGGGGTCGCTGCTCATCCGGGTGGTACCCATGTGATGAGCGGCCGGGCCGGTCGTCTCGGGCGTGGTCTGCCACTCGATGCGCGCCCCCAACGCCTCGAAGATGTGTCGTTGGATTTCGGTCGCGCGGCGAATCGTTCGCTTCGTCCGTTCATCGAGCGTCCACTGGATCTCGGGAACCGGATTCCCGTGGTCGTCCGTCGTCTCCTCGTCCAGTCGGATGCGGTTTTCGGCGCGGGGTGGCTGGCCGACGAGACCACCCATCGCTAACTGATTCCCGTAGCTCTCGCGTAACTCCGCGAGCAGGTCGTCGCCCCAACTGTCCCCCGCAAGCGCGCGCCGGACAATGGCCTGTCCCGTTCCCGACGGGCCGCCGTAGTTGAGAAACTCCAACTTGAACGGTGCAAGCGACTCGTCGCTGGCCGGTATCGTCTCCGTGCCAGCACCGGGGTCGTCGTAGAACTGGTGGCTCTCGGAGGTAGTAAAGCCGACGTGGTTCTGGCGGGTCGGCTCGTCGATGCGGCCGCCCGTGCCGGCGAAGACGTGCTCGTGGAAGTAGCGCCCGACGGCACCGGAGCCGTTCGCCAGCCCGTCGGGGTGGCTCTCGTTGGCCGACAGCAGGAGGAGTCGCGGAATCTCGATGCCGCCGGCCGCAAGTACGAACCGGTCGGCCGTCAGTTCCTGCTGGCTGCCCTCGCGGACGTAGACCGCGCGGGTCACCTGCTCGCCGGACGCGTCGGTGTCGAGTCGCTGGACCGGCGCGTCGGCGATGACCTCGACGCCGCGTTCCTCGGCGGCCGCAATCGTGTGGGTTGCGTCGTAGCGCGCGCCGGAGGGACACACCGGCTTGCAGGTGCCGTAGCCGACACACGCGGCCCGGTTGTCGTACGCCTCTGAGTTGCGCGCGTTCCCGACCGAGTGGGTCGTGACGCCGACCTGTCGGCAGGCGTCGGCGAACAGCGAATCCGAGTACGACGGCGGAAACGCGCCCATCGGGTGCGGTTCGTCTCGGGGCGGCGCGTACGGGTTCTCTGAATCGCCGGCGACGCCGATAGCGCGCTCGGCGGCGAGATAGTACGGCCGGAGGTCCGCGTACGAGATGGGCCACGCCGGACCGTTGTTGTCGCCGGCGAAGTCGGCCTCGTGGAGCCGGTACACCATCCCCTGCCAGTGGTTCGTCGAGCCGCCGACCCCCTTCACGCGGGTGCTGTTCAGCGGGTAGAAGCGCCCGGTCGTGGAGAAGGCGTCCCGCGGGCCGCCCATCCCCCAGACGCCGAGGTCCGACAGGCCGGGGCGCAGCGCCTGTTCCATCCGCTCGGTGTCGCGTTCCTCGAACCGTGGACCGGCCTCCAGTATCGTCACCTCGTGGCCGTCGCTCGCGAGCCTGTTCGCCACGAGCGCGCCGGCCGGTCCCGCGCCGACGACACACACTTCGGTGTCACTCACCGTCCGTTCACATCTACTGATTAGGCGAACCTAAAGTTAGGCGTTTCTCCCGCGGTCACGCGCTCGGGCCGAGATACCCCCCACGCCTGCAATCTGTCGCCGTCGCCGTCCACCCAGCGCTCGCCGATGTCGTCGCGGTAGTAGAGGTTCGGGATGAGCACGTCCTCAACGCGCCCGTACGCCTGCTCGCGGGCGGCCTGCATCGTCTCGCTTTTCCCCGTGACGACGAGCGGCATCCCGCTCTCGCCGGCCGCGCGCCACTGGCCGTCGACGCGTTTTGTGTCCTCGAGGTGGATGCCCGCACGCGACTCCGACTGAAACACCACCGCCGCGTTGCGGGAGTTCTCGTCGTAGGTCTCCTCGTCGTCGAACGGGAACGGCGGCAGGACGACCCGGACGCCGACCTGATACCCCGTGTGCACTTCGGGCGACGGGTTCTCGCCGCGGGCGAGTGCAGCAAAGAACGCGCCGGTGCCGGATTCGAGTGATTCCTCTTGGAGCGCGATGGTCGGGTAGCCGAACCGCGGGGTGAACTCGAGCGGGTAGATACCCGTCTCGTTCACGATGCAGTTGAGGTCGATGCTGCCGACGTAGCCCTCTGCGGCGAGCCACTCTTCCAGTTTGCCGAGCGTCTCCTCGAACAGTTCGTTCTTGCCGGCCCAGAACATCGAGGTGCCCATCTCCCCGGTCGAGGGACCGATGTTTCCGGGGAACAGCTTCTTGTGCTCAAGTTGAAGTTGACGCGGTCGATGAACCGCTCGCCGTCGAAGAAGCCACAGACAGCGATCTCGACGCCCTCGACCTTGCGCTGGAGCTGGAACCCCTTCATCCGGTGGCCCCACGCCCTCTCGTAGGCGCGCAACACATCGACCACATCGCTGCCGTCGTCCTCGTTGCCGACGTAGAGCAGTCGCTTCACGTTCTGCACCTTGCCGAGCGGCTTGATGACGTACGCGGCGGGGTGTTCCTCGACGTGGTGAATCCCCGCCTCGAACGACTCGAAGACGTGGTGTTCGACGGTGTTGACGCCCTCGGATTCGAGCACGTCCATCGCGTAGCCGCGGTCTTCCTCCAGCCGGTCCGTGTTCTGTGTTCCACCGACGACGGCCTTCCCCTGCCCGCGCAGTTCCTGAGCGAGTTCACCCGTTCCGATGTCTGAGCCGACCCAGATGTCGTCGAAGATAATCACGTCGGCCCACTCCACTTCGCCGCGCCAGTCGTCCGTCTTCGGGACGAAGCCGTCGCCGATCTCTCTGTCGCTGTCGGCCTCGATGTAGTACTTCACGTCGTGGCCCTCTTCGTGGACTTGCCACGCGAGGTCGGTAATCAGTGTGGCGTCCGCGGAGACGAACAGGAACCGTTCGGTGCTCATGTGTCGGCTTCTCGTCCGGGGGATTTCAGGGTACCCGTCAGCCCGACTCGTCCAGCGTCGCCGCGGCGTACGCGAGCGCGAGCAGCGGCGCGACCACGGTGATACCGACAACGAGGGGCGTCGTGTAGGCGGGGAACGCGAGCGCGGCCAGCGTGAGCACCGCCGCGAGCTGGAAACTCCTGCCGAGCACGTCGTTCACGTACGTTCGACCCTCGGGCGTCGTCGGCCACGTCCCGTGTGCCGTGCCGTCGAACCGTACCATCGCCGTCCCGAGGACGGCGTACAAGCCGGCCAGCCCGACGGGGAGCGCCACGTCGACGGGAATCGGGGAGCCGAGATTCACGGCGACGACGTAGGCGTTCACGGCGACGATGAACACGACCGTCACCGCGACCACCGTCTCGTACAGCGCGTCCGTCACGTCGGCGTCGGGGTCGAGCCGCGGCACGACACGCATGAAGCCGTACGTTCCGGCGACGAGCGCGAGGCTGAACCCAACGAAGACGGGTTTGCTCATCGTCCTGTCCACCTCGTTCGCGAGGTTCCAGTGGGTGGCGAGTCGAGCCGGCAGTTGGGGATACACGGCTGCCAGTCCGAGCGCGGTCAGCAGGGTCGCGCCGACGCCGACACCGTCGACGCGACGGAGGGTCACGTCATCCCCTCCGTCCGCCACCGGTAGGCGATGAGTACGACAGCACCGGCAAACACCGGCGTGAGGAGCATCCACGTCGGATACCGGTAGCCGAGGTTCCACGCGTACACGTACAGTTGTGCGAGCGCGACCACGCTGCCGGCAAACAGCGCGCTCGCGCGCTTCATCGCCGGCGACTCGTAGCTTCTCGACAGTCCCGCGGGACCGTGTTGCATCAGGATGACGGCTCCGATACCGATTGCCGGGGCGAGCACCACCCCAACCGGCTTCGAGACGAAGGTGTTGGGGTCTCCGCCCCCGGAGAAGTGAATCGCCATCGAATCGGGGAGCCGGCCCCACAACGCGACACCCAGCAGTGCCGTCGCCGTGAGCAGTCCGTACACGACCCACTCGTAGCGTCGAACCATAGCCGTCTCTCGCCTCCCGACCGCGATAAAAGTGCCCTCGTCGCCGGCTACGGAATCGTCACCGTGTTCGTGAGCGTGCCGACGCCTTCCAGTCTTATCTCGACGGTGTCGCCGTCGGCGAGCGGGCCGACGCCCTCCGGCGTCCCGGTCGAGAGCACGTCGCCGGGTTCGAGGGTGACGTAGCTCGTGATGTCAGCGAGCAGTTCGGGGACGGAGAAGATGAAGTGTTCACGCGTGGCGTCCTGTCGAGTCTCGCCGTTGACGCGACACTGGATGCGTGCATCTGCGGGCACCTCGTCGGGCGTCGCGAGCACCGGCCCGAGGGGTGCGCTGTCGTCGAACGCCTTGCCGCGAACCCAGTTTTGCTCCTTCTGCTGGTCGTCTCGGTTGGACACGTCGTTCATGCAGGTGAAGCCGGCGATGTGGGCCATCGCCTCGCTCTCGTCGAGGTTAGTCGCGCGCTCGCCGATGACGACCGCGATTTCGGCCTCGTAGTCGAGCCGCTGTTTCCCGCTCGGAAGCGTCAGGTCGTCGCCGTCGCTCGCGACCGCGTTCGGCGGCTTCAGGAAGAAGAGCGGACGGTCGGGCACGTCGCTGCCCATCTCCTCGGCGTGGTCGGCGTAGTTGCGGCCGACACAGACGATTTTCGACGGTTCACACGGGGGGAGCGTCTCTACCTCCTCGCGGGAGAAGGTCGCCGTCGAGTCGAGCCGACTGGCCTGTTTCGGGAACGCAGTGACCTCGTCGCCGTCGAGTTCACCGAGTCGAACGTCGCCGTCGGGGTCGTGGAATCGAAGCTGTCGCATACCGGCGTATGCGAGAGCGGGAAGGTAGGCGTTCCGACAGAGGCATACGGTTGTCGCCACTTCCTCGCGTATGGTCGAACCACGACGCTCCGAGGAGGAGTTCTCGCCGTCGGGGTGGCTCGTCGGCGCACTCGTCGGCGCGCTCGCGCTCGCGGTCGCCGCCGTCCGAACCTTCCTGCTCGGGAGCCGCGGTCCCCTCGTCCTCGTCGTGCTCTTTCTCGCAGCGGGGCTTGCAATCCTCGGGGGCGTGCTCCTGCTCGAGCGACGCGAACGATAGAGCGAAGTGGGTCGCGCGAGCCACTCCGGTATGCAGCAACCCGACTTCAGCGTCGACGGCAAGCGCGTCCTCATCACGGGCGCATCACAGGGTATCGGCCAGTCCATCGCAGAGACGTTCGCCGCCGCGGGCGCGGACGTGGCGATCTGCTCGCGGTCGATGGACCGCGTCGGTCCCGTCGCCGACGACATCAACGACGCCGACGTGCCCGGCGAGGCCGTCGCCTTCGAGTGTGACGTGCGCGACCGCGACGACGTGGAGGCCTTCTTCGAGAACGCCGCCGACGAACTCGGCGGACTGGACGTGGTCATCAACAACGCCGGCGGCGAGTTCGTCGCCAACTTCGAGGACATCTCCGAGAACGGCTGGGACTCCGTCACCGACCTGAACCTCGGTGGCACCTACCGCTGTTGTAACGTCGCCGGAAAGTACCTCCGCAACGGCGACGGCGAGGGCGTCATCATCAACATGGCCTCGGTGAACGGCCAACACGCCGCTCCGGGCGAGAGCCACTACGGCGCGGCCAAGGCCGGTATCATCCGGCTGACCGAGACGCTCGCGACCGAGTGGTCCGACGACGGCGTCCGCGTCAACTGCATCGCGCCCGGGCTCATCCAGACCCCCGGCGTCGCCCAGACGCTCGGTATCGACGAGTCCGACATGCCCGACCGCGAGCAGACCCACCGCCGCATCGGCTACCCCGAGGAGATTGCAGACCTCGCCGTCTTCCTCTCCTCGCCCGCCGCCTCGTTCATCGCCGGCGAGACCTACACCGCGAAGGGGATTCCCCGACCGGGCAACTCGATGAGCAACGACCTCGGGCTGGATCGGTAACGCTCGAACAGGCGCGGTTCGCCCGTGGTGACTAGCCACGCGTCGCACAATCTGGCTGTTCGCCCGCTCGGCGCTGTGAGTGAGACTCCCGAGTGTCGGCGACTAACCGAGACACTGTTTCTTGGAAACCGCGCTGCCGCCACAGTGGGTTTCGACGCCGTCGTCTCCCAGACACCCGAGCCGACCGAGGCGACGACGCACCATCGCCCGCTCGTGGACGGTCCGGGAGCCGACTACGCCGACTTCCCCCGCGCGGTCGCGACCACCGACCGACTCGTGCGTGAACGCGACAGCGTGCTCGTCCACTGTCGCGCCGGCGTCTCGCGGAGTGCAGCCGTCGCGGCGACGGTGCTCGCCGCCCGCGAGGACCGGACGTTCCACGAGGCGTTCGGATTGGTTGCGGCCCGCAGACGGGTGGCCGTCGCGCACCCGGCGCTGTGTCTCCTCGGCGTCTGCTACCTGGCCGGTGAATAGGTGACCGAACCGGCGACAGAGCCAATCTGGTTGTTCGCCGTGAGCGGCTCTGGCGGGGGGACTGATATACCCCGTCTCCGTAGCCGTGCGTGATGCTTGAGAACACGGTACAGATTGTCTGCGGGGCGGGCGGTGGATTAGGCGAGGAGACGGCGGTCGCGATGGCCGACCACGGCGCGACGGTCGTGGTGAACGACCTCGGCGTGGCCGTCGACGGCGAGGGAACGGACCCCGAGCCGGCCGCATCGACGGTCGAACGAATCGAGGAGCGAGGCGGCGAGGCGATGGCCCACTTCGGTGACGTGAGCGACCTCGAATACACCGAACAGCTCGTCGCCGACACCGTCGATGCGTACGGAGCCGTCCACGGCGACATCAACTTCGCCGGTATCCTCCGGGACTCGATGGTGTTCAACATGGACGAAGCCGAGTGGGACGCCGTCGTCAACGTCCACCTGAAGGGCCACTTCTCGCTGGTCCGGGCCGTGTCGCGCCACTGGCGCGAGCGCTCGAAGGCCGAGGGCGGTTTCGACCGCCAGCGCTCGCTCACTTGCGTCTCCAGCGGGGTCGCCGCCGGCAACGCGGGCCAGTCGAACTACTCGGCGGCGAAGGCCGGCATCCTCGGACTGATGCGCACCGCGGCGCGAGAGCTCCACCAGTACGACGTGCGCGTCAATGCGATGTGGCCGACCGCACTCACCCGGATGACCGAGGACCTCCCTGGCATGGAGGGGGTCGACGAGGACTCCATGGGGCCGCAGTTGGTGCCCGCCGTCCCGGTGTTTCTCGCCAGCGAGGCCGCGACGGACGTGAACGGCGTCACTCTCGCCATCGCGGGCGGGAACCTTTCTATCGTCTCGGACCCCGAACGCGAGCGAACCATCTCGAAGGACGTCGCCACGGAGGGTCGCTGGACGCCAGAAGAAATCGAAACCCGGTGGGATGAACTCACCGACGGGTTCGAGACGATGCGGATGGACCCCGGCTACTGACCCTCCGACTCCGAATCGAGTGGGTCCTCGATATCGCCCATGATTGCCTCCAGCGCGTCCGTCGCGGTGAGCAGGCCGACGACTTCGTCGCCGTCGACGACGAGCGCGAGTTCCTGCTGTTCGGCCTGGAACCGGTCGAACGCGTCGCTGATGGCCGTGCTCGCGGGCAGGGTCATCGACGGGGCCGCGATGTCGGCGAAGGGGACGCTCCCGTCTCTCAGCGCCTCGTAGTTGTCGATAATGGAGGGCGCGTAGACGACGCCCTCGAAGGAGTCGAGGCCACCGTTCACGAGTGGGAAACGGGTGTGTGGCGTATCTCGGATGCGCTCGAAGTTCTCCGCGGGTGAGGCCGTCGTCGAGAGCGACACGATGTCGGCCCGATCGACGAGGATATCGGAAATCGGTCGCTCGTCGGCGTCGAGTGCGCCAATAACCTCCTCGCGGCGCTCGCGCGTGAGTTCACCCTCCTCCAGCAGGTCGCTGAGTCGGGTTCGCAGCTGGGCACGCGACTCCAGTGCGTCTTCTTCGGTTTCGAGCCACGCGCCGGTCATCTCCACGCCGAACAGCTTCAGCGTCCATTTCGCGACGGCGTCGCCGAGCGTGATAATCGGCGAAATGAGCACGTAAAACCAGTGCAGCGGCCGTGCGCCCCACCGGCAGACGAACCGCGACCGCTCGACCCCGAGATACGTCGGGGTCTGCTCGCCGTGGGTCAGGTGGACGAGGTTGATGATGAAGTAGCCGATGAGCGCGCCCGCGCCGATGGTCGCCAGTCTGCTCCCGGCGAACAGCGGCTCGAAGAGGGCGGCGAGTGCCGGCTCGGCGACGATACCGACCGCGATCGAGGAGGCCGTAATCCCGACCTGGCAGGTGGTGAGATACAGCTCCAGCTCCTGTGTCATCTCCCACGCCCGTTCGAGGGCGGCGCTCCCGTCGACGAACTCCTCTTCGCTGAACTGTCGTGCACGCGTCAGCGCGAACTCGATGGCGACAAAAAACCCGTTCAGCAGGATTAGTCCGACACCCGCGGCCAGTCGTATCCCGATCTCTGTCGCATTCATTCTGCCGGCGATTCTCCCGGGAGCAACTAATGAGCTTGCCCTTGCTACAGCCCAAACAGCCCCTCGCGTGACTCATACGACAGCGCGACCACGCGTCCGTCGCCGTACCGGGCGAGAACCTCCGCCGCGCCGTCGTCATCGAGATCAGCCACTGTTGGGAAGGTCCACAGCGGGACCGGTCGTTCATACAGCGCCAACTGTGTGCCCGTCTCGGTTCCGAGCACTGCGACAGTGCCATCGTTCAGCGCTGTGACCACTTCGTGGTCGCCGTCACCGTCCACGTCACCGAGCACCGGTGGCGGAACAATCGTGTCGTCGTCGTCGGTCAGTGCGGTCGTCCACTCTGTCTCACCGGTTTGGGCGTCGAGCGCGACCACCTCGCCGCCGAGCCGGCCCACGTACAGCTCGACGCGCCCGTCGCCGTCACTATCCGTCGCCGTCCGGATGCGCGCGTCGGTGAACTCGCGCTCCCAGTCGAGTGCTCCCGTCCGCCCGTCGTACGCGCGGACGCCGTCGGTGTCGGCGGTAAACAGCTCCATCGCGGGGTCGTCGTCGGTCTGTGCAGTCACGGTGTAGGTCGCCCCACCCTCGCGCTGCCACTCGATAGCACCGGTTGCCGACAACAGCACCGGTCCGCTGTTGCTGCCGAGCAGTATCTCGCTATTGCCGTCGGCGTCGTAATCTGCGACGGTCGGCGACTGCCAGACGGTCGTTCGCTCCCATCCCGTCTCGTTCAGCGACTGCCGCCACGCTACCGTGCCGTTCCCGTGGACTGCGACGACCTCCCCGCCGATATCGCTGGTGACAACCTCCGGTCCGGGACCGAGCGGCAGGTCGGCAATCGTCGGTCGCCCGTAGCCGAAGGTGTCCAGCGGGACGCGCCACTGTTCGTTCCCCTCGTCTGTTTCGTAGGCGATGAGCGCGTTCTCCGTCGTTGCGATGAGTGCCTCCATCTCCCCGTCGCGGTCGATATCGCCGATAGCCGGCTCCGTCAACGCGTGCGTCACGCAGTCGTCGGGGGGCATCTCTGTTTGCCACAACGTGGTGCCGTCATCCGGTGCGAGCCGAACCAGCGAACAGGAGGTGCGCGTCATCGCCACCTCGTCGCGTGGCACCTCGGCGACAGGCGCGAGCACCACGTCGATATCCGGACCGACCCCGACGGCGTGGTGGTTCACGGAGTTCTCCCGCGGCGTATCGCTCACCCACTCGCTCGTGAGCTGCCCGCTCGGTCCGGCGACCAGCCCGAACAGCACGAGTGCCCCAAGCACAGCACAGATGGCAAGCACCGCCACCGTCGTTCGGCGTCGCATAGCTCGGGTAGGTGACCGTGGATAAAGACCTCTCTGCTCTGTGCTTCGACGGTCGAACCACGAGCGTTTTTCACCACCATCTCCTACCCGAGGTATGTCTCGCCGTCGGGAGCTATCGATGCTCGCCACGGCTCTCGTGGCCACTCCCTTCTTCGTCGGTGTCGCCAGCGCACACGATATCGGCAGTTCGCGGTTCGACGCACCGATACCTCTGTCGCTCTTGTTCGTCGGCGCGGCTGGCACGGTCGGGCTGACGGCGCTGTGGCTCGCGATTACCGACGATACGCCGAGTGAAGGTAACGGCTGGACCGTCACCACGATCGATTCGCGCACGTCCCGACGCATCGCTACCGTTGTGCGGGTCGGCTTCGGACTCGCTGTCACGGGAGCGCTCGTCGCCGGCTACACCGGTCGACAGGTCGCTGCCGAGAATCTCGCCACCGTGTTCACGTGGCCGGTGTGGTTCCGCGGTGTCGGCTTGTTTGCCGTCCTCGTCGGGTCGCCGTGGCGAGTGCTCTCGCCGTGGCGTGCGGTCTATGATGGACTGTGTCGGCTGGAGGGGAGGGAACTTGCCGCACAAACCTATCCCGAACGGCTCGGCTCGTGGCCCGCGGTCGTCGGTTTTCTCCTGCTTGTCGGACTCGTGGAGAACGCAACGATTATTCCGCGCTCGCCGGCGCTCACGAGCGTTATTATCGCGCTGTACGCGCTCGCGATGGTCGCTGGTGGTGTCCTGTTCGGTCCGACGTGGTTCGACCGTGCCGACCCACTCGGCGTGTTCTACCAGCTGCTTGGTCGGGTGGCTCCGGTCTCGACTGTACGCACCGACTCGGGGTCGCTCGTCGTCTCACTTCGTCCACCGTGGCAGGGGACCACGCGACCGTTTGAACACCCGTCGCTCGTCGTCTTCGTCGTCGCAACCGTCTTCACCGTCAGCTTCGACGGCTTCACGAACACCCGCTCGTACCAGACGCTCCTGTTCGACGCCCGCGAACTGCTCGGACTCGGCCCCTCAACCGGCATCCTGCTGTACGTGATTGGCCTCGTCGGCTTCGTCGGACTCTTTTTTGCCGTCGCTCGTCTCGGTGACGCTCTCGGTCTCGGTGACGGTGTTGGTACGTCGCGGGGACCGACGTTGGCGCTTGCACCGACCGTCCTTCCCATCGCTGCGGCGTACGACGTGGCGCACAACTACCCGTACGTCATCGAGAACCTCACACGGCTGCTTGAACTCACCACCGGGGTTGCGGTTTCGCCACTTAGCTGGCTGTCGCTCCCGGTGTTCTGGGGGTCGCAGGTGATACTCGTCACCGTCGGTCACGTCGTCGCGGTCGTCGCCGCACACCGAGTCGCGATGGGTCGGTACCCGACGCCGAAAGCCGCCCAGCGCGGTCACTTCCCGTTGGTCGTGTTGATGGTCGGCTACACCGTGTTGTCGCTGTGGATAATCTCCCGGCCGGTCGTCGGGTAGCTCAGACGCTCGGGACGGTCATCACGGGCATCGAGACGGCGCGGCGCACGTCGCCCATCGTCGCGCGACCCGAGAAGATCCGACCGAGTCGACCGCGGGACGGCTCGCCGGCGACGACGATGTCGGCCTCGTTCCCCTCGGCGTACAGCCCGATCTCCTCGGCGGGCGACCCGTAGCGGAGTCGCTTTTCGGCCTCGACGCCCGACTCGGCGGCGATTTCGCCGGCGGTATCGAGTGCGCGCTCCGCGCTCGCCTCGCGGCGCTCGACGGCCGCGTCCCAGTTGTCCACCGACGACCACATCCGGACGACCGAGAGCACGTCGAGGGTCGCGTCGTGGGCCGCAGCGAGTGCGACTGCCGTCTCGGCGACGGTTTCGTCCGTCTCTTCGTCGACGGCGAGGACGATACGGTCGAACACACCAGGGGCGGACGGTCCCGGCACCGACTCCTGTGGCGAATCACCGGACGACTGCTGAAAGACGCTCATACTACGTGGAAAGGCCGGATACGGTATAGGGATGGCCAGAAACCGATTCACGCGGAGTCGTGGTTTCACCCCCGCCGTAGCGCACACGGCGCGGCGGTGTTTCACGCCGTGAAAGTCGACCGCATCATCTATGTCGGGTGAAAGCGCATACCGGGGTATGACGGAGCCGCTCGAAGCAATCGAGTTCCTCGCGCGCTCGCCAAATCGCGTGGCGGTGTTGCGCGCCGTCGCCGACGAGCCACACTCGCGGCGCGCCCTCCGGGAGGAGACGGCGGCCTCACAGCCGACGCTCACCCGGATTCTCCGGGACTTCGAGGAGAACGACTGGATTCGCCGGACCGACGAAGGGTACACCGCGACGCCGCTCGGTGGACTGCTCGCCGACGGCTTCGCCGACCTCCTCACCGTCGTGGAGACGGAACAACACCTCCGAGACGTCGCGCCGTGGCTCCCGACCGACGAGCTCGATATCGGCCTGACCGCGCTCCACGACGCGATGATTACGCGCCCGACGACGACCGACCCGAGCGGCCCGCTGAAGCGCGCCCTCGAACTCACCGACGACGCCCGCGACCACCGCATCCTCTCGTACGCGCTCAACCGCGACATGGTCGAACGGCTCCACGCGGCGACCGTCAAGGGAACCCAGCAGTTCGAGGCCGTCGTGACCGACGCGACAATCGAGCCTTTGCGAGACGCCCCCGCGCTGTGGACGCAGTTTCGCGCCGTCGCCGACAGCGACACCGTGACTATCAGGGTGGCCGACCAGCCCGTCTCCTTCGCGATGGGCGTCGCCGACGACACCGTCTACTTCCTGTTGCGCGACGACGGCGAGGTGTTGCGCGCGCTGGTCGAGAGCGACGACGAGCGCGTCCTGAGATGGGCACACGACACCTTCGAGCGCTACTGGGAGACGGCGTCGCCACTCGACGTGTGAAAATACGAGAGAACGCGTCTGTCTACTCCTCGTCGATCATCGAGCCGAACACCGCCTCGGCGTCCGACGGCACGTCGAAGTCGTGGTAGTGTTCGCCCTTCTCCTTCGTGAGGATGTTGAGCGCGGCCGCAGCGCCGTCGCCGGCCGAGATGACCGCCTGCCACTCCTCGGCGCGGACCATTCCGCCCGTGGCGTAGACATCCTCGACTGAGGTCTCCATCGTCACGTCCACGTCGACGATCTCCTCGTCGGTGAAGGCACACTCGAGCCCCTCGGCGAGGTCGCGGTTCGCGCCCGTCGCGAGCACGACGTAGCTAGCGTCGTGGCTGTCCTCCTCGGTCGTGACCTCGAACCCGTCGTCGGTCGCGGCCACGTCGGTTACCTTGACGCCCTGGTTTCGGTCGACGCCGAAGTCGTCAACCTGCTCGCGCATCGTGTCGAGTAGGTTCGAGCCGTCGACGGAGCCGATCCCCGGATAGTTGAACAGGTGCGCCTTGTGCATCCACGTGCCGTCGGTGTCGAAGACCGTCGTCTCCAGGCCGTTCTTCGCTGTAAACAGTGCCGCGCTCAGACCGGCGGGACCGCCGCCGATGACAACTACTTCGGTCATACGCGTACAACGCGCGTCGAGTCAAAAAGCGTAGCGTGGGTCGTTACCGCACACTCAGTCATCGCTTGTCGCGCCCTCGGCGAGATACGCCGCAATCGCGTCGTCATCGACGGCATCGAGCACGGCGTCGGTGTCGAGTCGCTGTTCGACCTCGTCGCCGGTCGCCTCCCGCGCGAGGTCGACGTTGCCACTGATGACGTTCGCGGTGTTGAGGACCTCGTGGCGGAGCAGTCCGTTGACGTAGGTGAGATACTCCCGCTGTTGTTCGGTCGCCTCGGCCCGAATCGACGCCCGTTCGCTGTCGAGTGCCCGCTCGACGCTGCGGGCGTTCAGGAAGCCGACGACGAAGCCGCCGCCTGCCCCCAGCGAAATCCCCCACCGGACCGACCCGACCAGCGCCCAGATGACGTCCGGAAGGAAGGTAACGCCAGTGAGGAACGAAAACACACCGAACAGGGCCCCGAATCCGCCGGTCAACAGCGCGATCTGCGCGTAGTAGTCGGGTGTGACGACGGTCGACGGTAGTCGGTAGCCGCCGACGAGCAGTGCCAGACACGCGGGGACGCTCATTGCCAGCCCGAGGACGAACGTCGGTTCGATGAGCCGAGCGATACCGACCCAAAACACGATTTCCGCGGCCGTCACGAGGAGCAGCCCACCGCCGAGACCGACCAGTCCCGCCCGTATCCACCGACCCCCGCCTCGGTCACTGGTCTCCTTCACTGCACTCAGTGCTCGTCGGTCGAAGAATAGAGCTTTCGACGGGACCAGGTGGTCACGCGCTTGCGACGGCGACCCGGGGGGCTTAGACGGACTTCGCCATCCGGCGGTGCGGGATGCCGGCGTCCTCGAACGGCTCGTCGTCCTGTATCTCGTAGTCGCGTGCCTCGTAGAAGCCGACGACGGGGACCTGCGCGTCGAGGACGAGCCGGTCGTACCCTTCTTCGTTCGCGTACGACTCGACGGCGTCCATCACGGCGTGACCGTACCCCTCACCGCGTGCATCGGCGAGAACGGCAACGCGCTCAACCTTGAGACCGTCCTCGTACTCGCGGGTGCGCGCGACGGCGACGGGGTCGGGGTCGGAGACGAGAAAGTGGGTCGCGGCGGGGTCCCTTCCGTCCACCTCGCGGTCCATCGGCACGTCCTGTTCGTCCACGAACACCCGTGTCCGGATGTCGAGCGCGTCGTCGAAGGCGGGGTCGTCGTGTGCGAAGACGGCAGTCTCCATACCGACGGATGCAGGCTCGGCGGTTACTGTGTGTCGGTTCTCACTGCTCTTCGATGCTGGCGTCGACGGCGTTGTTCCGCACCGATTCGATACCCTGTTTGGCCTTCTGTTTCGAGGCGTACCCCTCGCCGGAGTCGGCGATGATGTTGCCGTTACTGTGGCGGAGCCGCCAGCGATACTTCCCTTCCTTGTCCTCGTACAGCTCAAAGGTGGCTGACATCATCGACTCTGGTCGGCCCGGATTCATAACAGTTAGTGACAATTCACACGCTCAGGAGAGCCGATTGCCCCACAGCTCACCCTCGGCGTAGGTGTCGCCGCGGTCACACAGCGGTACGACGACGGTGTCAGCGCCGTCGAGTACGCCCTCGCGGGCGAGTTCTCGCACGCACGCGACCGCGCCGCCGCTCGTCGGCCCGACGAGAAAGTCCCCGTCGACACGAAGGGTCGCCCGAATCGTCTCCCCATCGTGTTGGCCCGCATCGACGATGGTCGGGTCGGTGTCGGCGTGTCGGACCGCGAGCTCGCGCGCGGCGACGCGGGCCGGCTCCGTCGCGAGATACCGCTTCTCGTCCAGGACGGACTCGTCGTAGGTGTCGGGGTGGTAGCCGCCCTCGCGCATATATTTCAGCCCGTGGAGTCCGTGGGGTTCGGTCGCGGGTTCGAAGCCGACGACGCGTACGTCTGGGTTGCGCTCGTGGAGCGTACGACCGACACCGGTGACCGTTCCGCCCGTCCCTGCGCCGGCGACGAAGGCCGTCACCGCGCCGTCGGTCTGGTGCCAGATCTCGCGGCCCGTCTGCTCGTGAGCGCTGGGATTCGTCGCGTTCTCATACTGGCCGGCATGCCAGTAGCCCGGCTCGCTCGCTAATTCCGTCACGCGGTCGAGCAGAGCATCGTACCCCTCCGCGGCCGGAACTTCGTGGAGGGTCGCACCAGCGGCCTCCAGTGCGGCGCGTTTCCCGCTCCCGAGGTCGTCGGGGACGACGAACGCCGTCTCGTAGCCGCGGGCCGCACCGATACGGGCAAGCGCGCGAGCCGTGTTTCCCGACGACGCCTCCAGTATCGTTTTTCCCGGGAGGTGGTCCGCTTCCTCGGCGACGTCGAGCATCGCGACGGCGATACGCGCCTTGATCGAGCCGCCCCCGTGACCGACCCCCGGCAGATTCAGCCACTCCACCTTTCCGAACACCGTCGGGGCGACGCCGGCGTCGAGTTCCACGAGCGGCGTCTCGCCGACAGTCGATTCGTCGATTGCCATATCGAACGGCCGCGGGTCGCGGCCAAAACGGTGGGGGTGTCCCCTCGACCGGCTGAATTTTGGGGGAAATTGGGAGAGTCTTCGCCCCGAAGTTCATCCTTCGAGGGGGTCGCTCTCTCTAAGGTTACTACTCTTAGGTATCTACTCTCTGTGGCAACTCGCTCTTAGAACTCGTGTTTAAACTCGATGACCCCCCGGAGTACAGTACGCTCTCTTAGAACACGTTGGTTGAAGGGTGAGTTTACGCTCTCTATTAGAACACGAGAGTCCCGAAAACGTCGCTTTTAGAAGTTTTATTCAAAGAATTGAAATTCACGGTTAATCCCCCTCGGAGCGTAGGATGGGTATGGAACTCACGCCGAGAGAAGCGGCCTTTCTGCTTGACGAGATGAGCGAGATAGAAAACGACGAAACGAGGTACCCGTCGGCTCGAACCGAAGCGAGGCGGCTCCGCGAGAAGGCGGAGGCCGCGCTCACGGAGTAATCAAAAACGCGCGCTCGGACCCTCCCGAGCAGTTACTATCCACGGCGACGTTCAACTGAAGCGGTAGCGCGGAGTCCCCTTCCTCAAGGAGCGACCAAAGGGAGCGAGTAGGGAGGGGAGGAGCGCGTTCGCATGGGTTACAAACCCGTTCATATAAGTACCCGCA
>Ga0209946_1000015_pt1 | contig 77102 bp, 91 predicted proteins | sample SalPon2_A_H2O_MG_FD_185704 | JGI IMG/M metagenome (GOLD analysis project Ga0209946, IMG submission 185704) | Salt pond water microbial communities from South San Francisco under conditions of wetland restoration - Salt Pond MetaG R2_A_H2O_MG... | ecosystem: Environmental > Aquatic > Non-marine... | reverse complement strand
AAGAAGTCGTGAACTATCTGCACGCGCTGATGCACGGATTGGATGCGATCACAACTGGCGATCCAATCACCGTCGAATTGCTATGCGAGATGCACGACCGGTTGCTTTCGCGTGTCCGTGGAGATGAGGCGGACCCAGGGGAACTTCGTACGACGCAGAACTTCATCGGCAGTACGCCATACATCCAAGACGCCAGATACGTACCGCCACCACCGGACGAGATTCCTGACCTACTCGAGGACCTGCTCAAGTATGCGAACCAAGAGACGAATCTGCATCCACTTCTCCGAATCGGGCTGATCCACTACCAGTTCGAGACGATCCACCCGTTTCTCGATGGGAACGGACGACTCGGGCGGCTATTGATCAGTCTCCTCCTGCAACGTGACGGTCTCTTGCCCGAGTCGTATCTCTACCTGAGTTCCTATTTCAACGCACGACGGTCAGAGTACGTCGATCATCTCTTGGCTGTCAGTCAATGCGGTGACTGGGAAGAGTGGCTCCTGTTTTTCTTACGTGGCGTGCAGTCGCAAGCAGATGAGGCCCACCAACGGGCCAACCTGCTAGTCGACCTCCGAGAGGACTATCAACAGCGCTATCAGAGCGAGCGATCTGAGAATATCCTCGAACTGGTGATGCGGCTCTTCGAAGATCCGTATCTGGACGTGAATACGGCGGCCGACTGGTTGGATGTCGAATACAGCACAGCCAACCGACTGATCGGACAGCTCGGAAATGACGAAATACTCGAAGAACTCACCGGGAAAGACCGGAATCGGGTCTACCGGGCGAGCGAAGTCTTCCAGATCATCAACAAGCCGATCGACCAACTCTGAACAACTGAGCACAGAGGGCTTGAGACGTATGCATTGAGACGACCGGTCTCAACTACTCACAACTTCGGAAGATGGATTTGATCCGTGCCTTCTGTCTTCTCCGCTCCAACAAGATACGTCACAAGCTTCCGACTAACCCTGATATTCGCTTCAGCAACACTCGACAATTTCGGAGTAACTCGGTGTCTCTTAGAGTGCCGGTATCCCACTATCCTGAGAGGGCATATCCATAATCACTGTAATGCTACAGCTGAAAATGATAATCCTTAATATTTCTCGCAGTTCATATTGTTATATGAGTGTGGTCAGCGTCTCGATGCCGGAGGAATTGCTTAAACGAATCGACCAGTTCGCCGACGACCACGGCTATACTGGTCGCAGTGAGGTACTTCGTGAAGCAAGCCGGAATCTCCTCGGTGAGTTCGAGGATAAGAAACTTGAAGATCGAGACTTGATGGGCGTCGTCACGGTGGTTTTCGACTACGAAACGACGAGCGTCGAGGAGAAGATGATGCACCTCCGCCACGAGCACGAGGACATCGTCGCATCGAACTTCCACAGCCACGTCGGCGGCCATCATTGCATGGAACTGTTCGTACTCGAAGGGTCGCTCGAAGAGATCTCGACGTTCGTCGGGAAGATCCGAGCGACGAAGGACACGCTCACGATCGACTACTCAGTGCTACCCGTCGACGACTTCGGCCCGCTAGCCGATATGAACTGATACTGTTCTGCCCCTTCCGGCGAGCCGACATCCCACTCGCTCTCTGCGGTCGCTCGCGGGATTCTCGCTGAATTCAAGCTGACTCTAGCAACATCTCTGAACTCTATCCTCTATCAGTATTAACTACCCTTGCTAGAATCACAGGTATTATTAGAACTGCTTCTAGAGTTAGCAACACTGATGGTTCAAATCTCGCGCCGAAGACTACTCCAGAAGGCAGGCGCAACCACGATTGCTGCGACGGGAATTGCTGGCTGTCTCGGTCAGGGAGGTGCATCACTCGATTCCGTCACGGTCGCGTACGTCCCGATTTACCCGAACATGCAACACTACGTGATGGAGCAAGAGGGTTACTACGAGGACGTTCCGACAGAGGTCACAATAGAGCGGTTCAGCTCCGGCCCCAGTGTTGTCAAGGCGTTCGCGAGTGGGGACGTCGACGTTGCGCTTTTCGGGAACACTCCTGCAATGGTCCTCGTTGACAAAGGGACCAACGCCGGTATCCTCGCGGCGAACTCGAGAAATGGCTTCAAGATCATGGGGACGACCGAACTCAGCGATCTCTACGAACAGGAAGGGGCTGCCACGTTCGAGCGCTTCGAAGAAGAGCACGGGCGGAAGGTCCGGTTTGGAGCACCGCCGGACGGGAGCGTCCCCGACATCGTTCTCCGGTACTGGATTCAGGAGGACCTCGACGTCGGTGAGATGGACTCCACCATCAACAAGTCCAAGGTACCGCCGGCGAAGGCGGTCCAGACCATCCAGTCGGGCGACATCGACGCGACGATCATCCAGGAACCGTTCGCGACGATCATCAGCCAAGCTGACGGGTTCGAGGAACTCGCCTGGTCCGGGAACATCCTGGACAACCACCCCGTCACGGTGCTGTTCGCGAACCAGCGAGTGCTCGACGACGATGAGGTCGCCCAATCGCTCGTCGAACAGCACGTCGCGGCGACCGAGTTCACGGAGAACTCCCCGGATGCCGCCGCCAGCCACGCTGCCTCGGTCATCGGCTCCGGCGTGAGTGAAGACCTCGCGACGGCCGCCGTGGATTCGAAGGCGTCGGAGTTCATCTCGGATCCCCACGCGATCACCGATCAGGCCGCGACGATGGGAGAGTTCGTCGCCAACGTCGGCAACATCGAGGAGCCAGTCGCGACCGAGGACCTGTTCGCGTTCGACCCCTACGACGCAATACAGTAATGAGCACGCAGACCGACACCAGTTCGAACGCGCTGAGGGCCGAAACCTTCGAGGGGAACCTGCAGCGGTATCTTCGCGGCCTCGGCGGTCTCGTCGTGTTCCTGCTCGTCTGGTGGGTTGGCGCGATGACGACCCAGCCGTCGTATCTGGTGCCGGGTCCCCTCGAGTCAGTGTACGCGTTCATAGAGCTGTTTGCGACCTCGACGACGATCGTGGCCCCCGTTCTGGGGTCGAGTCTGGTACTCCCGACTGGACTCGCACACCTCGCACAGACGCTGTTCCACTACGTTCCCGGCCTCCTCCTCGGTGCGGGCTGTGGGATCGGACTCGGACTGGCGATGGGCTGGAACGGGGTACTCGACGACTGGCTCCGGCCGCTCGTCCGGGTGCTGCGACCGATTCCACCGCTGGCGTGGATCGTCTTCGCGATCGTCTGGTTTGGCATCCACCACACCGGCGCGGCCTTCATCGTCTTCGTCGGCGCGTTCTGGATCAATTTCTATGGTGCCTACGGCGGCGTGGAGGGCGTTTCGACCGACCTGACCGATGCCGCATCGACGCTCGGCGTCGAGCGCGACCTCTCGATGCTGAAACTCGTTGCCCTCCCGAGTGCGGCTCCCCAGGTGTTGACTGGGTTCCGGACGAGCATTGGTCGCTGCTGGATGATCGTCGTCGGCGCAGAGTTGTTCGGCGCCCCCGGCGTCGGCTACGAGATCATAAACGCCTCGAACAACCTCGCGATGGCGACCAGCGTCGCCTATATGTTCCTCATCAGCCTGGCGTTCCTCTGTATGGACGTTGGGTTCCGGCTACTCGAACGGAGGGTCCTCGCATGGCGCTGAGTTCGGACTCGTCCGTCGGTCGAGACGCACGTGAGAAGATCACTATCCAGAACGTCAGCCGCTCGTACGAGTCGACGCAGGCGCTCGATGACGTCTCGTTCTCGGTGCCGGAGGGCGAGTTTTGCTGTGTCGTCGGTCCCTCGGGGTGTGGGAAGACGACGCTGTTGCGAGCGATCGCCGGGCTCGACGATCCCGATGGTGGTTCGATACTGGTCGGTGGAGACCCGGTTACCGGTCCTGGGCTGGACAGGGGAATGGTCTTTCAGGAGTACGCGCTGTTCCCGTGGCGAACCGTCCGCGGAAATATCCGGTTTGGCCTTGACCGGCCCGCCTGTGACTGTCCCGACTGCGAGGGACGGGTCCGGGAGTTGATCGACCTGGTAGGGCTCGATGGCTTCGAGGACGCGTACCCGAAGGAGCTGTCGGGCGGCATGAAACAGCGCGTCGGTATCGCTCGCGCACTCGCCCCCGATCCGGAGATCATCTTGATGGACGAACCGTTCGGGAGTGTCGACGCTCGGACGCGCGACCGCTTGCATGCCGAATTGCTCGATATCTGGACGCAAACCGGACAGACCGTCGTGTTCGTCACCCACGACATCGACGAGGCAGTGACCCTCGCTGATCGCGTGGTCGTCATGGATGCCGATCCGGGAACCGTGCAGTCGACGTTCTCTATTGACTTAGAGCGCCCACGTGAACGGACCTCTCGTGACTTCGTGGACCACGTCGCGCGAATTAGGGATGCGCTCGGAAGTCCTGTCGACACTAGCCACTGATACGCTCTTACAGCAAGATTATTAATAGTAATTTATTAGACCGCTATCTCTATTATCTTCGAGACAATTTTTAATATATGCCCATCGTGAGCTCCTCGATGACGGAGCGACTCCGGGACGATCTCGATACGTTTGCGGAAGAACACGGTTACACCGGACGAAGTGAGGTCATCCGCGAAGCGTGCCAGTCGCTACTCGAAGAATACCAAGAGACAGACGACGAGGATCGGCGGGTATTGGCGACAGTTACGGCTGTCTTCGGATACGACGAGCCGGAGATCGAACGCCGGATGATGGATATCCGCCACGAATTCGAAGCGTCAATCCGGTCGAACTCTCACAACTGCCTCGAAGGCAACGCCGGCTGTGTCGAGACGTTCGTCATCGAAGCCGCGTACGACGACGTCCTGCGATTCATCGGAACCGTTCGAGGAGCAGACGAGTCAGTTTCGGTCGAATACACGGTCCTGCCCGTCGACGTTATGAACGCACAGCCCGTCGAGGAGTAGGATCGAAGTCACTTCCACCGACGGAAATCAACACCCTCGTCTAACAAGACACAGCACCAGCCCACCCTATAATTATTATCTGGAACAGCCGAATACAGCAACTTTATTATAATCGCAGCTAAAATTGCCAAACAGAGATGGCACACATTCACCTCGGTGAAGGGACGTTCCCGGTATGGGCACTCGTTCTGTGGACGACGATCGGCGTGATACTCGTCGCCGCAGTCGTCTACCGGGTCCGGAAGGGTGGTATCAAAACGCATCAGATCGCACTCGCTGGAATCGGTGCTGCCGCGAGTTTCGCGGTCTTCCAGCTGAACATTCCCGTGTGGGGCGGTATCCACATGAACCTCACCGGGTTGGTCGGTATCTTGGCCGGCCCACTGCTGGGCTCACTGATCGCGCTGGTGGTGAACATCTTCTCGGCAGCGCTGGGCCACGGTGCAGTCGGCCTGATCGGCGCGAACACGCTCGTCAACGCGAGCGAAGCTATCGTCGCCTACTACGCGTTCAAGACGCTGATGGGGATGGACTGGGACGTCTTCCCCGCAAGCGCCAGTGCCGCGACGCTCGGCCTCTCGGCGGGCGCGTTCCTGATGGGAGCGATCATCGTCGTCAGCGGCGTGAACGGAAGCGCGCTGCCGCGCGGTGATCTGACGATCGCCGTCGCCGGTCTCGTCGGGCTCAACCTCGGCGTCGCCGTCATCGAGGGACTCCTGACGGGCTTCATCGTTCAGTTCCTCGCCTCCGTCCGCCCCGACCTCGTCGGGCTCGACGACCGTGACACCCAGGAGGAGCCGACCGGGGTGACGGCCTGATGCAGCGCTGGAAGCAATACGGTGGCCTCCTCGGGCTGTTCGCAGCCTTCCTCGCGGCTGGCTACTGGGGCTTCACCGCAACTGGCGGCGCACTCCCGTGGGCCAAGCGGTCCGCAAAAGCACTCCAGCGTGGGGTGCAAGACGGCGGCGGCGCCCTCGTCGACATCGGCCGCGGCATCGTCGTCGCCGGCCCCATTCGGAAGGGCGGAATGATGCTCGAATTCGGCGCGATCGTCCTCGTACTGGTTGTCCTCGGTATCGGACTGTACGTCTACGTCGACCGCTACGGTGGCTTCGAGGACGGAGAACGCCCAGCTCGGTAACCGTGACGACACTCTCGAACCACGTTCCCGATCCGCGGCTCATCACGGCGTTCGCCGAACGGCGAGACGGGCCGTTACACCGCGTCAATCCATGGACGAAGGTCGGTGTCGTCGGTGCACTCGTCCTCGCCGTCACGGTGTTCGACCGCCTTGCGCTCTTGGCCGGACTATACGGAGCCGTACTGGTGGTCTATGGACTCGCGGGACTGCCATACCGACGACTCGCTGGGTGGTACACGCTCCCGATGCTGTTCATCGTCTCGGTCGCCGGGCCGCTGGCGTTCCTCGAACCGGGGACGCCGATCGGTGGCGCGCTCTCGACACCGCTTGGTGAACTTTCTGTCACGTGGGCAGGGCTCGTGCTCTTCGGGGAGCTCAGCTGTCGATCACTCACGGTCGTCACGTTCGCCCTGACGGCGTCGATGACGACTAAATACACCGACGTGGCGTACATGCTCGGGCGGTTGCTCCCACGGCCGATCGACCAGATCGCGCTGCTCACCTATCGGTTCACGTTCGTCATGATCGAGACGCTTGAGGACCTCGTGAAAGCCGCGCTCTCTCGGGGTGCGAACTTCTCAGAGTTCTGGTCGAACAAACGGCTGTACGCGAGAATCCTCGGCATGACGATGCTGTCGGCGATTGAGCAGTCAGAACGACTCGTCAAGTCGATGGAAGCCCGTGGCTACAACGGCGACATCACGCTGTACGGCGACGTCTCGCGGCCACCAATCCACGAACTATTCATTGTGGTGGGTTCGTATGTTGCCGTCGTCGGCTACGCAGCGGTCGCGGTCTACGGGGTGAGACTGTGAGTCGAGACGATTCACCGCTCGTCGATCTTCAGTGTGAGGCCCACACCTACCCCGACGGGACGGTCGGCATGCACGACGTCGACTTCTCGGTGTACCCCGACGAAGTCGTCGCACTCGTCGGCGGCAACGGCGCCGGGAAGTCGACGCTCCTCGAACACCTGAACGCGACGCTCGTTCCCGACGACGGCGAACTCGTCGTCGACGGCACGCCGATCACCGAAGACAACAAGGCACACGCACGGCGGGAAGTCGGGTTTGTCTTCCAGGACGCTGATACCCAACTCGTCGCACCCACGGTCCTCGATGACGTGATGTTCGGCCTCCAGAACTACGGCGTGCCCGGTGACGAAGCGAGAGCGCGCTCTCGTGAGGCGCTTGCGACCGTCGACGCGAGCCACCTCGAAGACCGAATCCCACACTACCTGAGCGGCGGCGAGAAACGCCTCGTCGGCCTCGCTGGCGTGCTGGTCCTCGAACCGAGCGTGGTCGTGCTGGACGAACCGCTCGCAGGGCTCGACCCCGAGCGGTCCCAACTGGTCGCCGAGCGAATCGAACAGATTCACGAGGACGGTATCAGCGTCGTCTTGTCGACGCACGACCTCGAATTTGCCGCTGAAGTCGCAGACCGAGTCTGTGTGATGGCCGACGGCAACGTCGTTGGTAGCGGAACGCCCCGAGCGGTGTTCTACGACGACGCGCTGTTGTCGGAAGCGAACCTTCTCCCGCCGAGTACGGTTCGTGTGGCTCGCGATGCGGGGCTGGGGGCGACCGAACAGCCGGTGACTGACGCGGATCTGGTGGCGCTCCTCACAGAAGCCGACAACCTGGGACCCACACAGACACCCTCTCCAGATGGGCGCGGACACGACTGAGCGCCTCCCTCGGTATCTCGCGCCACTTCCTCGGCAGATCGAGACCGTTGCCCTGCAGTACGCGTGGGTAATCGTCGCGATCAACCTCGCGGGAACGGCATTCGGCTTCTGGTACTACATCCCCCAGTTCCAACTCGAGCCGGTCGTCGCGTGGCCGGTTGTCCCGGACAGTCCGACGGCTACGCTGTTCATCGCCTTCTCGCTGGCGCTGTACAAACTCGACCGGTCGAACGAGTACCTGAATATGCTGGCGTTTTTCGGCTGTATCAAACTCGGCCTCTGGACGCCGTACGTCCTGACGGTGTTCGCAGACGCGTTTCTCGCGACGGTGACGCCACCACCGCAGGTCGTTCCACTGTTCGGACGAGAACTCGCCTCGAACGCGATGTACGCCTTCCTGTTCGTCTCACACTTGGGGATGGTCGTCCAAGCGTTCCTCATCCATCGCTACAGTGACTTTCCGGGTCGAGCGATTCTCGTTGCCGTAATCTGGTACGGATTCAACGATCTTGTCGACTACTTCGTCCCGATTGTCGGGACACCGCATCACACCCTGTTGCCGGTCGAACCGATCGTGAACGGCACCGTCCAGCACGTCTCCCCGGCACACGAGATTGCAGCTGCGGGCGCTGTTGCGCTGGCGATTCTGGCGACAATACTCGCCGTTGCGACTCGACGAGCGAAAACAATACGAACCGACAGGCCTGTATCAGCCCGAAGCCTGCCTTTTCGCCGCCAGATCGTTACAGCACGGTATGTTCGAACACCGGAGAATGATTCACCCCACCGCCGGCCACTATCATACTATAGCAGATTTAATTGCTAATAACTCATAAGTGTGGAGTGCAGATTAATACTTGATGCGCACGAGCGTCAACATCCCCGACGATCTCCTCTCCGAGTTCGATGAGACGTGGCAGGCCGAGGGATTAGATTCACGATCGCGTGGTGTTCGCGAAGCGATGCAGGAGTATATCGAGGTACACACCAGACTGGAGGATATCGAAGGCGACGTCGTCGTTATCATCGCTTTCGATTACGAACACGAAGCGGTTATCGAAGAGATTCACGACGCACAACGTCAGTTTCAGGACGTCATCACGACCACGAATCATATCCATGAAGGAGAGTGGTGTCTCGAGACGCTCTTCTGCAGCGGACCGGCACCGCGTGTCCGGGGCCTCACCTATCGCTTGCGCGATTTCGATGCGGTGAGTCGGGTCAAACTGATGCTCCTCGCGGAGCACTAGGCTGTACTCACGGCTGGTTCTCACTCGATTTCCAGCTGACTGCTCTCACGATCTCCATCAGCGCCGTTCTCGTCCCATTCGAGTTCGAACTCGATACTCAATTCACCGGGTCCATCTGTCGGCCCCTCACGTTCGGCTTTGACCTCGAACGTCGGGCGGGCTGGCGGCTCCATTGTCACGGGATCGGATCCCGATTTCAGAGTGATTCCGTCTCCTTGTTCCAATTTATCGGCTACACGGCGAAGATACGCTGCGATTTCCTCTCGACTCTGGTCGCTTTCCGATTTGAACAGGACCTCTTCGGGCAAATGGACACAGATGCCGCCCATGCAGATAACTGCACCCTCTGTCCGAACCGCTGCTGCCCTATCTCACGAATACAAGCACGCGGCGCCTACGCGTTCCTGTGGATTTCAACACGCCTTCAAGATTCAATGTGCTGATCAATGGGATCTCTGCCGACTGAGGTGATCGAGTAATCCACTGCCCGGACATTCGGCACTGCCCGGACGGTGTTGACGAAGCCAGCTAGTGCCTCCGTGGTCCCCTCAAGGACGAACAACTCCATACAGTACTGGTCCTGGACGTGTGCATGGGTAGTCGCGGAGACGATAGCATCGTATTCGTGGCGTACTCCCGTGAGACGCTGCTGGACGGCAGGTTGACAGTACTCGAAGACCACCGATACTGTACACATCTGCTTCTGTCCGTCGATATTTCGCCCCTGAAACTCTTCGAGTAGCGTCCGTGTGCCTTCGCGGACGACCTCGCTTCGGCCACTGTACCCGTGTTCGTCGGCGAACTCGTCGATGCGTTCGAGTAACGCTTCGGGCATCGAGATGCTAACGACGCTCATATACTAAAATACTATTCTGAGTTATTAGTTTCTGTTATGACTGTGGAAACCATACCGTAATAATTAGTATTTTAGTATAGTAGATTCATAACCCGCGTATGCCGTTCAACAACGACCCGATCCCGGTGACAATTCTCAGCGGAAGCCTCGGTGCCGGCAAGACGACGACGCTCAACCACATTCTCAGTAGCGAGCAGGAACTGAACGCTGCCATCTTAGTCAACGATATGGGCGAAGTGAACGTCGACGCCGACCTCGTCGAACGCGAGTCGGATCTCACCCAGAACGACGACGAGATCATCGAGATGTCGAACGGGTGTATCTGCTGTCGGCTCCGTGGCGATATGCTCGACGAAGTGGGACGATTGGCCGAAGAGCGAGACTTCGAATACCTCCTCGTGGAATCGTCTGGAATCAGCGAACCGATTCCGGTCGCCCAGACGTTCGCCCGCGGATTTGAGGACGCGGAGTTCGACCCTACGGGCGTCTACGAACTCGACACGATGGTCAGTGTCGTCGACGCACACAGCTTCTGGCAGGGTTTCGACTCCGGACAGGTGCTCACTGACGATGAAATGGAGCCGCAGGGCAATCGTGTCCCCGAGGAAGCCCTCATGGACCAGATCGAGTTCTGCGACGTTCTCCTGTTGAACAAGTGCGACCTCGTCCCGGACGACGAACTCGAGGAGATGGAGGCCGTCCTGAAGACGCTCCAGCCGCGAGCGAAGATCATCCGGACCGAACACGGCGCCGTCGATCCCGAGGAGATCCTGAACACGGGTCGATTCGACTTCGAGGAAGCAAGCCAGTCCGCCGGGTGGAAGCGTGAACTCCAGCACGGACATCACCACGAGTCAGCCGCCGATGAACACGGCGTCACGTCCTTCGTCTTCGACGCCGACCGACCGTTCCATCCCGAGCGGATCGCTCGTCTCTTTGCCGATCTTCCCGACGGGATCGTTCGCGCAAAAGGCTTTTTCTGGTCCGCCGGTCGCGAAGACATCGCGATGGGGCTCGACAAAGCAGGCCAGTCGGTCCGGGCCGGTCCGAAAGGGACGTGGATCGCCACGCTCCCAAAGGCCCAACAGGAGCGCTACTTCGCCGCCCGCCCCGGCATCAAAGAGGACTGGGACGACCAGTGGGGCGACCGCGGATCAGAACTCGTGTTCATCGGCCGCGAATTCGATCAGGAGACACTAATCGAGCGACTGGAAGACTGTGTCCTCTCAGACGCAGAAATGACCGAGGACTGGAACGAGTATCCGGATCCGTTCACCGCCGACGAACAGCGCGAACTCGCACTGGCTGACGACTGATGGCCGTCGACGAGCAACCCCCGGTCACGACCCTCAGTGGCGGGCTCGGCGCCGGAAAGACGACCCTGCTCAACCACCTCCTTACCATCGGGGGCGAGGAGTACGATATCGCCGTTCTGGTCAACGACGTCGGCGAGGTGAATGTCGACGCCGACCTCATCGAGAATGGCTCCGAACTCTCGATGGAAGACGGCGGTGTCACGGAGCTGTCGAACGGCTGTATCTGCTGTGGGCTGCAAAACGAACTCGATCAGGAACTGAGACGCCTCGCGTTCGACGAGGCGTTCGACTATCTGGTCGTCGAAGCCTCGGGTATCAGCGATCCAGTTCCCATCGCCCAGCGGTTCGTCTCGCCCGCACGTGCGTCGGCACTGTACGATCTCGATACGACCGTCACGGTGGTCGACGCTGCACAGTTCCATCAGGCGTTCGTCGATGGCCGCCCACTCAAGTCGACAGACGACGACGCCCGACCGCTATCGGACCTCCTCGCCGAGCAAGTCGAGTTCTGCGACGTACTCGTCCTCAACAAGTGCGATCTCGTTTCCGAGACAGAGCGCGAGGCGGTCGAACGCGTCGTTCGAACACTCCATCCTGGGGTCGACGTGGTCCGCACGACCGAGAGCACCGTCGACCCGGAACGAGTTCTCGGAACGGGTCGGTTCGATCAAGACGAGGCGAGTGACTCCGCCCGGTGGAAACAGGCACTCTCGCCCGATCACGGAGACGGCACAGACGTCGATTCAGACGACCACCATGAGAGCCAGACGGAGATGGACGACCACGGGCATGGCGACGACCACGAACACGGAACTGGCGACGACCACGACCACACCCACGACGATGAGCACGATCACTTACACCCACCCGAGGAGTTCGGTGTCGACTCGTTCGTCTACGAGCGCCACCGACCGTTCCATCCCGAACGGTTCCGAGAGTGGCTCGGGTCCTTTCCAGAATCCGTCGTCAGAGCGAAAGGACACCTGTGGGTCGCTGGCCGAGAGCGCTACGCGCTCGACCTGAGTCAGGCAGGAACACAGACCCACGTCGAGGTCAACGGGCGGTGGGCAGTCACACTCCCCGAGTTCCAGCGCGAGTCCTACCGCGAATCGCGGTCGGACCTCCACTGGGACGAACAGTGGGGTGACCGCGAAGTGAAACTCGTCTTCATCGGGGCTGGGATGGACGAATCCAGTATTGCCGACGCCCTCGACGACTGCCTCGTTTCGGAGACAGAAATGGAAGACGACTGGGAGGCGTTCAAGAATCCATTCCCAGGGACGATGGAGTGGTCGCAGCCCCCGATCGAACAACGTCTCGTGGTAGGTGACCGACAGTGATACAGAATCGTCGCGAACTGCCACCGGCGGCGGATCGGCGGACGACTGACGCCGACGGTCACGACTGCATCGACCCGCTCGGCGTGGCCATCGTAACCGTGTCCTCGTCACGCGGAGATAGCGTCGAAAAGACGCCGCCAGACCCGAGTGGCGACGCCATCGCGAGCATCCTCGTCGAAGCGGGTCACGTCGTTACGGCACGCCGGATGATTCCAGATGACTACGTCCAGATCAAGACCACAGTGAGCGACTGTTTGGATCGACCGGATGTCGACCTCGTCGTGACCACAGGCGGAACGGGAGTCACCGTCGACGACGTCACTCCGGACGCGGTGAGCGAACTCTTCGACCGCGAACTGCCGGGCTTCGGCGAAGCGTTCCGATGGCTCTCGTGGGAGGAGGTACGAACGCGTATCGTCTCAACCCGTGCGACAGCGGGCATCGCCCGCGACGTGCCAGTGTTCGTGCTCCCGGGAAGTGTGAACGCCGTCGAGCTCGCCACGGCGGAGATTATCAGCGAGGAAGCCCCGCATCTTGCCGGACTCGCAACCCGACACAAGGTCGAATAGATGCAGGGTTCTAAAATGTATCAGGAGGTAATCCTGGATCACTACCGTAACCCTCGAAGGTGGGGCCGCCTCTCGCCGGTTACCTTCTCGCACACTGGCGAGAATACCTCCTGTGGCGACGAACTCACGTTTGATCTCAGACTCGCCGAGGACGGTGAGACGATTGAAGAGGTCACGTTTACTGGAGAAGGCTGTGCGATTAGCATTGCGAGTGCGAGCCTGCTCGCCGAAGAACTCCCAGGAATGACGCTCTCGGAGGTTCGTGACCTCGACCGTGAGGACGCCCTCGATCTCTTGGGAATCGAGCTGACGCCGATGCGCGTCCCGTGTGCTGTGCTCGCGGAGAAAGTGGTTCAGGACGGTATCAAGAGCCACGAGGAGGGCACGTAACCGATGATGCTCTACGGAATCGGGCTGGGACCGGGTTCGGCGGACCTGCTCACGGTTCGCGGCAAGCGACGACTCGAATCGGTCGACGTCGTCTACTCACCGGGACGACTGTCACGGCGCGTCGCAGCCGAGTACGTTTCCGAATCGAAACTGAGTGACCTCGAGTTCCCGATGACGACCGATCCCGAAGAACTCCAGGCAGCGTGGGAGACGGCGGCCGCGGAAGTCGCGCCGAAAGCGCGAGAGGCCGACGCGGCGTTCGTCACGCTTGGCGATCCCTGTATCTACTCGACGTTCGGGCACCTGCGTCGGACGCTTCGCGAGCAGCATCCCAGCATCGACATCGAAGTCGTTCCCGGTGTCAGCAGTGTGACGGCATTCGCTTCGGTCCTCGGGGTCGACATCGACGCTGGCGCTGAACTGACGCTACGCGAGGCGACCGACGGCGAAGCACCGATCGGTCCGAATCGGTTGATCCTGTTCAAAGTGACTGACGCACCGACGACCTACGAAAAGATGACTGAAGCAGGGTACGAGGTGACGTTCGGACGGCGACTCTTCATGGATTCGGAAGAGCCCCTCGTTACGAACGATCCCGGTGAGGTAACTGATCGAGACTACTACACGCTCGCGTACGCAGAGAAACGGGAGGCGACCGGGTCTGCGTGATGGGCGGATGCTGTCGGTCGTCCGGGGTAGGACCAACGTGAAGTGTCCTCAGGCGATGACGCCGAGGGTTTCTAGTTTTTCGGTGGAGTATTCCGTGCGGAGTTCTTCCATCGAGTGTTCTTCGAGAACCTCCGCTCGCTGTTCGTCACTCATCTCGGTCAACTCGCTGAAGCAGTGGCACATTGCAACCGTATCTGGGTGCCACAGCTACTAAATGCCTGTTAGCACGCTTCTCGGGCTTATGTAATACGGAATCTGAGGTAGCAACGATTAGCAATTCCAGAGCCCACGTTAGTTATCCCGGCAACGGTTAGCAAGTCTCCATCTCACTTAGGGAGATATTATTAACCTCACCGTACAAAATCATAGCTCTTATTATCTAGTTTACCAGTGTTAACAATAGATGCCTCGATACACCCGACGACGACTCGTCGCAACTGGAATCGGATTCACTACCATCGGCTCCCTCGCTGGCTGTCTCTCGAACGACGCCAGCTCCAATGATTCAGGTGGAGCCGGGCCGGAAGCCCAGTCTTCGTTCTTCGTATTCGGGGACTTGGCCAGTCAGGTTGCAGGCGACACTGCGACCGCAGAGACGCTCGTCCCGATCGGCCAACACGGCCACGGGTGGGAGCCTGGCTCCAAAATACAGGGAACGATCCTCGAATCGGATCTCTTCCTCTACGGGATGGAGGGATTCCAGCCGTGGGCTGACGACCTCGCGACGAGTCTCCGTGACGACGACGCCGATGTCGACATCGTCGCTGCCGGTGCTGGTATCGACCTCATCGAAGGCGGACACGACCACGGTCACGAAGAAGACCACGAGGGGGAACACGAGGAAGGCCACGACGGCGAAGGAGAACACGGCCACGATGAACACGAAGAGGGAGACCACGAGGAGCACCACGGCGAATCGGCCCCGTGGGAGTGGGTTGGTCTCTACCACCTCGAAGCTGGCACCTACACGTACACGTTCCACGAGGGCCCCGATCCGAAGATGCAGCTAGCCGTTATCGCAACCGAAGAGGGCGGCGACCACGGTATTCACCACGTCGAGGAGACCGCAACCACCCTCTACGGCGACCACGACACGCACACACCGGTAGAAGGCGGAGAGACACTCACGCCGTCCAGTGAGTCACTCTATCACCTCCAGTTCGCGGATTCCGGCGAGACGACGTTCTCCCTCGATATCGAAACGGAGGGCCACTACGTCCTCTTCGCCCAGCACGCTCCCGCGGAGTTCGACGCGACGCTCACCAACGGCAGTGGGTCGGCCATCGAACCCGAAGTGACCGAGACTGCCGGCGAACACGGACACGAGGGCGATGGCGAGCACGAAGGTGAACACGACCACGAGAGTGGAGAGGAACACGAAGACGAGCACGAGGGAGAAAACGAACAGGAAGGCGAGGAGGGACACAACCACAACCATTCCGGCGGAACGGACCCACACTTCTGGCTAGACCCGGAGCGAGCGAAGCAGGCGGTCGACAACATCCGGAGCGGGTTCGTCGACGTCGACAGCGACAATGCCAGTGCCTACGCCGAGAACGCCGAGTCGTACCGTAATCGTCTGGACGAACTCGACGAGTCGTTCCAGTCCGCGCTTGAGGGCGCCTCGAAAGACGTCGTGTTCGTCGCTGGTCACAACGCCTTCCAGTATCTCGGCCAGCGCTACGGATTCGAAGTACAGACGCTGACGGGACTGTCACCGGACGACCAGCCGACGCCGAAGGACATCGAGCGGGCCCAGGAGATCATTGCCGAGCACGACCTCCAGTACGTCTGTGCGGATCCGCTCGAATCCCAGACCGCGGCGAACCAGCTCGTCGAAGAAACCGACGCCACCGAAGTCCTGCCGCTGACGCCGATTCCCGGACAGACCCAAGAGTGGGCCGACGAGGACTGGGGCTATGTCGAGATCATGGAAAACATCAATCTCGAGACGCTGAAGCAGGCCCTCGACGCAGAATGAGCGACACCACGTCTGGCGACACGGAACCGGAGTGGGACGGGAACGCCGAGCACGGTCCGTCCGAGAGCCCTCGTTCGGGATTGATGGCACTGGTCGTCGGCCCAGCGGAGAGACCCGTCTGTACGATCTATCCGCCGGACGTGGCTGTTCCGTATCGGACGACGACCTGGATTACGGCGTACGGGAACTCGTTCGTCGACCTCGACGACTACCGATGACGACAGCAACGACGGAGAGGGAACGGGCGGGAGACCCTCTCATCAGCGTCGACGACGTCACATTCGGCTACGGAGAGATCCCGGTTCTTGAGTCGGTGTCGATCGACGTCGAACCCGGATCCTTCCTCGGACTGGTCGGGCCGAACGGCAGCGGCAAGAGCACGCTGCTCGACCTGATGCTCGGTCTCCGACGGCCCGACAGTGGAACGGTTTCGCTGTTCGGCGAACCCGCCCACGAGTTCGACGCCGGTGAGCGAATCGGATACGTCGCACAGGACGCGACGAAGGCGGCGCGCGATATGCCGGTCACGGTTCGAGAAGTTGTCGAGATGGGGCGGTACCCGCGGCGGCTCTTCGGCCGATTCTCGACAGCGGACCGGCGAGCGGTCGAGGAGGCGCTGGAACAGGTCGGAATCACAGACCTCGCGTCTCGCCGGGTCGGCCGACTGTCCGGTGGCCAACGACAACGGGTCTTCATCGCCCGTGCGCTCGCCTCGGAGGCCGACCTACTCGCGCTCGACGAACCGACGGTCGGCGTCGATGCCGAGTCCAGAGAGGAGTTCTACAGCCTTATCCACGAATTGAACGCGACTGGACTGACCGTCATCCTGATCGAGCACGACATCGGCGTCGTCACCACGCACGCGACGGACATCGCCTGTATCAACCGCCAGTTGTACTTCGACGGTAACCCGGAGGAGTTCGTCGAGACTGATGCACTCTCGCAGGCATACGGAAAGGACCAGCACGTCCTCCAGCACGACCACAGATGATGCACACACTACACCGCCTCGGAGAGAGTATCCCATTCGAGGATGCGATCGCATCCCTCCTCCTCACAGTCAACGTCTTCACCTCCATCGAGTGGTTCCTCGACCACGTTTTCGGTCCCGGAATGGACGTGCTGGCCGACCTGCTCGGCACGCCGATGCTCGGGTATCCCTACATGCAACGGGCCTATCTCGCTGCTGTGTGTATCGCCCTTATCGGACCTGTCGTCGGAACGTTTCTCGTCCATCGAGAGATGGCGATGATCAGCGATACGCTCGCACACACTGCCTTCGCCGGCGTCGCCGTCGGGTTGTTCCTCAATTCGGCCCTCTCGCTTTCGCTGTCCCCGCTGCTCACCGCGTTCGTGGTCGCAGTCGTCACGGCACTACTCGTGGAGTTGCTCGTCGAACACGCCGGGGCGTACAGCGACACCTCGCTGGCCATCGTCCTGACGGGCGGATTCGCCGTCGGCAGTATTCTCATCACTGCAACCGACGGTGGCATTGCGGTCGGCATCGACGCCTACCTCTTCGGCAGTCTGGCGACCGTCTCGACGGAGAACGTCGGGATCCTCGTGTTGATGAGCGTCATCGTCGGCAGCCTCGTCACGCTGGCGTATCGGCCACTCCTGTACGTCACGTTCGACGCGACGGCTGCCCGCGCGGCGCGACTGAATGTCCGCCTGTACAAACGCCTCATGGTCGTGCTCACGGCGCTGGTCGTCGTTAGCGCGATGCAGATCATGGGCGTCATTCTGGTCGCTGCGATGCTTGTCGTTCCGGTCGCCGCCGCGGCGCAGGTCGCCGGGAGTTTCAAGCAGTCTATCTTGTTGGCGGTCCTTGCTGCCGAGTTCGCGGCGATAGCCGGTGTGACACTATCGTACGTCTATGGAATTGCGGCCGGTGGCTCGATTGTCCTCGCGGCGATTGCTGTGTACGCTGTCGCCCTCGGCTTCCAGGGGCTGGCGCATCGTCTCCCAACCGTTCGACGGCTCCACAGCCAACGGCCAGGACAGACCCGAGAAGGACTCGAAGCCGACGGAGGCGAGCGAGAGTGACCATCGACGGACTGAACACCGATCACACGATGAACGGGCCAGAGTCCTACGAGTACGTGATCATCGGTGGCGGTATTCACGGAACGTGCCTGGCGAACTATCTCCTCACCGAGGGAGCGTACAGACACCAGGACCTCTGTCTCGTCGAACCTCGCGAGCAGTTACTCGCGTCGTTCGAGACCAAGGCTCGTCAGTGCGGAATGCGAACGCTCCGGTCGACGTTCGTCCACCACATCGGCACAGAGCCGTTCTCACTTGAATCGTTCGCGGAGGGGGCCGGTCGGGAGGCGGAACTCGTCTCGACGGAAAACTATCCGAATCGACCGACGCTGGAACTCTTTCTCGACCACGCTCGAAACGTCATTGACCGGCGTGGTATCCACGAGTGTCACCTCCAGTCGAGGGCGACGGGAGTTACCAGGACTGGGGCAGGCGACCGACTCGAAGTACAGACGGATGCTGGGTCGCTCGAAGCTCGCCACGTCGTGTTAGCCATCGGACTCGGTGGCTCGCGAACGCTCCCCACGTGGGGGACGTCACTCCCGGACGACGCCCCGCTCGTTCACGTCTGGGACGACGAGTTCGACCCGACGACAGCAGCGGAATTTTCGGGACCGACGTTCGTCGTTGGGGGCGGCATCACCGCTGGGCAACTTGCCTGCCGCCTCTCGGAACACACAGACGTGACGCTCCTGTCGCGTCACGACCTCGATATCGAACTGACCGAAGCCGACCCGTACTGGATCAACTGGCGACACATCGAACAGGAGATTCACACGCTCCCGCCGGGGTCGAAGGCCCGTCTTGACCGGATTCGGGTCGCCCGCAACGATGCGACGATTCCGCCGTACGTCGAGCGTCGACTGGACGAAGCCTATGACTGTGACGACCTCGAAATCCGACGCGGCGAGATCGCGTCTGCATACGCGACAGACGAGGGATTACTGGTGCGGTTCGACGACGGCAAGACCGCAACGAATGCGCAGGTCGTCCTCGCGACCGGACTCGATCCGGTCCCGGAGCACCCATTGGTCGGATCCGTCGCCGAGTCGCTGTCACTCGAGCGCGGGGCGAACAGCTTTCCGGTCCTCGACGACCGGACGCTCGCGTGGCGAGAAGCCGACGGAACCCGTTCTGCGGTGTACGTTTCGGGAGCGCTCGCAGAACCCAGTGTCGGCCCCTTTGCCCGGAACATCGTCGGCGCTCGTCGAGTCGCGGAACGGCTCCTCGCGTCACGACACAGGGCCGGTTCAAAGAGAGCGCCGTCGGCTCCAAGAGGGAGGTCCTGAAATGCCGTCGGACGACCTCACGCTCGCCTTCTCGTTGCAGGCCCTCGAGAAGCTCGCACGACCGAAGCGAGCATTCGAAGACGCCGCTACGTGGACGAGTCACATCGGGATCGTCTCCTCGGAGTCGTCCTTCATCGAACGACGGCGAGTCCGAGAGGCGGGATACCAGCAGGACTTCTTATCGGGTCCGCGTTCGATCGAAGAGACACTCTCGAGTCTTCGAAATCACTTCGAGACGGAACGGTACGTGTTCGTCGGGACGGACGAGACTGACGGGGTTGTAGAGACGGTGCCTGACTGGACCTTCCAATCAGTGACCGACGCTGCAACGGCTGCGGACTGGCGGCTTGGGACTACGTCCGCAACTGGCGACGACTGGCCTTAGCGAGTCACGTCTGGGACCGAATTTCCGGTCCAAGTCCTCCACGAGTAGCGGCCGGCCGCCTCAGAGAAACCGCTTGTCGGCCTGTTCTGATCGGATCGTCGATTCCGACGCATCGAGCCAGCCCGTCTGCACCTTGGACGGGATATCGAACTCGGGAACGAACGGTTTGAGATCCAGCAATGGCGTCCCGTCGACGACGTCGATACCGCTCACGGTCAGTTCCTGTTCTGTGACGGACTCGATTGCCACAATGGAGAGGCCGATCGAATTCGGACGTTGTGGCGCCCGTGTCGAGAAGACTCCTCGTCGTTCGTCATCGAGAAACGGTTCGACCCGTAGGGGAGCGTCATCGCTAGATGCGTGAAAATGGTACAACAGAATACAGTGCGAGAACTCGGCAAGATCCGCTAATCCATCCGCATACGACGCATCGATCTCGACAGTTCCTGTGACTGAATCCGCTCCGATCGGTTGAATCGGCATTCCTTCTGGTGATTCGAACGGCGTCCGAATCACCCCAATCGATTCGTAGCTGAACGTGTCTTTGGGCACGTTCGTGGCTTCGTCTTCTACCGAAAAATCAGTATCGTGACCGAGACAGATCTGTCCCGTGGCGTAGTGATTGCTCAGTGATTCTCGTGGATGTGGTTGCGCAGCGAATCGGAGTCGTCGAACTTCTCGTCGCACTCGGCACACGTGTTGTGATGAAGCGCGACGTGCTGGGTCACGCCAGCAGCGCTCTGGAACTGTGCATCGCAGCTGGAGCAGGTGTACGACATTACATTAACAACTGAAGCTCTGAGTGAGTAAAAGGATTATTAAAAATAAGGTCAGAGAGATTGATACGGACTAGTAAATCGACTCTCCAGCTAACTAAGAATGACCGGCTGGGAAGTTCAAAAAGCCCGCCCAATTAGAGCTAGGTCAGCTCTTTTGCCCGTTCACGGAGGGGCCGTGCGAGGCTTCTGTCGTCGACCAGTTTCTCGAGTTCGTTCATCGCTCGGCACTGACCGAGAGCGTTCAGTGCTTGGCGGCGATACCGCCCGTAGAGACCGTTCGTGACTACGATGAGGCGAAGTTGTGTGGTTGCCCCAGCCTTCGCGAGTCCGTTGATGGCGTCTTCCCGAGCGTGCCGCGGCGTGTTCTTGTCGACGACCGTCTGGAAGAGTGAACGTGGTGAAGACATCGTCAGTCGGCGAGACCGACCTCTTCGGCACTGTTTTCGCCCGCTTCGGTGTCGTCACTCTCCGCCGCTCCATCCTCGGATTCGAACGTCGGGAAACGGTCCTCGAAGGCGTCCCAGTCGGCGTCCATCTCCTCGTCGGTCAGTGTAGCTGCATCGAGTTTCACTCTGAGCGCATCGTGGTCCATGTCCGTGCCGATAAGAACGAGTCGGGTTCCTCTGTCACCCCACTCCTCGTCCCATACCTCCTCTAGCTCGGGATTGGCCTCGAAGTAGGCCTCGCGCTCTTCAGTCGGAAGGGCCGCAATCCATCTGCCCGCGGGTGCAACTTCCAGCTGTAGCTAATTCGATATAGCACTATACGATTTACAAGTCGGGCGTAGAACACGACGGGTCGCAGGAAATGCAACGATACTACGAGAAAATGTGAGAAGCTGCGAGATTACACCCACCGATACCCCGAGACGACAGCAGTCAGCAGAGAATAACAGTCGAGAGACTGCTGTGTCGTGGAACCGACTATCGGACCTGTTCTTGCAGCGAGACCTTCACGATGGACTTCGCGATGGCGTAGCCGCCGGCCAGCGGGTCGAGCTTCGTCTCGCCGGCGCGTTCGGCGTACGCTATCGGCTCCTCGTACACGTCGTACCCTCGGCCGAGCGGCCGCAACAGCAGTTCCGCAGAGAGACCGGTGTTTTCCGTCCACTCGATGTTCCGGATGACCTCCTCGCGATAAGCGCGCATCCCAGTCGTGGTGTCGTGGACGCGGTCGCCCATCAGAAGTGAGCCGGCGAGCGCGAACAGTTCGTTGCCGATGAGATTCGTCGTCGGCATCGCCTCGCCGCCGCGATACAGTCTATCGCCCGAAACCACGTCGTACCCGTCGTTGACGAGTTCGATGAAGCGCGGAATCGCGTCCATCGGGTACGTGTCGTCACAGTCGGTCGTAATGATGAGCGGGCGAGAGGCCGACTCCAGCGCCTCCTTGACTGCGTAGCCGTAGCCGCGAGGCTCTTGTTCGATGACTCGTGCACCGTGTTCGCGAGCGATCTCCGGCGTCGCGTCGTCGCTCCCGTCGACACAGACCACTTCGGCCCGTCCGTCGGTCACGCGGTCGATGTCGTCGAGTACGGTCTCGATGGCCTCGGCCTCGTTGTACGTCCCCATCACGACACTCAGATCGTCGAAGGTGTACTCCGCCATACCGAGTGTGACACGCGCCAATATTTAGGTGCGCCGAAATCTCTCCAACAGCCCAGATTCGATTGTGGCCCAGTTCGTGGCAATAGCCGGCGCTATTTTATATCCGATTAATTAGCCTGCTATGCGTGTAGACAAGATAGAATATGGGATACAATAATTGGTAGGCGGATCCTGGCAGTCCAGATACTGTCATAACTCCACTTATTCTGCTATATGGGATAGTTTGAAGATGCTGGCTGTGTTCGTCTCGGTATGGCCACCGACGACGACCGCGAGCGCGCGAGCGTGCGAACCTACGTCCCGCACTACCAGAAAGAGGCGTGGGTCGAGGACGCAGACCGGTTGGGGATGAGTCAGGCGGAGTTCGTCCGAACGATGGTGCAGGCGGGGCGCAGAAGCTTCGAATTCGGCACCGAGAGCGAGTCCAACGCGAGTAACCCCGACAATAGCAGTTCAGAGGGCACAAACCCAGGGGTGGACGGGCTCGAGACGCAACTCGTCGAGTTGCTCGACGCAGATTCACACCAGTCGTGGGATGAGCTACTCGCCGGCGTGACCGACGACGTGGAGAAGCGGCTGGAGCAGACGCTGGAAACGCTCCAGCAGGAGAACCGTGTTCACTACAGCGGTCGCCACGGTGGCTACACCCTCTCGGCCGATGAGTGAGACCGCCAACCCGGACGACCCAGTCGGGTATTTCCTCCAAGACCTCACCTACCACGGCAAGACCGAACGGACGCGAGAGGCGTATGAACGGGTTCTCAGGGAGTTCGAGAGCTTCATCGAGACGGAGCGGGGGGCAACACTGGCAGAGGCGACACAGCGGAGCTGTATGGCGTGGGTCCATACCCTTCGGGGAGGACGTGCTCCCTCGACCGTCGCCTCGTACGCGTCGTATCTCCACCGATTCTACGCCTACATGACTCAGGTCGGCGTCTTCGAACAGAACCCGATGACGCTCGTCTTGGAGGAGATGGACGAATCCATCGACACGGACCCCGCACGCCGTGAAATCATGCTCCCGGAGATGCGGGAGTTCGTGACCGATATCGAACATCCACTCGACCGGGGGGTCGTCGTGACGCTACTGAAAACCGGAATGCGTGTCGGCGAACTCTGCAATCTGGACGTACAGGACATCTATCTCGACGACGGCGAGGTACAGAACGCGTTCGACACCGGCCATCGAGGCGCACTCGACGGCCGGCCGGACTCGCTGTACGTCTCTGCGGAGCCGTCTCGCGGCGTCGTCGTCAACGGCGAGGAACGAACAGAGTCGAACAAGCGCCGGCGTGCGACCGTCATCCCCGTCGACCCAGAGCTGAAGCGCGTGCTCAAACGCTGGCTCGCGGTTCGCCCGGAGACGCAGGCCGCCGGAGAACCGCTGTTCTGCTCGACGAGCGAGTGGGGCCGCCGGCTCACCATCGGGATGGTGGGTCAATCCGTCCAGTCTCACGCCACACAGCGGGGTTGGTACCGGACCGGCGGCGGTGCAGAAGAGAACGTCACCCCCCACTACTTCCGCCACTTCTTCACGACGCACCTGCGAGACCGCACCGGCGACCGGGGGATCGTGAAATATCTCCGCGGCGACGTGGCCGACGACATCATCGACACCTACACCCACAACTGGGGCGACCGGGTCCGTGAGACGTACGACGAGCACATCTACTCGCTGTTGTGACCTCCGAGTCTCGTTGGTTTTGCAAACTAGTTGTCACTCTTATCGCGGAGGGGCTGTCGCTCGACAGACTCATAAATCATATGCTACGATATCAATTTCGAGTGGTGGGATTAACCGAGCCGGTGTCTGAGAAGCAACAACTGGGGAAAAATCAGGAGTATACAGGCGGCTACGGCCGTTATAGCTCGACGCGGTCGCCGATCTCGGCCAGTTCGAGCGCTCGGGGACGTTCGAACGACCGGATGTGCGGGCGGAGCGCGGTCGGGTCGGCGGTCAGGTTCTTCCAGATGTCCCAGTGGGTCGGGAGCAGCCGGTCGGGCGAAAGCTGTGCAGCCGCCTCGGTGATCTCGTTCTCGTCGGCGTACCACTGCTTGTACATCACCCCACCCTCGGGGTCGGGCAGGTAACCCGAGGAGCCGAAGGCGAGCGCCGCGAGGTCGATTTCGTACTCGTCGCCGATAGCTTCGAACGCCTCGCTGGAGCGAGCGTCGCCGCCGTGGAAGAACGCCCCCGACTCGTGGTCGATGACGTACGAGACCGGATGGGTTGCATCCGGGTCCCGAGCGGGTTCGACGTGGACGGTGAACGCGCCGATATCGAAGATGTCCCCTTCCGTCACGGTCTCGAACTGGTCGACGTCGATTCCCTCGTCGTCGGCCCATCCTTCCGACTCCGTCACGGCAACGGAGTCGTCCGGACCGTAGTAGCTGGCGTCCGTGTTTCCGAGTATCGGGCGCTGTGTCGGGCCGTGGACGTGGTCGGAGTGTTCGTGCGTCGCGAGCACGCCGTCACACTCGGTTACGTCGTTCGGGTCGAACGGGACCGGAACCATCCGTCGCGTCCGTGGCGGGTCGCCGTCCCCGCAGTACGGGTCAATGAAGAGGGTGGTCCCGTCGCTCGCTTTCAGTATGAAGCCGTTACAGCCCAGATACCACAGGTCGACGCCGTCGGGGGTCGCGTCGGCGACTGCCCGCGGAAGCCAATCGCCCCAATCGGAGCCGGGGAACTCGTGTGCCATGGCCGTCGTTCGCAGTCACGAGGGAAAAATCGCCGCGCTTCACCGCGACTGTCCGCGGTAGCTCCCGGCGAACGAGTACGCGATACCGACGAGTGCACCGAGAGCCACCACGCCCGAACCGACGCCGAGTGAGATTTCGGTCGGCGAGTAGACGGACAGGAACACTTAGATGAGTGTCTCCGGGCGACCGAGGGTGAACGAGTCTACGCCCAGTGCCGAGAGGAGCGTGGGTCTCGCAATTCTGTGAGGACGTGAGAGGGGGGAGTTCGTCAGCGTCAGCGCCATCCGCCCGTCTACGACCGCGCCGGCCGCGTTGGCTACCAGCGGGACCCCCAGCCGAGACCGACGATTACCGACGTGCCGACTGCGATCGACTGTGTCCGGCCCTGCGTCATCGTCAGATCCGCTAGTACGTGGTCGCTTGCCAGGACTGGCCCATGGACGAACCGGCCGCTACCGGGACGTAACACCGTTGTAGAACGTAAGAGTGGGAGGAGTACAGTTAGTCCTGACAGCAGCCGCCGGCCTTCTCGCCGAAGTCGACCGACAGGGGAGCGGAGATCATCTTGTTGAGTTCCTGCAGTTCTGTCTCCATCTGCTCTTGTGCCTCGAGATACTCGGCCATCACCGGCATCTCGTTGAGTTCCTCCTGTGCGGCCTGTAGCTCACGGAGGTCCTCGTTGGAGGCGTCGCCGGACTGCCGGGCCATCATGAACTCCTCGCGAAGCTGCTCGAACTCCTGAATGCGTTGTTGGGCCTCCTCGTCGTTCTCGACGGCGCGTTTCGCCTCTGTGAACCGCTGGTAGGAGTCGAGTTCTTCGATGGTCGAACCGAGGTCGCTCGCGAGCTCGGTGACCCGAGCCGCCGTCGCCATCCCCGAATCCGCGTTCGCCTCTGCGTCCGCATCCGTGGGTTCGGTGCTCATACATTAACCTCGGACCGCGGCGGTTTAGGTTTGCCGAATAGGGGAAAGCGCGCTCGTTTTACGCCTCGGGTCGATACACCGTGTAATGAGCCAAGAGCCGCGCACTGAGGGTGACCTCCGCAACACGGGGATGGCCCTCAAACACGAGCGGACGTGGGACTACGAACTCGACCGCATCGTCGAAGCCGCCGAGGAACGCAACGCACAGAAGATCGGTCTCCAGTTTCCCGAGGGGCTGAAGCGACGCGCCCCGCACGTCGCCGACGACCTCCGCGCCCTCCTTCCAGAGGAGGTGACCGTCATGATTTCGGGCAAGCCCTGTTACGGTGCCTGTGACCTGGACACCTACATGATGCGCCGGACGGATGTGTTCGTCCACTTCGGTCACTCCCCGATGAAGGAGTCGGACAAGATCATCTACGTGCCCCTGTTCTCGAACGTCGAGGTCGCGCCCATCATGGAAGACTCCCTCGATGAGCTCGCAGACCCCGAGAAGAATCCAGACGTGGGGCTGGTCACGACCGCCCAGCACATGAACAAGTTCGAGGAGATGCGCGAGTGGTTGGAGGCGCGCGGCTACACCGTCCACACCCGACGCGGAGACGACCGCCTCACCAACGAGGGGCAGGTGCTCGGCTGTAACTACGCCTCTGCCGACATCGACGCCGACCAGGTGTTGTACGTCGGGGGCGGGAAGTTCCACCCGCTCGGACTGGCGATGGAACACCCGGAGAAGAACGTCGTCATCGCCGACCCCGTCAACAACGTCGTCACCATCGCCGACACCGAGAAGTTCCTCAAGCAGCGCTACGGTGCGGTCCATCGCGCGATGGACTCTGAGACGTGGGGCGTCGTCTTCTGTACGAAGATCGGGCAGGGCCGCTGGGACGTGGCCAACGAAATCGTCGAGAACAACGAGAACGCATACATGCTGACGATGGACGAGGTCACGCCCGACCGGCTCACCCAGTTCGGCTTCGACGCCTACGTCAACACCGGCTGTCCACGCATTACGACCGACGACGGCCCGCAGTTCAAACAGCCCATGTTGACTCCCGGAGAGTACGAGATCGCCATCGGCGAGAAACCGCTCGACGAGCTTTCCTTCGACACCTTCCACGGGACGTGGTGAGGTAACGTGACCGAACGCCGTCAACTCGCACAGCAGCTCGGCGTCGTCGCGGGGTTCGACGACCCCCGCATCGACCTCGAACAGTACCGCACGCCGCCGGACCTCGCTGCACATCTCGTCCACGTCGCCGCGCTTCGAGACGACATCGCGGGAGCGACCGTCGTCGATTTGGGCTGTGGCACCGGGATGTTGACGCTCGCGAGTGCGCTCGCCGGCGCGCGGCTATCGGTCGGCGTTGAACTCGACGCTGCGGCCCTCTCGACCGCGAGCGAAAACGAGACACAGGTCGGCGCGCAGGGCGATATCGCGTGGCTCCGGGCAGACGCGACGCGACCACCGCTGTCGTGTTCGGACGCGACGGTCGTAATGAATCCGCCCTTCGGCGCGCGCGACGGGAACGAACACGCCGACCGCGCGTTCCTCGCCGCGGCGCGTGAGCTCGCGGTCGTCTCCTACTCGATTCACAACGCCGGGAGCCGTGACTTCGTCGAGTCGTTCGCCGCCGACGAGGGTGGCGAGGTGACACACGCCTTCGCCGCCGAGTTCGACGCACCGAGCCAGTACGACCACCACGACGAGGAGACGCGAACGCTCGACACCGAACTGTTTCGGATTCGCTGGGACTAGTTCCCGCGGGTGCTCGCGCGCCGGGCAATCGGGACACGCGTCTCGCCACTGACCGCGACGAGCGTTCCCTCGTCGTTCTCGACGGAGAGTCCGCCGACGGCCGTCGTCTCGTTCGAGACCGGTATCGACGTGCGGCCGAGCTCCGTCCCACGTCTGGTCACGGAGAGTCGGAAGCCGCTGCGCGTCGAGACGACGGTGACGTTCCGCCCGTCGATAGTGGGTGTTGCCCGCGACGGGTCCGAGGTGTACGCGAGCGTCGACTCGACGCCGTGGTCCAGCCGGACTGTGTAGACCGACCGGTTGCCGACGACGTTCCACTGGACGCGCTGTGCGACGACGGTGTCGCGCCAGCCGACGCCGCCGACCCGGACCGTCCGTGCATCCCCGTCCGCGAGCCGTCCGGCCGGTATCACCGTCTGCCACACCTGTCTATCCGGGCTGGCGACGATGACGCCGCTCGTCGTCACCCCGGAGGCGTTGTAGATTGGGAGGTCGTACGCGCCGACGTACTGGTTGGGCACGTCTTCGCCGTAGAAGACGGTGTAATCGCGTATCTCGACACTCTCCGCTGGCGTCGCTGTCTCGTTGACGACGAGCAGATTGTACGGGACAGCGATAGCTGCAACGAGCGCGAGCACGCCGACGAGTGTCACCACGGCGACCTGTCGTCTGGTCAGGTCCGTTTGTGGGAGCAGTGGTCGGGTCGAACTCTTCGCTGCGAGCGTGACGAGCGCGGCGAGGGCGAACACCGCGGCGACACCGACCGCTCGAAAGAGGACGTACGTGTCCCCGCCCTGAAAGAGATACAGCGCCCACAGCCCCTGTGCGGCCGCGTAGCCGAGCGTGCCGAGCCAGATGCGCCCCGGCGACGGAAGTTCGCCGCGTCGACGGAACAGAAGGATGGCGAGCACGATACCGATGAAGATGCCGAGCGCGTGACCCTGGACGGCGATATCCGACCAGCTGGGCGTGACGTACCGGGTCGAGCCGCTGGCGGTGAAGACGGGAGAACGGAGCGCGCTATAGCCTAAGTTCACCAAGTCGCCCGCGACGACGAGCACGAGCGTGACGACGGGGTAGCGAACGAGCGCGAACCCGGCAAAGGCGAAGACGACGCCCGAGAAGCCGATGACCGGACCGAGCGCGAACATGCCCGTCGCGACGGCCAGCAGGACGGCCACAAGAGGGACAGCGAGAATGCGGACGAACGGATTGGAGCGCCACGAGCCGAACGACGACGACCCGCGTTCGGTGGGGAAGTGGCTCCACGCGTACTCCGCGAGCGCGCCGAAGATGACGGTACCGAACAGATTCCCGAGCAGGTGACCCGGCCCAGAGTGGGCCAGCCCGGACGTGAGAACGCCGAGCGGATAAAAGTACGACCACGAGCGGAACGGGATGACGACGGGTCGATACCAGTTACCGAGTCCGCCCTGTACGAACAGATAGACGGCGAGGACGAGGAGTATCGTCAGGAGCGTCCCCCAGGGGACGCCGAGGACGAGCCGCGAGCGGAGCGTTCGTCCCCACTCCCCTTCGGGGCGGGCGAGTCTGAGGAGGATACCCACAGACAAGAGCACCGTCCCGACGAGGAGAATGCGCGAGACGCTGGCGAGCGGGTCCATATCGAGGGATGCGGGCGGAGGCGTATAGCTATGGCGTGACCACGAGCTTGCCGAACGCGTCCCGCGTCTTCATGTCAGCGAAGGCGGCACCTGTCTCGGCAAGCGGGTACGTCGCATCCACCAGCGGCTCGAACCGGCCCTCGGCGGCCAGCGAGACGAGCCGTTCGAGTTCCGGCTGAGTGCCCATCGTACTGCCGAGAATCGCCTGCTGAGCGAGGAAAAAGGGCGCGGCATGCTGGTCGAGCGTCGCCCCGGCGGTGCGGCCACAGACGACCTGCGTCCCGCCGGTTCGGAGGACGCGGCCGCAGATGTCAGTGAACGGGCCGGAGAGGTGATTGAGGGCGGCGTCGGCGCTCGATTCGCCGGCACCGTCGACGAGAATCTCCTCGTCGCTCCCGACGACGACTTCGTCCGCGAACTGCGCGAGGCGGTCGGCCTTCGACTCGGAGGTGGTCGTACCGACGGTAGTCGCACCGAGCACGTTCCCCAGTTGAATGCCCGCGAGCCCGACCCCGCCGGTCGCACCGGGGACGAAGACGCGGTCGCCGGCCGTCACGTCGGCCTTCCCGAGCATGTGCCACGCCGTGAGATACGCCGTCGGGAGCGCGCTCGCGGCCGCAAACGACAGCGATTCCCGCAACGGGATCAGGCGGTGAGCGGGGGCGACGGCTTGCTCCGCGAAACCGCCGTGATACAGCGAGAACGCCTCGCAGGTGTTCTCCGGCCCTTCGCGACAGCGGTCGCAGGTGCCGCAGGTCTGGTTGGGACACAGGAGGACGCGGTCGCCGGTCTCAATATCGGAATCGGCGGGAGCCGCACGGACGACACCGGCCGGGTCCAGTCCGGAGACGAACGGGAGGCTCTCGCCGCGAATCATCGCGGAGTCGCCATCGAGGATCCAGAGGTCGTGGCGATTGAGCGAGCAGGCCTTCACGTCGACGAGCGCCTCCCCGTCGCCGGGCGTCGGGTCGGGCTGTTCGATGAGGTCGACACCGTCGGGACCGACGAGGTCGGTGAACGCAGCGGCGTGCATACTCGCGTCTCACGGCCGGGCCACAAAACTACTCCCCCCGACGGTATAGGGCCGTTAGAAGTGCGAAGCCCGCTGCCAACGCCATCGTTCCGGCGAGCACCGAGAACGCGACCCGGAAGCTGGTCGCGTCGGCCACGATGCCGACCGTCGCTGGAGCGACCGCACCGACACCCATCAGCAGGGTCCGGACGAGTCCGAGACCGCCGCCGGCGATCTCGTCTGGAATCGCCGCCGAGAGATACGCCGCGCGCACCGGTCGGAATCCGTGGCTCCCGACTCCGAGGAGTAGCGTCGCGACCCCCAACGGAAGCAGCGTCCCTCCGGCAGTGACCAGTCCGACGAGCGCCCCCGTCGCGAGCGTGAGCACACCGACAACGAGCGGGAGTCGGCCGAGTCGGTCGGAGAGACCGCCAGTCACCACCTGCACGACGCTGACCGCGAACAGTCCGCTGTAGAGGAGTGCGGCCGTCGGCTCCGACAGCCCCCGCTCCACGAGGTACGTCGGGAGGAATGCCACGACGCCGTTGTACGCGAAGGAGAAACAGAGCGTCACGGCGACGAACAGCAGGAAGCCGCGGTCGCGAAACGGGCCGAGATACGGCCGGACGGCGAGTCGGTCACGCAGGTCCGACACGCTCGCTTGGACACCGGCGTTCGCACGCGGAACCCGGACGAGCAAGCCGACCGTCAGGAGCGCGACGACCCCGCCGACGACGGCGAAGTGGGCCTGCCAGCCGGCCGACGAGAGCGCGAAGACGACGGCCGGAGGTGCGACGACACCACCGATCGTGCCGAGGGTGTCGAAGACGCCGAGCGCGCGTCCGGTTCGGCTCGGATACAGCCGCGCGAGTAGCCCGACTGCGACGGTCTTGTGGACGCCCGTGCCGAGTCCGACGAGCAACATCCCGGCGACGAGCAGCGCGTACGAGGTCGGCAAGAGGAGGACGACAGCGCCGGCCGCAGCTGTCGCGGCTCCGGTAGCGATGACGCGTACGTCGTCGAGCGCGTCGGCGAGGGCCCCGCTCGGAAACTGGACCAGCGCGTACACGAGCAACATCGCGGTGTAGGCGACGCCCAACTCGCCGTTCGACACCGACAGCGACACCTCCAGCGTCGGGAACAGCGCAGGGAAGCTGTAACGTGCCAGCTTGGCCGTCAGCCAGAGCCCGCCGACGAAGACCAGCGGCTCGACGCCCGGTGAACTGGTCGCGTGGTCGTCGGCCATCTACTCCCCGAGAACGCGACGAGGAGCAAAAGCGACGCGGCTCAGGCAGAGAGCCACGCGTACGTCTGGAGCGCGCCGAAGACGAGCGCGAGGATGCCGTTTTCCGCGACCAGCAGTGTCCCCGCGTCGGTCACTCGCGCGGCGAGGGTGGTGACGCCAAACAGCGTCGCGAGCGTGAGGTTGTACTTCGCGAGCAGCCGCCAGCAGGACTGGTCGATGTCGATGAGTCCATCAGAGCCCATGCGTGTACGCCACGCCGGGGAAAAAAAGCGTCGGGCTGTAGCTACAGCGGCTCGTCGCCCTCGATGATACGGAGCGCGCGGTCGGCGAGATTCGGTACTCCCTCGCGCATCTGCGGGTACATGTCGTCGTCGCTGTTGCCCTCAAGATACCGACGGAAGAACATCTCGCCGAGCCCGGCGAGCTTGTAGACTGCGAGTGCCCGGTAGAAGCGGTCGTTGTCGTACGAAAAGCCCGTCAGCTCCTCGTATCGGTCGACGAGGTCGCGACGCGTCGGGTAGTCGTCGGTCGCCATGAAGTCGTTCGCGGTGTCGTCACCGCGCGGCGGGTCTGGGTCTTTGGGGTCCCACCAGTACGAGAGCATCCAGCCGAGGTCGGTGAGCGGGTCACCGAGCGTGGACATCTCCCAGTCCATGACGGCGACGACTTCGGGGTCGGCTCCGGGACCGTACATCACGTTGTCCAGCTTGTAGTCGCCGTGGACGAGGGTCGCCGGCGGGTCCTCTGGAACGTTGTCCTTCAGCCACGACATCACGTCGTACAGTTCGGGCACCTCGCGCTCGTCGGCGGTCACGTCGAAGGCCCACATCAGCTGTTCGGACCAGCGGTCCACCTGTCGCTCGGTGAACCCCGGCGGGTAGCCGAAGTCCCCGTGTTCGAGACCGACGGCGTCGTAGTCGACCTGGTGGATGCGCGCGAGGTTCGTCACCAACTCGTAGCCGATCTGTTGGCGCGCCTCGGGGTTCTGGAACCGCTCCGGTTCACCATCACGGAGCACGTCACCCTCGACGCGGCCCATCACGTAGAAGTCCGACCCCAGCACGTCGTGGTTCTCGGAGGCGACGTAGGTCTTCGGCACCCGAACGTCGGTGTCCTGTAACGCGTCGATTACGCGATACTCGCGGAGCACGTCGTGGGCCGTGTCGGCCGTCTCGCCCGGCGGCGGTCGTCGGATGACGAGCCGGTCGTCGCCCCACGTCACGAACAGGGTCTCGTTGGAGTGGCCCTCCTGGTGGTGGTGGACCTCGTACTCGTCGACGGGACTGAGCTCGGCTTCAAGGAACGCGGCGAGCTTCTCCACGTCGACGATTCGCTCGAAGTACGTTTCTTCGCTCACGGGTGAACACCTAACATTGTTAGCCGTGGCTTCCGACCGCAAGGAGGAAAATGTACGGGTTACCCGAACGCACGCTGAGAGAACATACCATTCGACGTACAAAACCTCGCGTCAGGAAACCGATTACAAGGAGCCGACTGATGGGTCGACAATGTCGCTCCGGTCTCGGCTCCCCTCGCGCGTGGTCGCGACGTACTACGCGTATCAGGCGACGCTCTCCTTCGGGTTCTTCGCCCCCGTGTTCACCATCTTTCTGCTCGCGCGGGACCTCTCGTACACCGAGATTGCGCTCCTCTCGACGGAGAGTGCGATACTCACCGTCGTCGGGGAGGTGCCGAGCGGCTATCTCGGTGACCGACTCGGTCGTCGGGCCAGCCTGTTCGTCTCCACGACCGCGATGACACTCTCCATCGCCGGGTTCGTTGTCGCGGAGTCGTTTCCGGCCTTCGTTCTCCTCTATGGTCTGTGGGCACTCGCGCGGGTGTTCCGCTCGGGGACGGGTGACGCGTGGCTCTACGAGACGCTTCGCGACCGACTCGACGACGAGGGGCGATTCACCGCGGTCCGGGGCCGCGGACGGGCGGTGAATCTCGGGGTGACGGTGCTCGCAACCCTCGCCGGCGGGGCACTGTACACCGTCCAGCCGGCGCTTCCGTTTGCCGTCTCGGCCGGACTCCACGCCCTCGGAGTTCCGATACTGCTCTCGTTTCCGAAGACGGCCGCGTTCAACGACGGCCGTGACGCCACTGTCTCGATACGCGCCACCGCGCGCGTCGTTCGAGAACAACTCACCGCTCCCGGAACGCAAACCGTCGTCGGCGTCGCCGCGGTGTTTTTCGCGTACACGAACACGGTCAACAGCTACGTCCAGCCGACCGTGCGGGACATCGTCGGGTTGCCGGTCTCGTTTCTCGGGCCACTGTACGCCGGGTTCACCTTCGTGTCGGCCGTCGCGGGCTACTACACGGGCGCCGTCGACGCACGGGTCAGCTCGCGGCGAACGGTCTTTCTCACCGCGCCGCTGGTGATTCTCGGCGTCGGTCTCGTGACGCTGTTCCCGCTGCTCGCGATTCCGGCCTTCCTCGCGTACAAGGGTGCAGAGACGCTGCTCCGGAGCGTGACCGCTGGATTCCTCAACGACCGCGTGACCGATGCCGGCCGAGCGACGACGCTCTCGGCCGCGTCTATGACCTACGCGCTCGCCAGACTCCCGCTGTTGGTGGCTGCGGGCGCGTTCGCGGACCGTCGTGGACCGCAGCCCGTCTTCGGAGCCGTGGCTGCGGTCTGTTTACTCACAATCGCGCTCCTCTGGCTTGCCACGCGGCGGGTCACTGCCCACACATAGGTTATGCCACCGCGGTCACAACCCCGGATATGCACAATCGCGTCAGCGAGGCCGCGGCCCGGCTCCGGGCGGCCGACAAGGCCGTCGCGTTCACCGGCGCTGGCCTCTCGACTGCCTCGGGTATCCCCGACTTCCGCAGCGACGGCGGTATCTGGGACCGGTACGACCCGATGGACTTCCACATCCGCCGGTTCGAGCGCGACCCCGACGGCTTCTGGAAGGACCGCGCCGCGATGGTCACAGAGGTGTACGACGGCCACGACCCGAACACCGCACACGACGCACTGGCTTCGCTCGAAGCCGACGGCTATCTCGACTGCACCATCACCCAGAACGTCGACGGCCTCCATCACGCCGCCGGCAGCGACGACCCCGTCACGATTCACGGCACCGGGAGCCGGGTCGCGTGTCGTGACTGCGAGACGCGGTTCGACGCCGAGCCGTACTACGAGGCGGTTCGTGAGGGCGACGTCAACGGTGCCCCGGCGTGTCCGACCTGCGACGGCACTCTCAAACCGGACGTGGTGTTGTTCGGCGAGCAGATGCCATTCGGCCCGCTGAACCGCGCTCGAACGCTCGCCCGCGAGAGCGACTACTTCCTCGTCGCGGGGTCGTCGCTGAGTGTGGAACCGGCGGCGTCGCTCCCCGACCTCGCGGCAGACACCGGAAGCACCCTCGTGGTCGTAAATCTGGAGGAGACACAGGCCGACGAGCGGGCGGAGTTCGTCTTCCACGCGGACGTGACCGACGTGCTACCGGCGCTTCGTGCTGCGACCACGGAGGCGGGTAGATGATGCTCTTCGGCACGCACGACGGGCTGTATCGGGTCCCGCGCGAGCCGTTCGAGTCGCCCGCGCGTCTGCTCGATGGACGAATCAACGACCTCTGGCGTGGCGACGGGTGGTATGCAGCTACCGATGCGGCTGTTTCGGTCCGCCGACGGTGAACTGTAGCGTCGGCAGTCGATCGGCAAGAGCGTCGGCGCGGTCACCGGTGACGGGGACAGGGTGTTCGCCGGAACGTCTCCGGCACAGGTCTTCGTCAGAGAGGCGACCGGTGAGTGGCACGCGGCCGAGCAGTTTCGTGGGTGTGGAGACACGGACCGGTGGGCCGACCGGTCACCGCGGTCCGACGGCTCGCTGGTCCGGTCGTTGGCCGTTGACCCGACGAGACGAGTTGCCGCCGGTGTCGAGGTCGGTGGTGTACTCGTCTCTGCCGACGGCGGAACGAGTGGGTAGATCGCTCCGAGGGACTCCACGACGACGTTCACGAGCTGCTCGCCGTCGGGGCAGGAGCGTTCGTCGCCGCGACCGGAAACGGGCTGTATCGGACGACCGACGCCAGGCGGTCGTGGCTCCGACCCGACACTGACTTCCGTGACGACTGGTACAACTACCATCGGACGGTCGTGAGCCACGAGGGCGGACTGTTCACCTCGGCAGCCGGCTGGGGACCAGAGGCGGGAGCCGGTGCTGTGTTCATATACGACGACGCCGGCGCTGACCGCGTCGATACACCTCTCGATGCCGGATTCATCGTCGGTTGTGCGGTCGCGAGCGATGGACTCTACGCCGTGGCGTTGGACTGTGCTGACGGATTCGGACAGTCGGGCCCCGCCGAGGTGGGCCGGTACGACGGAGAGTGGACCACGCTCGGAACCGTTCCCGCGGGCGGGCGATGTCTCGATTTCGGGTGAGGATTTTTGCCGACGGCAAGCGCGCACCACTGTATGCCACACTACGAAGTGGTCGATACCGACGACGTACCGCTGCAGGACCTCTCGGAGTCGACAGAGATGCCCCCGGACCTGAATATCCGGGCTATCGACGCCGCGCTCGGGACCGAGCAGATCGGGGTGAAGCTCTGGTACTTCGAGCCGGGCGAGGAAATCGGCTATCACGCCCACAGCGAGCAGGAGGAGTTGTTCTACGTGCTCGAAGGTGAGTTCTCGCTGAAGCTGGGCGAGTCAGGCGAAGAAGAGTACGTTGAGGCCGGTCCCGGAACGTTCTGGGTCGCGGGTCCCGAGATGGGCCACGGTCACCGATGCGTCGGCGACGAGCAGGGTGTCGTACTCGCTATCGGTGCGCCGTACGTCGACGACCCCGGATTAGACCCGCACTCGCTCGATTAGAGCGACACGTCGACTTCCTCCGGGGAGTCTGCGTCGCCGTAGGTCGTATGAAGATACTCAACGATGTTCGCCGACTCGGCCATCGTGACGCCGTGCTCGGGGTCAATGAGGACGGGCACGGCGCGTTGACCCGAGACGGTTTGTACCTCGTTGCGCTTGGAGTGGAGTCCCTCAGTCCAGACGGAGTCGTAGTCGAGACCGAGTTCGTCCAGTTCGTCGACGACGAGTTCACAGAACGGGCAGCCTTCGAGCCGGTAGAGAACGCGGTCGCTCATATCTGGTCGTTGGACGCCGCGGCACATAATCCCACGGGCGCGGCGAACCCTTTTGTTGCGAGCGAGCGACCCGTCGCTATGCCACCTGCTGTCGGCGACACGAGGCCGGAGTTCACCGCTCTGTACTGCGACGGCGAGACGTTCCGTGAACGCAAAGCGCACGACCTGCTGGACGACGGGGGAGTCCTCGTGTTCGCTGGCTTCGCGTTCAACGCGATCAACGAGAACTGGTGGAAACAGTACGCCCGCACCGGCTGGGACGAGTTCGACGTTCCCGTCGTCCCGGTCGTGCGTGACGGTCCCTACGCGGTGAACGCGTTCCTGCGCGACATCGACGTGCCGTTCGACGCCGTCGCCGACGTCGAGGGGACAGTCGCCGACGCGTACGACCTGCTCGTCGAGCGCGAGGGGATGGCGGGAACTCGGACGGCGCGCCGCTCGGTGTTCGTCGTGGATGAGACGGGCGATATCCAGTTCCGGTGGCTGGCCGACGACTGGATCTCGCCGGTCCCGCGTGAGGAAATCGAGGACGCGGTCGCTGGACTGGCGTAGCGAACAGGTGACACCGACGCGCCCCGGAGCGGTGTGTCACGCATTCTCCTGTCGCGCTCCGGGCGATTCACTGGCGCACAGAGCCGGTGGCTCGTATTGAAATAAGAAGCTACGCGTCTCCACGGATGATGGGCGGTAGTTCGTCGAAGTGGTCGATTTCGTAGGTCGCCTTCGGGCCGGTCGCCTCGGGACCGTACGCGATGGCGTCGAGACCGGCGTCAACCGCACCCGCGACGTCGTGGTTGTAGCGGTCGCCGACCATCACGCCGTCGCCGGGATCACCACCCCACGAATCGAGGGCGGTCTCGTACATCCGAGAGTCGGGCTTGGTGTACCCGACCGCCTCGCTCGTCGTGACAGCGTCGAAGCAGTCGTCAATGCCGTTGCGTTCGAGCAGGTCGTGGGCCGCGTCGGTGTCGATGTCGCTGATGATGCCGAGATACACGCCCATCTCGTCGAGCGTCTCGATGGCCTCGATAACACCGTCCTCGGTCCGGGCCGTCTCGTTCGTCGCCGCCTCGAAGATCTCGCGCCACTCCTGCTCGGGGGGCGGTGACCCGTCGAACAGGTGCTCGGTGGCGACGCGGTACCCCTCGTGGGCGGTCTTGTACTCGTTTCCGTCCCGCTGTTTGAAGTAGCTCCCGAGGGCGGACTTCCAGCGGTCGAGCGCGTTCTCGGGTAGGTCGTATTCGCCCCCGAGACGATCGATGAACAGCGCGTACCCCTCGCGGATGCTCGGGAGGTGTGCGACCACGCCGCCGAGGTCGAAGAAGACGGCCTCGTAGCGAGTCATGCGTACCTCCGGACGCCGTCCACGAGTTCGCTCTCGACGCGCCCGGTCTGGTCGAGATGGGCAAGCCCGCTCATCGTCTCGGCGTACATGTACCGAGGTTTCCGCCCGCGGGCGAGTTCCGCCGCGACCGCGGGCATGGTCTCGAAGCCGTCATCCACGAGCCCTTCGATGGCGTCTAGTCGCTTGTGGAGCCGGCTGCGGTCACGGTCGAGAATCTCACCGAACTGCTCGTGGGGTTTCCCGTGTCCAGAGAAAACGCGGTCGGGGTCGTGGGGTTCGAGCCGGTCTAGGGCGGTGAACGCGGCCTCGAACGCTTCGGTGTAGCCGTCGTCCATCCCGTCGTGGATGACGACCGCACGGAACGGTTCCATCACGGTATCGCCCGAAAACAGGAGCGTCTCGCCGTCGTATCCGAGCAGGTATGCGAGGTGGTCGGCCTGGTGACCGGGCGTGTGGACTGCCGTCCCGGAGATCGGTCCGAAAGAGATCTCTCCCGGGGTGAGCCACTCGTCGACCGCGTCGGGCGGAAGGAGTCGCCGATTCCGTTCGAGCGACTCGACGGCCGACTCGACCTCGTTGTCGAGGGCGTCGCCCGTGATACCTGCGGCGGCCGCGTTCTCGCGGACGCGCTCGCCGAGCGCGGTCGCGGCTCGTGTGAACCGTTCCCGGACGGAGGCTGGCGCGTAGACGGTCGGGTCGCCGGCGTCGAGCACAGCTCCCACCTGGCCGATGTGGTCGACGTGTGGATGGGTCAACACGAGGTGTTCGATGTCGCCAAGACCGTATTCGGCGCGCTCCAGCGTGGACTCGAACCGTTCGTCTGCAGGCGTCTCTTGTTCTGGGGCTGCCGGAATCCCGGCGTCGACGAGAACTGGCTCTTCTCCCCCGAGCAGGTGACAGGCGACGTGGCCCGGTGGCCAGTCGACCGGGAACTCCACCCGGTGGACCGACTGCGTTCGTTGGTTGTGCATACTCGAACCGGACCGTCCGGGCGAATAAACGTTCGGCTCCTCGCGAGCGAAAATCTCGAACAACGGCTACGCTCGTCGGTGTGTTTATTTACGCTGGGGCCGCTGTCGCCAAACGAGCTTACGACTGTAAACATGACACGAAACGAACGATTCAGCGTCGACGGCGACGTGATAGTGATTACGGGGTCGAGTCAGGGTATCGGGAAGACGACGGCAGAGACGCTGGCGGCAGACGGCGCGAAGGTCGTCGTCTCTTCGCGCTCACAGGAGAAGGTGAACGCGGTGGCTCAGGAGATCAACGACTCGGGCGTGCCCGGCGAAGCAATCGCCGTCGAGTGTGACGTGCGCGACCGCGACGCCGTCGAGGCGCTCATGGATGCGACCGTCGAGGAGTTCGGCCGCATCGACACGCTCGTCAACAACGCCGGTGCGTCGTTCATGGAGAGCTTCGACGACATCTCCGAGAACGGCTGGAAGACCATCGTCGACATCAATCTCCACGGAACCTTCCACTGTGCGCAGGCCGCCGGCGAACGGATGCAAGAGCAGGGCGACGGCGGGAAAATCATCAACTTCGCGTCCATCGCCGGGACGCGCGGCTCCCCGTACATGAGCCACTACGGCGCGGCGAAGGCCGCCGTCGTCAACTTCACCACGACGCTCTCCGTCGAGTACGCGCCCCACGACATCCGGGTCAACTGCATCGCGCCCGGCCTCGTCGCCACGCCCGGGGTCGAATCCCAGATGGGTATCGCCGCCGACAGTGTCGACCGCGACAGCGTCGACCGCCAGATCGGTGTGCCCGAGGAGATGGCCGACATCGTCCAGTTCCTCGGCAGCGACGCCTCTTCGTACATCGTCGGCGAGACCATCGTCACGAAGGGCGTCCCGGACATCGGCGAAGGCCGCGACGTATGACCAGCCGCGAGCTGTTCTTGCCCGTCGCCGCCCAGCCGAGCGTCGAGTCGCTCGTCGACATGGCGAAGACGGGCGAAGAACTCGGCTACGAGCGCGCGTGGCTCCCCGAGACGTGGGGCCGTGACGCCGTCACCGTCCTCACGAGCATCGCCCGCGAGACCGACGACATCGGTATCGGCACCTCGATTGCGCCGGTGTACTCGCGGTCGCCCGCGCTGCTCGGCCAGACCGCGGCCACGCTACAGGAGGTCTCCGACGGCAGGTTCCGGCTCGGTCTCGGCCCGTCCGGGCCAATCGTCGTCGAGAACTGGCACGGCGTCGACTACGGCAATCCCCTGAAGCGGACGCGGGAGACGGTCGACATCGTCACGCAGGTGCTCTCCGGCGAGACGGTCGAGTACGACGGCGAGAACTTCGACCTCTCGGGGTTCCGGCTTCGGTGTGCGGCTCCCGACCCAGCACCCGCGGTCGACGTGGCCGGGATGGGGCCGAAGGCGGTCGAACTGGCCGGACGCTTCGCGGACGGCTGGCACGCGCTCATGTTCACGCGCGACGGCGTCCAACAGCGCCACTCCGACCTCGAGCGCGGCGCTGAGATGGCCGAGAAAGACGAGGTCCCCCGGACGACGATGTCGCTCACCTGCGCGGCACTGGAGGACCGCGAACGCGCTCGCGATATCGTCAGGCAACACACGGCCTTCTATCTGGGGTCGATGGGGACCTTCTACCGCGACTCGCTGGCGCGGCAGGGCCACGAGGAGACGGCCCACGCCGTCTACGAAGCGTGGCAGGACGGAAACCACGGCGAGGCGGTCGCCGAAATCGGCGACGACCTGCTCGACTCGCTGGCCGTGGCCGGAACCCCGGAGGAGGCCCGCGAACAGCTGAACGCGTGGGAGCGTATCGACGCGGTCGATGCCGTCTCGGTCTCGTTCCCGCGGGAGGCGACGCTCGAGGAAATCGAAGCGACGACGGAAGCGCTCGCCCCCTAGTCGTCGGCCGGCTTCGCGGCGACCTTCTCCGCAAACTGCTCGCGGACCTTCTCGATTTTCGGGTCGGCGTTGAACTGACAGTAGGCGTCACCCGGATTCTTCTCGTAGTAGTTCTGGTGGTACGCCTCGGCCTCGTAGAAGGTCTCGAGGGGTTCCAGTTCGGTAACGATGTCGTCCTCGTAGACGTTCTCGGATTCGAGCCCCTCGATGAACGCGGCCGCGACCTCGCGCTGTTCGTCGCGCTCGTAGAAGATTCCAGAGCGGTACTGCTCGCCGATATCCGGTCCCTGCCGGTTCAGCGTCGTCGGATTGTGGATGGTGAAGAAGACGCGCAGCAGCTCGTCGTAGGTGATCTCCTCGGGGTCATAGGTGATGCGGGTCACCTCGGCGTGGCCCGTCGTTCCCTCACACACCGCCTCGTAGCTCGGATTCTCGACGTGGCCACCGGCATACCCCGCGGTCGTCTGCTCGACCCCCGCGAGTTCGTCGAACGCGGCGTCGGTACACCAGAAACAGCCGCCGCCGAACGTCGCCGTCTGGAGTTGGCTCATACAGGACGGAGGGTCTGTGACCGTTTGAACCTCACGCCGACTGCAAACGGCTAACTGGCCCCCGGACGAATCGCCGGCGTGTCACTCCTCGCGGCGATCTGGGCTTCCGTCGCCGGACTCCTCGACCGCGCCGGCGTCATCGACGAAGGGCGGCTGCGTGACGTGTTCGACCTCTCGTGGCCGCGTATCGTCACCGGCTTTGCCATCATGTCGAAGCGGACGGTCGATCTGGCCGTCGTCGGTATCGCCGTCGGCACCGACGCCGTCGCCGGCATCACCGTCGCCAACGGCTTCTGGACGGTCGGGAAGTTCGTCTTCATCGGGCTCGCAGGAGGGACCCTCACGCTCGTCTCACAGAACTACGGAGGCGACGAGCGCAACCGCGCGACTGCCGTCGTCCAGTTGAGCTTACTCGCCGCGGTCGTCCTCGCCGTCCCCATCGCGCTCCTGTACAATCGTGCCAGCGTCTCTCTGGTCGGGCTCATCGACGGGGGCGCGGACGCGACCACCTACGGTGCGACGTATCTCGCCATCCTCGCGCCGGGCCTGCTCTTCGAGGCCGTCAATCTCGTCGCTTCACGGACCTACGCGGCCGTCGGTAACACGACGACGCCGATGGCGATTCGCGCGACCGGTGCGGTCCTCAACATCGCGTTGAGCGCGACCTTCGTCTTCGCCGCCGACCTCGGGGTGTACGGCGCGGGTCTCGGGACGACGGTCGCGACGCTGCTCGTGACCTGTATCTTCGTGTGGGGACTCACCGGTCGGTCGTACGCCGGCCGAGGTGCGAGTCCCCTCCCCATCTTGAGCCGCGTCGCCATCGGCCGAACCCTCCCGCAACAGCTCCTGTCCGTGTCCGTCCCGCTCGTCGCGCGCCGCACCGCACAGGGACTCGTCGTCTTCCCGCTGCTCGCTATCGCGGCGACGTTCGGCCCGGTCGTGTTGGCTGCCCTCGGCGTCGCCCGCCAGATTCGACAGCTGCTCAACAGCTTCACGTGGGGCTTTTCGATCGCCGTCTCGACGCTCGTCGGACAGGCCCTCGGCGCGGGCAAGGAGGCGCTCGCGACGGCCTACAGCCGCGAGGTGACGACGCTCTCGCTGCTCGTCTATCTACTCGCGGGAGGCGTAGTCCTCCTCGCAGCGCGGCCGATTGCTGCCGTCTTCGTCGAACCGACGGCCGTCGCGCGGACGGTGCCGTTCGTCGCCGCCGCGGCCGTGAGTTCCGTCCCGCTCGGCGTTGACGGCTCCATCACCGGCACGCTCCGGGGTGCAGGCGACACACGCGTCCCCTTCGCCGCGACGCTCATCGGGCTGTATCTCGTCGCCCTCCCGGTCGCGTTCCTGGGGACGCGACTCGCCGTCGGTGCCAGTCTGCTGTTGCTCGCGCTCGTCGCCGAGACCACGGTACCGGCGCTCATCAATCTCCGGCGCGTACGGTCCGGTCGGTGGCTGGAGGTCAGCCGCGCCTACCGACCATCCGCCGACGAGTGACCACCTGCCGGCAGCTATTTGCCGGTGGGCCTGACACGTCATCGCATGACCGACAGCTACACCGGTGCGGACCTGTTCGTCGACGCGCTGGAAGCGTACGACGTGCCTTACCTGTTTGGCAACCCGGGCACGACCGAACTGCCGCTGATGGAGGCGCTGCCCGACTCTGACATTGAGTACATGCTCGGACTCCACGAGGACGTGGCCGTCGGCGCGGCCGCCGGCTTCGCACAGACCCGTCGCTATCACGCCGACTACGACCCCGACATCCGTCCGGCGGGCGTCGCGAACCTCCACATCACGCCCGGTCTCGCCCACGGTCTCGGAAATCTCTACGGCGCGTCGATGACGGGCGCACCCCTCGTCCTCACGGCGGGCAACCACGAACTCGACTTCCGCCACGAGGAGCCAATTCTGACCGGCGACCTCGAAGCGCTCACCGACCAGTTCTGCAAGTACGCCGCCGAGGTCACGTCCGTCGACTCGCTGGCGATGATGGTTCGCCGCGCCTTCCGGACGGCCCTCACGCCACCGACGGGACCGGTCTTCCTCGGTTTGCCGGTCGACGTGATGATGGCCGAGACGGACGACCGGCCGGAGCCGTTGGGACCGATTCCCGACGCCGGCGGCGGCGACCCGCGACAGATTCGCGAGGCGGCGACCGCGCTCGTCGAGGCCGACAACCCTCTGCTCGTCGTCGGCGACCACGTGGCGCGAGCCGGGACCGACGCCATCGACGCGGCGGTCGAACTCGCGGAGGCGACCGGGGCGCGCGTCCACGGCGAGATGCTCGGCTCCGAGGTGGCGTTCCCGACCAGCCACGAGCAGTGGCTCTCGTACATGCCACCCCGCGAGAATCTTGCCGTGATGTTACAGAACACGGACACCATCGTCTTCGCGGGCTGTTCGACGAACACGACCCTGTTGCGCAACGAGGAGCCGCTCGTCCCCGAGGACGCGACCACGATTCACCTCTCGGACGACGCGTGGCAGCTCGGCAAGAACGAGCCGGCAGACGTGGCCGTCATCGGCGATCCGGGCCGTATCATGGGCGCGATTGCGACCCGCGTCGACGACAAGTTGGACGCCGAGACGCTCGAAGCGCGGCTCTCACACGTCGCCGCGATGAAGAAGTCGATGGCCGCCTCGATGGACGCGATGGGTGAGGGGGACGCTCCCGAGTCTGATCCGCGCGCCTCCAAACGCGAGGTCGTGGAAGCCATCATCGAGGCCGACGTCGACCCGCGAATCGTGGACGAAGGAATCACCGCCAAGTACGCGCTGCTCACCCACTACCCGCTCGAACCGGAGAGCTACTTCTCGAACAAGGGCGGCGGACTCGGCTACGGACTGCCGGCAGCTATCGGAGCCGCAGCGGCAGAGTCCCTACAGGACGAACCGCGTGACGTGCTCGGCCACATCGGCGACGGGTCGTATCTCTACTATCCACAGAGCATCTACACCGCCGTTCGCCACGGACTCGACTTGACCGTCCTCGTCGTCGACAATCGGAACTACCGCATCCTCAAGGACAACACCAACAGCATGTTCGGCGGGGACGACGACGACCACGACTACGTTGGCATGGACTTCGACCCGCACGTCGACATCCCGATGAACGCCGAGAGCCACGGCGCACGCGGACACCTCGTCGAGACCATCGACGAACTCGGTCCGACGCTGAACGAGGCGTTCTCGACGCCGGGGGTCGACGTGATCGACACCCTCGTCCACGACTGACGGTCGGTCTTCCGTTCGTTACTCGACCTGTTCTCGCGCACGCTCGCCCAGATTGCTCACGCCACGCTGGATGTGACCTGCGTCCGTCCCCGCGATGAGGTAGTCGAACCCCCACGCACAGTAGCGGTCGACGCCCTCCGGACTCGTCGCGAGCGTGCCGACCGGGGTCGCTGTTTCCTCGCCGGCGGCAAGGATAGTCTCGACTGCACCCCGGAACACGTCGCTCTCGAACTGCCCGAAGACGCCGAGATTCGCCGAGAGGTCCGCCGGGCCGACGAACAGCGCATCGACGCCGTCGACCGCCGCGATCTCGTCTACGTTGTCGAGTCCGGTCTGCGTCTCGATCTGGACGACGAGGGTTATCTCGTCGTTGGCGGTCGCGACGTACTCGCCGAGGTCGCGACCGTAGGCGGAAGCGCGCGTGCCGGCGACACCGCGGCTCCCTTCGGGCGGGTAACGAGCCGCTTCGACCGCCTCCCGCGTCTCAGTTGCGGACTCGACCATCGGCACCATCACCCCTCGTGCCCCCACGTCGAGCAGTCGTTTAATCGCGCCGGTGTCGTTGTCGAGTGCGCGCGCGAGTGGGACTGCGTCCCCGTCTGCGGCCTCGATCGCCCGAATCTGGTTCGCGATGGTGGCCGTGCTGTTGGGCGCGTGTTCGGTATCGAGCATGACGAACTCGGCGTCGGGTGCGACCATCTCGGCGACGACTGGGTCGGCCAGTGAGACCCACGCGCCGACGGTGAACGTCTCGGTGGAGAACATAGCAGGTGCGCCACAGGGGACGAATAAAAGTGCTGGCTCTCAGTCGTCCGTCGCGAGGTCGAACGCGACGCGGCCGCCCTCCTCGCTCGTTTCGGGGAAGATCTTGCCCGGATTGAGGATGTCCGCCGGGTCGAAGGCCCGTTTCACTTGCCGCATCAGCTCTACGGCGACCGCACCGTGTTCGCGTTCGAGATACTCCCGTTTGCCGAGCCCGACCCCGTGTTCGCCGGTGGCCGTCCCACCCATCTCGATGGCGCGGTTCACGATATCTGAGTACACTTCCTCGGCAGCGGCGCGCATTTCCGGGTCGCTCGTGTCTGCGAGCACGGAGTAGTGGACGTTGCCGTCGCCGGCGTGTCCAAAACACGGGACGAGCAGGTCCTCCTCGCCACCACGCTGTTTCGCATAGCGGATGATCTCACCCAACTTCGAGATGGGGACCGTGATATCACCCGGGTGAACGGGCGAGAGATCGGGGTCGTAGCTGCTGACCGCGAAGGCCAACTCCTCGCGGGCCTCCCACAGCGTGTCCATCTCCTCGTCGCTGGCGATGTCGAACCGCTCGACGCTGTGGCTCTCGAACAGCGACCGGCAGAAGGCGATCTCCTCTTCGATACCGTGATTTGCGTGGAACTCGACGAACAACATCGCGGAGTCGGGCAAGTCGAGCCCCTGATACGCGTTCGCCATCGCACCAGCCGTCTCGTCGACGAGTTCGATCTTCGCCACGTCGACGCCCGACTGGACGGCGTCGGCGACGGCGTCGGTCGCCGCGTCGAGCGAGGGGAAGACCGCGCGGCCGCCGCGAATCTGTTCCGGCCGGCCGGCGAGTTCGAGCGTGGCGCGGGTCACCACCGCGAGCGTCCCCTCCGAGCCGACGAGCAGGTCGGCGAGGTTGTAGCCGGCGCTCGTCTTCTTGGCCCGTGAGCCGGCGGTGAATATCTCTCCCTCAGCCGTGACCGCCTCCAGTTCGAGCACCCAGTCGCCCACCTCGCCGTACTTGACGGTCTGCATCCCGGAGGCGTCGTTGGCTATCATCCCGCCGATGGTCGAGAGGTCGCCCGAAGACGGGAGCGGCGGGAAGAAGAGACCCGACTCGGCGGCCCGCTCCTCGACCGCAGAGCCGAGTACGCCCGGACCGACGTCGACCTGGAAGTCGGCCGGACGCACCTCGTGAATCTCGTCCATCCGTGTGAGATCGAGACTGATGCCAGCGAAGGAGGGGACGGCGTTTCCTTCCATCGAGGTGCCGGCCGCGTAAGGCGTGACGGGAATCTCGCGCTCGTGAGCACCCGCGAGCACGGCCGCCACGTCGGTCGTCGACTCGGGGAAGGCAACCGCGTCGGGGACGGTGACGTGGCTGCTCTCGCGAGACCCCCAGTCGGAAGCGTGTGACTCACGCGTCGCGTCGGTGAAAGCGACCTGCTCGTCGGAGAGCACGTCGGTGAGAAACGTACAGTCGTGGCGCATACCCGATGGGACGGGTCGACCGTGATAAATCTACGCACGGTCGAACGAGGCGGTGGGTTGCGCGTGTCTGTCGGTAACTGTCGAGCGGTAATCGGCTAACAGTCGTATCGTTGGGTGAGATTTCGTTACCATCGTTCACCCGTATGGCAAGCTTTTCGGTGTCCCGTTCGGAGTAGCAGACGTATGAGTAACTTAGTCACGGACATCGAGGAGACCGTGGGAGAGCACCCGGACGCGACCGCGCTCGGCTACGACGGCCACGAGTTCACGTACGAGCAGTTCTGGGGGCAGACGGGCCAGTTCGCACAGGCGCTTGCAGACGCCGGCGTCGAGCCGGGCGACCGCGTCGGGCTGTATCTGCCGAACGTGCCGCAGTACGTCACGTCGTTCGTCGGGACGCTCCGTGCCGGCGGCATCGTCGTGCCGATGAATCCGCAGTATCGCTCGCGAGAGATCAGCCACCTGCTCTCCGATTCGGGCGCGAAGGCGGTCATCACGCTGGCCGACCTCGTTCCCGAAGTGAAGAAAGTGCAGGACGACACCGAGGTGGAAACGGTCGTCTCCGTCGGCGGTCCCGCGGAGGGCGCGACGGAGTTCGACGAGTTCCTCGCCGACGAGATGCTCCCCGTCCAGGACCGCGCGGACGACGACGTGGCGGTTCAACCCTACACGTCCGGAACGACCGGCCAGCCGAAGGGCGTTCTCCTCACCCACCACAACCTCGCCTTTGACGCGCGCGCCTCCGCGAAGATTCACGACGGAATCGACGTTTCTGATAAGTTCCTCGGCGTGCTCCCGTTGTTCCACATCTACGGGATGACGATCACGATGATTTCGACGCTGTTCGAGGGCGGGTCCTACTGGCCGATGCCGGAGTGGGACGCCGAGGCAGCGCTCGAACTCATTGAGGGCCAGGGAATCACCCACGTCCACGGCGTGCCGGCGATGTTCAACGACGTGGTCAACACGCCCGGCGCAGAAGACTACGACCTCTCGTCGGTCGAGTTCGCCAACTCCGGCGGCGACTCCCTGCCGATCGAGGTGATGGAACAGTTCGAGTCGATGTACGACGTGGAACTGTTCGAGGGGTACGGACTGACGGAGACCTCGCCCGTCACGCACGCCAACCGCCCGGACGACCGACGACCAGGCTCCATCGGGAAGACGCTTCCCGGCATCGAGTCGATGATCGTCGACCACGACTTCAACGAACTCCCGCCCGTCGAGGAGGGTCCCGTCGACGACGAGACGGAACTCGACGACGTGGTCGGGGAACTCGTCATCAACGGTCCGAACGTGATGCAGGGGTACTACGAGCTTCCGGAGGCCAACGAGGAGGCGTTCACTGAAATCGACGGCAGACGCTGGTTCCACACCGGCGACCTTGGCTACCAGGACGAGGACGGCTTCTTCTACGTCGTCGACCGCGAGAAGCATATGATCGTCACGGGCGGGTACAACGTCTATCCGCGCGAGGTCGAGGAACTGCTCTTCGAGCACCCAGACGTGGCCGACGCCGCCATCGTCGGCATCCCGGACGAGCGCCGCAACGAGACGGTGAAGGCGTTCATCGTCCTGAAGCCGGACGCCGAGGTGACCGAAGACGAGATTCAGCAGTACTGTCTCGACAACCTCGCTCCGTACAAACACCCGCGTGAGGTCGAGTTCGTCGACGAACTACCCCGTACCTCCACCGGGAAGGTCCAGAAGTTCGAGCTCCGCGGCGAGTAGGACGCTACCTCTTTTCACGACTTCAGCAGCGTCGCGTTCATGAGCAGGAGACACGCGACGGCGACGCCGGCACAGGCAAGATACGTCGGCGTGAAGCCGACGGCCTCGGCAATCGGGAGCGCAGCCAGCGGCCCGACAGAGAGTCCAATGTCGCCGAAGACGTTGTAGACGCCGGCCAGTCGGCCGAGTTCGTCACCGGGTGCAATATCACCGAGCGTCGCAAGCAGCGCCGGCCCGACCGCGCCCGTGCCGGCACCGACGAGGACGATACCGACCGTGACGCCAGGAAGGTTTCCAGAGAGCGCGAGCAGGGCGTAGCCGGCAGCGAGCAGGGCAAACCCGGGGAGCGTCACGACCGCGCGCGAGTCGACGGTATCGGAGACGCGTCCCGAAACGACCGTCGCCCCCGCGCTCGCGACGACCCCGAGTCCGGTGACGAGTCCCGAGACCCCGGCCGCGGTCAGCGTGCCGATGGTGAGACCGAGGTAGTCGGCGTACTGAACCGCGGTCGTGAGCAGGACACCACCGAAGAGGAGTCTGACGCCGGCGTTCGCAAGCCCAATCGGGAGGACGCCCGGCAGCGAACGCACCGTCTCGGGGAGGTCACGGAGCCGCGGCGTGCGCCCGTCAGTACGGTTGGGCTGTACGTCCGGCAGAACGTACCATCCGAGCACGCCGGCAGCGAGCGCGAGGGTTCCGGCTGCGAGGAACGCGGTCGTGATATCGAACACGTCGGCGACGATGCCTCCGACCACGAGTCCGGTCGGGAATCCCATTGACTGACCGGCACGCATATACCCCGTCCAGCGACCGCGGTTCGACTGGTCGGTCACGCCAGTGATAATGGCGAACGCGCCGATGAAGACGAACGCACTGCCGAGCCCCCAGAAAACCCGTGCGCCGATGAAGACGAGCGCGGGAAAGGAGACGACGCCGACCGCCGGCAGGACGAACAGGTCGACGCGCGGGACGTTGAGACCGAGCACGTAGCCGAACGGCGCGAGTCCCTGCACGAACAGACCGACAATCATCGGACGGCGCGGGCCGACGCGGTCGATGACGTTGCCGGCCGGGGTGTTCGCGACCAGCCGGGCGATGCGGTTCGCCGAGAGGATGAATCCCAACAGCGCGGCTGAGATACCGAGATACTGATCCAACAGCGGGAGCGTCGGGAAGGCGACGCCGGTAGCGACGCCACCGAGGAAGACGCCGGCCGTCACCGCGAGTGCGATAGCCCGGACGGAGTGGTCGTGGCTATCGTTCATACTCGGGCGTCGAACAAGGGCTTAACAAGTCTGCCGGAGTCACGACGACCCCGGCGGGAGCGTCAGCGACTCACGGCGGCCGTCGAGCACGCCGAACCGCTCGCCGCGCCGCTGTTCGAGCCAGTAGAGCAGTCGCGCAGCCCACTCGAGCTTGTGGCGTTTCGCGTCGGTTACGGTCGGGTCGTCGAAGTCCCAGCCCGCAAACCGGAGTTCGGCCGCGCCGAACGCGTCGGCGATGAACGCCGCGCGGTCGCCGTCGGTGAAGCCGCCGAAGTTCTCCGTCGGACCGGTCGGTGCACACTGGACCGTCGGGAGCACGAATTCGTCGTCGTACCCCGGCACCTCGCGCTTGACGAGGTCGACGTTGTCGCCGTGGGCGTGGGCCGCGACCGGCACTCCCTCGCGTGTGAGGTGGCGCGCTGTGTCGGGGTTCTTGTCTAAGTCGGTCACCATGAGGTCGACATCGACGCGCGCCTCACGGAGCGTGTCGGCGGCGACGCTGGCGGCGACGACCACGTCGGCGCGTCGTGCGACGGCGAGTTCGTCGGCGAGCGAGTCGGCACCACCACAGATTGCGACGGTCGCATCTCGGACGTGAGCGAGCTTCCGGTGGTCGAACGGCTCGCACAACAACGCGAGCTCGTCGCGGGCACGCTCGTCACCGGTGGCGTCGTAGCCGAAGCCCTCGAGTATCGACTCGTATACCGGTCGCCACGTGTCGTAGCGCATCACGCAAAGAACGGACCGCTGGCCCAGTGGTCACAAGGTACCCCTACCCAGCGTGACCCATGGGCTTCCATCCGGCGATACTCTCGGGTTCGGTATAAGCTTTCTCTTGGCGATTTGCTGGTGAGAGTCACTCGAATCCCCCGAGTGCAGCACCGAAGCGAGCGCTCAACTCGCCGTCGCTCTCACGGCTCGCCGCCCGGAGTGCGGCGACAGTCCCGAAGACGAGCTTACCGTCCTCGCCGCTCGCGATTTCGACGCCGGGAACGGTCGTCGCGAGCGACGCGAGCGCGTCTTGCTCCATCCCGCTGAGGTCAGTGAACTCCAAGACGCGCGTCACGGTCGTCTCGGGGTCGGCGTCGGCACCGAGACGGTCGAGGTGTCGGCTCGCGTCGCCGGCAGTTTGCACGTCGAGTTCCTCAACGCCTGCGGCGGTGTCACGGACGCGGTCCGGTGTGAACCGGTCACCGATGCGGGCGGCGTCGACCGTCTCGGCCACGTCGTGAGTCCGGACGACGTGTGCGCCACGTTCGATAGCCATCGCCGTCGCCGCCAGCGAGACGGGTAGCGCTTCGTCGGTGTCGCGGCCGGCGAGAGAGCGGAGGAAGTTCTTCCGGTTGATGGAGACGAGAATCGGGAGCCCGTAGCCGCGGAACTCTCGGAGCCGGTCGAACGTCTCGCGGTCGTCTTCGACCGTCTTCGCCTCGGACCAGCCGCCGAAGGCCGGGTCGACGATGGTCTTGTCCGTCAGGCCGTTCTGTGCGAGCCCGTCGTAGATGTCGTCCACATCCTCGATTGCGCCGGGACGTTCGAGGTCCGGCGGCGAGGCCATCTTCGCGACGGCCACGTCGTAGTCGCGACACACGGCGGGCATCTCGGGGTCGGCGAAGCCACAGATGTCGTTGACCATGTCGAAACCGGCATCGAGGGCGGCCTCCGCGACCTCGTGATAGCGCGTCTCGATGGAGAAAACGGCATCACCGGAGACGGAGTGCATCGTCTCGACAGCGGTGTCGAGCCGTTCGAGTTCGCCCTCGACGTCGAGCACCTCGAACTTCTTGTTCGCGGATTCGAGTCCCACGTCGACGATGTCGGCCCCCTCGTCGATGAGCCGTTCGTCGACGTACTCGGCGGCCTCGTCCGGCTCGTCGAACACGCTCGGGTCGTACGGCGACTCCTTCGAGACGTTGAGCACCCCCATGATGCGGGTCGGCTGGTCGTCGCCGATGGCCAACCCTGCGGCGTCCACTGTTCGCATACCGGACGGTAGGGCCGGCGGGCGATAAAGCCCGGGAAGGCGGGCAAACAGGTGGAACCCGCGACGCGCCCCGCCGGCTGTTCCACGCGGTCACCGTGACCGCCGGGGCAACGGCTATGTCACGGCGGGGGTGGTCCCGGCTTGGTTTATGAAGCTTCGCGCTGCTTTTGGCTTCGCGTCCCGACCTCGAAGTATGAGAAAGGTCTCTATCGCGCTGCGGGGCTGGCGGTTCGACGAGGACGCCGTGTTCGACGAGGACGGCGAGATGCGCCCGCTGCGTGACATGGACAACGAGACGCGGACGCGAATCATCCGGCTGTCCGTCGCCGCGGGCCAGCCGTGTGACGCCTGCTGGCTCAAATACGGCCGCGCGAACGTCCAACAGTGTAACGTCGCACGCGTCATCTACGGCGAACCGCTCCACGAGCTGCTGTTGTGTGCCGACCACGAACCCGATTTCCTCTACTGGTTCCGCGAGGAGGGTGGTCGCGACCTCGCCGACCGCCCGACCGATTTCGAGGACGGTTTTTACGAGTGGTTCGACGACGGCAACCGCGCGCCCGAAGACTACGGCGGCATGGAGTACGTCAACACCGAGCCAGAGGAGGTGCCCAAACCACAGCAGGGAGATATGCCGACGCTGGAGGAGGAACTCGCGCGCATGGACGACGAGGAACTCGACGCGCTGGACGTTGACCTCTCGGACCTCGATTTCGACGAGGACGACGACGACGATCTCGACATCGACGACCCCGGGCTCGGTGATTTGGACGTATGATTGCGGTCGCGGTCGTCGGCGCGGAGACGCCCGGGAACGTCGGGACCATCGCCCGCGCGATGAAGAACTTCGGGCTTTCGGACCTGTATCTGGTCGACCCGCCCGAACTCGACCCCGAGGGCGACGCCTACGGCTTCGCCGGCCACGCCCGCGAGGACGTGTTGCCAAACGCCACCGAGACGACGCTCGATGGCCTCACCGAGCGGTTCCACACCGTCGGAACGACGGCCGTCACCAACGAGGACGCCCGGAGCCACGTCCGGTATCCGTACCGGACGCCGGCCGAACTCCGCGAGTCGCTGCGCGACGTCGAGACGGACACCTGCGTCGTGTTCGGGCGCGAGCGTGTCGGCCTGTTGAACGACGAACTCGCTGCGATGGACGAGGTGGTATCGATTCCGGCGAGTGAGGAGTACCCCGTCCTGAACCTCGGGCAGGCCGCGACAGTGGTCCTCTACGAACTCCGGGAGCTAATCGTCGAGTCGTACCAACATCCGGACGCCATCGAGCGCGCGGACGAGTCCGACGTGGAAGGGCTAAACGAGCAGTTCGGGGCGCTCCTGGACGCTATCAATCACCCCGAAGGAAAACGCGACAAGGCGCGGCGGCTGTTCCGTCGCGTCGTCGGTCGCGCACATCCGACCCCGCGCGAGGCGCGCACCCTCCGCGGTATCCTCCGGCGCGCCGGCGAGTACGCGGTACCGCCCGGCAAGCAATCGGCCGACGAGGATTAGCTTCGCTTCTGAATCTCCTCGCGCAGGGCCGCCGAGATGACCTCACCGTCGGCCTTCCCGCGGAGTGCGCCCATCGCCTCGCCCATCAGCCCGGAGAAGGCCGCCATTCCTTCCTCTTCGACCTGTTCTGCGTTGCGCTCGACGACCTCCGCGACCGCCTCGCGCACCTCCTCCTCGCTGACGCCCGACAGGCCAGCCTCCTCGACTGCTTCCTCGGCCGTGAGGTCGGGGTCGTTCGCCAACGTCGTCAGGACCTCGTTTACACCCTCCTGTGCGAGGTCGCCATCCTCGACAAGCCGCATCACGGCGAGCAGGTGAGCGTCGTCGAGTACCTCGATCGACACGTCCTCACGGCGGAGTTCGGTGAGCGTGGACTCGAGCGTCGTCGCGGCGAACGTCGGGTCGACGCCCTCGCGGACCGCTCGCTCGTACAGCGGCATGAACTGGCCGAACGCGACCTGTTGTGCGAGCGCCTCGCCGAGTCCGTCCTCCGACTGGTAGCGCTCGACGCGCTCGGTCAGCAGTTCTGGCGGCTCCACATCGCTCGGTTCGGGGTGAATCTCCGGCACGTCGGTTTCGGGGTACATCCGTGCCGCACCCGGGAGTGGTCGCAGGTATCGGGAGGTCCCGTCCTGTAGCGCGTCGCGCGTCTCCTCCGGTACACCATCGAGCGCGTCGCGAGCGCGGTCTGCCGCGGCGTCGATGGCATGTGCTGCAACGTCGGCGTCGGCGGCCACGAGCGCGACCGCGTCCTCGGCGTCGGCGTCGACCGCCTCGCGGAGGATCTTGACCTCCTCGGCTGTGACCCCGTAGGCCGGTAGCTCGTCGGTGTGGAAGATTCCGCCCGCGCCGTGGCGCTTGGCGTGGTCCGACAGTTCGGTCCCGAGTCGGCGGTCCGGCTGGATTTCCCGCCCGACGAGTCCGTCGAAGCCGTCCAGTCGGACGGCCTGTACGGACTCCGCGCCGGCGATGACCCCGGAGTCGGTGTCGGTGAATACGTCGGTCACCTCCTGCGGGTCGGCGACGGACGCGTCGCGTTCGGCGAGTTCCTCGGCGATGTCGAGGAGTGCGACCTGCCGGCCGACCTCTTCGCGCACGATAGTCTCGATGTCGTCGAGTGACTGGACGCCCTTCAGTTCGACGCGGGCCCCCTCCGCGATGGAGACGTTCACGTCCTGTCGAATCGTTCCGAGACCGCGTTTCACCTTCCCCGTCGACCGGAGCAACATCCCGATGCGCCCGGCCGCGCCGCGGGCCTGCTCTGGCGAGCGAATGTCCGGCTTCGTCCCGATTTCGACGAGCGGGATGCCGAGCCGGTCCAGTCCGAACGTAACGCCCTCCTCGGTCTCTTCGATACGGGCCGCGGACTCTTCTTCCAGCATCAGGTCCTCGATGCCGACGGGTCCTTCCTCGGTCTGGATTTCGCCTTCCGTTGCGACGAGCGCGGACCGCTGGAACCCCGACGTGTTCGACCCGTCGACGACGATCTTCCGCATGACGTGAAGCCCATCGACGGCCGTCGCGTCGAGCAGATTCGCGATTTCGAGCGTCGTCTCCAGTGCCTCCTCGTCGAGTCGCCGGGGCGGTTCGTCGTCCTCCTCGACCAGGCACGTCGAATCGTAGCCGAGATAGGTGAACTCCCGGTCGACCCGCGACTCTTCGAGCGCGGCGTCGTCGATTTCGCCCAGTTCGGAGGCAGTCGGGTGGAGATACCGCGAGAACGACCGAGTCGACTCCTCCGGCTCGCGACGGTGGGTCGGACAGTTACAGAACAGCTTTGTCTCGGTGTCGAGCTGCTGGTGAATCTCCAGCCCGGCGACGAGTCCGAGGTCGTCGTAGTCGTACTCCTGTGTACTCATTACCGGGGGTCCGGGAGCCGCCGGCAAAAAACCATCCAGTCGGCGTCAGTCCTGGCCGAGGATGACGCGGTGAGTCATCGCCTCTGGGTCGAGGACTTCGTCGGCTTCCGCCTCGGTGAGATACCCCTCCTCGATGACGACCTCTCGGATGGTCTTGTCCTCCGCGAGCGCCTGCTTTGCGACCTTCGAGGCCTTGTCGTAGCCGATGGCCGGGTTCAGCGCGGTCGCGAGGGCCATCGACTGCTCGACGCGCGCTTGCATGTGCTCCTCATCGGCTTCGAGCTTCGCGACGAACCGCTCGCCGAACACCTCGGCGGCGTTCGCAATCATGCTCGCGGACTCGAGATAGTTGTGCGCGAGCACCGGCTTGTAGAGGTTCAGGTCGACCTGCCCCTCTGCCGCGCCGGCGGAGACGGCGGCGTCGTTGCCGACCACCTGCTTGTGCACCTGATTGACCGCCTCGGCGACGACGGGGTTGATTTTGCCCGGCATGATGGAGGAGCCGGGCTGGTTTTCCGGCTGGTCGAGCTCGCCGAAGCCGTTGCGCGGCCCCGACGCGAGCAGGCGGAGGTCGTTCGCGATCTTGTTCATCGAGCCGGCGACGACCGAGAGGGCGCTGTGGGCTTCCGCCATCGCGTCGTGTGCCGCCTGCGCCTCGAAGTGGTTGTCGGCCTCGCGGAACGGGAGGTCCGTCTCGTCGGCGATGTACTCGGCCGCGCGCTCCGGGAACTCGGGGTGGGTGTTGAGACCTGTCCCGACCGCGGTTCCGCCGAGCGCGAGTTCGGCGAGGTGGTCGCGAGTCGATTCCACGCGTGCGATGCCCTTCTCGATCTGGGTTCGGTAGCCACCGAACTCCTGTCCGAGGCGGACCGGCGTGGCGTCCTGCAGGTGGGTTCGGCCCGTCTTCACGATGCCGTCGAAGTCGGCCTCCTTCACGCCGAGTTCGGCCGCGAGCGTCTCCAGTGCGGGAAGCACGTCCTTGTCGGCGGCCTCGAGGGCGGCGACGTGCATCGCCGTCGGAATCACGTCGTTGCTCGACTGGCCGTAGTTGACGTGGTCGTTCGGGTGGACGACGCGGTCGCCGATACCCTCACCGAGGATCTCGGCGGCGCGGTTCGCGATGACCTCGTTCGCGTTCATGTTCGAGGAGGTGCCGGAGCCGGTCTGGAACACGTCGACCGGGAACTCCTCGTCGTGGTCGCCGGCGATGACCTCGTCGGCCGCCTCGACGATGGCCTCGGCCTTCTCGTCTTCGACGAGTCCGAGGTCGCTGTTCGCCAGCGCGGCCGCCTTCTTGACGATGCCGAGCGCGCGGATGAACCGCCGCGAGAACGTGATGCCCGAGATGGGGAAGTTCTCGACGGCGCGTTGTGTCTGTGCGCCCCAGTAGGCGTCCGCCGGCACCTGCATCTCTCCGAGGCTGTCCGATTCAGTCCTGTAGTCGTCGCTCATACTCCGGGGGTCGCGCGGTCGGGAAGAAAAGCCATCGGAACCGGGCAAGCGCGTCGGGGGTCGGAGGGATGACGCTTAACACGGATGCACACCTGCCTTCGCGTATGGCACTCGAAACTGTACTGCTCGCCGTCGGCGGGAAATCTGACGATCAAGTGGAGCGAATGGCGACCCTCGCGGAGGACGTCGCTGGTCCCGCGGACGCGACAGTCGCCCTCGGGCACGTCTTCACCGAGGACGACTACGACGACGCGCTCGAACGGCTGGAGTTCGACGACGGCACCGACGTGACCCCCGACACCGTCGCCGGGCGCAACCTCGTCGTTCGAGAACTTCGCGACCGCTTCGAGGAGCAAGACATCGACGTGGAGCACATGGGAACCATCGGCGACCGCGCCGAGGGCGTCATCGGGTTCGCCGAGGAGACCGACGCCGACATGCTCGCCGTCGGCGGTCGCCGCCGCTCCCCGACCGGAAAGGCCGTGTTCGGCTCCACCGCACAGGAGATTCTGCTCGACGCGCCGTGTCCGGTGACGTTCATCAAGCGCGAGTCCGAGTAACCAGTCCCGCGAGACCGTATTTATCCATCGCCGCTGACGCGTCCGGAAGCGGTGCCTCTGCCGTGTCGCTATTGATTTCGACGCCGAGTCTGTCACACACCGCGTCGCTCACTGACTCGGCCATCGCCCGGTACGTGGTGAGCTTTCCCCCGACGGCGCTCGTCAACCCTGCCACGTCGTCGCGGTCGGCGTGGTCGAGCACGGAGTAGTCACGAGAGAACCCGACCGAGTCGCCCGTCGCCTCCGGCTCGTACAACGGGCGCACGCCCCAGTAAGTGTGTGATAGTTCCGCCTCGGCGAGTGCCGGCACCACGGGCGTCAACTCTTCGAACAGGAGTTCGACCTCCCACTCCTCCTCGGGGAACTCGTCGGGGTCCTCGACGGTCACGTCGGTCGTCCCGAGGATGGAGTGACCGCCGGAGGGAACGACGATATCGCCCGACGACTTGGGCCGACAGCGGTTCACGACCGTGTCGGCGTGGCGGCCGGTCGTCACGCTCATCGCCCCGCGGGAGGCGCGCATCTCGATGTCGACGCCGGCGAGGGCCGCCACGCGGTCGGCCCACGCGCCCGCTGCGTTGACGACGTGGTCGGCGCGAATCGTCTCGTCGGTCGTCTCGACACCGACGACGGTTCCGTCCTCGACGAGCAGGTCAGCCACGGGAGTCTGTTGGTGAATCGCCGCGCCGTGGGATTCGGCGTCGGCGGCCGTCGCCGCGACGAGCGCCATCGGGTCGATACCCCCGTCGGGAACGGCGAGTGCAGCCTCCGTCTCTGGGGCGAGTCCGGGTTCGCGTTCGCGCGCCTCTGTGCCGGTGAGTCGCTCCGTCTCGATTCCCACCTCGTCGCAGGCGGATTCGAGTCGGTCAAGGTAGTCGTCGGGGTCCGACGGGAGCGAGACGAACAGCCCGCCGGTGTCCTCGATGCAGTCGGCTGCGATGTCGCGCAACACGCGGTTCTCAGTGATGCAACTGCGCGCGGATTGGGCATCTTTGACCGCGTAGCGCGCGCCGGAGTGGAGCAGGCCGTGCATCGCGCCGCTGGCCCCGGTAGCCAGTTCGCCGCGTTCGAGCAGCGTCACGTCCACGCCCCTGCGCGCGAGGTCGCGCGCCACCCCAACCCCCGTCACGCCGCCACCGATTACGACGACTCCCTTCTCGTGCATACGCGGGTGTCGGCGGCAGTCCCACTTAGGATGTGTGTGTCGAACGTGTGGGCGCTATGCTCGTTCGACGCGGAACCCAATTTCGTACGCGACCGTCCCCGACGGTCTGTCGTCCCCTTCGGTTCCGACTGTGTAGCCGAGGTCATCGGTGACGACGTACCGTCCCGGCGGTGGCGAGTCCGTGACCGTGAACGTCCGCGAAACCGTACCGTCGGGGTCGACAGGCGTCCGAAGCATCGGTGACATCGACCCCGTCACGTCGTGGCCGTCCGTCTCGACCATGTCGGATTCTCGGTACGCCGGCGACCAGAGCAGTCGCTCTATCACGCGTCCGGGGTCGGCCTGTCGGTCGCGAGGCCGATACCGGAGAACACCGAAAGGGGTCGGCGGTCCCGAACCGAGAGCGACGGTGTCATCTCGCTCGTTGCGGGCAGCGACTCGCAGCCGCGCGCCAGACGGGGCTAACCGTTCGTCGGTGACCGTGGCCCGGATAGAGATTGGGGGGGTCGCTCGACTGCTCTCCGCTGATGTCGAGTATCTCCGCCGCCTCAACGACCATGTGGTTGCCGCTGTCGGTCGCGAACGGGCCTGCCGGTGTCGGAGACGGGGAGGACTCGCTCCCGCTTGCGTGACAGCCGGCCAGCAAGCCAGCGACAGCCGCTCCCAGAAACGCACGCCGTCGCATGCCCAAACTGTTCGGGTGGAAGAGAACTATCTTGTGTCGTGTTGACACGCCAGTCGCTCCGGCTGTCGTGTTCACAACACCTGTTATCCCCCACTACGAGCCACCGGTATGCAATACGTCGCGGCCATCGACCAAGGAACGACGGGGACGCGGTGTCTCCTCGTCAGTCACGGCGGTGCGGTCGTCGGGCAGGCCTACGAGACCCACGAGCAGCAGTATCCGAAGCCGGGGTGGGTCGAACACGACCCGACCGTCCTCTGGGAGAACACGAAGACCGTCGTGACCGACGCGCTCGCCGACGCCGGACTCGCGGCCACCGACCTCGTGGCCATCGGCGTCACGAACCAGCGCGAGACGACGGTGCTGTGGGACGGTGCGACGGGCGAACCGATTCACGACGCCATCGTCTGGCAGGACCGTCGGACGACCGAGCGCATCGAGCAGTTGGAGCCGGAGTGGATCCGCGACCGCACCGGTCTGGAGCCGGACGCCTACTTCTCCGCGAGCAAACTGGAGTGGCTCCTCGACGAGGTCGAAGGGGCACGCGAGCGCGCCGAGGCAGGCGAACTCCGCTTTGGCACCGTCGATAGCTGGCTCGTCTCGAAACTGACGGGCGAACACGTCACCGACGTGACGAACGCCTCCCGGACGATGCTGTTCGACATCCACGACCTCCGGTGGGACGGCGACCTGCTCGCGGAGTTCGACGTGCCCCGCGAGGTGTTGCCGACGGTCGTCCCCTCCTCGGACCCCGAATCGTACGGGGCGGCGAGCGAAGACGGGTTCCTCGGGGCAGAGATACCGGTCGCGGGCGTGCTCGGGGACCAGCAGGCCGCGCTGTTCGGCCAGACCTGCTTCGAGGCCGGGTCGGCGAAGAACACCTACGGAACCGGCTCGTTCCTGCTCGTCAACACCGGGCCGGAGCCGGTGGAAAGCGACCACGGTCTGCTCACGACCGTCGCGTTCCAGCGGGCCGGCGAGGAGCCGCGCTACGCGCTCGAAGGGTCCATCTTCACGACTGGTGCGGCAATCGAGTGGCTGGAGGACGTATCGTTGGTCGAGAATCCGGCGGAGATGGAGACGCTCGCCCGGTCGGTCGACTCCACAGACGGCGTCTACGTCGTTCCCGCGTTCTCGGGGCTGGGGGCACCCCACTGGGATGGGCGTGCCCGGGGGACGATTCTCGGACTCACCCGCGGGACCGGCCGCGAGCACATCGCCCGCGCGACGCTCGAATCAATCGGCTTCCAGACCCACGACGTGTTGGCGGCGATGGCAGCTGACACCGGCGAGAACATCGACCGCCTGCGCGTCGACGGCGGCGCGGTCCAGAACGACCTGCTGTGTGAACTCCAAGCGACGATCGCCGACTGCACCATCGCGCGCCCGGCGGTCGATGAGACGACAGCCCTCGGTGCAGCCTACGCCGCCGGTCTCGCCGTCGGCTACTGGGAAGATCTCGACGCGCTGCGGGAACAACACCGGACCGAGCGCGTCTTCCGGCCGGACGAGACCGTCGACATGGACGGTCGGTACGCGCGCTGGAACGAGGCCGTCGACCGGGCGCGCGACTGGGCGCGGGAGGAGAACTAGGGTGCACGCGTCGTCAGCTCGAGCGCGTGGATATCCGTCGTCATGTGTTCGTCGAGCGCGTCGTACACGCGCTGGTGTTGGTCGAGCAGGGAGAGGTCGGCGAACGCCGGGGCCGTCACCTCGGCTTCGAGGTGGTCGTCGTCGTGCTTGCCGCGCGCACGAGAGACGGTCGCTTCTGCCTCGGGGATGTTCTCCTCGATGAGTCGTTCGACGTCGGCAGGGTCCATACCGGAGGGTGGCGACGGCCGGGCAAAAGCCCGACGCTGACGGGATAGCTATACACGGGAGCCGCCCGTCGTGTCGGTATGGACATCCACTGGCATCGCGACGACCTCCGGGCCACCGACAACGACGGTCTCGCCGCGGCGGGAGCGGACGGCGAGGCCCTTCCGGTGTTCGTCTTCGACGACCGGGTCCTCCAACATGGCTCCCCTCCGCGCGTCGCGTTCATGCTCGATTCGCTCGCCGAGCTCCGGGAGTGGTATCGCGACCGGGGCGGTGATCTCTACGTCGCTCGGGGCGACCCGACCGCGATCTTACCGGACCTCGCGGTCGAACACGGCGTCGACACGGTCCACTGTAACGCCGGCTACTCCGGGCTGGCGCGCGACCGCGATTCGGCCGTCGCCGAGGCGCTCGATGCCGACGGCGTTGCCCTCGAAGACCACGAGGACGCCCTCCACCACGAACCCGGCTCGATTCGCACCAACGACGGCGACCCCTACTCCGTGTACACCTACTTCTGGAAGAAGTGGCGCGACCGGGAGAAGGCCGACCCGTACGACGCACCCGACGCCGTCGCGGACGTGACCGGCGACGGACTGCCGACACTCTCGGAGTTGGGCTTCGACGAGCCGGAAGCCGATATCGAACCCGGCGGGATGACGGCGGCACGGCAGCGACTCGACAGCTTCGTCGACGGTCCCATCTACGAGTACGAGGACCTGCGGGACGACCCGGCCGCCGACCGCACCTCGAAGCTCTCTGCCCACACGCGCTGGGGCACCGTCGGCCCACGCAAAATATACGCCGCGACCGAGGAGGCTGCAGCGAGTGCGCCGAGCGAGGCGGCCGCCGAGGCCGTCGAGGAGTATCAGGGCGAACTCGCGTGGCGGGAGTTCTACCACCACGTCCTCTACTTCCACCCCCACGTCGTCACGGAGAACTACAACGAGTACGAGGAGGGCATCGAGTGGCGCGACGACGACGGCGAAATCGCGGCGTGGCGCGAGGGCGAGACCGGCTACCCGATTATCGACGCCGGGATGCGCCAGCTCCGCGAGGAGGCGTGGATGCACAACCGCGTCCGGATGATCGTCGCCTCCTTCCTCACGAAGGACCTGATGGCCGACTGGCGACACGGCTACGAGCACTTCCGCGAACATCTCGTGGACCACAACACCGCAAACGACAACGGCGGCTGGCAGTGGGCTGCCTCGACGGGTACGGACGCACAGCCGTACTTCCGCATCTTCAACCCCATGTCACAGGGTGAGCGTCACGACCCGGACGCCGAGTACATCCGCGAGTACGTGCCCGAACTCGCTGGAGTCGACGCCGGCACCATCCACTCGTGGCACGAACTCTCGGAGGGGGAACGCGAGTCGGTCGCCCCCGAGTATCCTGCGCCGATAGTCGACCACAGCGAGCGCCGCGAACAGGCGCTCGCGATGTTCAAACGCGCCCGCGGCGAGGACCCCGACGAGTGAGAACGTGTAATCGTAGTTACTTAAACACACTACCGGGAATCCGAGGGTAGCTCCTCAATCCTTTTTGCCACGGCGGGCATTTCGTTGAGTGGAGGTTACAACAATGAGCGAATTTTCCAACCCGGAGCTTGACCCGCTCCCGTACGACTACGACGCGCTGGAACCGTCCATCTCTGAGCAGGTACTCACGTGGCACCACGACACCCACCATCAGGGATACGTAAACGGTCTCGAAAGCGCCGAGGAGACCCTCGCGGAGAACCGCGAGGCCGGCGAGTTCGGCTCGTCCAGCTCCGCCATCCGCAACGTCACCCACAACGGTTCGGGCCACTATCTCCACACGCTGTTCTGGGAGAACATGGACCCCAACGGCGGTGGCGAACCGGAGGGTGACCTGCTGGCCCGCATCGAGGAGGACTTCGGCTCCTACGAGGGCTGGAAGGGCGAGTTCGAGGCCGCCGCAGGCGCAGCCGGTGGCTGGGCGCTGCTCGTCTACGACCCCGTTGCACAGCAGCTTCGCAACGTCGTCGTCGACAAGCACGACCAGGGCGCGCTCTGGGGTTCACACCCGATTCTGGCGCTGGACGTGTGGGAACACTCGTACTACTACGACTACGGTCCGGCCCGCGGCGACTTCATCGAGGGCTTCTTCGACGTCGTCGACTGGGACAACGTCGCACAGCAGTACGAGAACGTCGTCTCGCGCGTCGAGTAAGCAGTCCGCTTCTCCATTTTTTCATCGCCGCGTAGCCGACGGCTCGGATTGTGACAAACACACCAAACAGCTAATTTCCAACAGGCCCAACAACCACGTATGTCGAGCGGGACCATCGATATCGACGAGTTCGAAGACGGCGACGCAGATGAATTCACCGAACGGAACGCCACCGAACGAATCGTGTTGTTTCTCGATCGAAATGACGACCGAGCGTGGAAGGCCGCGACGGTTGCCGAGCGCCTCGGGATAGAGGCGGACGCCGTTAATGCGATTCTCTCACGGCTGAAGGAACGGGGGCTTGTGCGACACAAGCGACCGTACTGGGCAATTACGGACGATACGGAACGACTTCGGTCAGCCTACCAGCTCCACCGGCAGCACGAAGCGGCCGACAGCGAGTACGGCGAAGAGTCGCTTGAAGCCCTCCGAACGGAGGAGATGGACGAGGTACAGTGACTCCGTTCGATGAACTGGAGCGTGGTGATATCATCTGGGCGACGGACCCGCTCTCTGAGAAAGGTCGCCCAGTGCTCGTGATTGGAACTCCTAAGTTCCAGAGCCACGGTGTGCAACTCATTACGGCCCTGATTTCCACGAAGAGCTATCACGAATCCGCACTCGCGCTCAGCGACGACGACTACGAGGGCGAGCCGCTCGGAGAACAGAGTCACGTCCTGCCGTGGTCGCTTGTGACGCTCAACAGTGCCGTGGATGTTGATCACTACCTGACATCGCTCGTGGCCGACCGCACTGAGGACGTGGTGAGACAAGTGGTCGCCTACATCTCTGCGTAGCTCGGCCCGTATCGGGAAGTAGGTACACGAAATTGGGGAACATCGTTTAGCTACAAGGCCTACATCTCTCGGTTGGACCCGACGATTGGCGTGTTCTAGTTAGTGGAACAGTAATCGAGCGGCCGACTCTCGGTTCCACCCCGAAGAGTTGGCAACGACACGCTTGTACCCCGTCGCTCACAACCGCGGGTATGCCACGACCGAAGTCGACGTTCGATGACGTACGCGAGTTCGAGTTCCGCGAACCCGAGGAGGTGCTCGAGACCGACACGATGTACACCGTCTACGAAATCGCACGCCTGCTGCAGGGGGTCGACGTGGACCGCGAACTCGACGCCGCGACCGAAAGCGTGTTCCTCGACTGGGCGATTCCGTGGATGCTCGACAACGAAGCGCGGTTCTGTTTTGCCGAACCGAACGACGAGGAAAGTCCCGGCTTCTACGGCCTGCGCGACTAGCTCATCCGCGCGCTGCGGAGGGCAAGCTGGATGTGTTGGCGCGGCTCGCGGTCGACGACCGGGCCGTGGCCGGCGTAGAACGCCCGCAGCGAGTCGTCCGTCGCATCGAGCACGCGCTCGATACTCTCGATGAGCCGCGGGTGGTCACCCTCATCGAGGTCGGTTCGGCCGAAGCCGCCGTTGGCGAAGACGAGGTCGCCGGCGATGAGGTCCCCGCCGTCTTCGCGCAGGAAACAGAGGTGGTCGTTCTTGTGTCCAGGAGTGTGGAGCGCCCGGTACTCGCGGTCGCCGAGCGCGACCGTGGTGTCGTCTTCGATTTCGTGGTCGACGAGCTCGTGGTCGGGGTCGAATCCCCACACGTCAACGTCGAACCTCTCCGTGACGGCCTCGGTGTTACCGACGTGGTCGTGGTGGGTGTGCGTGAGGACGACGGCGTCGATCCCACCGGTTCGCGCCTCGATTTTCGAGACCACGTCGAACTCGTCGCCGGGGTCGACGAGGACTGTTCGCTTTCCGTCGACGAGGAAGACGTTGCTCGTGAACACCTGTTCGTCCGCGGCGAGATTCGTGATGTCGTGCATACCGGACAGAGATGACAGCCGCAGGAAAACCTACGGAAAGGCGAGCCTGCCGGCGACCTGTCGCCGCTTCACGACGAGGAAGCCGACGACCACGAGCGCGAAGCCGACCAGCGTCGTCTCGGAGAGCGATTCGTCCAACAGCAGGTAGCCGGTGAGCGCGGCAAAGGGCGGGATGACGTATTCGAGCAGCCCCATCGAGAACGGCCCGAGTTCGCGAAGGAGCACAAAGTAGAGCGTGAACCCACCGACGCCCGCGACGACGGCCATGTAGCCGACGGCGAGGACCGCCCGTGGTTCGACCGTCGCACTTGCAATCCCACTCCCCGGAAGGAGGACGGTCGCGAGGTGGAGCGACACCGCACCGATGAGATACATCCACGGCTGTGCGCCGACGGCGTCGAGAGTGGGCGACGCGCGGTCCGTGAACACCGCGCCGGCGGCGAAGGCGACCGCCGACCCGAAGACGAGTGCCGCCCCCCGTACGCTCTCGGTGAACGTCGTGAGGTCGGGGTCAGCGATGACGATGACGCCGGCGAAGCCGACGAGCACGCCGACCACGTCGAGTGCGTGAATCGCCTCGTCGGTGCCGACCGCGCGCTGGAGCGCCGGCGTGACGACGGGAATCAGCCCGAGCAGGACCGACGCGACCGCACTGGTGACGTACTGCTGGCCGGCAAACAGCAGGGCGTGGTGGAGACCGACCGTCAGGAGTCCGCCGGCGACGACGTAGCACGCGTCGGCACCCGTCCGGGGTCGGAGGTCACGGCCGAGTCCGAGCGCGAGCGGGACCATCACCACGGTTGCAAGATAAAAGCGCAGACTGGCGAACAGCGTCGGCGAGAGATACTCGAGCCCGATGCGCGTGACGGGAAAAGCCGACCCCCAGACGACAGCGAGCAGGAGAAATAAGCCGGTGTGGCGGTCGACCATACCGTCGGTTCGCGTTGGCGGGGGAGTAGCTTGCGATACGCGTGTCGAAATCGCCTTCACGATGGTACCCGAGGTGAAGGTATGAATCGGACCGCCGTCGCGGTCGGGGGTATCGTCAGCCTGTTCGTGCTCGTGCAGGTGCTCGCGCTCGCGCTCGTGGCTCCCTTCGACGCAGCGGGGTATCAGGCGGTTCCCGACGGCCAGACCGACAATCCGCTCAACAGCATCATCTACGTCGCCGGCATCCTCGTCGCGACCGGGCTGATGTTGCTGGCCTTCCGCTACGACGCCGACCTCCTCGTGCGCGGCGTTATCGCCCTCAGCGCAACGTACATCTGTTATTACGTCTTCTCGGTTCTCTTCCCGCCGGTGACGGTCGCCGGGATTCCGGTGCTCGCGCTCGGCGCGGCGGTCGCGCTCGTCGCCGCGATGTTGCTCTACCCCGAGTGGTACGTCATCGACGCCGCGGGCGTGGTGATGGGCGGGGGCGCGGCCGGGCTGTTCGGTATCTCCTTCGGCGTCCTCCCGGCGGTCGTCCTGCTCACCATTCTCGCGGTGTACGACGCCATCTCCGTCTACGGCACCGAGCACATGCTCGACCTCGCTGACGGCGTGATGAATCTCCGACTCCCCGTGATTCTCGTCATGCCGCTGTCGCTGTCGTACTCCTTCATCGACGCGATGGACGCGACCGGAAACGAGGACGAGGAGCGCGAAGAGGCCGAGCGAGGGGCAGAGACAGCAGACGGGGAACGGGACGACGAGCGCGACGCCTTCTTCATCGGGCTCGGCGACGCGGTGATGCCGACCGTGCTCATCGCGAGTGCGGCCCACTTCAGTGACCTGCCGACGCTCGTGCCGGGGCTGGACGCACCGCTTCCGGCGGTGACGGCGGCGGTCGGGATGCTCGCCGGACTCCTCGTGTTGATGCGAATGGTCGCAGCCGGCCGTGCACACGCCGGTCTCCCGCTGCTCAACGGCGGGGCGATCGGGGGATACCTCCTCGGCGCGCTCGCTGCGGGCATCCCGCTCGTCGAAGCGCTGGGCGTGGCTCCGTACTTGTAAACGTCGAGCGCACCGACTCTGCTGTCGCTCTCGTCAGGACACCACGCCGGCGGAGCATTCAACAGGTCTACGACCGCCTCGTCTTCCCGACGCAACTCCGGCAGCGTCTCGGTGTCGAACAGCCCCGTCGCGCGGGTGCATCCCGGATGCGTCCGTCCCTCTCGCTCGATTTCAAGGTTGCCGTCGGTCCGGTGGCCGACGAACTGCGCCACCGGGAGCGGGACCGTCGACCCGTCTGCGAACGCGAACTCGACAGTTCGGGTGTACAGCAGGTCGGCGAGCGACACCGTCAGGTGTGTGACCGGCGAACCGTGTTAACCGTTGGCTCGTGTGCCGGACGACCCGGAGCCGCCACTCATCGGCCGGACTCCAGGTTCAACGCCACACCCCCGGATGCGTTACCGGAGTGCCTCGCTCGCCGGCGCGAACTCGAGTTCCTGGCCGAGACCCTGCTCGCTGGCGCGCTCGTAGAGCATGTAGCCAGCAGCGACCGTCTCGATGCCCGTCCCGCCGGAATCGAACAGCGTAATCTCCTCGTCGTCCTCGCGGCCGGCGGCGTGGTTGGCGAGGATCTCGCCGAGGTCCGCGTGGATGTGGTCGTCGTCGATAGCGCCCTCCTCGCGAGCCTGTAGGAACTCGCCGGAATCGGAGAACGCACGGGACCGCAGGTCCGGGACGTACTTTGCGTTCGCGACGATCTGGGTATCCACCTCGCGTACGGCGGGGTCGTACTGGCCCATGGCGGTGACGTGCATCCCCGGTTCGAGGAGGTCGCCGTCGAACACCGGCTTCGGCGCAGCGGTAGCCGTAACGACGATGTCCGACCCTTCGACGGCGGCGTCGGAGGAGGCGACCGCACCGACAGAGGCGTCGAGTTCGTCGTTCATGATCGCGGCGAAGCCCTCGCGGTTTTCGGGCGTGCGCGAGTAGACGTTCACCGTCTGGATGTCGCGGACCACGTCGAGCGCGCGGAGCTGCCCCTTCGCCTGCGGGCCGGAGCCGATGATCGCGACTGTGTCGGCATCCTCACGGGCGAGCGCGTCGGCTGCGACCCCGCCAACTGCCCCCGTCTTGTAGGGGTTCATCGCCGCACCGTCGATGAGCGCGAGCGGGTCACCGCTCTCGGCGTCGAACAGCGGGAGCATGAAGTGGGCGTCGCCGCCGCCGAAGCCGGCCGCGTAGGTGTATCCGCCCATCGCGCCCGTCTCCTCTAAGATGGCGAGATAGCTGGTCAGAAATCCGGGCGGCTCCTCGTTCGGGAGCTTCTGTCGCGGTTCGGCCGGACTGCCGCCGCCGACCTCGCGGTAGCCGTCGCGCACGACCGCGACGTAGTCGTCCATCGTCGCGAGCCCTCTTGTCTCGTCGCTCGTGAGAAACAGCGTTGACATACCCGTCGTTCACGGGGGATGCTCTTGGCTCTGGTGGCACCGGCCGATCAGACGACGTAGCTCGCGAGCGCGCGCCAGCCGCCGAGGAGAGTCCCGCCGAACAGCAGCGCCACGACGAAGAACGCCGGGTCAGCGCCGCCGGGAACGACCGACAGCGTCCGGACCGCCTGCGCGAACAGGTCGGCACCGAGCCAGCCAGCCGCGGCCCGGACGACGGCGGTGCGCGCGTCCGCGATGGCGTCGGCTCGGAACGTCCCGACGGCGACGCCCACCAGGAGCCAGCCGACGACGAACGGGGCTGCGACCTCGGGAATACGAGCGAGCAGGCTCCCGCCTTCCGGGTGTTGCATTGCACCCAGTGTCGCGAACAGCGCGATACACAGCAGGTCGCCGACCAACACGAGACCGACGCGGCGGTCGGTCGTGACGCCAGCACGGAACATACGCACAGTCGGAGCGGGGGCGGCTTAGTCGTCGCGCTTTTTCACGCTCGCATCCTCCCTCCGACGTGGAGTTCGAGACTCTTGGTGACGCGACCGGCGGCCCGCCCCTCCGACTCGACTGGCAGCGGTTCAGCTACGCCGGTAAGTTCGTCATGACGAACGCGGGGAAGGGCGTCTTCCGAGCGGGAGAGCCGGGCGACGGTGAGTTCGACGAATCCGTCGTCGCGGCGGTCGCATTCAACGAGGACCGGACCGGCGACCGGACCGTGTGGCTCCGGTACGTCACGGTTAGACAGGACCGTCGGGGGGAGGGGCTGGGCGCACGACTCTGTGAGCGTGTGAGCGACGAGCTGCTCGACAGCTACGACCGGGTCAAGATTGCCGTCAACAACCCCTTCGCGTACGAAGCACTCTACAAGGCCGGCTTCGGCTTCACCGGCGAGAGGACGGGAATCGCCGAGCTTGTCCTCGAGCGGCCACACGACACCGACGCGACGGCATATCGGGCGGGACTCGCTCGGTACCGTGAGCGCGACCTCTCCGGGGCGGAGCGGTCGTTTCTGGACGGTCGGTCGGAGCCGCCGGATGAACGATAGGGGGACTATTTGTAGGATGAGGTCATGTGATGAGCTATCATGGTCGGAACGGGAGCGAGTGTTTCATTCGGGGTGCAGGAGGTCGCGGATATCGGTGCCGTGCAGACGCCGTACGGGTCGGTCACCGTCGCGGCGCTGTTACAGCTCGTGTTCGTCGCAACGCTGTGTATCGTCGGAGCCGGCGGACTCTTCTCCTACATTGCCGCCGCACGGGTACTGTGTCGACGCGAACGGCAACGCGTCGCCGCGGAGCTGGAGGCCTTCGAGTCGTTCCAGTCGTATCTGCAGTCGAGTACGCCCGCCGCGTCGCCCGCGACGCCGGCCGACCCACAGCGGACGCTGGTCCAGCAGTCGAACGACAGCCTAGCCGCCGTCCGGGAGACGTTCGCCGAGACGGTGATGGCCGTCGACCACTACAAGGAGGACTACGACGAGACGCTGATCGAGCACGCACGCGCCGAACTGGGACCAGACGCGGGAGGCGCACTCGCGGAAGCCGACGCGTTCACGCCGGGACTCAGGTCGGTGCTCGTCGACCGGACGAACGCCGCCATCAGACAGCGAGAGCAGTTCCTCGCCGAGATGGACGCCGAAGCGGAGTCGTTGCGCGAGAGCGAGCGGAGACTCACCGATCCGGTCGCCGAGTCGGCCACACTGGTCGAGCCGCTTGACGACGAGTACCCGGCGCTCGAAGCCAGATGGCAGCGGTTCGGCACCGTCGAAGGCCACGTCGAACAGGTCGTCACCGACCGGTCGAGACACGCGACCGACGAGAACACGTCGGTCCCATCGTATCTCTACGAGTCGTTCCCGGTCCCCGACCCGGTGGTCGCCGACGCGAGCGCTGCCCTCGGCGTCATCCGCGACCGGCGCGCGCGGGTGACCGACGCGCTCACTCGCGCGAACTGAGTGGACAACCGAGACTGACAGCTTCAAGCCGCGGGCGGCCCGACGGTGGGTATGGGAAACGCGGACATTCGCTCGCTGGCGGCGCTCTCGGAGGTGGAGTTCGGTGACCTCGCGGGCAGCATCGTCGCCGTCGACGCGCACAACTGGCTGTACCGGTATCTGACGACAACGGTGAAGTTCACGCGCGACGGTGCGTACACGACGAGCGACGGACGAGAGGTGGCGAACCTCATCGGCGTCGTGCAGGGGTTACCGAAGTTCTTCGAGCACGACATCACGCCCGTCTTCGTCTTCGACGGCGGCGTCACGGAACTGAAGACCGACGAGGTGGACGAGCGGCGCGAGCAACGCGAGCGCTACGAAGCCGAGCTGGCAGAGGCGAAGGAGTCGGGCGAGGACTCGGCGCGCATCGCCACGCTCGAATCTCGGACCCAACGGCTGACCGACACTATCCACGAGACGACGCGCGGGCTGCTCGAGCGGCTGGACGTACCGATTATCGAAGCTCCCGCAGAAGGGGAGGCGCAGGCGGCGCACATGGCCCGGCAGGGACAGGTCGACTACGTCGGGAGCGAAGACTACGACGCGCTCCTGCTCGGTGCGCCGTACACGCTCCGACAGCTCACCTCCAAGGGAAACCCCGAGCTGATGGACTTCGAGGCGACGCTCGCCGAACACGACCTGACGTGGGAGCAGTTGGTCGACATTGGCTTGCTGATGGGGACGGACTTCAACGACGGTATCGACGGCGTCGGCCCGAAGACGGCCGTGAAGCTGGTGCGCGAACACGGCGACCTGTGGGGGGCACTCGACGCCCGTGACGCCTACATCGACGGGGCCGAACTCATCCGCGAGCTGTTCTTGCACCCGGACGTGACCGACGACGCCGCATTCGATACGGACATCCACCCCGACATGGACGCGGCCCGGACGTACGTCACCGAGGAGTGGGAGGTGCCGGCCGACGAGGTGGCACGTGGCTTCGAACGCATCGAGGAGTCGCTCGTCCAGACCGGACTGGACCAGTGGGGGTAGCCCGGCTCGAACAGACCGGGCTAGCACAGTGGAGGTAGCTCGGATTCAGGCCTACCGGGGACAGGTGACTGGCGTCGCCGGATTCGGTGAGCGCTAACAGTGGAAACTCCTCATCGGGATAACTTTACAACGGCAGGCTCGCATCTGCGAGTATGAGTGACAAAGCAGTCCTCGTGGACGTGACGGACGGCGTCGCAACAGTGACCCTGAACCGCCCGGAGCGGCGCAACGCCTTGAGCGACGAGGTATCGAACGGAATCATCAGTGCCATCGACGAGCTCGAAGGCCGCGACGACGTGCGGTGTCTCGTCTTGACCGGCGCGGAGGGGACTTTCTGTGCCGGCGGCGACGTAAGCTCCATGGCGGCGTCCGACGACGATCAGCAGCTTCACGACGTGGTTCGCCACATCCAGGACGAGACCTCGCGCGTGATTCGACGGGTGTACGAGTTCCGGAAGCCGACGGTCGCGAAGCTCGACGGCGTCGCGTTCGGTGCCGGGGCGAATCTCGCTATCGCGTGTGACTGTGTGGTCGCGAGCGAGCGAGCGCGCATCAGCTTCGGATTCAAGCAGGTCGGACTCGCGGTCGACACCGGCACGTCGTATCTGCTCCCGCGCATCGTCGGCGAGAACGTCGCGAAGGAACTCGTCTTCACTGGGGAGTTGGTCGACGCCGAGCGCGCGAGCGACCTCGGGCTGTTCAACCACGTGTACGAGTCGTTCGAAGAACAGGCGAGCGAGTTCATCCAGACCATCGCGGAGGGACCGACCGTCGCGCTCGAAACGTCGAAGCAGTCCATCGTACAGGGGTTCTCCCTGGACCTGAAGGCCGCACAGGACAACGAGGCGACGAATCAGGCGGCGGTCTTCGAGACCCACGACCACGCAGAGGGGGCGACGGCATTCATTGAGTCGCGCGAACCGGAGTTCGAGGGGCGATAGGAGCTAACAACGTTCGGCTTCGCCCGGAACATCTTTTACATCGTAATCCTATAACATTGGTATGGCATCACAGATGGCGGAAAGCGGTCAGGAGCAATTCCTGCTCGACGGTGCACACGAGGCCGTGCGCCGTGCCGTGCGTGAATTCGGCGAGGAGGAGATCGAGCCGGTCGCACAGGAGCACGACGAAAGCCACGAGTATCCACTGGAACTGCGCAAGCTCGCAGCCGACTACGACTTCGTCGCACCCTCAATCCCCGAGGAGTACGGTGGCGCTGGGATGGACCCCATCTCGCGGACCATCGTGACGGAGGAGCTGTGGCGAGCCGACCCCGGTATCGGCAGCGCGATTGGCTCGGCCGGCTTCGGTACGTCGATGATTCTGGAGTACGGCGACGAGTGGATGAAAGACGAGTGGCTGCCACAGATTACGGCCGGTGAGGCCGCTTCCTTCTCTGCGATTTCGGAGCCGGCACACGGCTCGAACGTCGCGGGCATCGAGACGGTCGCCGAGAAGGACGGCGACGAGTACGTCATCAACGGGAACAAGACGTGGATCACGAACGGCACTATCGCCGACGTGGGCGTCCTGATGGCGAAGACCTCCCCCGAGGAAGGTCACCGAGGTATCTCCGCGATTCTCGTCGAGAGCGACCGCGACGGCTTCTCGTCGACGAAGATCGACAACAAGCTCGGTATCCGCGCCTCTGACCTCGCGGAACTCCAGCTCAACGACGTGCGCGTCCCCGAAGAGAACATCATCGGTGAAGTTGACAAGGGCTTCTACCAGCTGATGGACTTCTTCGCCTCCGGTCGCGCGAGCGTCGCGGCACAGGCCGTCGGCGCGGCGCAGGCCGCCCTCGACGCGTCCATCGACTACGCCGGCGAGCGCGAGCAGTTCGGCCAGAAGATCAGCGAGTTCCAGGCCGTCAGCCACAAGATCGCCGACATGGCGACGAAGGTCGAGGCCGCACGCTCGCTCACCTACCGCGCGGCGAGTCAGGTCGCCGCCGGCAAGGACGACGAGGCCGTCAAGCTGGCGTCCATGGCGAAGTACTTCGCCTCCGAGAACGCCGTCGAGGTCGCAGACGACGCGATTCAGGTCCACGGTGGCGCGGGCTACGTGACCGACCACCCGGTCGAGCGCTACTACCGCGACGCCCGCATCACGAAGATTTACGAGGGCACCTCGGAGATTCAGAAGAACATCATCTCCGACCGGCTCCTCTAATCCGGCCACCGACTTCTCCGTTCTTTCACCCGCCGCGAGCGACCGCCATCGCTCGATTTCCGTCGCGGTGAGCGTCGCATATTTGTACTCCCCGCCGGAACGCCCGGGTATGACACAGACACACACCGAGTGGACCGACGCCCAGTCGTCGGCCACGGTCGACGTGGACGGACACGACGTGGAGATGGCCTACTACGAGGACGGCCCGGCCGACGCGACGCCGGTCGTGTTCGTGCACGGCGTTCCGACGTGGGGCTACCTGTGGGCGAAGGTCGCCCCCGAACTCGCAGGAGAGTTCCGCGTCATCGTCCCTGACATGGTCGGCTACGGCAACAGCGAGAACGGCGAGGGGTTCGACCGCTCGATTCGCGCACAGGAGCAGGCGCTCGACGGGCTGCTTGAGGCACTCGACATCGAAACGTTCCACCTCGTCGCCCACGACATCGGTGGCGGGGCCGCACTCCGGCTTGCCGCCCACCAGCCACACCGCGTCGAGCAGTTGGTCTGTTCGAACGTCGTCTGTTATGACTCCTGGCCCGTCGAGTTCGTCTCGACGATTGGTCTTCCGAAGACCGCCGGCATGGGCGACGAGGAACTCGACGCAAAGCTGGATTTCGCCTTCGCCGACGGAGCCTACGGCGAGGCCGACCCCGACTTCGTCGCCGGTATGAAGTACCCGTGGCTGGAGCGAGAGGGCGGCAAGCGCGCGCTCGCTCGGGCCGCGGTCGCGACGAACACGAACCACACGACGGAGATCACCTACGAGGATATCACGGCCGACCTGCTGTGTCTGTGGGCGGAGGCCGACCAGATGCAACAGGTGGAGTACGGAGAGCGACTCGTCGAGGACATCGGCGGCGAGATGATTCGGCTCGACGAGGCGTTCCACTGGGTGCCGGAAGACCGCGCGGAGACGTTCGCGAGTGAACTCGACGGGTTCCTCGAGCCGTGACCGAAACGGATAGACGCTCCCGCGTCGAGGGGTGGGTATGAGCGACGAGCCACCGGAGTGGGGGTTCAAAGAGCGCGACGTGCTCATCCTGCGTGAGCTGTCGCGCGACACCCAGTTGAGTTCACGCGACTTGGCGCGTATACTCGATGAGAAACACGGTATCGAGGTGAGCCACGTCACCGTCTCGGAGTCGATTCGCGGGATGCGCGAACAGGGCGTCTTCCGCGAGGCCGTCATCCCCAACGAGGAGTACTTCGTCTTCGGGCTGTTCGAGTTCAAGTTCAACACGGAGAACTTCGATGAGGGGTGGCGCGAGGCGATGGAGTATATCCGCGACTCGCCGAACACGCTCTTTTATTTCCTCTCCGACGGGGAGTACCAGTGGAAGTCGGTGATGATGTTTCCGACGCGGCCGGACGAGTCCTACTGGATTCACGAGTGTTACAAGCGCCACGGCGACGTGATTGCGAACATCAGAAACAGCGTCATCCACAACGTCTTGAAGTTCCGTACGGACCCCGAGATTCTGGCAACCCTCCACGAGGGAGAGTGAGGGCAGAGAAGCAATACGGACGCAGCCCCTCCTTCCTGTATGGCCGCGCGTGAGGAGCCACCGGCGAGGTGTCCGGTCTGTGAGACGATGTACGACTCCGTGTCCGTCCACGAGTCGGGACTGATGGTGAATCTACTGGACAACGAGCGCTACCGACGGGTCTGTTTCGAGCCTGCGACCCGGGGAGCCACCCCGATTATCCGGTTTTATCACCACACCCACGAGCAGGCCGACACCGAATCGACGGACGACGTGAGGACTGAGTAATCGAGGACGGGGGTCACTCGGCGGCGCTGGCGGTCCGGATAATCGTCCGCTCGTCGAACGCCTCGCCGACGAGCTGGAGGCCGACTGGTCCCTCCTCGGTCTCGCCGGCCGGCACGGAGATGGCGGGAAGGTTCGCGAGATTCGCCGGGACGGTGTTCGCGTCGGCGAGGTACATCTGCAGCGGGTCGTCTAAGCTCTCGCCGCGCTCGAACGGCGCGACGGGCATCGTCGGCGACGCGATGACATCGGCCGACTCGAACGCCTCGGCGAAGTCCTGTCGGACCCACGCGCGAGCGTCCTGTGCCTTCTTGTAGTACTTGTCGTGGTAGCCCGCCGAGAGGGCGTACGTTCCGAGTAGGATGCGACGCTTGACCTCCTCGCCGAAGCCCTCCTCGCGGACGGCAGCAAAGGAATCGTTCCAGTTCCCCTCGGCTTCGGTGTCGGGACCGTAGCGCACGCCGTCAAAGCGTGCGAGATTTGAGGACGCCTCGCTCATCGCGATGACGTAGTACGCCTGCACGGCGGTCTCGACCGAGGGCAGCGACACCTCGACGGTCTCTGCACCCTGCTCGCACAGCGAGTCGAGCGTCGCCTCGAACTGCTCGACGACGGCGTCGTCCGCTCCGTCGACAAGTTCGGTCGGGACGCCGACGGTGAGTCCGTCCACGTCGCCGTCGGCGGCGTCGGCGTACGTCGCGTCGGTCTCGCGGGTTGTCGCGTCGTGGGAATCATCGCCCGCAATCACCTCGAGCAGTTGTGCGGCCGACTCGACGGTCGGCGCGATGGGACCGATCTGTTCGAGGGAGTTGGCGTAGGCGACGAGCCCGTAGCGAGAGACCAGCCCGTAGGTGGGCTTGATTCCGACGACGCCACAGAAGGCGGCGGGACAGCGCACGGAGCCACCGGTGTCGGAGCCGAGCGCGAGGTCGGCCTCGCCGGCGGCGACAGCCGCAGCAGAGCCACCGGAGGAGCCACCGGGGACGCGCCCCGGCGCAGCGGGATTCTCGGTCGCGCCGAAGGCCGAGGTCTCGGTCGTGGTGCCCATGCCGAACTCGTCCATATTCGTCTTGCCGACGATGGTCGCGCCGGCGTCCTTGAGCTTGGAGACGACGGTCGCGTCGTACGGCGGAACGTACTCCTCGAGCATCGCGGACCCACAGGTGGTTCGGACGCCTTTCGTCGAGATGTTGTCCTTGACCGCGACGGTTTGCCCGTCGAGCGGGCCGGAGTCGTCGCTCTCGATGTCCGTACGGGTGATGAAGGCGTTCGTCTCGCTCATGAGACGGTCGGCCCCTCGAAGTAGCCGTCCTCGGTCTCGGGGGCGTTCTGGAGCGCCTCCTCCTGCGTGAGACCGTCGCACACCTCGTCGGGACGGAAGACGTTCTCCAGTTCCTCGTCGCTCTCGACCTCCGGGACCGAATCCAGCGTCTCGAAGTAGGAGAGAATGTTGTCGAACTGGGCGGCGAACTGCTCGACTTCCTCGTCGTCGAGGTTCACACGCGCGAGCGACGCGACGTGTGTGACCGCATCGTGGTCGACCATGTGCGAAGGTTCCGACGACCGGCAGTAAGCGTTTCGGAGCGGCAGAGAACCGGAAAATGACTCCGTTCGGGGAGACACTTATGTGGCTGTCGCACGAACATAAACGTTGAGTAGACACGTTCTACCAGCGCGGCTGTTTCCCACAATCATGTCAGATAATATACGCAGACTCCAGCGCGCTCGCACGGACGACGAAACGACCGAAGAGGAATCCGACGCGGAGTCCGTCGACGAGGTGACCTGCCCGGAGTGTGGCGGTTCGCTCGCGACCGACACCGAGCACGGCGAGACCGTCTGTGAGGACTGTGGTCTCGTCATCGAGGAAGACAGCATAGATCGCGGGCCGGAGTGGCGCGCGTTCGA